>Ga0247730_1000272_pt1 | contig 45358 bp, 46 predicted proteins | sample UWRJL073202C2_FD_180959 | JGI IMG/M metagenome (GOLD analysis project Ga0247730, IMG submission 180959) | Plant litter microbial communities from Arlington Agricultural Research Station in Wisconsin, United States - UWRJ-L073-202C-2 | ecosystem: Environmental > Terrestrial > Plant litter >... | reverse complement strand
GCACCCGCGAGGGCAACGACCTCATCGTCGAGATGGAGGAGGCCGGCGTCCTCGGACAGACCGCCCTCGTGTTCGGCCAGATGGACGAGCCGCCGGGAGCGCGTCTTCGCGTCGCCCTGTCGGCCCTGACGATGGCGGAGTACTTCCGTGACGTGCAGAACCAGGACGTGCTGCTGTTCATCGACAACATCTTCCGGTTCACGCAGGCCGGCTCCGAGGTGTCGACGCTGCTCGGCCGCATGCCGTCCGCCGTGGGCTACCAGCCGACGCTGGCCGACGAGATGGGTGTGCTCCAGGAGCGCATCACGTCGACCCGCGGTCACTCGATCACGTCGCTGCAGGCCATCTACGTGCCGGCCGACGACTACACCGACCCGGCCCCGGCCACGACGTTCGCGCACCTCGACGCCACGACCGAGCTCAACCGTGAGATCGCGTCGATGGGCATCTACCCGGCCGTCGACCCGCTGACGTCGACGTCGCGCATCCTCGACCCGCGGTACATCGCCGCGGATCACTACCGCACGGCGAACCGGGTCAAGAGCATCCTGCAGCGCAACAAGGAGCTCCAGGACATCATCGCGATCCTCGGTGTCGACGAGCTCAGCGAGGAGGACAAGACGCTCGTGTCGCGCGCGCGTCGCATCCAGCGCTTCCTGTCGCAGAACACGTACGTGGCCAAGCAGTTCACGGGCATCGAGGGCTCGACCGTCTCCATCGACGAGACGATCGACGGCTTCACCAAGATCTGTGACGGTGACTACGACCACGTGGCTGAGCAGGCCTTCTTCATGTGCGGCGGTCTCGAAGACGTCGACAAGAAGTGGGAAGAAATCCAGAAGGGTCTCTGATGGCCGACCCGATCCAGGTGGAGCTCGTGGCCGCCGACCGCGTCGTGTGGTCGGGGCAGGCCAGCGAGGTGCTCGCGCGCACCGTCTCCGGCGACCTCGGCATCCTGGCCAACCACGCGCCGCTGCTGTCGCTGCTGGTGCCGGGTGTCGTCGAGATCAGGCCGCTCGACGGTGACACGGTCCGCGCGGCGGTCGACGAGGGATTCCTGTCCGTCGCCGACAACCACGTGTCGATCTTGAGCGAGGACGCGTTCCTCGCGTCGGAGATCGACGCGGCTGCGGTCGCGTCCGATCTCGAGACGGCCCAGAAGGACGAGGACGAGGGCGCAGTCCGTCGGGCCGAGGCCAAGCTGCGCCTCGTCGACAAGTCGTCCTGACCCACCAGGGCCTGACCTAGCAGGAGGGAGTCGCCGTGCCGCTGTGGTGGTGGTTGGTCGACTCCCTCCTGTTCGTCGTGGTGCTGCTGGTGCTCCTGCTGGTGGGTCTGCTCGTCCGGGGCCGTGTGCTGGCCCGGTCCGGGGGAGCGTTCGACATGAGCGTCACCCGTGGGTCCGAGGCCCAGGTCAAGGGCTGGATGCACGGCCTGGCCGTCTACGGCGACACCGAGCTGCGGTGGTTCCGGACGTTCTCCCTGTCGTGGCGTCCGCGGTACCGCTTCACCCGCGGTGACGTGCAGATCGACGGCCGGCGCGAACCGATCGGGCACGAGACACACGCGATCCACCCCGGTCACCTGATCGTCGGGACCGACAACGCATCGGGCGTCCGGCAGTTCGCGATGAGCCCCAACGCCCTGACGGGCCTGCTCTCGTGGCTCGAGTCGTCGCCCCCCGGACAGCGTGTCAACAACGTCTTGTGAAACTGGTTGACGAGGCCGTGGTGTCGAGAGAGAATCTATTCACGTTCTGCGGGCTGTCCGAGCCCGTTCCCCCTGGAACTGAGAAGGTCTGTCGTGATGAAGCGTCTTGTCGCCGGTGTGTTCGTGTCCGCCTTTGCGATCGTCGGTATCGCCCCCGCTGCGTCCGCGGCTTCGTCCCGCGAGCCCAGCCAGGCCACGGTGGTCAAGCTGCCCAAGACGTTCAAGATCATCGACTGGGACGTCATCGACTGGGACGCCCCGCCGGCGGACGGTGGCTACTCCACCAACCGCATCGACTGGGACTGAGCGCAGCCTGCCGGTGAGCTCAGCGCTCGCCGCCCGGCACCCACAGGACGTCGCCCTTCTCGCGGTTGGCGTACCGGCCCAGGATGAACAAGAGGTCGCTCAGGCGATTGAGGTACTTGGCCGTCAGCACGTTCATGGTCTCGCCGTGCTCCTCGAGCGCTGCCCAGGCTGACCGCTCCGCGCGACGCGTGACGGTGCAGGCGACGTGGACGGCCGCCGCTGCGGGCGTCCCGCCGCGCAGGATGAACGACCGCAGCTTCGGCACCTGCTCGTTGTAGTGGTCGCACCAGCCCTCGAGCCGGTCGATGTAGGCCGGCTCGACACGCAGCGGCGGGTACTCCGGGTTCTCGACGACGGGGCACGACAGATCCGCGCCCACGTCGAAAAGGTCGTTCTGGATGTGGGTCAGCACCGCGACGACGTCGTCGTCGAGGGTGCCGAGCGAGATGGCGAAGCCGATCTGGGCATTCGCCTCGTCGACGTCGGCGTAGGCGGCGAGCCGCAGGTCCAGCTTGCTGGTCTTGCTCATGTCGCCGAGGTTGGTGGTGCCGTCGTCACCGGTGCGTGTGTAGATTCTCGTCAGGTTCACCATGGGCTCGAGTCTAGGTGTGACCCGGCCTGTGGGATCGGGGCCCGGCCGGCCGGCGACGATGTGATCCACGCCGCAGTCTGTCCCCGGGAGGTTACGGACAGGTAACCTGACGCCTATGCCTGACAAGCCCTGGGTGATGCGGACGTACGCCGGACACAGCTCGGCCGCCGAATCGAACTCCCTCTACCGCCGCAACCTCGCGAAGGGTCAGACCGGACTGTCGGTCGCCTTCGACCTGCCGACCCAGACCGGGTACGACCCCGATCACGAGCTCAGCAGGGGAGAGGTCGGCAAGGTCGGCGTCCCCATCCCGCACCTGGGCACGATGCGGCAGCTGTTCCAGGACATCCCGCTCGACACCATGAACACGTCGATGACGATCAACGCGACGGCGATGTGGCTGCTGGCGATGTACCAGGTCGCGGCCGAGGAGCAGGGCGTCGACCCGGCACAGCTGTCGGGCACCACCCAGAACGACATCATCAAGGAGTACCTGTCGCGCGGCACGTACGTGTTCGGGCCGGCGCCGTCGCTGCGCCTGACGACCGACATGATCGCGTACACCGTCAGCGCGATCCCGAAGTGGAACCCGCTCAACATCTGCAGCTACCACCTGCAGGAGGCGGGCGCGACGCCCACGCAGGAGCTCGCGTACGCCCTGACCACCGCGATCGCGGTGCTCGACTCGGTGCGTGACTCCGGCCAGGTGCCGCCCGAGGAGTTCGAGAAGGTCGTCGGCCGCATCTCGTTCTTCGTCAACGCCGGTGTGCGGTTCATCGAGGAGATGTGCAAGATGCGCGCCTTCGGCCGGCTGTGGGACGAGATCACGCGCGAGCGCTACGGCGTCCAGGATCCGAAGATGCGGCGCATGCGGTACGGCGTGCAGGTCAACTCGCTGGGTCTCACCGAGGCGCAGCCCGAGAACAACGTCCAGCGCATCGTCCTGGAGATGCTCGGCGTGACGCTGAGCAAGGACGCGCGTGCCCGCGCCGTGCAGCTGCCGGCGTGGAACGAGGCGCTCGGCCTGCCGCGTCCGTGGGACCAGCAGTGGTCGTTGCGGCTCCAGCAGGTGCTGGCGTTCGAGTCCGATCTGCTCGAGTACGACGACATCTTCGAGGGCTCGGTCGTGATCGAGGCCAAGGTCGCCGAGCTGTGCGAGGGCGCGAGGGCCGAGATCGACCGCGTGCAGGCCATGGGTGGCGCGGTCGCCGCCGTCGAGTCCGGCTACATGAAGCAGGCGCTGGTCGGCTCGCACTCCGAGCGGCGCGCCAAGATCGAGGCCGGTGAGATGAAGGTCGTCGGTGTGAACTCCTACGTCGAGACCGAGCCGTCACCCCTGACGGCCGATCTCGACGCGGCGATCATGACGGCCGACCCGGAGGCGGAGGCCAATGCGATCGCCGACGTCCGGGCGTGGCGCGAGCAGCGTGACCAGAGCGAGGTCGACGAGTCGCTGCTGCGCCTGCAGCGGGAGGCCAAGACCGAGGCGAACCTCATGGAGGCGACCCTTGCGGCCGTTCGCGCGGGAGCGACGGTCGGCGAGTGGGCCGGTGCGCTCCGGGAGGTCTTCGGCGAGTACCGCGCGCCCACGGGCGTCAGCGGCGTCGCCAGCGTCAAGGAGGCCGGGGCCGAGCTCGCGGCCGTCCGCGAGCGCGTCAGGCAGACAGGTGACGAGCTGGGAACCCGACTGCGGTTCCTGGTGGGCAAGCCCGGGCTCGACGGCCACTCCAACGGCGCCGAGCAGATCGCCGTCCGCGCCCGTGACGCCGGTTTCGAGGTCGTGTACCAGGGCATTCGCCTGACGCCGGCCCAGATCGTCGCGGCCGCGGTGGCCGAGGACGTCCACTGCGTGGGTCTGTCGATCCTGTCGGGGTCGCACATGGAGCTGGTCCCCGACGTGCAGGGGGCCATGGCGGAGGCCGGCATCGGTGACGTCCCGCTGATCGTCGGCGGCATCATCCCGGAGTCGGACGCCCGCACGATGGAGGCCGCCGGCGTCGCGGCGGTGTTCACGCCCAAGGACTTCGGCATGACCACGATCATGGACCGCATCGTCGACGAGATCCGCAAGGCCAACGACCTGCCGCTGTGACCCTGCCGCGGTTCACCAGGTGAGACCGGTGGACCGCGGCGGTGGGGCGGTCAGTTCAGGCCGCGGAAGTCCGCGGGGAGGCCGCCGCCGGCGACGATCTCCTGGGTGAGGTCCTGCAGCGCCATGAGGGCGACCGACTGGCTGGTCGGGCCGTACGAGACGCGCGCGACGCCGAGCTCCTCCATGCGGGCGAGCGGGACCGACCCGGGCACGCCGATGAGGGTGAGCTTCTGGGGGCCCCACACGTCGACGATGGCCGAGATGTCGTCCTCGGAGAGACCACCGGGGACGAAGACGACCGGCGCACCGGCGGCCAGGTAGGCCGAGCCTCGCTCGATCGCGTCCGCGAGGACGTCGGCGTGCGGACGGTCGCCGGCCTTGACGAAGGCGTCGGTGCGGGCGTTGAGCACGAAGTCGATGCCTTCGGCCTGGCCGGCGGCGAGCACGGCCTCCACGGCGGCGACCGACTCGGCCAGCGGCTTCATCTGGTCCTCGAGGTTGGCACCGACGGCACCGACCGAGATGGCCTTGCGGGTCGTCTCGCCGGGATTGCCGTAGCCGGCCTCCAGGTCGGCGGTGACGGGGAGGTCGGTGGCGGACACGACCGTGCCGATCGCCTCGATCATGAGCTCGACGGGGATGTTCTCGCCGTCCTCGTAACCATAGGCGGCGGCGATCGAGTGACTGGCGGTGGCCAGGGCCTGGATGCCCTCGACGTCGGAGACGACGCGGGCAGTGATGGCGTCCCACACGTTGACGACCTTGAGGAGGGCGGGTTCGGTGTGGAGGGCGAGGAGCTTCTGGGACTGCGCGGTGATGTCGGTCATGGCTCCACCGTAGAGCCAACCGCCACACGGGCGGCCCCGGCGCTCGACGGACGACGAGCGGCAGGACCAGGCCCGTGACGCCGTGCGTCCGCCCGTGGAAGGACGCCGGGTCAGCCGGACCTGGGTGGAATCGGCGTCCGATGTTCCCTAGGCTCGGGTCACCCGATCAGGCGGCGACCTTCGCCTTGGTCTTCGAGCCGGACTTCTTGCCCGTCTTCTCGACCTTGACGAGCTTGCGCTTCTTGACGGTGTATCCGTCGGGAAGTGTGCCTTCCTTCATCATCCGGAGGGGGCAGCGCTTGCAGGCGGGCTTGTCGCTGCAGCACTTCTTCTTCGGCATCTTGGGCACGGGAGCAACGGTACCAGCGCTAGGTGAGCCTCGCCTTAGTGCTAGACAAGGAGCATGGGACACATGGCAGCACCAGCATTCGTCGAACGGCTCAACGAGCAGATCGGCCACGAGTTCAGCGCCCACCAGCAGTACGTCGCGATCGCGGCCTACTACGACGCGCTCACGATGCCCCAGATGGCGGCGCTGTTCTACCAGCAGGCGCACGAGGAACGCGATCACGCGATGATGATGGTCCGCTACCTCCTCGACGCCGACCAGACGCCGGTCATCCCCGGCCTCCCGGCCCCGAGGTTCGACTTCGCGAACGTCATCGAGCCGGTCGCCGTCGCGCTCGAGCAGGAGAAGCGGGTCACCGAGCAGATCAACGAGCTGACGCGCATCGCCCGCGACAACAACGACTACGCCTCCGACCAGTTCATGCAGTGGTTCATCAAGGAGCAGGTCGAGGAGCTCTCCAAGATGAGCGACCTGCTGGCCGTCGTGACGCGCTCGAAGGACGACTACGAGCGCATCGAGGACTGGGTCGCCCGCGAGGAGGGCTCGGTCGAGACCGATCCCACGGCACCGCGGATCGCCGGTGCGTAGGCCCGCGGTCCTCCTCGTCGCGGCCCTCGCGGCTGCGACGTTGTCGGCGTGCGGCTCCGAGGGCGGGAGCGACGCTGCCCCCGGTGACTCCAGCGGCGATGCGTCCAGCGCCACGACCTCGTTGACGATCGTCGTGACGGCGACCGAGGGGGGTGAGCCGTCGACCTACGAGCTGACCTGTGACCCGGTCGGGGGAGACCACCCCCAGGCCGAGCAGGCATGCGCGGCGGTCGCCAAGGCCGGTGCGTCGGTGTTCGATCCCGTGCCCGCCGACCAGAGCTGCACGATGATCTACGGCGGCCCGCAGACGGCGACCGTCACGGGCACCTACGAGGGCAATGACGTCGACGCGTCGTTCAGCCGTCAGGACGGCTGCGAGATCGACCGCTGGGAGAAGCTCGGCACGACGTTCTTCAACGTGCCCCTCCAATGACACGCGCGGCGTCGGCCCAGGCGCCGGCCTGCGCTCGCCGGGATCGCTCGGTCGATGCGTGCGTTCCGGGGCCGTGCGAGCCTAGAAGAGCCTCATCGAGGGGTCGTCCATTCCCCGGAGCTCGTCGTAGTTCACCACGACGCACTCGATGCCCCGGTCGGTCGCCAGCGTGCGGGCCTGCGGTTTGATCTCCTGGGCGGCGAAGATGCCGCGCACGGGGCGCAGGACGGGGTCGCGGTTCATGAGCTCGAGGTAGCGGGTCAGCTGCTCGACGCCGTCGATGTCGCCGCGCCGCTTGATCTCGACCGCGACCGACGAGTTGGCGGCGTCCTTGCACAGGAGGTCGACGGGACCGATCGCGGTCATGTACTCGCGCCGGACGAGACTCATGCCGGGTCCCAGCGCGCTCGTGTGCTCGGCCAGCAGCTCCTGCAGGTGCTTCTCGACGCCGTCCTTCTGCAGGCCCGGATCGACGCCGAGCTCGTGGGCCGTGTCGTGCAGGACCTCCTCGATGCGGATGCGGAGGGTGTCGTCGGTCTTGCCGGCCGTGACGGTCCACTCGACCACACCGTCGTCGGCGAGGCCTTCACGCAACGTGCAGGGCGGGCTCATCCAGTTGAGCGGCTTGTAGGAGCCGCCGTCGGAGTGGATCAGCACCGACCCGTCGTTCTTGACCATGATCAGCCGCGTGGCCAGGGGAAGGTGGGCCGCCAGGCGTCCCGCGTAGTCGACCTGGCAGCGGGCGATGACCAGCCTCACTCGAGACGGGTGGCGGTGCCGAGCGTGAACTCGAGCGTGTCGCCGACGATCTTGCCGTCGTCGGTGTTGCCGTCGTCACCGACCAGCGAGATGGTGTCGCCGTCGACGCTGTACTTGCCGGTGCGGAAGTCGACGACTCCCTGGAAGTCCTCGATGAACGTGCCGTCCTCGACGAGGTGCAGGACGTAGTTCTCGGCCTTGATCTCCCAGTCGCCGCGCAGCGCGACCGCGGCGGGATCGTTCGGGTCGACCGACGGGGCCTCGCTGATGGAGGGAGTCGGAGACGCCGACGGTGGCGGGATCTCTCCGGACGAGCCATCGGATTCGCTGGTTCCGCAGCCTGCCAGCATCGTCAGAACGGCGCCAGCAATGGCTGTGGCCAGCGTCACACGTCGGTGCATGCTTCCCCCTAGGGCGGTGGACAAGGTCACGCTAGTGTGTCACGACCGGTTTATTACTGAGGAGTAGCCATGCAGGAAATCGTCGATCGTCTCACCGCCAGTGACCCGGCCGCTGATGTCGCGCGGACCCTTCTGCTGCCGTACCTGAACCACGCCGCCACGATGTACGAGAGCGGTTATGCCACCAGTGACGACATCGACGCCTCGATGCGTCTGGGCTGTGGGTACCCGATCGGCCCGCTGGCCCTGGTGGACGCCCTGGGCGCGCAGACGGTGGTGACCGGCCTCGAGAAGCTGTACGCCGAGACCGGCGACGAGCTCCACCAGCCGGTCGCCGTGCTGACCGCCCAGGCGGCCGACGGCTCGACGTTCGCCGGGGCCGCCGCACCGGACGCCGCGGCGCCCCGGCTGCGGCACGAGATCGACCGGATCGGTGTCGTCGGCACCGGCACGATGGCGTCCGGCATCGTCGAGGTGTTCGCCAAGGCGGGCTACGACGTGACGTTCGTGGGTCGCGGGGACGACAAGGTCGCCGGCGTCGTCGCGGCGATCACCAAGAGCCTCGACAAGGCCGTCTCGCGCGGCAAGCTCGACGAGGACGGCAAGGCCGCCGTGCTGGGTCGCCTGACGGGCTCGACCCGGCGCGACTCGCTCGCCGACGCCGACATCATCGTGGAGGCCATCGCGGAGGACCTCGACGTCAAGCTCGAGCTGTTCGCCGACCTCGACCGCATCGCCAAGCCCGGCGCGATCCTGGCCACGACGACGTCGTCGTTGTCGATCAACGCGTGCGCCGCGGCCACGAGGCGTCCGCGGGACGTCATCGGGATGCACTTCTTCAACCCCGCGGCCGTCATGAAGCTCGTCGAGGTCGTGACGGCCGACGAGACCTCGGTCGAGGTCGACGAGACCGTCCGTGCGCTGTGCCTCGGCACCGGCAAGCACCCGGTGTCGTGCGGGGACCGCGCCGGCTTCATCGTGAACGCCCTGCTCTTCCCGTACCTGAACGACGCGATCAAGCTGAACGAGGCCGGCGGCGGGTCGCTCGACGAGATCGACGAGGCGCTCAAGGCGACCCAGCTGCCCATGGGGCCGTTCCAGCTGCTCGACGTCGTCGGCAACGACGTGTCGCTCGCGATCCAGCAGTCGCTCGTCAGCACGTTCGGGCATGCCGGCTGGCAGCCCGCGCCGTCGCTGGAGCGCGTCGTCGCCGAGGGCAAGCTCGGTCGCAAGACGGGCGAGGGCTTCCACTCCTACTGATCGTCCGACGAACCACGTGCGCGAGGCCGGTAACCCCGAGGGTGCCGGCCTCGTTGCTGTGACAGGAGGGCACTCGACAGGAGGCACCATGACGATCGGCTCGTACGCCTGTGGCGGCGCACGCATCGTCCGGTGGGTGACGGTCGCTCTCGCGATCGTGCTCGTCGTCGGCGTGCTGGCCGTCCACGCGTTCGCCTCGCGCTACGGGCACACGACGTCGCCCGTCAGCGTCCGGCCGAGCGTCTCCGACGTCCCCGTGTCGGTGGTCACCGCAGGACTGGCTCCCTGAGCCGCAGGGGGCGGCGCGCCCGACCGTAGACTGGACGCATGCCCCGCAGACGTGTCGCCCGACCCGCGACGCCGCACCTGCGGGCGAGCAGCGAGGAGCAGGAGCGCAAGGCCGACGGCCAGTGGTTCGTCCGCCCGACCCGTGGCTCCGCGACGAAGGACTACCGGTGCCCGGGCTGCTCGCAGCTCATCCGCCGGGGGCTGGCGCACGTCGTGGCGTGGCCGGTCGAGAAGGCGCTGCTGAGCGATGCGGCGATCGACGAACGACGACACTGGCACACCGCGTGCTGGGCGAGGAAGCACTGACACGATGACAGCTGAACGTATCCGCGGAAACTCCGTGCTGCCCGCCCGCCGGGAGGCGATCACGCTCGAGACGGCGGACGGCCTGAGCCTCGTCGGTGAGCTCGCCCTGCCGCTGGAGCGGCCTCCGGTGGCGACGATGATCTGCGTGCACCCCCTGCCGACGCACGGCGGGATGATGGACAGCCACCTGTTCCGCAAGGCGTCCTACCGGTTGCCCGCGCTGGCCGACATCGCCGTGCTGCGGTTCAACACACGGGGCACGTCGAGCGTGCAGGGCACCAGCGACGGAGCCTTCGACAACGGGGTGGGGGAGCGGTTCGACGTCGCTGCGGCGGTCGAGCACGCCGAGTTCGACGACCTGCCCAACATCTGGCTGGTCGGCTGGTCGTTCGGCTCCGACCTGACGCTGATGTACGGCCTGGAGCCGTCGGTCGCGGGCATCGTCCTGCTCTCCCCGCCGCTGCGCTACTCCAAGCCGAACCACCTCGAGGCCTGGGCCGACTCCGGCCGGCCGGTCACGGTCCTGGTGCCTGAGCACGACGACTACCTGCAGCCGCCGGAGGCGCGTGAGCGATTCGCCGCGATCCCGCAGGCCGAGGTCATCGGCGTCGACGGCGCCAAGCACCTGTGGGTCGGCGACTCCGAACGCGCACTCGACGAGATCACCCGCAAGCTCGCGCCCGGTGCGACGGTGCCGCTGCCCGACACCTGGGACGGGCCCATGGAGCGAGCGGACTCGTCGGCCTACGCCGACCGCACCGTGGCCGCGTTCGCCGACGTCCCGGTGCAGCCGGCGGACTGACCTACGTGGCGGACGGCTCGTCGTCGACGTCGGACGGGGCCTCGGGGGCAGCAGCCTCGTCCGTGGCAGCGGGTGCCTTCGGGGCGGGCTTGGCCTCCTTGGCCGGCTCGTCGATCTTCACGTCGGGCGCGAAGGTCGAGACGATGTCGCGCAGCTGACCCATCTGGGCCATGATGCCGTCGCGCTTGCGCTGCAGCTCCTCGACCTCGGCGCGCAGCGAGCGGGTCTGGCGCTCGGCCTCGGTCGTCGCCGTGGCGCGGATCTTCTGGGCCTCGGCGTTGGCGCCGGACACGAGCTGCGACGACTCGGTGCGGGCGTTGTCGAGGAGTCCGGCGGCGTCGGCGCTCGCGGCGTCGCGGGCCTTGGCGGCCTGCGCCATGATGTCGCGGGCGCGGTCGTCGGCGGCGGACGCACGGGTCTCGGCGTCCTTGACGAGCTTGCCGGTCTGCTCCATGGCCGATGCATGGTTCTCGGAGGCCTCGCGGGCGAGACGTTCCTTCTCGACGGCCAGCACGCGGCGGGCCTCGGTGACCTCGCGGTCGGCGGCGGCGCGGGCCTGCTCGACCTCGCGGGTCGCGCCGAGGCGCATGTTCTGCGAGTCCTGCTCGGCGGCCAGCTTGAGCTGGGCGACCTCGCGCTCGGCCTGGGCGCGCAGGTCCTCGGTGTGCGCGACGGCGTCGGCGTGCATGGCCTCGGCGTCCTCGAGGAGCTGCTTGCGCTTCTCCTCGAGCTCGGTCACGGCCTGGCCGCGCATCTCCTCGGCGTCGTGGTGGGCCGTGGCCCGCACCATGGCGGCCTCCTCCTCGGCCTTCTTGACGAGCTCGTCGGCCTCGCGGATCGCCCTGTTGCGGACGTCGTCGGCCTCCTGCTCGGCCAGGCCCAGGAGCTGGGCGGCATGGTTGCCAAGACCCGTGTAGGTGGGCTTCTCGACGGCCTCGACGCGATCCTTCAGCTTCTCGATGATCTCGCGGAGCTTCTCGTTCTCGCTCTGGCTCGCCCTCAGTCCCTCGGCCGCGCGCTGGAACTCAGCGGACTGGGTGCGGACCCACGCGTCGACCGCGTCGCTGTCGTAACCGCCGCGGCGAGCGAGCGGGAACGCGGCGTCGCTGGAGCTGGACGCGGCATCGAAGATGGACAATCCGGGCTGTTCGGACATGCTGATCCCATTCGTGAAGAGAGGGGGTGGTCTGTGTCACCCACCCTACCGGGCGCGACGTCACAGGGGTACGTCCGTCACGGACGTACCCCTGTGATGAGACAGATGGTCTCGAGCTGCTTCAGACGCCGCGGAAGCGGTTGATCTCGTCGAGGTGCTTGGCCCGCTTGGCCTCGTCGCGGACGCCGAGTCCCTCCTCGGGGGCGAGGCACAGGACGCCGACCTTGCCCTGGTGCAGGTTGTGGTGCACGTCGAGCGCCGCCTGGCCCGTCTCCTCGAGGGAGTAGACGCGCGACAGCGTCGGGTGCACGAGGCCCTTCTCGATGAGCCGGTTGGCCTCGAACGCCTCGCGGTAGTTCGCGAAGTGCGAGCTCTTGATGTTCTTGAGGTTCATCCAGAGGTACCGGTTGTCGTACTGGTGCATGTAGCCGGACGTCGACGCGCAGGTGATGATCGTGCCGCCCTTGCGGGTGACGTAGACCGAGGCGCCGAACGTCTCGCGGCCCGGGTGCTCGAAGACGATGTCGGGGTCCTCGCCGCCGGTGAGCTCGCGGATCTTCTTGCCGAAGCGCTGCCACTCCTTGGGGTCCTGGGTGTTCTCGTCCTTCCAGAACCTGTACCCCTCGGCCGAGCGGTCGATGACGTGCTCGGCGCCGAGGGAGCGGACGATCTCGGCCTTCTCGGGGGACGAGACGACACAGACGGGGATGGCACCTCCGTTGAGTGCCATCTGCGTCGCGTACGAGCCGAGGCCGCCCGAGGCGCCCCAGATCAGCACGACGTCGCCCTGCTTCATGTTGGCGCCGTTCTTCGACACCAGCTGGCGGTAGGCGGTCGCGTTGACGAGGCCCGGGCTGGCGGCCTCCTCCCATGTCAGGTGATCCGGCTTGGGCAGCAGCTGGTTGGACTTCACGATCGCGAGCTGGGCCAGGCCGCCGAAGTTGGTCTCGAAGCCCCAGATGCGCTGCTGCGGATCCATCATCGTGTCGTCGTGTCCGTCGGGGCTCTCGAGCTCGACCGACAGGCAGTGCGCGACGACCTCCTGGCCGGGCTTCCACAGGTTGACGCCGGGGCCGGTGCGCAGCACGACGCCGGCGAGGTCGGAGCCGACCACGTGGTACGGCAGGTCGTGGCGCTTGGTGTACTCCGAGAGCTTGCCGTAGCGCTCGAGGAAGCTGAACGTCGAGACGGGCTCGAAGATCGAGGTCCACACGGTGTTGTAGTTGATCGCGCTCGCCATGACGGCGACGAGGGCCTCACCCGGCGCGAGCTCGGGGATCGGGACGTCGTCGAGGTGCAGGCTCTTGCGAGGATCCTTGTCGCGGCTCGCCAGCCCCTCGAACATGTCTACCTCGTCCTTGTGGACGGTGATGCCCTTGTAGGTCTCGGGAAGGGGGATGGACGCGAAGTCCTCGGGGGCGGTGTCGCCGGCGAGGATGGCATCGAGGATCTGCTGCACGGGTGGTACCTCCAGGTAGATATCCCGGCGATGTTACCGAGCGTTAACCTGGGCCGCCATGGCCCTGACTGTGATCCAGACCTCAGTGCGGGCCGTCGCGCGAGGTTCGGGACGTACCTAGCCGTCGCGGGGTCGGGGTTGCCCGACGGGGCTCGCCTGCACGATCAGGTTGTCCCGGTAGCCGCCGCCGTCGGCGTCGAACGGGCCGGCGCAGGTGATCAGGACGAGGCGCAGGGGGCCCCGCACCGAGAAGATCGACGCCCCCTCCGACAAGGACGCGCGGGGCTTGAGGCGCACCGACGTGACCTCGAACTGCTGGGTCGCGCCGGATCCCGCGACGCGGATCGTGTCACCGCGGCGGGTGCTCAACAGCTCGGCGAACGGGCCGACCCCGGCGGTGACGGAGTCCACGTGGGCCGCCACGACGATCGCGCCGTACGGCTCGCCGATCCGGGAACCACCGTCCCACCACCCGGCCCGGTCGATGTCCGACGGGAGGTCGAGCACCCCGTCGTCGCCGGTGGCCACGACGTCCACCGGCATGGAGATGCCGTCGGGCAGGCGCACGGACTCCGGCCGCTGCGGCGCCACGGTGGACGGTGCGGGCTGCCCGACCCCCGCCGGAGCGGCGCTGGGGGCGGTGCTGGGGGCGGACGGTGCGGGGGTGGGGGCACGCGCGGACGGCGGGGGATCGTCGCGGCTCGCGGCCGACCCCTGCCGGACCAGCACGGTGCCCACGCCGACCGCGGTGACCAGCAGGACGACGACGACCGCCCGGCGCCGCCGTGACCGGTCGCGGTGGTTCGGCCCCATCAGCTCACCGGGTGGACCGGCGCCGCCTGCCGTCCAGCAGGACGACCGCCACGGCGCCGAGCAGGACGGCTGCCAGCCCACCGATCGCCGCGACGGGCCGTTGCGTCCCCGGCTCCGCGATGTCGCGGCCGGGTGCCACGAGTCCGGCGGACCCCGCTGCCACCGACGTCGGGGCGTCGGATCCGCCTTCGCTGGACGACACCACCTGGACGACCGCGTCCATGCTGCCGGCCTGCGGCTGGCCGATCGCGAACACCCTCGTGAGGGCGCCCGCCTTCACGGCGAGGTCGACCGGCCCGAGAAGGGGTGAGGAGCCGCCGGTCGGCACGATGTCGACGGGATAGGTGTCGGCGGGCACGTCTGCCGTGACGAACTCGCCGTTGGCGATGTTGGCGAACACGACCTCGCCGTCCACCCGCACGTCGGCCGGTGGGACGACGGCCGTGTGCGCGACCGTCAGACGTCCCTTGCCCTGGGCGACGGGGCTGATGTCATTGGTGAACACGGTCGTCTCGGGCTCGTTGGACGGGTCCGCGGGCCAGTGCAGGACCACGTCGATGCTGGGCGACGAGGCCTCGAAGGACTTCGTCACGGTCCAGTCCGCCGACGAGAAGGTGATGGTGTGCTCACCGGACGGCAGGTCGACCGGACCGAGCACCGTCTTGGACGCCACCGCGCTCTCGACCTCCTTGCCGTCGACCGTGACGGCGACCTCGGCGTTCGGGACGCCCTGGACGACGTAGACCTCGCTCGTCGGGGCCGCAGCCGACGCAGTCGGGAGGGCGAGGGACGTCACGGCCACGGCCGCGAGGAGGGCCGGCAGGAGACGTGCTGCGGATCGTGTGGTCGCTGGTGCGGGGATCATGGCAGAGCTCACCTCGAGAAGTTGTCGCACGTGGTGGCCCCCTGAGCCAGTACCGAGTCTAGGAAGAACGCATCGGACCGTCACCGGTACGAACGTCCCAAGATTGACTGGGACTCTCGTGGTGAACGCCGTTCGGTGGGACTCTCGGAGGGAGTGCACCTGGGGGCGGCATGGTGGCGCAGAAGGAGCGGATCGGCGGGACGACCGGCAGCACCTGGCCCGCGGGCGTGCCCGGCCCGTTGGTGCGCCGGCCGTCCACCCGGAGCCGGATGCGTCGGCACGGACGGGTGACGCTCCTGGTCGGCACCGTGCTCACGACGATGGCCGTGGGCTTCTGGCGGCTCTCCGGCGCCGAGGACGCCGGCGGTCGGTCGTCGATCCGGTCGCAGGTGGTGGTCGGCACCGGCGGCACGGTCGACGTCGTGCAGCGCGTCTCCTTCGGCACGCCGCGGTCACGGCTCGTGGTGTCGATCCCCGCTCGGTCCGCCCCGGGCCCGCAGTTCGAGCCGCGCGTCACCGAGCTCCGCCTGCGCGTCGACGGGCGGGCGGCACCGGGACTCTCGCGACAGCTCGAGACCGGCGAGTCCCACACGTTCAGCTTCGACGAGCCCGTGACGTCCGTCGTGCTGGCCTACGCCGTCGACGGTGCGATCGCGGGCACCGGCCCGTCGGTCGAGGGTCGTGCCCTGGCCTTGATGACGCCCCTGGTGATCGCTGGCACGGAGGCGTTGGACAGCCGCCTCGAGATCGACGGGAACGACGTGCTCAACCTCGGCTGCGCCGCGCACGGCGAGCCGACGACGGTGTGCGGGGCCGAGTCCGGGCAGGTCTGGGTGGTCGGACGCCGCGCCGGTGACCCGGTCGTCGACGTCGTCGCCCAGGTCGACCTGACCGGGCCCTAGGCCGTGGCGGGCTCGACCAGCTCGACCAGGACGCCGCCGGCGTCCTTGGGGTGCACGAAGTTGACCCGGGAGTCCGACGTGCCGCGCTTGGGGGCGTCGTAGAGCAGCCGGACGCCGCGCTCGCGCAGGATCGCCGAGACCGCCTCGATGTCGGCGACCCGGTAGGCGAGCTGCTGGATGCCCTGCCCGTTGCGGGCGATGAACTTGGCGATCGTCGACTCCTCGCTGAGGGGCGCGAGCAGCTGGATGCGGGTGTCGGAGTCACCGACGGCGAGCATCGCCTCCCGCACGCCCTGCTCCTCGTTGACCTCCTCGTGGACCGAGTGCAGCCCGAACGTCGCGGCGTAGAACTCGAGCGCGTCATCGAGGTCAGGAACGGCGATGCCGACGTGATCGATCGTCAGGAGGAGGTGGTCGGGGACCAGCGGGGTCGTCATGCAGACGAGGGTAGGGCACCCGCCGAAGGGCCGCCGGGTGATCCAGAGCACACCGGCGAGGCGCGCAGGTTACCTCTGGGTAAAGTGGAGATCTCTGTCGATCCAGAGCCTGTCCTCGAAGGAGCACCTCTCATGACCCAGTCCGTCATCGTCGCCGGCGCACGCACCCCGATCGGCCGCCTGCTGGGCGGCCTCAAGACCCTCTCCGGCTCGGACCTCGGCGGTCTGGCCATCAAGGGCGCTCTCGAGAAGGCCGGCGTCTCGGGCGACCAGGTCGACTACGTGATCATGGGGCAGGTGCTCCAAGCCGGTGCGGGTCAGGTCCCGGCGCGACAGGCCGCGCACAAGGGAGGCATCCCGCTCAACGTCCCGGCCATCACGATCAACAAGGTCTGCCTGTCGGGCATCAACGCGATCGCGCTCGCCGACCAGCTGATCCGCGCCGGTGAGTACGACATCGTCGTCGCCGGTGGACAGGAGTCCATGACGCAGGCGCCGCACATGCTGCTGGGCTCGCGCGAGGGAACCAAGTACGGCGACACCAAGCTCGTCGACCACATGGCCGCCGACGGCCTCTGGGACGCGCTGACCGACCAGGCGATGGGCGGTCTGACCGAGCAGATCAACGCCGAGAAGCAGAAGTTCACCCGTGAGCAGCAGGACGCCTTCAGCGCCGCCTCGCACCAGAAGGCCGCCGTCGCCCAGAAGAACGGCGTGTTCGACGACGAGATCGTCGCGGTCGAGATCCCCACCCGCAAGGGTGACCCGATCGTCGTCGCGGCCGACGAGGGCGTCCGTGCCGACACCACGACCGAGTCGCTCGGCAAGCTGCGCCCCGCCTTCGACAAGAGCGGCACCATCACCGCCGGCTCCGCGAGCCAGATCTCCGACGGCGCCGCGGCAGTCGTCGTCATGAGCAAGGCCAAGGCCGAGGAGCTCGGTCTCTCGTGGATCGCCGAGATCGGTGCGGCGGGCACCGTGGCCGGTCCCGACTCGAGCCTGCAGAGCCAGCCCGCCAACGCCATCGCGCTCGCCTGCGAGAAGGAGGGCATCACGCCCGCCGATCTCGACCTGGTCGAGATCAACGAGGCCTTCGCGGCCGTCGGCATCGCCAGCACCGCGGAGCTCGGCATCAGTGAGGACATCGTCAACGTCAACGGCGGCGCGATCGCGCTGGGCCACCCGATCGGTGCCAGCGGCGCGCGCATCGCGCTGCACCTCGCGCTCGAGCTCGGTCGCCGCGGTGGCGGCATCGGTGCCGCCGCCCTGTGCGGCGGCGGTGGCCAGGGCGACGCGCTGATCATCCGCGTGCCCCAGCAGTAGTCGTCCGGCAGTGAGCGCCGTCAGTCGCGCCACCTCGGTGGCCGAGCTCGTGGAGCGGGCGCAGGCCGGTGAGCCCCGGGCCGTGGCGCGACTGATCTCGTTGGTCGAGGACCGGTCACCGTCCCTGCGTGAGGTCAGCGCCGCGCTGACCCCCCTGGTCGGCGGTGCCCACGTCGTCGGCATCACGGGCTCGCCCGGCGTCGGCAAGTCGACGTCGACCTCGGCACTCGTGACCGCGCTGCGGGCGAAGGGGCAGCGGGTCGGGGTGCTGGCGGTCGACCCGACGTCGCCGTTCTCCGGCGGGGCACTGCTGGGCGACCGCGTGCGCATGCAGGACCACGCCCTCGACGAGGGCGTCTACATCCGCTCGATGGCCAGCCGCGGCCATCTCGGCGGACTGTCGGCCACCGCGCCGCAGGCGTTGCGAGTGCTCGACGCCGCGGGCTGCGACGTCGTGCTCGTCGAGACCGTGGGCGTCGGCCAGTCCGAGGTCGAGATCGCGGGCCTGGCCGACACGACGCTGGTCCTGCTGGCGCCCGGCATGGGCGACGGCATCCAGGCGGCGAAGGCGGGGATCCTCGAGATCGGCGACATCTTCGTCGTCAACAAGGCCGATCGGGAGGGTGCGCAGTCGACGCGGCGCGAGCTGCGATCCGTCATCGCGATGACCGACCGTGCCGACGGGGCCTGGAAGCCGCCGATCCTGCTCACGACCGCGACGACGGGCGACGGCGTCGACGAGGTCGTCGAGGCCATCTCGGAGCACCGGTCGCACCTGGACGACTCCGGGGAGCTCGAGCGCCGGCGGCTGGCACGCGTCCGCCGCGAGATCGAGGCGTTGGCGCTGACCGAGGTCCAGGCCCGGTTCGCCCACCTGTCGGGCGACGCGCGGCTCGACGTCCTCGCCGGCCGGGTGCTGGCGGGCGAGACCGACCCGTTCGCCGCGGCCGACACCCTCGTCGAGACCATCTGACCGCGATCTCGGCATGCGGTCGCCTGTCGGCGCGCCTGCGGCCTATCGACGAGATCCATGGAAAGAATGGTCGAGTGCTGAAGAAGGTCATCGCCCTGCTCGTGGTCGGGTTCGTCATCTACTACCTGTTGAACACCCCGACCAGTGCTGCCGACGCCGTGAGCGACGCTTACGACGCGATCATCGACGCCTTCAAGCAGGTGCGCATCTTCTTCGACGAGCTCACCGAGTAGTCGTCGAGATGATCCGGGGGCTGATCAACTGGATGCTGGAGCTGTTGCCCGATCACGACATCGACGGCAACCTGCTCCAGAACCCGACCGAGCACAAGGTGGGGGAGTACTCCCACCACCCGATCGTCTACTGGCGGTCGGTCCTCGAGCTCGTCGGCGTCGTCGTCCTGCTCGTGCTGGCGGTCGTCGGACCCATCTCGATCGGTTGGCTCCCGCTGCTGCTCGCGGCGGGGCTGTTCGTCCATGCGGTCTACCTGTGGCTCCGCGAGAAGCGCGACATCTTCGTGCTGACCGACATGCGGGTCTTCCGCGTCACGGGCATCCTCTCCACCAAACGGGCCACGGTGCCGATCAACCGCATCCTCGACGTGACGGTCGAGCGCCCGCTCCTGGGGCGGTGGCCCTTCACGTACGGGCACATGACGTTCGAATCCGCGGCGCAGGAGCAGGGCGTCCGCAACATCCGCTACATCGGCGAGGTCGACCTGATCGACCACGCGATCCAGAAGGTCGTGCAGGATGCCGGTCTGCGCGGCCGCCGGCCCGGCGAGCAGCAGCAGACCGTGGACCAGCAGCACTTCACCAACGGCGGCTGACGGCTCCACCAACGGCGGCTGACGGCTCCACCCGCAGCGGCTGCGGCAGGGTTCCTAGTATGGGGACATGAACTTCTCGCGTCCCGGTGCCATCGACCTGTCCGCCCTCAAGCAGCCGGCCGCGCGGCCGACGCCCGCCGCGACCGGCGGCGGCGGATCGTACGTCGTCGACATCGACGAGTCGACCTTCCAGAGCGGGGCCCTCGAGGCGTCGATGTCGTACGTCGTCGTGCTCGGCCTCTGGTCGTCGCGCTCCCCGCAGAGCGGCGCGTTCAACGAGACGCTCGCGACCGTCATCGACTCCTACGCCGGCCAGATCGTGCTGGCACGCGTCGACGTCGACACCAGCCCGCAGATCGCCCAGGCGCTGGGCGTGCAGGGCGTCCCGTACGTCGCGGGGCTCGTGAAGGGACAGCCGGTGCCCCTGTTCCAGGGCACGGTCGACGAGACGGAGATGCGTCGCTACTTCGACGAGCTCGTGCGCATCGCGGCCGAGAACGGCCTGACCGGGCGGGCGCAGCCCGTCGGCGCGGCACCCGCCGTGGGTGAGGAGCCGGAGGAGCCCGAGGACCCGCGCTTCGTCCCCGCGGAGGAGGCGTTCATGGCGAGCGACTTCGACACCGCGGTCGCGGAGTACGAGAAGCTCCGCGTCCAGTACCCGGCCGACGTCGAGGTCGCCGAGCGCCTGGCCCGGGTCAAGTGGCTCTCGCGGACCAAGGGCGCCGACCTGCAGGCGGCACGCGCCGCGGCCGCCGATCGTCCCGACGACATCGAGGCGCAGATGCTGGTCGCCGACCTCGACATCAGCGGCGGACACGTCGAGGACGCCTTCGAGCGGCTCATCGGCCTCGTCCGCACGACGGCCGGTGACGAGCGCGAGCTCGTCCGGGAACGGCTGCTCGAGCTGTTCACGGTCGTCGGCATCGCCGACCCGGTCGTCATGACCGCCCGCCGGGCACTGGCGACGGCCCTGTTCTGATCCATGGTGTCGTTCGAGGCGGCGATCCCGATGCTCCGGGTGTTCGACGAGACGCTCGCGCGTGAGTTCTACGTCGACCACCTCGGCTTCTCGTTAGACTGGGAAAGTCGCTTCGACACGACCTCCCCGATGTACTGCCAGGTGTCCCGCGGCGCCCTGCGCATCCACCTGACGGCGCACCACGGCGACGGCACCCCGGGCACGCACCTGTTCCTGCCGGTCGAGGGCCTCGACGACCTGCAGGCCGAGCTGCACGCCCGCGGCACGACCTTCAGTCGTCCCGGGATCGAGACCGTCCCCTGGGGGCGGGTGATGTCGGTGATCGACCCGTTCGCGAACCACCTCAACTTCACGGAATGGCGGGTCGCCGAAGGGTAGGGTCAGGGCGGCGTCACCGGCGGAGGTGGTGTGAGAGGAAGCGGCGATGCGGACGTGGTCGGGCTGGGCGCTGTCTGTGCTCGGTGTGGTCGTCGCGATCTCGGGCGCGGCCACGATGGTCGTCCTCGGTCCCGACAGCCGGCTCACGACCGGGCCGCACGCGATCGAGACCGACGCCATCGCCGTCGTCACGGCACCCAAGGTCATCCGGTGGGCCGACGTCCAGGTCGACATCCTGGCCGAGGTGCCGGTGCGCAAGCCCATCTTCATCGGCATCGGCAACACCGTCGACGTGCAGGACTTCGTCGGCGAGGCACAGCGGCTCGAGATCACGAGGTTCAAGCGCCCGTGGGACCTCGACACGCGGGACGTCGAGGGCGCGCCCAACCTCCGGGGAGCCCCCACCGCCGTCGACTGGTGGATCGACAGCTCGGCCGGTCTCGGTGGGGCGTCGATCAGCACGCAGCTGCCCGACGAGACGGTCTCGGTGGCGATCCTGTCGGTGGGCTCGTCCAACCTGTCGGGCCTCGAGGTCACGCTGGCGTACGGGGTCAGGGGCGGGTTCGCGAAGGGCGCGGCGCTGCTGCTGCTGGGTCTCGCGCTGCTCTGGGTCGGCGTGCTGGTGCTGCGCGGTGTCCGGGCGCGTGGCGACGAGGACGACGACCTCGAGGAGGAGGTCGTCTACGTCTACGTCGACGAGGACGGTGTCGAGCACGAGATCTCGGCCGAGGAGGCCGCGGACCTCGAGGTCGTCGAGGAGCTCGAGGAACCCGTCGAGGCCGAGGACCCCGCCGAGCCCGCGGCTGTACCCGAGCCCGAGCCCGTGGCTGTACCCGAGCCCGAGCCCGTGGCTGTACCCGAGCCCGAGCCCGAGGCTGTACCCGAGCCCGAGCCCGAGGCTGTACCCGAGCCCGAGCCTGGCCCGGAGCCCGTTGCAGAGCACCCACCGGAGCACCAGCCCGTGGCTGAGACCGTGATGTACGTGTACGTCGACGAGGACGGCGTGGAGCACGAGGTCAGCGAGGACGAGCTGGCCGAGTTCGAGATCGTCGACGAGGAGGATGAGCGATGAGGCGTCTGCTCCTGGTGCTGACCTGCTCGCTCGCGCTGGCCGCGTGCGCCGTGCCGCACCACCGTGACGACGTCTCGGTCTCCAAGAGCGCCGCGCGCCAGGCAGAGGTCACGGAGGTGTTCGACCGCTACCGCGAGGTCCGCAACTCCGCGATCGAGCTGCTCGACCCGAAGCCGCTGTCGACGGTCGAGACCGATGCGGTGCTGGCGATCGACACGGGCTCGTTCGAGGTGTCGCAGCGTCTGGCGCAGAAGCAGGAGGGCGACACCGCCGACATCGAGGTCACCGACGTCGAGACACCTCGGTTCGACACGTACCCCCTGTGGTTCTTCGCGGTCGTGCGCGACAAGGCCCTGGGCGTCAACCGCGTCCAGATCTTCGAGAGGTCCTCGTCGGTCGAGCCGTGGCTGCTGTCGGCCAGCCCCGAGACGCTCGGGGAGACGGCGATCCCGGCGATCCGGCACTCGTCGGGTGCGGCTCTGCCGGTGGCCGCCGACGACGGGAGGGGGATGTCGATGTCGGCGCAGGACGCTGCCGCGGCGTACGCGTCGGTCCTGGCCGATCCGGACGCGCCGGAGGCGGCCACGATCCCCGATGACTCCTTCATCAAGCAGATGCGGGCGACCGCCGCCACCAACTCGGCACTGGACGGCGTGCAGTTCAAGCAGACGTGGGAGGCCCAGGACGTCCAGTACGCGTTGCGGACGTCGGACGGTGGCGCGCTCGCCTTCGTGACGCTGCTGCGCCAGGACACGTACGCCGTCGAGGACGGCCTGACCATCACGTGGCCCGAGGGCTCGCCGCAGCAGGCGTTCCTCTCCCAGGGCATCGCCGGCTCGGGCACGCTCACGTACCTGCACCAGGTGCTGCTGTACATCCCCGGCGGCCGGGGCGACCCGCGCGCGCTGGGACAGTACGGCGGCGTCGTCAGCGGCGAGGACAACAGCTGACGGGTCGCAAGCGACCCGTCAGCGTCACTCGGCGGCCTTGGGGGCTTCGCGGTAGGTCGGCAGGTGGCCCGCGTCGACCGCCTCGAGCAGCTCGATGGCGGCAGCGGCGGCGTGGGCGCGGACGTCGTCCGGGTCGCACCAGTGCACCGCCTTGATCTCGGTCGGCTGCAGCGTCATGCCGTCGGTCATCGAGCTGTCGACGACGCCGAGGTCGAACAAGAAGATGCACGCGTCGTCCCAGCCCCGCCAGGCCGGCAGCCAGTTGACCGTCACCAGGTCGCGGACCGCGACGGTGACGTCGAGCTCCTCCTGCAGCTCACGGACCAGACCGACGGACGGCGCCTCGCCGACCTCGATGACCCCTCCGGGCAGGTCCCACTCCTTCTTGTACGTCAGCTCGCACAGCAGGACGCGGCCGCGCTCGTCTCGCAGGAGGCCCTGGCTGATGACCCGCTTGGTGGGCAGGCCGGCGTTGAGGATCGCGATGAAGCCGTCACGGCTGTCGGACGGCGGATCGTCCACGAGCCGCGCCATGAGCACCTGGTCGACGCGGTCGCCGGGCATGCGCAGGATCCCCTCGCGCCGCAGGCCGCCGATCGACGCCGCACGGACGTCGCGGGTCGCGTCGACGCCGAGCCGCACCTCGACGCGGCCGACCTCGAGCGCCGAGAAGGCGTGATCGGTGGCCAGCCGCAGGGCACGGGCCACCACGAACGGCTGCTCGATGCGCGAGTTCCAGCGGATCGACGCCGTGCCGGACCCCTCGCGCCGCAGCGCGACGGTGCCGACGCGTTCGCCGGCGAGCACGATCGCGAAGCCAGTGAACTCGTCCGAGCCCGAGGTGGGCTCGAGGGCGAGGTCGTCGTCTCGCAAGGTCACCGTCATGCGTTCAGGCTATCGGGCCGACGCGGAGGGGCTCGGCGTACGCTCGACCCGTGAGCGAGGAACGGGCGATCGCAGCGGTCGAGGCGACCGGCATCCCGTACGAGGTGACCCGCCACGGACGCGTCTCGTCGCTCGCGGAGGCCGCGGCGGCGCGGGGTGTCGAGCCCCGACAGCTCGTGAAGACGCTCGTGGTGCGCCGGGCCGACGACGACTTCGTGCTGGTGCTGGTTCCCGGCGACCGGACGTTCTCCTGGCCGAAGCTGCGTGCCCTGCTCGGGACGTCACGGCTGTCGATGCCCGACCCCGCCGGGGCACGGGCCGCGACGGGGTACGAGCGGGGGACGATCACGCCGTTCGGCTCGACGACGGCCTGGCCGGTCATCGTCGACTCGCTGGTCTCGGGACGCATCTCGCTGGGCGGCGGGGCGCACGGGGTGGCGCTCACGGTCGAGACCGACGACGCCGTCCGGGTGCTGGACGCCCGGGTGGCCGACATCTCCGACGACGAGTCCGCCTGATCAGCCGATCGGTCCCTCACCGAGCGTGATCGTCGCGGTGTGGGCCTGACCTGAGGTGTCGGTCCACGCCACGGTGACGCGGTCGCCGACCGCGAGCTCGGCGACGGCCGTCGACAGGGCGTCGGCCGACGTGACGGCGGCACCGTTGAGCGACGTGATGGTGCTGCCGGCCGTCATGCCCGCCGCCTCGGCGGGGGAGTCGTTGACGACGCCGGCCACGAGGGCGCCGGTGACGTCCGAGGAGAGCGTCACGCCCAGGTAGCCGTGGTTGCCGATCTCGACCGTGCTGCTGCCGGTGCCTGACTCGATCTGCTCGGCGATCGTGAGCGCCTGCGCGATCGGGACCGCGTAGCCGCTGATGTCGCTGGTGCCGCTGGAGGCTGCCGTGTTCATGCCGATGACCTCGCCGTCGTCGTCGTAGAGGGCCCCGCCCGAGTCGCCGGGGATGATGTCGGCGTCCACCTGGATCAGGTCGCTCAACCGGCTGGACTCGCCGCCGGTCTCGCTCGAGACCGTGATCGACTGGTCGAGCGCCACGACGGTGCCCGCCGCGGCACTGGCCGCCCCACCGTCGCCGTTGGCGTTGCCCACGCCGGTCACGGTGTCACCGACCTGGACGACCTCGTCGGTGTCGGTCGTGACGGGCGTGAGGCCGGAGGCGTCCACCAGCTGGAGCACGGAGACGTCGTGCGTCGAGTCGTAGCCGACGACCTCGGCGTCGTACGTCCTGCCGGTCGAGACGACCTGCACCGAGATCGTGGTCGCGCCCTCGACGACGTGGTGGTTGGTGAGGATCTCGCCGTCGGACGTCAGGATCATGCCGGTGCCGGCCGCCTTGCCGGTGCCGTAGTCCAGGGTCGTGTTGACGTACACGAGCCCGGTCTCCTGCTGGGCCGTCGCGTCGGTCGCATCGGTCTCGGTCCCCGTCGCCCCCTGCTGCGACGGGTCGGTCTGCTGGAACGGACCACCGAATCCACTGAAGGGCGACTGCTCGGTGGACGACTGACCCCCGGAAGCGCGGCTGTCGGGAGTCTGCGGCCGGGCGAGCGTCTGCTGCTGCGCCGCGGTCGTGGTCAGCGCGATGTGGCTCTGGCTCGCGGCGTAGCCGACGCCGGTCACGCCGACAGCGCCAGCGGCGATGCCGACGATGACGAGCCGGCGGGTGGCGCGGCGCCGGGGAGCGGTGCGAGGTTCTGACATGAGGTCTCCTGGTCTCTGGTGACTCCAGTGAAGTCGCCGAACGTGGGTGGAGCCTGTGAGCCAGCCGCGAAGTCGATGAGACCTGCCGGACGTCGTGCCCTGTCCGCGGGGTGTGTCCTGTGCCACGATGCGACGGTGGAACTCGAGAACGTCCTGTGGATGCTCGTCGCGCTGGCCGCCGTCGTGGTGCTCCTGACCCGCATGCGCCTGCACGCCAACAACCGTCAGGCCGGGCACGCCCAGATCTCCGACGGCCTCGTCAACGCCCACACCCTGTTCGGCGTGGCGGCGCTCGCGCTCGTGGGCTGCTACCTGGTCTCGCCGAGCGACTTACGCGCGGTGCCGGCACTCGTGGTGTGGTGGCTCGAGGCACTCATCGGCGTCCTGATCCTCGCGCGCTGGTTGCCCGGCGGGGGTCGGCACGCCGCCGACGCGACGGACGACAGCTGGGCCCAGGGCCCGTCCCTGTCGATCCTCGGCCACGTCGGGATGGTCGCGGGCGTCGGCTTCTTCACCTACGTCGTGGTGACGGGACAGTTGACCTGATCGCAAAGACCAGTTTGCAAAGAATTCTTTGCAGTTCTACCGTGACGGCATGGCATTCACCACGAAGGTCGTCGACGATCTCGAGACGCTCAAGGCCGTGTCGCACCCGCTGCGCCTGAAGCTGCTGGGCCGGCTGCGCACGGAGGGGCCCGCCACGGCGTCGGAGCTCGGACGCGCGCTGGGCGAGTCGAGCGGATCGACGTCGTACCACCTGCGCCAGCTGGAGCGGTTCGGGTTCGTGGGCGACGACGACGAGCAGCCGTCCGGACGTGAGCGGCGCTGGAAGGCCCTGCAGGACGGCACGTCGTTCCCCTCCGCCCTTGCCGACCTCGACGGGGGACGGGAGTACGTCGACGCGGTGCGCAGACGCCAGGAGGAGTACCTCCGCACCGGCCTGGAGGCCTGGACCGAGCACCGGCCGGGCATCGGGCAGAGCGACTACAACCTGCGCCTCGACCCCGACGACCTGCTCGCGCTGGAGCGGGACCTGCACGAGGTGGCGACGCGCTACTGGGGCAGGAACGGCTCCGAGGACGTCGTGCTGCACGTCCTGACCCTGCCGAGGCCGTCGTCGTGAGGGTCCGCAACCGGTTCTGGTTGCTGGCCGGCATCCGCTGGCTCTCGACCGGGTTCATCGTGCCGGTCGTCGTGCTGCTCCCACTGGACCGCGGGCTCACGATCGCCGAGTACGGGAGCGTCGCGGCCGTCCAGGGGATCGTCGTCCTGCTGCTCGAGCTGCCGACGGGCGGCTTCGCCGACGCGGCCGGGCGCCGTCCGGTGTGGATCACGTCGGCGGTCGTGGCGTTCTGCTCCTACCTGGTCTACTCGGTTGCCGAGACCCCTCTCGTCTTTGCCGTGGCGACCGCGCTCGGAGGTCTGTACCGCGCCCTCGACAGCGGACCGCTCAATGCGTGGTTCGTCGACGCGGTGCACGCGGAGGTGCCTGAGGCCGAACGAACCGGAGCCGTCGCGCGCGGCCTGTCGGGCTACGCGAGCATCGTCGGGATCGCGATCGGCGGTGGAGCCCTGATGTCGGCCGGGCTCGTGGCGTGGGCTCCGCTCGGTCGCTCGGACGCCCTCGCGGCGCCGTACTGGATCGCTGCGTCCCTGTCGCTCGTCCAGATCGTGGCCGCGTCGATCCTGATGGACGAGCACCGCACGTCGCGGTTCGGGGGAATGGTGGAGTCGGTCCGGGCGACGCCGCGTGCGATCGCGGACGGTGCACGACTCATCGTGCGCTCGCGCGTGCTGCGGGCGCTCGTGGCGGTCGAGATCTTCTGGGGATTCGGCATGGTGGCGTTCGAGTCGATGACGCCCGTCCGTCTGTCCGAGCTGGTGGGCGACCGGGAACAGGCCGCCGCCCTCATGGGTCCGGTCACCGCGGCTGCCTGGGGTGTGTCGGCACTGGGAGCGGCCATGGTGCCGTGGATGCTGCGGCGCTGGAGCCTCACGACGGTCTCGGTGGCCCTGCGGCTCGTGCAGGGAGCCACGGTCGTCGGCATGGGTCTGGCCGGGGGAGTGGCAGGGCTCGTCGCCGGCCTGTTCGCCACGTACGCAGTGCACTCGGCGGCGGGCGCGATCTACGAGACCCTGCTGCACGAGCAGGTCGGCTCCGAGCAGCGGGCGACGGTGCTGTCCCTCGCGTCCATGGCGATGCACCCCGGGGCGTCTGTCGCGTCCGTCGTGCTGGGCGCCATCGCCACGGGTGCCTCGCCCGGCACCGCGCTGGTGGTCGGTGGACTGGTCCTCGCCGCCGCGGCACCGCTGTTCCTCGTCCGGGAGCGAAGGGTCACGACGGTCGGACATGACGAGCGTCCTATGCTCGATCGCGACGACGGCAGGTCAGCTGCCCAGGACGCTGTGGAGGCGCGGGATGAGTGAATTCGTACGGCTCGAGGTCAAGGACGGCGTGGGCACGATCTGGCTCGAGCGCCCGAAGATGAACGCCATCAACGCGCAGATGCAGGACGAGCTGAGCGCCGCGTCCCGCGAGGCCGACACGCGTGACGACGTCGCCGCGGTCGTCGTCTTCGGCGGCGAGCGGGTCTTCGCGGCCGGCGCCGACGTCAAGGAGATGGCCACGATGTCGTACTCCGAGATGGCCAGGCGTGCCCAGTCGCTGCAGGCGTTCACCCGCGACATCGCCGCGATCGGCAAGCCCACCGTCTCGGCGATCACCGGCTTCGCGCTCGGCGGTGGCTGCGAGGTCGCCCTCGCGACCGACGTGCGGTTCGCCGCCGACAACGCCAAGCTCGGCCAGCCCGAGATCCTGCTCGGCATCATCCCCGGCGCCGGCGGCACGCAGCGCCTGTCCCGTTTGATCGGCCCCGCCAAGGCCAAGGAGATCATCTTCAGCGGACGCTTCGTCGACGCGCAGGAGGCGCTGGCGATCGGTCTCGTCGACCAGCTGCACCCTGCGGACGAGGTGTACGCCAAGGCCGTCGAGTGGGCCTCGCAGTTCGTCGGTGGCCCGGCACTCGCTCTCCGGGCCGCCAAGAGCGCCGTCGACCGGGGCCTCGAGGTCGACCTGCAGACGGGCCTCGAGATCGAGCGCGCCGAGTTCACGGGCCTGTTCGCGACCGACGACCGCGTCGCCGGCATGACGTCGTTCGTCGAGAACGGCCCGGGCAAGGCGACCTTCACCGGGTCGTAACATCACCCGGCTCGCGTGGGTTGGGTCGGACCACCATGCTGGTGACGTGACAACGTCTCCTGAGCTGGTCGAGCTGGCCCACGCGCACGGAGTCGCGACGCAGTACGAGGGTTCGGACCGCACCCCGGTCGTCGTCGACGAGGAGCTCGTCGTCGCCGTGCTCGGCATGCTCGACGTCGACGCGACGACCCCCGCCGCCATCCGCGCCGCGCTCGAGGCCGCCCACGACCGAGACCGGCTGGCCGGCCTGCCGCCCACCGTGGTCGTCGTCGAAGGCACGGCACGGAGCCTCGGGGTCGCCGCGCGGGTCGAGCTCGAGGACGGCTCGAGCGTCGACGTCGACGACGGGCTGCCGGACGACCTGCCGCTCGGCTGGCACACCATCGTCACCGACGACCAGCGCGTCACGTTGATCGTCACGCCGGCCCGCATGCCCGACATCCGTCCGACCTGGGGCTGGATGCTGCAGCTGTACGCCCTGCGGTCGGGCGACTCCTGGGGCATGGGCGACTTCGGCGACCTGGCCGAGTTCGCGCGCCGCGCCGGGTCGGAGCAGGGGGCGGGCGTCATCCTCGTCAACCCCGTGCAGGCCGTGGCGCCGACCCACCCCGTCCAGCGCTCGCCGTACTCACCGGCCAGCCGCCGCTTCGCCAACCCGCTGTACCTGCGCATCACCGACACGGCCGCCTACGCCGCCGCCGACACGTCCACGCAGGCAGCCGTCCTGGCCCTGATGCCCCGGCTCGACACCGAGCTCATCGAGTACGACGCCGTCTGGGACGCCAAGCACGCCGCTCTCGAGCTGCTCTTCCCGCACCGGCCCGCGGGCGAGGTGGCGTACGAGCCCGACGACCAGCTCCGCGACTTCGCGACGTTCTGCGCACTGGCCGAGCTGCACGGCGGCGACTGGCGCGACTGGCCGGCGTCCCTGCAGGACCCTGCCGGCACGGCCGTGACGCAGGTGCGGGTCGAGCTCGCCGAGCGCATCACGTTCCACGTGTGGCTCCAGCAGCTGTGCCGTGAGCAGCTCGACGCCGCCAGGGCCGCGGCCCACGACAGCGGGATGGGCGTGGGCATCGTCCACGACCTGCCCGTCGGCGTCAGCGCCGGCGGCCCCGACACCTGGTCGCAGCGTGACGTCTTCGCGCCGGTCGTGCGCGTGGGCTGCCCCGCCGACGCGTTCAACGAGCTGGGCCAGGACTGGGGCCTCCCGCCCTGGAAGCCGGCCGAGCTCGCCGCTGCCGGGTACGCCCCGTTCCGCGACGTCGTCCGCAGCGTCCTGCAGCACGCCGACGGCATCCGCGTCGACCACATCGCGGGGCTGTGGCGGCTGTGGTGGATCCCGCCGGGAGAGCCCGCCCACCGCGGCACCTACGTGCACTACGACGCCGACGCGATGCTGGCCGTGCTGGCCCTCGAGGCGCACCGCGCCGGCGCGATCATCGTGGGCGAGGACCTCGGCACCGTCGAGGAGATCGTGACGACCACGATGCACGAGCGCGGCATGCTGAGCTCCGCCGTGCTGTGGTTCGAGCGCGACTGGGACGCCGACGGGCAACCGTTCGAGCGTCCTGCCGACTGGGAGCCCGAGACGATGGCCAGCGTCACGACCCATGACCTGCCCACCGCGACCGGTTGGCTGGACGCCGAGCACGTCCGCCTGCGCGCGTCCCTCGACCTGCTCGACGGCCCCGCCGACGAGGCGTACGCCGCAGCGGCGTCCGACCGCGCCGCGCTGATGGACCTGGTCGCGTCCGAGGACGTCGACGCCGCCGACCCCGTCGTCGCGCTGCACGCCGTCATCGCCCGGGCGGCGTCACGCCTCGTGCTCAGCTCGCCGACCGACGTCGTCGGCGAGCGCCGCCAGCCCAACCTCCCCGGCACGATCGACGAGTACCCCAACTGGCGCATCCCGCTGCCGGTGTCGCTCGAGGAGTTCTTCGACGATGCGCACGTGAAGACCGTCATCGCTGCCCTGCAGCAGGAACGCCCCGCATGACCATCCCACCGACCACCACTGGAGACACTGTGCGTCCTTGGCCCGGAAGCGCCTACCCGCTGGGAGCCACGTACGACGGCGTCGGCACCAACTTCGCCCTGTTCTCGGAGGTCGCCGAGCTCGTCGAGCTGTGCCTGTTCGACGAGGCGGGCACCGAGGCACGACTGAGGCTGGAGGAGGTCGACGGCTTCGTCCACCACGGCTACCTCTCGGGCATCGGTCCCGGGCAGCGCTACGGCTACCGCGTGCACGGCCCGTACGAGCCCGAGCAGGGCCTGCGCTGTAATCCCAACAAGCTCTTGATCGACCCGTACGCCAAGGCGTTCTCGCACGGCGTCGACTGGGACGAGTCGCTGTTCGCGTACTCGTTCGACGACCCCGACGAGGTCAACGACCTCGACTCCGCCGGACACGTGCCGTACTCGCTGGTGGTCAGCCCGTTCTTCGACTGGTCGAACGACCGCCTGCCGCGCACCCCCTACAACGAGACCGTCATCTACGAGGCGCACGTCAAGGGCCTCACGATGCAGCACCCCGGCGTGCCCGAGCACCTCCGTGGGACGTACGCCGGCATCGCGCACCCCGCGGTCGTCCAGCACCTCATCGACCTCGGCGTGACCGCGATCGAGCTGCTGCCCGTGCACCAGTTCGTCACCGACCACGGCCTCACCCAGAAGGGCCTCAAGAACTACTGGGGCTACAACACGATCGGCTTCTTCGCCCCGCACGACGCGTACACCGCCCAGCCCGGCTCGCAGGTGCAGGAGTTCAAGGGCATGGTGCGGGCCCTGCACCAGGCGGGCATCGAGGTCATCCTCGACGTCGTCTACAACCACACGGCCGAGGGCAACCACCTCGGGCCGACCCTGTCGATGAAGGGCATCGACAACCAGTCGTACTACCGCCTGGTCGAGGACGACGAGCAGTTCTACATGGACTACACCGGCACCGGCAACTCGCTCAACGTCCGCAGCCCGCACACGCTGCAGCTCATCATGGACTCGCTGCGGTACTGGGTCACCGAGATGCACGTCGACGGCTTCCGCTTCGACCTCGCGGCGACGCTGGCGCGCGAGTTCTACGACGTCGACAAGCTCGCGACGTTCTTCGAGCTCGTGCAGCAGGACCCGGTCGTGAGCCAGGTCAAGCTCATCGCCGAGCCGTGGGACGTCGGCCCGGGCGGCTACCAGGTCGGCGGCTTCCCACCCCTGTGGACCGAGTGGAACGGCGAGTACCGCGACATCGTCCGCGACTTCTGGCGTGGGGAGCCGGCGACGCTGGGGGAGTTCGCCTCGCGCATCACCGGCTCGTCGGACCTCTACCAGGACAACGGACGCCGGCCGTACGCGTCGATCAACTTCGTCACGGCGCATGACGGCTTCACGCTGAACGACCTGGTGTCGTACAACGACAAGCACAACGAGGCCAACGGCGAGGACGGTCGCGACGGCGCCGACGACAACCGCTCCTGGAAGTGCGGCGTCGAGGGCCCGACCGACGATCCCGAGATCACCGCGCTGCGGGAGTGCCAGCGCCGCAACCTGCTGGCGACGCTGCTGCTGTCGCAGGGGGTGCCGATGATCCTGCACGGTGACGAGATGGGACGCACGCAGGGCGGCAACAACAACGCCTACTGCCAGGACAACGAGATCTCGTGGGTCGACTGGTCGCAGGCCGCGACGGACGACTCCCTCGTGCAGTTCACCGGAGCGCTGACGGCGTTCCGCAAGCGCCACCCGGTCTTCCGGCGCAGGCGGTTCTTCGAGGGCAAGCCGATCCGCAAGAACGACGAGCTGCGCGACATCGCCTGGTTCACGCCGTCGGGCGAGGAGATGAAGGAGCAGAACTGGGACGACGGCTTCGGCAAGTCGATCGTCGTGTTCCTCAACGGCAACGCGATCGCCGATCGCGACAAGCGGGGTGAGCGAGTCGTCGACGACTCGTTCCTGATGGCGTTCAACGCCCACTACGAGGACATCGAGATGACCGTGCCCGACGAGGACTACGGCTCCGGATGGGGCCTCGTGGTCGACAGCTGCGCCGGGACGGTCGACGCCACGCCGCTGGGCGACGTCATCCCCGCCGGCGGCACGATCCCGCTGGCCGCCCGTTCCATCGTCGTCCTGCAGCGGGTGACGGCATGACCCCGTCGTCGACGTACCGCCTGCAGCTGCGACCGGAGTTCGGCTTCGCGGACGCCCGCGCGGTCGTCGACTACCTGACGGCGCTCGGCGTCGGGGCGGTGTACGTCTCGCCGGTGCTCGACGCCACGCCGGGATCGACGCACGGCTACGACGTGACCGACCCGCGCATCGCGCGTCCGGCCCTCGGCGGCGAGCCGGCTCGGCTGGAGCTGGCCGATGCCCTGCGGGCGTCCGGTCTCGGCTTCGTCGTCGACATCGTGCCCAACCACATGTCGATCGAGGTGCCGTCGGCCAACCCGTTCTGGTGGGACGTCCTCGCCAAGGGCAGGGCCTCGCAGTTCGCCCACTGGTTCGACATCGACTGGTCGGACGACCGCATCCTCGTCCCGGTGCTGGGCTCGGCGTCCGACGTCGACGCCCTGACGGTCGAGGGCGACGAGCTGGTCTACTACGACCACCGCTTCCCGGTGGCGGGAGGTCCGATCGCGGGTCGCGTCCCGTCATCCGTCGACGACGAGCCGACGCCGCAAGAGGTCCACGACCGGCAGAACTACGAGCTCGTCGACTGGCGGCGTGGCAGCACCGACCTGAACTACCGCCGCTTCTTCGACGTCACGACGCTCGCTGCCGTGACGGTCGAGAACCAGGACGTCTTCCGCGCCGTGCACCAGGAGGTGCTGCGCTGGGTCGACGGCGGCGACGTCACGGGCCTGCGGGTCGACCACCCGGACGGCCTCGCCGACCCCACCGGCTACATGCAGCGGCTCCGCGCCGCCGCGCCGACCGCGTGGATCGTGGTGGAGAAGATCCTGCATCCCGGCGAGGACCTGCCCGACAGCTGGCCCGTGGACGGCACCACGGGCTACGACGCGCTCGGCGAGATCTTCGGCGTCCTGGTCGACCCCTCCGGCGAGGCGCCGCTGACGGCGCTGGCCGCCGAGCTGGGACAGGACACCGACTACGCCGAGGTCGAACAGACCGCCAGGCGGCTCATCACCGACCAGATCCTGGTCGCCGAGGTGCGCCGGATCGCCGGGCTGCTCGACGACGTCGACGAGGACGCCGCGCGTGGGGCCGTCGCCGAGACGATGATCGCGTTCGGTGTCTACCGCTCGTACCTGCCCGACGAGGCGGAGCACTGGACCGCGGCGATCGCCACGGCGAAGCAGCGGCGCCCCGACCTGGGCGAGGCGCTGGACGCGCTCGACCGCCAGGTGATGGACGACCCGGAGGGCGAGCTGGCGACGCGGATCCAGCAGACGTCCGGCATGGTCGTCGCGAAGGGCACCGAGGACACGACGTTCTACCGCTACACACGGTTCGCGGCGCTCAACGAGGTCGGCGGATCGCCCGACCGGTTCGGCATCGGCGTGGACGAGTTCCACCGCCTCGCGGCCAAGCGCGACGCTGGCGCCCCGGCGGCCATGACGACCCTGACGACACATGACACGAAGCGCTCGGAGGACACCCGCGCACGGCTCGCCGTCCTGCCGGAGATCGCCGGCGACTTCGCCGAGGCCGTGCGCGGCTGGTCGCAGCAGGCCGGTCTCGGGGAGCCGTCGATCGAGCTGCTCGCGTGGCAGACGCTCGTCGGCGCCGCACCGATCAGCGACGAGCGGCTCGTCGACTACCTGTTGAAGGCCGCACGCGAGTCGAAGATCCGCACGACGTGGACGGAGCCCGACGAGGACTTCGAGCAGCAGATCCGCGAGTGGCCGGCGCGCGTCCGTGAGACCGTCGGCGACGAGGTCGACGCGTTCGTCGCGCGCATCACCGCTCCGGGCTGGTCGAACTCGCTGTCGCAGAAGCTCGTCCAGCTCACCTCGCCGGGCGTCCCGGACGTCTACCAGGGCACGGAGCTGTGGGACTTCTCGCTCGTCGACCCCGACAACCGCCGGGCCGTCGACTACGGCGAGCGGCGCAGGCTGCTGGCCCAGCTCGACGACGGTCTGGTCCCGGACGTCGACGCGTCCGGCGCGGCCAAGCTCCTGCTGGTGCACCGGACGTTGACGCTGCGACGCGACCGGCCCGAGCTGTTCCGCGGGTACCGGGCGCTCACCGCCGAGGGCCCCGCGGCCGACCACGCGCTCGCGTACTCGCGCGGCGCAGAGGGCGACCTGGTCGTCGTGGCGACGCGACTGCCGGTGGGACTCGGCGCCGGTGGGGGCTGGCGCGACACGACGCTCGACCTGCCGATGGGGACGTGGACCGACGTGCTCACGGGCGACCCGGTCGACGGCGCCCGGGCACGGCTCTCGTCCGTTCTCGACCGTTACCCGGTGGCGCTGCTCGTCCGGTCCTGATCAGCTGCGCAGCAGTAGGGCGATGACGTCGACCAGCGCGATGCCGAGCGCGGCCCGGAACGTCCCGCGTCCCGGTGCCAGCCGTCCGGCGACCAGCAGCACGGCGCACACGACCAGTGCGACGACCGCGATCGCGTCCACGCCGCCCACGGGGACCACGAGGGTCACGACCGTCCCCGTCAGCATCAGGACGGTCGCGACGTCGATCGAGCGCCGGGCGCCGAGGCGGTGCGGCAGCCCCCTGACGCCCGTGCGCCGGTCGTCCTCGAGGTCGGGCACGGCGTTGACGAGATGCGCTCCGGTTCCGAGCAGGGCGCCGGCGACGACGGTCCACAGCGGTCCGGGCTCGTCGCGCGCGGCGAGCGACACCACGACGGGCAGGCAGCCGAAGCAGGCGGCGTAGGGCAGCCACGAGAACGCGGTGCGCTTCAGACCGAGGTTGTACGCCCAGCCCATCGCGACGAGCACGAGGTGCAGCAGGCCCGCGCGCCAGCCCAGCGACAGCGAGGCGACGGCGCTGACGGGCAGCGTCACCGCGATCGCGGCCCTGACGCTCGCCGTGCTGAGCAGGCCCGTGGCCACGGGCTTGTCGGGGCGCCCCGAGAGGCGATCGCGCTCGCGGTCGACCAGGTCGTTCGACCAGCCGACGGTCAGCTGACCGGAGAGGGCCGCGAGTCCGACGAGCGCCGTCGCGCCGACCGGTGCGTCCCACGTCGTGGCGAGCAGCACGGCCAGGACCGTGACGGCGAGGCCCGGCTCGGGGTGGCTGGCGCGCAGCAGGGCCGTCGCCCTGACGCCCGCGGTGCTGGTCACGTGCCCACCGTAGGTCGTCCGGACGTGCGTCGCTTCGCAACGCCCCTAGGCTCGCTGCATGACCTTCACGGTGTGGTGCCCCGACCTCGATCGCGTCCGCCTCCGGGTCGGCGGGACGGACCACGAGATGACGCCGTGGGAGCGCAGCGGCTGGTGGTTCGCGGACGTCGACGCTGCTCCCGGCACGGACTATGCCTTCCTGCTCGGTGACGACGACGCGCCGCTGCCCGACCCGCGGTCGGTCTGGCAGCCGCAGGGTGTCCACGAGGCGTCCCGGACGTACGACCAGGACGCGTTCGCGTGGACCGACGGCAGCTGGGACGGGCGTGAGCTCGCCCGGTCGGTCATCTACGAGCTGCACATCGGCACGTTCACGCCCGGCGGGACGTTCGACGCCGCGATCGAGCGGCTCGACCACCTCGTCGACCTCGGCATCGACCTGGTCGAGGTGCTGCCCGTCAACTCGTTCGACGGCCCGTACGGGTGGGGCTACGACGGCGTCATGTGGGGCGCGGTGCACGAGCCGTACGGCGGGCCCGACGGCTTCAAGCGGTTCGTCGACGCCTGCCACGCCCGCGGTCTCGGCGTCCTGCTCGACGTCGTCTACAACCACCTCGGGCCGTCCGGCGCCTACCTCGACCGGTTCGGGCCGTACTTCGCCGGCGAGAACGACTGGGGCTCTGCCCTCAACCTCGACGGGCCGGGATCGGACGACGTCCGTCGTCACGTGCTCGACAACGCCATGACCTGGTTCGAGCACTTCCACGTGGACGGCCTGCGGCTCGACGCCGTCCACGCACTGGTCGACACGCGCGCGCTGCCGATCCTCGAGGAGCTGTCGGCCGAGACGGAGCGGATGTCCGCCGCGCTGGGTCGGCCGCTCACGCTGATCGCCGAGTCGGACCAGAACGACCCGCGCACCGTGACGCCACGGTCGGAGCACGGGGTCGGCATGCACGCGCAGTGGTCGGACGACCTGCACCACGCCCTGCACGTGCGACTGACCGGCGAGACCGACGGCTACTACGCCGACTTCGCCGCGCCGGGGGCGCTCGCGAAGACCCTGCGTGGCGCGTTCTTCCACGACGGTTCGTGGTCGTCGTTCCGCGAGCGGACGCACGGGCGTCCCGTCGACACCGCGGCGCTGCCCGGCACCGCGTTCCTCGCCTACCTGCAGAACCACGACCAGATCGGCAACCGGGCCACGGGCGACCGCATCTCCGCGACGGTGTCGGCGGGACAGCTGGCCTGCGGTGCCGCGATCGTCCTGCTCGGGCCGTACACGCCGATGCTGTTCATGGGGGAGGAGTGGGCTGCGTCGACGCCGTGGCAGTTCTTCGCATCCTTCCCGGACCCCGACCTCGCCGACGCGGTGCGCAACGGCCGTCGCAGGGAGTTCGGCCGCCACGGCTGGGGCGAGTCGGACGTGCCCGATCCCATGGATCCCGCGACGTTCGAGCGGTCCAAGCTCGACTGGTCGGAGCTGTCGGACCCCGACCACGCCGACATCCTGGAGCTCTACCGCTCGCTCATCGCGCTGCGGCGGGAGCACCCCGAGCTGTCGGACCCGTCGCTGACGGACTTCTCGGTCGAGGTCGCCGACGACGACTCCTGGATCGTGATGCACCGCGGCCGGTTCCAGGTGCGTGTCGACTTCGCCGCCGGGAGCATCGACGTCACCTCGACCGACTGACCGCACCCCGAGTGGCGCACCCAGTACCCCGAGTGGCGCACCCAGTACCCCGAGTGGTGCGGTCTGGTCTTTCTGAGACGGCGTGTCTGTCCAGGACGCACCACTCGAGGTCAGGGGTGCGCCACTCGGGGTCGGGGGTGCGCCACTCGGCGGGCTACAGGTCGACGGTGCCGGTGATGCCCACGACGGTGTCGCCGCCGACCCAGATGTCGTCGTCGACGCGGTCGACGTGGACGCGTCCGCGGCGGCCGAGCCGCGTGCCCTGGGACGCGACGTAGGAGTCCGTCGCCAGGCCGGAGCCGATCAGCCACTGGCCGATCGCGGCGTTGAGGCTGCCGGTGACGGGATCCTCGCCGGGCGGGAAGAACGCCCGCACCTCGACGTCAGCCGGCCCGCCGGGGGCGTGCGGCCCCACGACCCCGACCTTGTCGATCGTGCCGAAGCCGACGGGCTCCAGCGCCAGGACGGCGTCGGCGCTCCTCAGCAGCAGCGCGACCCACCCCGGACCGTTGTCGGCCCACTGGGCGCCGATGACGTCCGAGCGGCGGATGCCGAGTGAGGCCGCGACCTGCTCGACGTCCGCCTCGTCGACCGGTCCGCCCCGGCGCAGCGGGGGAGCGGCGAACGCCAGGCGTCCGCCCGTCTCGCGCACCCGGACGAGTCCGGCGCCGCACTCCTGCACGAGCAGCCCGGGCTGCCGGGGCACCCCGCCGGCCGCCAGCCACGCGCGGGCAGACCCCAGCGTCGGGTGCCCGGCGAACGGCAGCTCCCCGCGCGTCGTGAAGATCCGCAGCCGGTAGTCCGCGCCGGGATCGGTCGGCGTCAGCAGGAACGTCGTCTCCGACAGGTTCGTCCACCGCGCGAAGGCGGCCATGTCGTCGTCCGACACGTCGTCGGCGTCGTGCACGACCGCTACGGGATTGCCGTACATGAGCTCGTCGGTGAACACGTCGACCTGGCTGAAACGCATGCCCCGAGGCTATCGACGTGGACGCAGGGACGAGGGGTCGTGGTCGCTGCGCCTGCCCGAGACCCTCATGGTCCGTCTGCGCCGGGACGACCGCGACTCGCGGTTCAGCGCACGCCCCGTACGGTGGAAGGCAGAGATTGAACCGTCACCCACCCGGAGGCCCCATGTCGTTCCGCCTGTCCCACGCCCCGCTCCGCCTCACCGCCGGAGCGTTCATCCTCAACTCCGGCCTGACCAAGTGGTCGGCCGACGAGGAGACCGCGAAGGGCCTGCACGGATTCGCCGCCGGTACCTACCCGGTCGTCAACAAGGTGCAGCCGCCCCTCTTCGTCAAGGCGCTGGCCGCCGGCGAGATGGCGCTGGGCGCCGCCCTGCTGACCCCGGTCGTGTCGTCGCGCAAGGCCGGTCTCGGCCTGACGCTGTTCTCCGGCGGCCTGCTCGGCCTGTACGCCAAGACTCCGGGCATGCGCGACGGCATCCGCCCGACGCAGCAGGGCACCGCCGTCGCCAAGGACGTCTGGCTGCTCGGCATCGGCAGCAGCCTCCTGATCGACGGACAGGGCGACAGCATCAAGGTCCGCAAGGCCCAGAAGAAGGCCGCGAAGGCCGAGAAGAAGACGGCGAAGGCGCAGAAGAAGGCCGCGAAGAAGAGCCCCTTCGCCGACGGCATCGTGTCGAAGTCCCAGAAGAAGGCCCTGAAGAAGAGCCGCAAGACGGCCAAGAAGAAGGCGGAGAAGGTCCTCGACAAGGTCACCTGACACGGGCGTGTGAAAGACGCGGGAAACATGCACCTGAGAGACTGATGTCATGGCCACCCACCCCACGACCGACGCACAGGTGCTCGCCGGCCGCCCGTTCCCGCTGGGCGCACACCCCGAGGCCGGCGGTGTGCGCTTCGCCGTCGCGAGCAGCGTCGCCGAGCGGGTCGAGCTGTGCCTGATCGACGACGAGGGCGCGGAGCGCCGCATCGAGCTGACGGAACGGACGTTCGGCGTCTGGCACGGACTCGTCCCGGGCGTCACACCCGGCCAGAAGTACGGCTTCCGCGTCCACGGGCCGTACGAGCCCAAGACGGGCCTGCGCTGCAACCCGCACAAGATCCTGGTCGACCCGTACGCCCGCCGCATCAGCGGCACCATGACCGACATGGAGGCGGCGTACGGGTACGCGGACGATCCCGAGGGCGTCGAGCCCAGCACCGTCGACTCCCTCGGCAGCGTCCCGCTCAGCGTCGTGACGAGCCCCGGCGGCCCCGACACCGGCGTCAAGCCCGAGATCCCCTTCGAGGAGACCGTCGTCTACGAGCTGCACGTCAAGGGCTTCACGGCGCAGCACCCCGACGTCCCCGAGGCGCTGCGCGGCACGTACCTCGGGCTCGCGCACCCCGCCGTCATCGACCACCTCGTGCGCCTCGGCGTCACGAGCGTCGAGCTGCTGCCGGTGCAGGCGTTCAGCGACGAGCCGTCCCTGGTGCTCGACGAACGCCACAACTACTGGGGCTACTCGCCGCTCGGCTACTTCGCGCCGCACGCGGGCTACGCGAGCGAGCCCGGCCGTGAGGTCGAGGAGTTCCGGACGATGGTCGCGGCCCTTCACGCCGCCAACATCGAGGTCATCGTCGACGTCGTCTACAACCACACCTGCGAGGGCGGTCCCGACGGGCCGACGCTGAGCTTCCGCGGGTACGAGGCCCCGGCGTACTACCTGCACGACGAGGACGGCCACATGGCCGACATCACGGGCTGCGGCAACACGATCGAGGCCAGCTCGCCCACCGTGATCCGGCTCGTCACCGACTCGCTGCGCTACTGGTCGACCGAGCTCGGCGTCGATGGGTTCCGCTTCGACCTCGCCAGCACCATGGGACGTCCGCACGGCGGGCCGTTCGACGCCGACTCGGCCCTGCTGACCGCCATCACGTCCGATCCCGTGCTGTCACGGTGCAAGCTCATCGCCGAGCCGTGGGACGCGACCGGGGAGGGGTACAAGGTCGGCTACTTCGCCGCCCAGTGGGCCGAGTGGAACGGCGTCTACCGCGACACGGTGCGCGACTTCTGGCGCGGCGAGACGGGGGTCGACGACCTCGCCTACCGGCTCTCCGGGTCGTCCGACCTCTACGACCACAGCCTGCGCCGGCCGTGGCAGTCGATCAACTTCGTCAACGCGCACGACGGGTTCACGCTGCGTGACCTGGTGTCGTACGACGAGAAGCACAACGAGGCCAACGGCGAGGACAACCGCGACGGCACCAACGACAACCGCTCCTGGAACCACGGCGTCGAGGGCGAGACCGACGACGTCACGATCAACCAGCTGCGGGCCCGTCAGGTGCGCAACCTCTTCGCGACGCTGATGCTCTCGACCGGCACGCCGATGTTCGTCGCGGGTGACGAGCGCTGGCGGACCCAGGGCGGCAACAACAACGCCTACTGCCTCGACGACCCCACGTCGTGGGTCGACTGGACGGAGACGCAGGCCTCCGAGGACATGTTGGCCTTCGCCCGCAGGGTCATCTTCCTGCGTGCCAACAGCCCCGCCCTGCGCCAGCCGGAGTTCTTCGACGGACGCACGACGCCCACCGGACGTCCCGACCTGATCTGGCTGCGACCCGACGGCGAGGAGTTCGACGAGGCGGCGTGGGTCAATGACGAGTGCCGCACGCTGGGCATGTGGATCGACGGCTCCAACAGCCAGTCGCGCACCCGCGAGGGCGAGATCATCACCGACCACTCGTGGCTGCTGCTGATGCACGCGGGCGCGGAACCCATCGAGATCACCCTGCCGGGAGCACAGTTCGGGACGACGTTCGAGCCGACGCTCGACACCACGACGGCCGACGGCGCCCCGGGCTCGGACGAGCCGTTGCCGGCCGGCTCGACGCTGACCCTCGCCGCACGGTCGCTGCTGCTGCTGAAGGCGCCACGAGAGCAGTGACACAGTGTGGGGACGCGCCGATGGGGGTACGGGGTCCGGCGTGACCAACAGTCCGCGTCTCATCGCCGTCTCCGAGCCTCGTCGCGCCGAGGCCGTCGTGCTCGTGCTGCACGGTGGTGCGAGCCGCCGCGACGACCCGCGCGTCAGCCCGACGCAGCTGTCGGTGCTGCGCATGATCCCGATCGCCAAGCGCGTCGCCAAGGCCGACCGCCGGCGCCTCGCGGTCTACCGGCTGCTCAACTCGACCCGCGGCTGGGACACCAGCCACACCCCGGTCGACGACGTGCACTGGGCGATCGACCAGCTCCGCGAGGGCTTCGGCTCCGAGCTCCCCGTCGGTCTGGTCGGGCACTCGCTGGGCGGCCGTGCGGCGATCCTGGCCGCCGACCGCGCCGAGGTGCGCAGTGTCGTCGCGCTCAACCCGTGGGTCTACCCGACCGACGGCGGCGCCGACCTCAGCGGCCGCCGCATCCTGATCGCGCACGGCACGGACGACCGCATCGCCTCACCCACCAGCTCGGCAGCCGTCGCACGGACGCTGTCGCGCACGGCCGACGTCTCGTACGTCCGGGTCGAGGGCGGCAAGCACGCGATGCTGCGCCGCGGCCGCGACTTCGAGCGACTGGCTGCCGACTTCTCCGCCGCGACCCTGCTCCACGACCGGACGCCTCGTGGCGTGGTCGCCCAGGCCCTCGCCGGAGAGTCGCTGATCGACATCTGACCTCGACGCGTTGCGTCTCGCGTCAGGCGTGCAAGGCTGGGTACGAGGCTTCTCATGAGCATGACTCGATCGACTGACCCGACACCAAGGGAGCGTGCATGACTGGCCGGCTAGGCATTGACGACGTCACTCCAGAGGTGGCCGGAGGACGCGATCCGGCCAAGGCCGTCGTCGGCGAGCACGTGCCCGTCACCGCCACGGTGTGGCGCGAGGGGCACGACGCCGTCGCCGCGACCGTCGTGTGGTCCGGGCCCGACGGGGCGGAACGGACGTCCCGCATGTCGGAGGTCGGCACGGGCCTCGACCGGTTCGCGACCACGATCGTCCCGGACGCCGTCGGCAGCTGGACGTTCCGCGTCGACGCCTGGGGCGACCCGTGGGCGACGTGGACCCACTCGGCGTCCGTCAAGCACGCCGCGGGCCAGGACGCCGCGGAGCTCGCCAACGACCTCGAGATCGGCGCCCGCCTGCTCGACCTGAAGGCGGGACGCAGGAAGGGCATCCTCAAGGACGCCGCGGCAGCGCTCAGGGCGACGAAGCTGCCGCTCGACGAGCGTCTCGCCCTGGCGCTCGGCGCCGAGGTGCAGCAGGCGATGCACGACGATCCCGTCCGCGAGTTCATCACCGCCGGCGTGCCGCACACGATCGACGTCGACCGCAGCCGCGCCGCCTTCGGGTCGTGGTACGAGCTGTTCCCGCGCTCGACGGGCGGCGTCGACAAGCTGGGCAACGCCAAGCACGGCACGCTGCGGACGACGGCCGCGTCGCTCGACCGCGTGGCCGACATGGGCTTCGACGTGGTCTACTTCCCGCCGATCCACCCCATCGGGACGATCAACCGCAAGGGCAAGGACAACACCCTCACACCCACCAAGGACGACGTCGGCTCGCCATGGGCCATCGGCGCCGCCGAGGGCGGTCACGACGCGATCCACCCGGCGCTGGGCACGTGGAAGGACTTCGACGCGCTGCTCAAGCGGGCCGCGGCGCTCGACCTCGAGGTCGCGCTCGACCTCGCGCTGCAGGCGGCGCCCGACCACCCGTGGGCGACGGAGCATCCCGACTTCTTCACGGTGCTGCCCGACGGCACGATCGCGTACGCCGAGAACCCGCCCAAGAAGTACCAGGACATCTACCCGCTCAACTTCGACAACGACCCCGATGCCGCGTTCGCCGAGATGCTGCGCGTCACGATGGTCTGGGTCGAGCGGGGCGTGCGCATCTTCCGCGTCGACAACCCGCACACCAAGCCGACGAGCTTCTGGGCGTGGCTCATCGCCACGGTCAAGCAGACGCACCCCGACGTCCTGTTCCTGGCCGAGGCGTTCACGCGTCCGGCCCGGCTCTACGGTCTCGGCCGCGCCGGCTTCACGCAGAGCTACACGTACTTCACGTGGCGCACGACCAAGCAGGAGATCGTCGAGTTCGGCGAGGAGATCCGCGACCACTGGGACGAGTCCCGCGCCAACCTGTTCGTCAACACCCCGGACATCCTGCCGGAGCACCTGCAGGTCGGCGGACCGGCGATGTTCGCGATCCGGGCCGCGCTCGCCGCGACACTGTCGCCGACGTGGGGCGTCTACTCCGGCTTCGAGATCTTCGAGCACGAGCCCCAGAAACCCGGCAGCGAGGAGTACCTGCACTCGGAGAAGTTCGAGCTGCGTCCGCGCGACTGGGCGGCCGCCGTCGAGGAGGGACGTTCGCTGGAGCCGTGGATCACGCGCCTCAACGAGATCCGCCGGGCTCACCCGGCGCTGCAGCAGATGCGCACCCTGCACTTCCACGACGTCGACCACGACGCCCTCGTCGCGTACTCCAAGACCGACCCGGCCACGGGCGACACGGTGCTCGTCATCGTCTCGCTCGACCCGCACGAGGCCCGTGAGGGAACCGTGCACCTCGACCTCCCTGCGATCGGCCTCGAGTGGGACGACCGTCTCATCGCCCACGACGAGGTGACCGGCGAGACCTACGACTGGGGTGCCGCCAACTACGTGCGCCTGGATCCTCACCGTGCCGTCGCGCACGTCGTGAGCATCCGGCGCAGGACGGACCTGACATGAGCGACGACACGAAGGACACGATGGACGACACCGCACCAGCACCCGACGCAGCACTCGACGGACTCGACGACACCCCGCACACCGGCGAGGGCATCGAGGACGACGGGACGCTCGTCGAGCCGAGCTCCGACGACTTCGGCCACGCCGAGCAGGCGCCCAGCCAGCCCGACTGGTTCAAGCACGCCGTGTTCTACGAGGTCCTGGTGCGGGCGTTCGCCGACTCCAACGGCGACGGCACCGGAGACCTGCGCGGTCTGGCGGGCAAGCTCGACTACCTGCAGTGGCTCGGCGTCGACTGCCTGTGGCTGCCGCCGTTCTACGCCTCGCCCCTGCGTGACGGCGGCTACGACATCAGCGACTTCCGCGCCGTCCTGCCCGAGTTCGGGACGGTCGAGGACTTCGTCTTCCTGCTCGAGGAGGCGCACAAGCGCAACATCCGGGTCATCACCGACCTCGTGCTCAACCACACGTCGGACGCCCACCCGTGGTTCCAGCAGTCGCGCAACGACCCCGAGGGGCCGTACGGCGACTACTACGTCTGGAGCGACGACGACTCCGCCTACTCGGACGCCCGTGTGATCTTCGTCGACACCGAGTCGTCCAACTGGACGTACGACCCCGTCCGCGGGCAGTTCTTCTGGCACCGCTTCTTCAGCCACCAGCCCGATCTCAACTTCGAGAACGAGGACGTGCAGGAGGCGATGATCGACACGCTGCGGTTCTGGCTCGACCTCGGCATCGACGGCTTCCGGCTCGACGCCGTGCCCTACCTGTTCGAGGAGGAGGGCACCAACGGCGAGAACCTCCCGCGGACGCACGAGTACCTCCGCAAGGTGCGCGAGGTCGTCGACCGCGAGTACCCGGGGCGCATCCTGCTGGCCGAGGCCAACCAGTGGCCGGCCGACGTCGTGGAGTACTTCGGTGATCCCGCCGTGGGCGGCGACGAGTGCCACATGGCGTTCCACTTCCCGCTGATGCCGCGCATCTTCATGGCCGTCCGCCGCGAGTCGCGCTTCCCGATCTCGGAGATCCTGCAGCAGACGCCGGAGATCCCGTCGGGCACGCAG
>Ga0247730_1000271_pt1 | contig 45465 bp, 43 predicted proteins | sample UWRJL073202C2_FD_180959 | JGI IMG/M metagenome (GOLD analysis project Ga0247730, IMG submission 180959) | Plant litter microbial communities from Arlington Agricultural Research Station in Wisconsin, United States - UWRJ-L073-202C-2 | ecosystem: Environmental > Terrestrial > Plant litter >... | reverse complement strand
CGTCTCGGCCGATCCTGCGCTTGCAGTGGATCTCTACGCGATGGACGATCCCGGCTCCGCCCATGCCTACGGCCCGGACGTCGTTTGCTCGATCAAGCAGGAAGACCTTGCCGACTATGTTCAGGCGGCGCGTCTGATCAATGAGAGCGGCGCCCAGGTCGTCATCGTCCAACATGAATATGGCATCTTCGGAGGACCGGCCGGCGCGCTTTTGCTGAAACTGCTCGATAGAGTCGATGCCCCGGTCGTAGTCACACTTCATACGGTGCTCGAGCATCCGAATGCCGAGCAGAGAGCCGTAATCGAGGCGCTTGCCCGGCGGGCTTTCAAGTTGATCGTCATGGCAAGGAAGGGCGTGGAAATCCTTCAGGCTGTGCATGGGATCGGCGGGGACCAGGTTGCGATCGTTCCGCATGGGGTTCCTGATCGGCCACGTATTTCGAACGATGCCCTCAAGGCGTCCTTCGGGTTTGAAGGTCGACGCGTCTTGCTGACGTTCGGTCTCTTGTCTCCCAACAAAGGCATCGAGACGATGATTCGGGCGCTGCCCCGGATTACCGCTGCGCATCCTGATTCTCTGTACGTCATTCTTGGGGCTACGCATCCGCATCTCGTGGCGCGGGAGGGTGAAGCCTATCGGGACAGTCTTGCCGCGCTTGCCGCCGATCTGGGTGTCAGCAGCCATGTCCGTTTCATCGACGGCTTTCTCGATCAGGAGCGGCTGCTGGATTATCTCCAGGCAACCGACATGTACGTTACACCTTATCTTTCGCCGACCCAGATCACGAGCGGGACGCTTTCCTACGCGGTCGCACTCGGAAAGCCGGTGGTCTCGACGCCGTATTGGCATGCCGAGGAGCTGCTGGCTGACGGGATCGGGACGCTTGTGCCGTTCGGCGATGTCGACGGCTTTGCAACCGCAATCAACGATCTGCTGGATCAACCGGATTTGATGGAGCGGATGAGCCAATCCGCTTACGATATCGGCCGGACGATGACGTGGGACAAGCTGGGTCAGGCTTATCTTGCGATCTGTTCGGAAGCGATTTCGCGCCGCCCGATACGGCTCGGGCGTCCAGTTCCTGCTGCAGAACGATTGCACGACATCCATCCGCCGAAGCTGGATGCAGTCGAGCGGATGTCCGATGGTTGCGGCATGCTCCAGCATTCGATCTTCTCGGTACCCGACCGGGGACATGGCTATTGCGTAGACGACAATTGCCGGGCGCTGATGCTGATGCACCGTGTCGACGGACCGACGGAGCGTGCGGATGAACTAGCACGCATTTACGCGTCGTTCGTTCAGCATGCCTGGAACGGCGACAAAGGTCGTTTTCGCAACTTCATGGCATTCGACCGTGGGTGGCTGGAGGACGAGGGGTCTGAGGACAGCTTCGGCCGCTCCTTGTGGACGATCGGTGCCACCGCCGCCGAGGCGCGTCAGATCGATCTTCGCCAGTGGGCGTTGCATCTCTTCAATCAGGTCGCGCCTTATTCGCTGGCGCTGGTCAGCCCGCGCACCTGGGCGTTTGCGTTGTTAGGTGCCGATGCTGTTTTGGATGCGCATCCGGATCATCCAGTAGCCCGCCGGCTTGTCGAAGAGTTTTCGAAGCGTCTTTGGAGTCGCTTGCTGACGGGGCGGCGCGATAGCTGGATCTGGTTTGAGTCTGTGCTTGCCTATGACAATGCGCGGTTGCCTGAAGCGCTAATGCGCGGCGCCAATCGGCTGGGCAATGCGGCGATGCTGGAAGACGCCCTTGCTTCGCTTGAATGGCTCGACAGGCAGCAAACCAACGACGCCGGACAGTTTCGCGCCGTCGGTACGGACAGCTTCTGGCGTGCCTACGAAAAGCCTTTGCCCTTCGATCAGCAGCCCTTGGAAGCCTGGGCGACGATTGACGCGATGTTGGAAGCCTATCGGGTCACGGGCGCCAAGAAATGGCTGTCCTCCGCACATCGCGCTTATGCCTGGTATTTGGGCGATAACGATCTGGGTCTCCCCATCGCAACGCCGGCGGACGGCGGCTGTTACGATGGATTGATGAGCAATCGGGTCAATCTCAACCAAGGCGCGGAATCGATACTGGCTTATCAATTCGCTTGTGCGGCGATGACGCGGGCTGCGGCAAAGGCTGTTAGCGATGACAGGGATCAGAAAGCGGCAGCTAATGCCGCGCAGGCAAAATTGCGCCTCACCCGACCCAAATAAAATGCGACAAAGCGAGTATGCAGGTAGCGTATAATTAACGAGAAGCGCTGACAGCGTCGTTTTGCTCTTATCCAAAGCCGAAAGCTTGGATAAGGCCGCTTCTCCGGACGGAGTGTCCGGCTCGTTTTTCAGTTCGCACGGAGCCGGGGGGCACATTGCTCGACGTCATTCATCATCCCTTGCGGCTGGCTGCCGATCCCGCGCGCGTTGTGGTGCGGCCTTTCCACATTCCGATCGAGGCGAGTTCCGTCTCGGGGCGGCCTGGACGGGTACGGCGCATTGCCGAGTCCGTTCTCGCGATGGGAGAGGAAGACGCGGCGATCGAGCTGGAAGTGGTTCTGCGCGATTTCGAGGCGCGGCACTGGCAGACGCGGGCCGTCTTTCGTTCGCGTTACAAAGCGATCCGAGAAGGGCTGAGCCTCGATGATGCCGCCATTTCCGACATCAAGAAGCAGCTGATCGGCGCCTATTTCTGTCACGAATATAGCTATGCGGCCGCCGCCTTGATGAACCCGAGCGTGATCCCGCACCCGGATCAATCGGGTCTATCGGACGGTGCGATGCGGATCGCCATGTCTTTGCGTGCGGTGGGGGAGGGGCATATCTCGTCCATCGCTTTCCGGGAGGGTATTCTCGGCCCCGGGGCGATGATCGAACTGATGCCCGAGCCGCCGTTCGCGACGGCTGCCGATGGGGCGATGGAGTTGGGTAACGGCGCCATCGAAGTGCATCGTCACCCGGATAGCTCGCTGTCTGGAACCGTGTTGTTTCCGATGACTGCGGCGCAGAGCAAGGGGCTGGAGGATCTCCGCCTCGTGCGCTTCCAGCACGACGACGGCAGTTTCGAGTGGCTCGGCACCTATACCGCCTACAACGGCGCGGCGATCCGATCCGAATTGATGCGGACGCGGGATTTCCGCAGCTTCACGCTGGCGCCGATGGGCGGCCCGGCTGCACGCAACAAGGGCATGGCGCTGTTCCCACGCAAGGTGGGCGGCGAGTACATGATGATCGGACGTCAGGATGGCGAGAACGTCTTCCTGATCCGTTCCGATCGGCTCGATCACTGGGGCGAAGGGCAGCTGCTGCTGACGCCGGAATATCCGTGGGAAATGGTCCAGCTCGGCAACTGCGGATCACCGATCGAGCTCGATGAAGGCTGGCTTCTGCTCACGCATGGCGTGGGCGCGATGCGAAAATATTCGGTTGGCGCGATCCTGCTCGACAAGGATGATCCGTCGAAGATTCTCGGACGCATGGTGGAGCCCTTGCTCTCGGCCGCGAACGAAGATCGGGAAGGCTATGTGCCTAACGTCGTCTATACGTGCGGCGGGCTGAAGCATGGAGACATGCTCTTCATCCCCTACGGCGTGGCCGACAGCTCCGTCGCATTCGGCTTCGTATCGATCAAGAACCTCCTCGAAGCGATGCGCTGAGGAGGCGGCGGCCGGCGGTATATCCGCCGGCCAGCCTTCAGGCGGCCATCCGCAGGTCCAGCCGGTCCCAAATCTCAACGAGCGCGGCGACGAGTTCCTTCGTCATCTCCGCACTGTGCGCAGGGCCGGGCGTGAAGCGCAGCCGTTCGGTGCCCCGGGGGACGGTCGGATAGTTGATCGGCTGAACGTAGACGCCATACTCGGCGAGCAGAATGTCGCTGATCCGCTTGGCGCGGACCGGGTCGCCCACCATCAGCGGCACGATATGCGTCGTCGATGCCATGACCGGCAGCCCGGCTTCCGCAAACATCGCCTTCAATTTCGCCGCCGCTGCCTGCTGGCCATCACGCTCCTCGGCGCTGCTTTTCAGGTGGCGCACGCTTGCCAATGCACCGGCGACCAGCACGGGTGACAGGCTGGTCGTGAAGATGAAGCCGGGTGCGTAGCTGCGGATCACATCGATGATCACCTGATCCGCTGCGATATAACCGCCCATCACCCCGAAGGCTTTGCCCAGCGTGCCTTCGATGATGGTCAGACGATGCGCCGCACCTTCCAGATCGGAGATGCCGCCCCCGCGCTCGCCATACATGCCGACCGCATGGACCTCATCGAGGTAGGTCAGCGCATTATACTTGTCGGCCAAATCGCAAATCGCATGGATCGGCGCGATATCGCCATCCATCGAATAGACGCTCTCGAACGCGATCAGCTTCGGCGTTTCAGGCGCTTCGGCCGCGAGCAACTCTTCCAGATGCTCGAGATCGTTGTGCCGGAACACGCGCTTTTCGCAGCCCGAATTGCGGATGCCGGCGATCATCGAAGCGTGGTTCAGCTCATCCGAAAAGATCACGCAGCCCGGCAGCACCTTGGCCAGCGTCGAGAGCGACGCCTCGTTCGAGACGTAGCCGCTCGTGAACAGCAGCGCGCCTTCCTTGCCGTGAAGGTCCGCCAGCTCCCATTCCAGATCAACATGATAATGGGTGTTGCCCCCGATGTTGCGCGTGCCGCCGGATCCGGCGCCGACATCGTGCAACGCCTCCTCCATGGCGGCGATCACTTTCGGATGCTGGCCCATCGTGAGATAATCGTTCGAGCACCAGACGGTGATCGGCTTCGGGCCATTGTGGCCGGCAAAACAGCGCGCGTTGGGGAACATGCCCTTGTTGCGCAAAATATCTATGAAAACACGATAACGGCCTTCGGTGTGCAGCCGATCGATCGCTTGGGTAAATACGCGCTGATAATCCAACGTTCGGGCCTCTCCGACGGATTAACGCCCATAACGCCGGGAGTTACGCGTTTCCAGACAAAAGCGGCGGATACTCTGATCGGCTAAAGCGCTTCGACGTGTTCCAACCCGAAATCGGCAAGAGCCGATCGGAATTCGGCGGAAAGATCCAAAGCCTGAGTAAAAACCGCTAAACCAGCCTGTGGGCGATCAGGCCAATTCTGCCCGTCCGTCAAATACGCAACACGCCGCGCTATGCCGTCCGCCCCATCCACGAACGTGACCGGGCGGGAGGCGACTGCCGCAAGACGGTCAGCGACCAGCGGAAAGTGCGTGCAGGCGAGCACGATCGTATCGATCCGCTCGCCACCCTCCTGCTCCAACAGGCCTTCCAAGGCTGTCCGGTAATCGGCGTCCGGCGTCGGTTGCCCGCGCAGCGATGCTTCGGCAAGTTCCACCAGCCGCGCCGATCCATGTCGCAAAACCAGGCAATCGCCCGCAAAGCGCGCGGACAGATCTTCGACATAGGGCTGCCGGACAGTCGCGTTCGTCCCGAGCACGCCGATCACGCGCGTCCGGGAGAGAGCGGAGGCGGGCTTGATTGCCGGTACGGTGCCGACGACGGGCACGTCCAGCGCGGCCCGCACGAACGGCAGCGCAATTGTAGAGGCTGTGTTGCAGGCAATGCAGATCAGCCGGGGGCGGTAGCGCTCGGCGAGTCGGCCCAGCAGCGCCGGAACCCGCGCGGCGATTTCCGCCTCGCTCTTCGTGCCGTAAGGAAATCCGCCATTATCCGCGACGTAGACGATCGATGCCTGAGGCAGCCGCTCACGCACCGCCTTCAATACGGAGAGGCCGCCGATCCCCGAATCGAACAGCAGAAGCGGCCGACTGTCTCCCACATCGTGTCCTTCAGGCCGCGCCAAGGAAATCGCGTTTGCCCAGTGGTACACCCTTGTTGCGCAGCAGGCCGTAGGCGGTCGTCACATGAAAGAAGACGTTGGGAAGCACGAAGCCCAGCAGATAATCGCGGCCGGAAAACGTCATCTCGTTACCCGCAATCTTAAGGACGATATCCCGCTCCTCGCTGCCATCGATCTGGTCGGCTGAAATGCCCTGTAGAAACGAAATCGTCTTGGCCGCACGCTCACGCAAAGCCGGCAGATCCGCCTCGTCATCGGCCCAGCTCGGCGGCGTCAGGCCTGCCAGGCGTGCGGCGCCGCCCTTCGCCGTGTCGCTGGTAATCTGCACCTGCTTCGGAAAGGCAAGCATGTCCGGCGCAAGCCGCGCCTCGAAAAGTTCGGCCGGATCCATGCCCGTCTGCTGAGCGTGTGCCTCGCCCTTGGCGATGAGATTGGTGATTACCTGGCATTGCTTGATGAGCACCGGCACCGAAGCCTGAAACATCGAAAGCGTCATGAAGCTATCCTTCTTGCGGTGCGGTCACTCTGGAGTCGACATGCTCATAGCAGGGGCGGCCGCGCTCGCCATACTGCGCCCGGCCGTTGCGTTGACGCCCCGGCAGGCCGCTCTTAATGCCTCAGCCTCGTGAAGTTGGACCGGGGGCGACATGGCGCACAAGATCTATCCGGACGCGAGCACGGCGCTGGCCGGGCTTCTTCGGGACGGCATTACGATCTGTTCGGGCGGCTTCGGCCTGTGCGGCCTCCCAGAACGGCTGATAGATGCGATCGAGGCCTCAGGCGTCACGAACCTCACCGTCGTTTCGAACAATTGCGGGATCGACAACGTCGGGCTTGGCAAGCTGCTGCGATCACGCCAAATTTCCAAGGTGATCGCGTCCTATGTAGGCGAGAATAAGGAGTTTGAGCGCCAGTATCTCGCTGGCGAGATCGAGGTGGAATTCTGCCCTCAGGGAACGCTGGCGGAGCGTTGCCGCGCGGGAGGCGCCGGCATTCCGGGTTTCTATACGAAGACTGGTGTCGGCACGCTGGTTGCCGAGGGCAAGGAGACGAAGGCGTTCGACGGCGAGACCTACGTGCTGGAGCGCGGGATCGTGGCCGACCTCTCCATCGTCAAAGGCTGGAAAGCGGATGAGAGCGGCAATCTCGTCTTCCGGAAGACAGCGCGCAATTTCAATCAGCCAATGGCGACCGCATCCCGGATGACGGTGGCCGAGGTCGAAGAAATCGTGCCAGTCGGTGCCCTCGATCCGGACGCTGTCCATGTCCCGGGCATTTACGTGAAGCGCCTCCTGCTCGGCGCACCCTATGACAAGAAGATCGAGTTCCGCACGGTCCGGCCGCGCGAGGCGGCGTGATGCGCCTGCCGGCGATTGCGCTGGCGGCATCGCTTGCGCTTTCGGGCTGCGCGTCGACGGATCGGCGGCTTGTGCCGGTGACGGCCGTTCCGCCCGCAGTAGCGAAGACGTTTCAGTGGTTAGCATCGGGAGAAGCGGCGGCCCTCTCTCGTCAGGCCTATACCTCGTTGACGATCTATGTCGCGGCGCAAAGGGCGGCCCGTGCGGCCGGCCGGCCCGTGGACAGTGCGGTCATCACCGCCGGCGTGAGCTTGCAGGCGCCACGCTGGGCCGACTGCGGATCCAAGCCGCCCGCCGTCATATTGGATATGGACGAGACAGCCATTCTCAATACGGGCGCCAATTACGATACGGCACGGCGCGGCGATCCCCCGTTCGATTCTGACCGATGGTCAGTGTGGGAAGAGCAGGGGGCGGCGCTGGTCGATCCAGTGCCGGGTGCCGTAGAGGCGCTGGCCGGGCTTCGAGCGGAAGGCGTGACACCCATATTCATCAGCAATCGCCAAGCCCGCTTCGCTGCACAGGCAGCCGAGGCGCTCAGCAATGCCGGACTTGGCCGCGCCGTTCCGGGCGAGACGTTGTTCCTGCGCGAGGCGGGATCGGGCAGCGGCAAGGATGCGCGCCGCGCTGCGGTCGCCCAGCGTTTCTGCGTGCTGGCGATGGTTGGCGATCAACTCGGCGATTTCAGCGATCTGTTCAACACGCCGGACCTTGAGCCTGCGGCGCGACGCGCATTGGCGGAGTTGCCCGGTCCCGCCGCCCGATGGGGTCGTGGCTGGTTCCCCATTCCCAATCCGCTCTACGGCACCGGCATCGCCGGCACGCTGGAGCAGGTTTATCCCGATCATCGCTGGCGCGGCCCGGCAATCAAGGAGAGCAAGTGATGGCATGGGATCGCAACGAGATGGCGGCACGCGCCGCACGCGAGCTGCAGGACGGATTTTACGTCAATCTCGGCATCGGTATTCCGACGCTGGTTGCCAACAACATTCCCGAAGGCATGACCGTGACGCTCCAGAGCGAGAACGGCATGCTCGGCATCGGGCCGTTCCCGTATGAGGGTGACGAGGATGCCGACCTGATCAATGCCGGCAAGCAGACGATCAGCGAACTGCCGTCATCCAGCTATTTTTCCAGCGCGGATAGCTTCGCGATGATCCGGGGCGGGCATATCGATCTGACGGTGCTGGGCGCGATGGAAGTCGCCGAAAACGGCGATATCGCCAACTGGATGATCCCCGGCAAGATGGTGAAGGGGATGGGCGGGGCGATGGATCTCGTCGCCGGCGTCAAGAAGATCATCGTCGTCATGGAGCATGTCGCCAAGGGTGGCAGCCCCAAGTTCATTCCCGCCTGCACTCTGCCGCTCACCGGCCAGAACGTCGTCGATATGATCGTGACGGATCTGTGCGTGTTCAGCCGGCCGGATCACCAGACCCCGTTCAAACTGATCGAACTGGCACCGGGCGTGACGGCGGATGAGATCGCGGCGAAAACGACGGCGCACTACGTCGAATAACGAAGTCCGGGATCAGCGCTGGGTGATTGGCGGCGGCGGCGCTGCGCTTCCGGAGAAAGGCGGGAAGGCAAGCGGATCGATCAAGGATCCCGGCGCATCGGCTGTCACCATTGTGTAGAAAGCAAGCCCCGGGCGGCTGACCGCGATGACGCTAATCAGCGCCTGCATGACCAAAAGTGCGCCGATGCCCCACCACCATGCCGGGTGGACGCGTCCATTCAACCTCGCATCACGGATGATACCGGCGATAGGGAACAGCATAAACGCGGCGAACACCGCAGTGCCGGCATAGGGAATGAGCAGGGGCATCGGCAGCAGCCGCCCAAAACCGGGTCCCAGCAGGATCGTCATCGCACAGAACATCAGGCGGCGATGCCATTGTGTCTGACGCCGCTTGACGATCGCGGCGGTCGCGAGACCAGCGAAGAAAAGCACCGACAGCGGGTTCATAATGAGGAAGTAAAGCGGCTGGAAGAAGAATGGCGTCTGCCCCTCACGGACCTTCACAACCGTGACAAATACGCCCATCACCAACATCGCAGGAATGAAGATGACCGCCAGCCAGCCGAGTGTCCGGTGGATTTGGTGGTGACCACGATCCACCAGAACATTCTGGGCAAGATAAAGCATTGTCCACCCGAAGAAGATCACGGCATGGATATGCACGGGCACTGGAGATCCGAAGGAAGATCGCCCTGCAGCCAACTGCAACGAGAAGCCGCCCACCAGGATGATCGTCATGATAATGGCGCTGATCAGGAAGAAGAGCTCGTCGCGTCCCACCCGGTTTTGCCTGCCCGCAACCGTCGCCATATTAGATCCCCCTGGAACCGTGGAGGATCATGCCATGATTACGGGCAGCGATCAAAAACTCTCGGCCGGTCGGTGTTTGAAACGAAGATCGCGCCTGCGCCTGTCATATCACTCCACGACTCGTCGCACTCTGGAAGCGGCGAAGCGTTGCGCCTTTCGTTGACGTGAGAGGCGCCGTCCGCGACATCTGGCTGTCACAACAAGATAGACATCGTGACGCTACCGCCTCAGCCGAAATCCAGCCGCCGCCGTGCTTTCCTGCGCGAGCCGCTCGTCTACCGCAGCCTGATCGCGCTGCTGCTTCTCGTCGTGCTTGTCGAGATCGTCGTCCTCGCGCGCCACAATTTCACGCCCGCCAAACAGGGGCAGCGGATCGCGGCGAAGGCCGAGAAGCAACTTGGCGCTGGCCCGCTGAATGCCAAGCAAGGCCGCATCGATTTCAACCGTGTCGAGGCGCGAGCCGAGGCACTCATGCACCGCCGGGACATGGTGGGCCTTGGCATTGCCGTCGTTGAGGACGGGCAACTGGCGTTCGTAAAGACATATGGCGAGACCAAGGCCGACAGCGGCGAAAAGGTACTGCCTACGACGCTCTTTCGCTGGGCGTCAGTGTCCAAGGGAGTAGCGGCCACGCTTGCCGCCGTACTCGACCAGCAGCACAAGCTTTCGCTGAACGATCCGGTCGACAAATGGTCGCGATCGATCCGCCTGCCGAAGAGCAACGAACATGTCGCGACGCTCGCGGATGCGATTTCGCACCGGCTGGGCATCGTCAAGAACGCCTATGACGATCGGCTGGAGGAGGGGATCGATCCCGCCGTGATCCGGGGTTCGTTCGGGCCGCTCTTCCCGATGTGCCCGCCCGGTACGTGCTTCGCCTATCAAAACGTTGGCTACGATCTCATTCACGAAGCGATTGAGAAGGCGACGGGCAAGAGCTACGATCAGGCGGCGCGATCCATTCTGTTCGGGCCGCTCGGCATGACGAGCGCCAACACCACGCGCGAGGGGCTGATCGGCGCAAAAAGCTGGGCGCAGCCGCATAATGGCCGGCGGACTCTGCCGGTGGAAGAGCCCTATTATCGCGTGCCGGCCGCCGGCGGGGTAAACAGCTCGATCATCGATCTCGGCATCTGGATGCGGGCGCAGATGGGTGGGGCGCCCGCTGTGCTGAACCAGAAAGTGCTTTTCACGCTTCATGTGCCCCGCGTGCTGACGCCCCGGCGGGGGCTCGCCGATTATGACCAGATCCAGAAGGGCGGTACGTACGGGCTAGGCTTCCGCCAATCCGATTACGACACGCATCATCTGGTGGGGCATCGCGGTGCCGTCAGCGGCTATCGATCGATGATCCTGTTCGATCCGGCCGAGAAGGTCGGCGTCGCCATCTTGTGGAACTCGCAGTCGGTAAAGCCGACCGGCATGGCACTCGAAATCCTCGATCAATATTATCGTCGGCCGCAGCATGACTGGATGGAGATCGAGCGTCAGTGATCGTGCGTGATACTGCCCGGTATACAGGTTACTGATCGGCGGTTAGTCCAGATTGGGTCGGAGATAACGCTCGGCGGTCGCCACATCGATACCGCGTCGTGCTGCATAATCGGCCACCTGATCCGGGCCGATCCGGGCGACGCCGAAATATTGGCTGTCCGGATGTCCGAAATAGAAGCCCGACACCGCCGCCGTCGGCAGCATCGCAAAGCTCTCCGTCAGCGAAATACCAGTCGCGTGATGCGCATCCAGCATCTTGAACAGGATCGGCTTAAGGCTGTGATCGGGGCAGGCGGGATAGCCCGGCGCCGGGCGGATGCCGCGATACTGCTCCTTCACCAGCGCCTCGTTCGTCAACTGCTCGCCCTCGGCATAGCCCCAGAGCGCGGTACGCACGTAATGGTGCAACCGTTCGGCGGATGCCTCGGCCAAACGGTCGGCCAGCGCCTTCAACAAAATGTCCGAATAATCGTCGATCGCGGCCCGGAAGCGGGCGAGATGAGGCTCGATGCCGTGGATCGAGACCGCGAAGCCGCCGATCCAGTCTCCGTCGTGGCTGATGAAGTCGGCCAGGCACATGCTGGCGCGGCCCTCACGCTTGGCGATCTGCTGGCGCAGGAAGGGAAGGCGGACGTGGCTCTCGTCCGGCATGTGGACGATCACGTCATCGTCCTGGCGCCGACAGGGCCAAAGCCCGGCGACGCCCTTCGCCACTAGCCATCGATCCGCGACGACCTTGTCGAGCATCGCCTGCGCGTCGGCGAAGAGAGATCGCGCACTCTCGCCGACGACCTCGTCCTCCAGGATCGCGGGATAATTGCCGGCCAGCTCCCACGCGCGGAAGAAGGGCGTCCAGTCGATATACTGGCGCAGATCGGCAAGATCCCAGTTGTCGAACGTATGGACCCCGGGCATCCGCGGCCGGGGCGGCTTGGTGCCCTCATCCAGTTCAAAAGCATTGTCCCGCGCCTGCTGAAGGGTCAGCAGCGCGTTTTGCGGCTTGCCTTCGCGGGCGAGGCGGACGGCTTCATAATCGTCCGCCGTCTTGGCGACGAACGCATCCCGCTGCGTGTCGCTCATCAGCGTCGATGCGACGCCGACGGCGCGGCTGGCATCCAGAACATGGACGACCGGGCCCGTATATTTAGGGGCGATGCGAAGGGCCGTGTGCACCTTCGATGTGGTCGCACCGCCGATGAGAAGCGGCATCGTCATCGAAGACCGCTGCATCTCCTCGGCCACCGTCACCATCTCGTCCAGGGAGGGCGTGATCAGGCCGGAGAGCCCGATCATATCGGCATCATTTTCGTTGGCGGCCTTCAGGATGTCCGGCCATGCGACCATTACGCCCAAATCGATGACGTCGTAGCCGTTGCACTGGAGGACGACGCCGACGATGTTCTTGCCGATATCGTGAACGTCCCCCTTCACCGTCGCCATGATGATCCGGCCCTTGGCGCGCGTGCCTTCCTGCTTTTCGGCCTCAATATAGGGCAGCAGGTGGGCGACGGCCTTCTTCATGACGCGGGCCGATTTCACGACCTGCGGCAGGAACATCTTGCCCGATCCGAACAGATCTCCGACGACATTCATGCCATCCATCAACGGCCCTTCGATCACTTCTATCGGGCGACCGCCGCGATTGAAGACTTCCTGTCGGGCCTCCTCGGTATCCGCGACGACATGGGCGTCGATGCCCTTCACCAGCGCATGTTCCAGGCGCTTGACGACCGCCCATCCGCGCCACTCCTCGGCCGCTTTCTCGGCGACCGCATCGGTGCCTCGATAGCTTTCGGCCAGCGCCACGAGCCGCTCGCCCGCATCGGGATCACGGTTGAGGATGACGTCTTCGCATGCCTCGCGCAGCTTCGCGTCGATCTGGTCATAGACGTCGAGCTGGCCGGCGTTGACGATGCCCATGTCCATGCCTGCCGGAATGGCGTGGTAGAGGAACACGGAGTGCATCGCCCGGCGTACCGGCTCGTTGCCGCGAAACGAGAAGCTCAGATTGGAGAGGCCACCTGAGATATGGACGTGGGGGCAGCGCGCGCGGATCTCGCGTGTGGCCTCGATGAAATCGACGCCATAGTTATTATGCTCCTCGATGCCGGTGGCGACGGCGAACACATTGGGATCGAAGATAATGTCCTCGGGTGGAAAGCCGATGCCGATGAGCAGCTTGTAGGCCCGCTCGCAAATCGCGATCTTGCGGTCCCTGGTGTCGGCTTGCCCGGTTTCGTCGAAGGCCATGACGACGACGGCCGCGCCGTAATTCATCACCTTGCGGGCATATTTGAGGAACTCGGCCTCGCCTTCCTTCATGCTGATCGAATTGACGATCGGCTTTCCGGATACGCATTTCAGCCCCGCTTCGATCACCGACCATTTGGAGCTGTCGATCATCACCGGCACCCGGGCGATGTCCGGTTCCGCGCCGATCAGCTTCAGGAAGGTCGTCATGGCGTAGTGGGCGTCGAGCAGGCCCTCGTCCATGTTGACGTCGATCACCTGCGCGCCATTCTCCACCTGCGCCCGGGCAACATCGATCGCCTTGGTATAGTCCCCCGCCATGATGAGCTTCTTGAACGCCGCCGATCCGGTGACGTTCGTGCGCTCGCCGATATTGACGAAGGTGGCAGATTTGACGGGGGCGGTCTCGGTCATTCGATACTCACTTCCCTCGCGGACGGGAGGGGATAGGGGCAGGCAGGGTAGGTGGCGCGCTCCCGCATCTGGGAGCGGCAGATCAGATCAGGCGGCCATGACGAACGGATCTAGGCCAGCCAGCTTCATGACAGGCGTGTTCGCGGACATCGCGCGCGGCGCGAAACCTTCCACCGCCTTCGCCATCGCCGCGATGTGCTCAGGCGTCGAACCGCAGCAACCGCCGACGATGTTGACCAGGCCCTGCTCGGCCCACTCGCGGATGAAGCCGCCGGTTGTCTCCGGCTGTTCGTCGTAGGCGCCCAGATCATTAGGAAGGCCGGCATTCGGATAGACCATGACCAGCGTGTCCGCGATCTGGGAAATCACCTGAACGTGCGGGCGCAGCAGATCCGCGCCGAACGCGCAGTTCAGGCCGACGGTGAGGGGCCGCGCATGGCGGACGCTCGCCCAGAACGCCTCGACCGAATGGCCGGAAAGGTTGCGTCCTGACATGTCGGTGACGGTCATGGAGATCATGACCGGGATTTCGACGCCCCGTTCTTCCTCAACCTCCTTCACGGCCATGATCGCGGCCTTGCAGTTGAGCGTGTCGAACACCGTTTCGATCAGGATGAAATCCACACCGCCATCCAGCAATGCGGCGGCCTGATCCTTGTAGACGTCCTTCAGCTCGTCATATTCGATCGCGCGATATCCGGGATCGTTGACGTCAGGCGAGAGCGACAGCGTCTTGTTGGTCGGCCCGATCGCGCCAGCCACGAAACGCGGCCGGCCATCCTTTGCTGCATAATCGTCCGCCGCCCGGCGCGCGATGTGCGCGGCTGCCAAGTTTATCTCGCGGACGAGATGGACCGCCGCATAATCTTCCTGGCTAATCGTGTTCGCGTTGAACGTGTTGGTGGAGACGATGTCCGAACCCGCTTCCAAATATTGGCGCGTAATCGTATCCACGACGTCCGGGCGCGTCAGCACGAGCAGATCGTTATTGCCCTTCTGATCCAGCTTCAGATCATAGGCGCCGCGATAATCCTCTTCCTGCAATTTGTAGTTCTGGATCATCGTGCCGAACGCGCCATCGGTGATGAGCACACGCTTGGCCGCCTCGGCCCGAAAGGCACCGGCGATGGGGGAAGGGGGCATATCCATATCCTTGTCACCGTTGGGATCGAGCGCCGTCGAGCGAGCCCGGGAAGATCCGGTCGAGGATCTTCCCGGCACTCTCCGAAGCCGACGGGCTGTTAGCGTCTAGGCTGCCGCCTCGAGCATCCCGCCAGCCTTCGCCGGGCGTTTCCCCAAAAGGTGGCAGATTGCGTAGGCGAGTTCGGCACGATTGAGCGTGTAGAAGTGAAACTGGCGAACCCCGCCGGCGTAGAGCTTGCGGCACAGTTCGGCCGCGATCGTCGCCGCGACGAGCTGGCGCGCGGCCGGGCGATCCTCGAGCCCGTCGAACAGGCGCGCCATCCATTCCGGCACATTCGTATTGCACATTGCCGCCATGCGGGTCGTTGCCGCAAAGGTAGAGACGGGCATGATGCCGGGCACGATTTCCGCGTCGATGCCAGCCGCCGCCACCGCATCGCGGAAGCGGAAGAAGGTTTCGGGCGAGAAGAAGAATTGCGTGATCGCGCGATCCGCTCCGGCGTCGATCTTGCGCTTTAGATTGTCCAGATCCGATTGCGAGTTCGGAGAGTCCGGGTGACATTCAGGGTAGGCCGCAACCGATATTTCAAACGGCGCGATCTGGCGAAGACCCGCTGTCAGCGCGGCGGCATTCTCATATCCGCCCGGGTGGCTGGCGAACTTCTCTCCTACCCGGGGCGGGTCGCCACGCAGAGCGACGATATGACGGACGCCGGCTGCCCAATAGTCCCGGGCGATCTGATCGATCTCTTCCTTGGTCGCATCGACGCAGGTGAGGTGCGCAGCCGCCGGGATGCCTGTTTCCTGGACGATGCGCGCGACCGTCTGGTGCGTGCGTTCTCGCGTGGAGCCGCCCGCACCATAGGTCACGGAAACGAAGCGCGGGGCGAAGGGAGCGAGCGTCTGGATCGCCTCCCATAACGTCAGGTCCATCTTCTCCGTCTTGGGCGGGAAGAATTCGAACGACACCCCGATATCGCCGGCGACATCGGCATAGAGCGGCGCCGACAGCGCGCTCTGCGCCTCGTGCAGCTGGCTCAACGAAAGTCCCATTACGCTACGGCCTTCAAGTGGCGGCTCTCGGAGCGTCGCTGCCCCAGCCAGAGTTTGACGGTAAGCTCGCCGCCGCGCAGTTCGCGGGTGGCGGAGAGGTTCAGTCCGGCGGCTGTAAACCAACCTTCGATCTGTCCGTCGTCGAAACCGAGGCGGACGTGCGCGTCCCGCTCGCGCAGATCTTCGCGATCATGCGCGGCGAAATCCACGATCAGGAGCCGCCCCGCGTCAGCAAGCGCCCGCCCGGCTTCCGCGATGGCGGCGGCGGGGGCCTGCGCATAATGCAGCACCTGATGCAGCAGGATCGTATCGGCGCTGCCATCATCAATGGGAAGCGCGTACATGTCACCCTGCCGCAACTCGGCGCGCGGCTGACCGTCCGGCGAAACCTTTGCGCGGGCGAGCCGCAGCATTTCCGGGCTGCGATCGATGCCGATGGCACTGTCGGCGCGATCGATCAGAAGTTCGATCATCCGGCCCGTACCCGTGCCGATATCCACCAGCCGGCCGAGCGGGCGATCACCCAGTAGATCGACGATCGTGCCTTCCACCTGCGCCTCCGCAACGTGGAGCGAGCGGATCGCATCCCAATCGTCGGCACGGCTATCGAAATAAGCTTCGGCAGCCTCCATGCGATCGGCACGGACGGCGGCGAGGCGGGCAGCATCGGCGATCGCCCATCGTTCGGCGGCAGGGTCCTGCCAGCCATCGATCGCGGCGAGCAACGGCCCCTCGCGAGCGGCAGCGCCCAATCCCAGAAAGATCCAGCTACCCTCGCGGCGGCGATCACATAGATTTGCATCGGCGAGGATTTTGACGTGGCGCGACACGCGCGGCTGGCTCTGGCCCAGCACCTGCGCCAGTTCGCCCACCGAAAGCTCCATCTGGCGCAGCAAGGCGACGATCCGGAGCCGGGTAGGATCGGCAAGTGCGCGAAAAACGGCTAGAGGCGCAGGCATCGTCCAATATCTCCTGAGATCGAGATATAAAGATGTCTTTATATGTGGTCAAGGCCTTGTAGGGCGTGGTGCCCTATGGCAGCGCGCAGGCATGATATCCCGCTATTCGACTCCGCTGATCGCCGCTTTGGCCGTGTCTTTGCTCGCGACGGGTTGCGCGACCGTGCCGGGGCAGGACCGGTTGGCGCAGCGTGACCCGCTCGAGAAGTTCAATCGGGGTGTGTGGGGCGTGAATCGGGCGGCCGATAAGGTCGTCATCAGGCCCGTGACGATGGTCTATCGCGCCGTCGCGCCGAAGCCTGTGCGGAGCGGCGTCAGCAACTTCTTTAGTAATGTTAGCGAGCCATGGTCGTTCGTGAACAATCTGCTGCAGGGGAAGCCCAAGCGCGCGGTTCGCAATCTCGGCCGGTTCGTCGTGAACACCACGCTCGGCATCGGCGGATTGTTCGATGTGGCGAGCAAGGAGGGCATCGAGGCGGCGCCCGAGGATTTCGGGCAGACGCTCGCCAAATGGGGCGTGAATGGTGGCCCCTATCTGGTGCTTCCGCTGCTGGGCCCCTCCACGCTGCGTGACGGCGTCGGCTCCGGCGTGGCGTTCGCGGCCGATCCGGTAAATGTCGGCATCCGCGAATCGAACGTGTCGAATACGGCGACACTGGCGTATCGGGCGGTGCAGGTGATCGATACGCGTTCGCAGATCATCGATGTCGGCGGCGATGCTTTCCTCAACAGCAGCCTGGACGCTTATGCCACGGCCCGGTCGGCGTACCTCCAGCGCCGCCGCGCGGCGATCATGGATCAGGAAAACTCCTTCGATGCCGGGCCGCCGGACGAAGATGTTCCGGCGGATACCACACCAACGGGCGATCCGGTGGCAGCGACCGAACCGGCTACGACTGGTGAGGCAGCCGCTCCGGCTACCCCCGCTGATGCCGCTCCAGTTGCCGGAGCCGTCACGGAGACGCCGCCAGCATCGACGCCGGTAGCGGCCGAACCACCGAAGTGATCATCCGGCCCGCTTCGTTACTTGTCGCACTGCTGTTGATTGGCGGTTGTCAGCGATCGAAGCCGGATGCGCTGCCGGCTGATGCGCAAGGCGAAGCTCAGGGGCGAACCTCCGCGAAAGCCGCTTCTGATATCGCTGCGGCGGAAGACGCCTCCCAGACCGCGTTGCCGGCGTCGGCCCGCGAAAATACCGCAGCGACGCCGGGTGGGTCCAGCCGTGTACAAGCATCGCCGGCAAGATCGGAGACGCCCGACTCAGATGTCGGAGATTTGTCGGTAAACGAGGCAGCCCCCCGCTGAGGCGTTTCCCGCCGGATGTGCAGCTTCGTGCAAAACTGGCTCCGGATGACGTTGGTTCTGGCGGGATGCTCGGGTACAGGCGAGCGATGCAACAAGCCGTCCGCATATCCCCTTCCATTCTCTCTGCCGACTTCGCCAAGCTAGGCGAGGAGGTCCGCGCCATCGATGCCGCCGGTGCGGACTGGATTCATGTCGATGTGATGGACGGCCATTTCGTGCCCAACATCACCATCGGCCCGGCGGTGGTGAAGGCGCTTCGCCCGCATACGGCCAAACCATTCGACGTTCATCTCATGATCTCACCGGTGGATGTGTATCTGGACGCCTTCGCAGAAGCGGGCGCGGACACGATCACGATCCACCCCGAGGCTGGACCTCACACGCACCGCACCGTTCAGAGGATCAAGGCGCTGGGCAAGCGCGCTGGCATTTCGCTCAATCCGGCAACTCCGGCGAAGATGCTCGATTATCTGCTGGAGGACATCGATCTGGTCCTCGTCATGAGCGTCAATCCCGGTTTCGGCGGGCAGAGCTTCATCGAGAGCCAGTTGCGCAAGATCGAGGCCATCCGGAAATCGATCGACAAGCTCGGCAAGGCGATCGATCTGGAAGTGGATGGCGGCGTGGACGCGACTAACGCCGCTCGTATTGTCGCGGCGGGCGCCGATGCGCTGGTGGCCGGAACAGCCACGTTTCGTGGCGGCGCTGGTGCCTATGCCGCTAATATCGCGGCTCTGCGCGGCGGAGCCTGATGGCGCGTGACGAGGGCGAGAGGCCGCCTGAAAGCGGCATCGAGCGGAGCCGGCTGCGGAGCGACGGCACGCGTGGTCTTTCGCTGGCGGACCGCTTGAATCAGCCGCTTCAGCGGCTGTCCTGGCGCTCTCCCCTGCACCGATTGCGGCTGAACGGGCGCTATCCGCTTCAGCTGATCGACGTGCCGGCGGACCCCATTCCGGGGCGCCGTCGTGCCGGCCAGGCGCTCATGGAAGGCGCGATGCTGCTGGGTCAGGAGCGCGTGCCGATCGACGCTCTTACGCGGGGAGGTCACAGCGAAGGCTTCGTCCGCTACCGCCATTCTTTCTGCTGGCTGCGTGATCTGGCCGCTGCGGTTCCGCGCGAGCAAGGCGCGCCGGTGGCGGAGGCGATCACGCGCGCATGGTTGGGCGAACATAGCCGCACGGTTGCCGACCCGGCATGGCGTCCGGATCTTTGGGGACGCCGGATCCTGCTATGGACGGCCTATGCCCCCTATCTGCTCGGCTCGCGGGACGATGAGCTCCGCAAGACCTTGTTGAACACCCTGGCGCGGGGGGCACGGCATCTGGATCGCGCCGCCGACAGCGCTCCGCAGGGCTTGGCAAGGATTGCGGCCTGGTGCGGCGTAATCGCAGCCGGCCTTCTGATCCCCGGAGGCGATCTGCGCGTGACGCACGGGGAGGTAGGGCTGGGGCGGGCCTTGACGCAGGCTCTGCACGAGGATGGCGGGCTGGCGACCCGCGTGCCGTTCATGCAACTGGATCTGGTCGAACTGCTGGCACAACTCCGCGCCGTCTATGAGGTGCGCGCCCGCCCGATGCCGGTGACGATCGCGGCCGCGATGAGCAAGGCGGTGGCGGCGCTGGCCGGGACAGTGCTCGGCGACGGCGGCCTGTCATCCTGGCAGGGCGGCGGGCCCGGCAACGCCGGGGCGGTAGCAGCGGCCATCGCCGCCACGGGCGTGCGCGGCACTGCTCTCTCCGCCGCGCGCGACTGGGGTTATCAGCGCATGGAGGCAGGCAGCTCGCGCCTTGTCATGGACGCGGCACCGCCGCCCTCGGGCGCTCTGATCCGGGGAGGGTGCGCGTCTACGCTCGCCTTCGAGCTTTCCGAAGGAAAGCAGCGGCTGATCGTCAATTGCGGCGGCGGAACGGGCTTACCAGCCGAACTTGCGCAAGGATTGCGGACGACTGCTGCACATTCCACCCTAACGCTGGCCGATACCAACTCGACCGCCTTGCATGACGATGGATCGCTGGGACGCGGCGTACGCGAAGTGGAGCTGGAACGAAGCGATACGCGGGATGGCACGATGCTGACGGCGGCGCACGATGGCTATGTGCGGCGCCACGGCTTTCGGCACAAGCGAACCCTGACGCTCGCCGGCGATGGACGCATGGTGTGGGGCGAGGATCGCCTGCTGCCGGCCGGCCGGCGGCGGGGCCTGGCCGCCACGCCCTTCGTGATCCGATTCCATCTCGCTTCGGGATTGGAAACGGTGCTCACCGCCGATGCGCACGGAGCACTGATCCGGCCTCCCGAAGGTGGGGCATGGCAATTTCGTGCCGAGACGGGTGTGCTTGCGTTGGAGCCGAGCGTCTGGATCGATCCGCTCGGCCGGCCGCGCGCGGCGCAGGCGCTCGCCATTTCGGGTGAAACACCGCCCGATGGGGCGGCCGTCGCCTGGTCGTTACGAAAGGTCCGGTAGGCGGAAGTCAGCCGCCGCCGATCGCCTCGATGACTTTGCCCGAGCCGCCACATTCGGAGCATTCCGTGTCCTCGATGCGGCCGCTGCCGCTGCAAATGGGGCAGACGTTTTCGCCGGTTCCCGGTGTGCCGGGTGCGGCGTCGTCACCGGGGTTCGTGCTGGGATCGTTCATCATCGTCTCCTCTGCGGGATCAACGAGGGAAATTCGCGTGCGATCCGATCGGCATGCCAAGGAGCGTGCATTATGCCGCCGTGGCGCTGGCATCGTCGCGACGGGGGGGCTAGAGATCGATCAAAGCCAGAAGGATGCCAAATACGCGATGAAGCGCTTCCGTAATGCCGCCCTCCTGATCGCCGCGAGCGGCCTCGTCATTCTTCCGGGGCAGGCGGCAGCGCCGCCGTTCGATACGTCCGCTAAGGTCGCCTACATGGTCGATCTGTCGTCCGGCGCTACGCTGTACGCCAAGGATGCTGATCTCAAGATGCCGCCCGCATCGATGGCGAAGATGATGACCGTCTATGTCGCCTTCGATCTCGTCAACCAGGGCAAGTTGAAGCTTTCGGACATGGCGACGGTTTCACCGGAGACGTGGAAGAAGTGGCACGGCCCGGCGGCGGGATCGACGATGTTCCTCTCCGTTGGCGAACAGGTATCCATCGCCAACCTGCTGTTCGGCATCGTCACGCTGTCGGGCAACGATGCGTGCGTCGTGCTGGCCGAGCATATCGCCGGGACCGAGCCTGCGTTCGTTGCAATCATGAACCAGAAGGCCAAGGAACTGGGCCTCAACAATAGCCATTTCGGAACATCGAACGGATGGCCGGACAACGGCGTCACCTACGTGACGGCGCGGGATCTCGCGAAACTCGCCACTGCGACGATCCAGAACTTCCCCGATATGTACAAGACCTTCTACAGTCGCACCAACTTCACCTGGGGCAAGACGCTGGGATCCGGCGCGGACATCACGCAAGCGAATCGCGATCCGTTGCTGGGCCGTGTTGCCGGCGCGGATGGGCTCAAGACCGGCCATACCGAAGAGGCCGGCTACGGCTTTACGGGATCGGCCGAGCAGAATGGCCGCAGGCTGGTGATGGTGCTGGCCGGGCTCTCTTCGTTCAACCAGCGCATCTCTGAATCGGTGTCCTTCATGAACTGGGGCATGCGCGCATGGCAGGCGAAGCCGCTGTTCGCGGCCGGCAAGCAGGTGGATAGCGCGCCTGTCCAGATGGGCGCCTCCCGTACTGTCGGGCTTGTCGCTCCGCGTAACCTCTCGGTTACAGTGCCGGCAGGGTTGGGGTCCGACGTGAAGCTGTCGGTTACCTATACCGGGCCGCTCAAGGCGCCGATCAAGAAGGGCGATCACGTCGCCGATCTGATTGCACGGACGGGTGATGGTCCGCCGCAGGTGATGCCGCTCGTCGCCGCGAGCGATGTCGCCGCTGCCGGCTTCTTCGGGCGGATCGGCAACGGCTTCCGGCGCCTGTTCGGGATGGCATGAGCCAGAAGGCCGGCCGGTTCATCAGCCTTGAGGGTGGGGAAGGGGTCGGCAAATCGACTCAGGCTCGCGCCCTTGCGGAGGCGCTGCAGGCTCGGGGGCTAGAGATCGTCGAAACCCGCGAGCCAGGCGGCAGTGCCGGTGCAGAGGCGATCCGCAAGCTGCTGCTGGAAGGGGTGGGCGACCGCTGGACGGCGGAAGCGGAAGCATTGCTGTTCGCGGCTGCGCGGGCCGATCACGTCGCTCGGACGATCCGGCCTGCATTGGCGCGGGGGGCGTGGGTGATCTGCGATCGGTTTGTGGATAGCTCTCTCGCATATCAGGGTGGCGCGGACGGCCTTGGCGATGATGCCATCGGGGCGCTTCATGCGGTCGGCAGCGGCGGGCTGCTACCGGACCGAACCTTGCTGCTGGCGCTTCCCGAGCAGGAAGCAATGGCCCGGGAAGCGGCGCGGGATGCCGGTAAATCGGATCGCTTCGGCGCGCGCGATGTCGCCTATCACGCTGCCGTCGGCGGGGCCTTCCGCCGATTGGCCGACGCGGATCCGGTGCGGTGGAGGATCGTGGATGCGACTGGCGACGCCGCCAGCGTAACCACGCGCCTTCTTGATGCGATCGACGATCTATAATGGCGATTGTCGGTCATGCGGTGGAGGGGGATACCTTCCGAAGCGCGGTGCTGGCAGATCGTCTGCACCATGCCTGGCTACTGACCGGGCCGGAAGGCGTCGGCAAGGCGACATTCGCGCGAGCGGCCGCATTGTGGATGCTGGCCTATGCGGCCGAGCCGGAGCCGGTGGGCGAGGGTTTCGCCGTCCCCAGCGATCATCGCGTTTCCCATCTTTTCCATGCAGGGTCGCACCCTGATTTCAGGATCTTGCGGCGGCTTACGAAGGAAAAGTCCGAAGATCTCGCGCGGTCGATCTCGATCGATCAGGTGCGGACGCTCCAGCCAATGTTCGCCACGTCGCCCAGCCTCTCGCCGCGCCGCGTCGTCCTGATCGATGCGGTGGACGATCTTGAGCGCGGAGGCGCCAACGCGCTGTTGAAGAATTTGGAGGAGCCGCCTGCAGGGACGATCTTCCTTCTCGTGAGCCACGCACCCGGAAGGCTATTGCCGACGATCCGGTCGCGGTGCCGCCTGCTTCGCTTTTCAGGCCTAGAAGAAGCGGAAAGCGCGCAAGTCCTTCGCGCCGCATTGCCCGAGAGCGATGCTGGCGAGATTGCTGCCTTGGCGCGGATCGCGGCGGGTGCTCCAGGCCAGGCACTCCGCTTTGCCGGCCTCGATATTGCCGCGCTGGATCAGGCGATCGATCGTCTGGCGCGCGAGGGCGATCCTACCGGCGTGCAACGTCTCGTGCTTGCCAAACAGCTATCCGGCAAAGCCTCGCAGGCCCGCTATGAGGCTTTTCTGGAGCGCGCGCCCGGCCGCATCGCAGCATCGGCGCGGGAAGGGGGGGACATCGCCCACAAGGTCGCCCTGTGGACGCAGGCGCGAAGCATCGCCGACGGTGCGGTCAGACTGAGCATGGACGCGCAGACGACCGTCTTCGAAGTCGCCGGGCTGCTGGCCAAGCTTCGCGCCTGACAAAGCCGGGCGTGGATGAAGGCGGACGCTTCCCCCGCCGCGCGTCCCGCATTAGAGCGCGGCCATGTCCGAGCCATTCTACATCACGACTGCGATCAGCTACCCCAACGGAAGTCCGCATATAGGCCATGCCTATGAAGCGATCGCGACGGACGCGATCGCGCGCTATCATCGCCTTTCGGGCCGGGATGTGCTGTTCACCACCGGCACCGACGAACATGGCCTGAAAATGGCGCAAGCTGCCCGCAATCGGGATATCACCCCGGTCGCGTTGGCGGACGAAATGTCGTCCGAGTTCAGGCAGATGAACGAGGTCCTGAACATTTCGTTCGATCGTTTCATCCGGACCACGGAGCCTGCGCACTATGAAGCGAGCCAGGCGATCTGGCGAGCAATGGTTGCCAAGGGTGACATCTACCTCGGCCGGTATGAAGGCTGGTATTCGGTTCGGGACGAGGCCTTCTATGGCGAGGATGAACTCGTCGATAACGAAGGCGGCGAAAGGCTTTCGCCGCAGGGCACGCCTGTCGAATGGACGGTCGAGGAAAGCTGGTTCTTCAGGCTCTCGGCCTATGCTGACAAGCTGCTGGATCTGTATGATAAGCAACTCGATTTCATTAGACCGGAAGGCCGGCGCAATGAGGTGACGAGCTTTGTAAGAGGCGGGCTTTCGGACCTCTCGGTATCGCGGACCAGCTTCGATTGGGGTGTCCCGGTGCCGGATGCGCCCGGCCATGTCATGTATGTCTGGGTGGACGCCCTCACAAATTATCTGACGAGCACGGGCTATCCGGATCGAAGCGGGCCGCTCGCCAAATATTGGGAGGCTGGTGCCACGCACATCATCGGCAAGGACATCGTCCGATTTCACGCCGTTTATTGGCCGGCATTCCTGATGTCTGCCGATCTGCCGTTGCCCAAGCAGGTGTTCGGCCACGGCTTCCTGCTCAACAAGGGCGAGAAAATGTCGAAATCGGTCGGCAATGTCGTCGATCCGATCGGCATGGCCGAGACATATGGCGTCGATCAGATCCGCTACTTCCTCCTGCGGGAAGTCAGCTTCGGGCAGGATGGCAGCTATAGCCACGAGGCGATCGTCACGCGATCGAACGCCGATCTGGCCAACGGGCTCGGCAATCTCGCGCAGCGCTGCCTCAGCATCATCGCGAAGAATTGCGATGGCAAGGTGCCGGCGCCGGGCGCCTCTTCCGGCCTTGGCGAGGCACTCGCTGCCAGCAAGCACAAAGTGGACGAGGCGATGGCGGCGTTTGCGCCGCATCGCGCTTTGGAAGCGATCTGGGAAGCGGTGGGGGATGCCAACCGCTATTTTGCCGACATGGCGCCCTGGTCTCTCCGCAAGACCGATCCCGCTGCGGCCGATGCCGTGCTGTACGAAACGGCCGAGGCGATCCGCCAGCTTGCGATCCTCGTTCGCTGGGCGATCCCGCAAAGCGCGGACGCGTTGCTGGACCAACTCGCCCAGACGGCCGACGCGCGGGATTTCGCGGCCTTGGAGCGTCCGTTGGCGGCGGGCACGCTGTTGCCGCCGCCCAGCGGCATCTTCCCCCGCTGGGTCGATCCGGCTTAGCCTCTGGACAGCAGCCGCAGAGAGGGGCACGTTCGGCTTATGAGCGACATGATCGAATGGGGCCGCCCCTGTATTCTCCACGCCAGGTCCGATGGCGGATCTGAGATGTACGTGGATTTCGAAACGCTGGATCAAGGGCCTTTGTCGGCGATGGTCGGCCGTGTCGTGGCGATGTCTCCAACGGAGCGCGCCCGCGTGATCGTGGATGTGCCCGGCAGGGGCAATCTCACCGTCGGTGAAGTGCTGGCGCTCTCCGAGCGGGGCGACTTTCCAGCGGTCTGATCGACAAGATGGGTGACGCCTTGCCCATTGCTGCCTATCCCGGCTGGCGATGCTGATCGATAGCCACTGCCACCTGAACTATAAGGGCCTCGTCGAGGACCAGCCCGCCATTCTCGTGCGCGCCCGCGAACGCGGCGTAACGGGAATGCTCAACATTTCGACCCGTGAAAGCGAGTGGGTTGACGTGATCGCCACCGCCGAGCGGGAGAGCGATGTCTGGGCATCGGTGGGCATCCACCCGCACGAGGCAGATACGCATCCCGATATGCACGCGGAGCGGCTGATCGAGGCCGCGGCACATCCGCGGGTAATCGGGATCGGCGAAAGCGGGCTGGATTTCTACTACGACCATTCGGATCGCGATCGTCAGAGAGCCAGCTTCCGCGCGCATATCCAGGCCGCGCGCGTCACCGGTCTGCCGATCATCATCCATACGCGTGATGCGGAGGCCGACACCGCCGCAATTTTGGCCGAGGAGATGGGGAAGGGGGCCTTTCCCGCACTGATCCACTGCTTCACGGCGAGCGCCGACTTCGCGGCGAAAGTGCTGGAACTGGGTCTCTACATCTCCATTTCGGGCATTGTGACGTTCAAGAACGCGAGGGATCTTGCCGAGACGGCGGCGGAACTGCCGGAGGATCGATTGTTGGTGGAAACCGATGCGCCGTTTCTGGCGCCGGTTCCGCATCGTGGAAAGACCGGGGAGCCGGCCTTCGTTGCCGATACGGCGGTGTTCCTCGCGCGGTTGCGGGGCACCGATGTCGATCATCTCGCCGCAGTGACATCGGCTAACTTCTTCCGTCTGTTCGGAAAAGCATCGGCGTGAAGGTGGTCATACTCGGTTGCGGCACGTCCTCGGGTGTGCCCCGAATCGGCGGCGATTGGGGCAATTGCGACCCCACCGACTCCCGAAATCGCCGAACACGCGCGTCGATCGCCGTAATGAGTGAGACGACGACGATCCTCGTGGATACCGGGCCGGACATGCGCGAGCAGCTTCTGAGGACCGGGATCGGCGCGATCGACGCCGTGATCTGGACACATGAACATGCCGATCACACGCACGGCATCGATGATCTCCGCCAGCTTTTCCATGTGCGCGGCGCGCCGATCCCGGGTTATTCGAACCAGGCGACATTAGAGGTGCTAACCCAGCGTTTTGCCTATGTGTTCGCCGGGCGTGGCAATTATCCCGCATCGGCCCGCGCGAATGCGCTGGAGCAGGATATGGTCATCGGCGACATACGGGTCCGTAGTGTCGAGATGCCGCATGGCGACATCGTATCGCTCGGTCTCTGCTTCGAACAGGATGGCCACCGCATCGGCTATGCCACGGATTTTCATGCAATAACGCCCGCGATGAACGCTTTGTTCGCGGATCTGGATGTTTGGATCGTCGATGCGCTGCGCCACAGACCGCATCCGACGCATCCGCATTTGGGCATGACTTTGGGAGCTATCGACACACTCAAGCCAAAGCGCGCCATTCTGACCCACATGGATCAATCCATGGATTTCGCGATGTTGACGGCCGAGCTTCCGAACGGCGTCGAACCCGGCCGTGACGGTTTGATCGTGACGTTATGAACGAAGATCGCTGGCTCGGCATCATCAGCGCGGTGATGGTGCTTATTCTGCTGGCTGGCGGCATTGTTCGCCGCCGAACTACGCGAGGCGAGAGCATCCGGCTGGGCTTGCTGTGGATCGTAATCATCGCCGTGGCGACGCTGGCGGTCATTTATCTCCGACGCATGATAAACTAACGCCGAGATATACACCATTTTACATAATATATATTATCGAGATGAGCGATGAGCGAAGCTGATAGTCGAGATGGCAATATGATGCCGTCTTCCTCTTCAAAACCGATGGCTGGCCAGACCGATGCGGCGTCCTTGGCTCTGGTGCGGCTTATTGCGATCATGGCCAGGCTTCGCGATCCCGCTACGGGCTGCTCGTGGGATGTGGCGCAGACGTTCGAGACGATCGCGCCGTACACGATCGAGGAAGCCTATGAGGTTGCAGATGCGTGCCTGAGCGGCGATCTGTCGGCATTGAAGGATGAGCTCGGCGATCTGCTACTCCAGGTGGTTTTTCACGCGCGCATTGCCGAGGAGCAAGGCGCGTTCGCCTTTGCCGACGTTGCCAATGCGATCGCGACCAAGATGGTCCGCCGTCACCCGCACATATTCGAGGATCCCGCAATCGGCGGTGGCCATAGCCAATGGGAGACCATCAAGGCTGACGAGCGCAAAGCTACGTCGGCGGATCCGAGCGCGGTGGCAGGCGTGGCAATCGCCCTGCCCGCGCTCATGCGGGCCGAGAAGCTGCAAAAGCGCGCAGCCAGCACCGGCTTCGACTGGCCTGATTTCCATGGCGCCCGCGACAAGATTTTCGAAGAACTGGACGAAGTCGAGGCCGCTGCCAACGCAGCGGAACGCGAGGAAGAACTCGGCGACCTGCTTTTTTCGGTCGTCAATTATGCGCGCAAGCTCGATATCGATCCGGAGGTAGCGTTGCGCGCTGCCAATGCGAAATTCGAACGTCGTTTCCGCCGGATGGAAGCTCAGGCTGGCGAGGCCTTTGCCGGCCTGACGTTAATCGACAAGGAAGCCCTCTGGAACGAGGCAAAACGTAGCTGACGTATCGTCGCAATTGCGAGGACTGAAATCTAACTGCGACTTCGAACCGTCAGCAAGCGCCTCACCGCGCACGAAAGCGGTCCCATTCCGCTGGCGCTAGCCGCACGTCCAGCGCCATCGTTTCGCTGTCGGCTGTCTGCTCCAGCACCTCGCCATGCTCGTGCAGCCAGGCCAGTCCAGCGCCGTCGGTGATCGGCAGGGTGACGTGATGCACTTCCGATCCCTTGAGCAGGCGGTTCGCGACGATCCGGCGAAGGCCGTCCATCCCCTCCCCGGTCAAGGCGGAGATGGCGACGACATCCTCCCGTCGATGGGCATCTCCCTCAAGCCGCTCCCGCTCATCCGGATCGAGAGCGTCCAGCTTGTTCCAGATCTCGAGGATCGGCGCGGGTAGATCCGCCTCCCCATCCCGTTCCACGTCCGGGCCGACGCCGATCTCGCGCAGGACCGAAAGCACGTCCGCACGCTGCGCATCGCTGTCAGGATGGGCAATATCGCGGACATGAAGGATCAAGTCGGCGGCGGTCACTTCCTCCAGCGTCGCCCGAAAGGCGGCGACGAGTTGGGTCGGCAAATCCGAGACGAAGCCGACGGTGTCCGACAAGATAACCTTATCGAATCCCGGCAGCGCAATTTGCCGCATCGTGGGATCCAGCGTCGCGAACAGCAGGTTTTCCGCCATGACATCGGCACCGGTCAGCCGGTTGAACAAGGTTGATTTGCCGGCATTGGTATAGCCGACCAACGCTACCACCGGCCACGGCGCACGCTCACGCCGCGCGCGATGCAGACCGCGCGTCTTGCGAACCTGCTCCAGTTCGCGCCGCAGCTTGGCCATGCGATCCCTGATCAACCGGCGATCCGCCTCGATCTGCGTTTCGCCCGGCCCGCCGAGAAACCCGAAACCGCCGCGCTGACGCTCGAGATGGGTCCAGGACCGGACCAGCCGGCCCGCCTGATAGTCCAGATGGGCAAGTTCCACCTGCAGCCGGCCCTCGGCAGTAGCAGCCCGCTCGCCAAAGATTTCGAGAATCAGACCGGTACGGTCGATTACCTTGGCCTCGCACGCTTTTTCCAGATTCTGCTGCTGGACGGGCGTGAGCGCCGCATCGATCACGACCAGTTCGGCCTCGGCCTGACGGGCGGCCGTCGCGATCTGCTCCACCTGGCCCGAGCCAAACAAAGTGGCGGGCTTGGGCTGGCGGACGCGAAAAGACAGCCGATCGATCACCTCGAGCCCGATAGCGGCGGCAAGACCAGCCGCTTCATCAAGACGCGCGCCTGTATCACGCAGAACGTCGCTTCGCTCCGGCAATGCGATCACGGCACGCGCGCCGCGCGTTACTTCATCGACAGTTTCGCGTTGAAAGCCGCTCAAAACTCACTCAACTTCTTCGTCCTACTACGACAGCCTATCGGCCGATCAACGCCGCTTATCCCGTTCTGTTTCAGAATCGGCGGTCCGGATCGGCGCGAGCGGATGTCACTCTGCGTCGTCATCCTCGTCCGCCATCAAATTCAGCGGCCGCATGGGCTGCACGGTAGAGATGGCGTGCTTGTAAACGAGCTGGCTCATGCCATCGCGGCTCAGCAGCATGCAGAAAAGATCGTAGGCGGCGATTTCGCCCTGAAGCATGACGCCGTTGACAAGGAACATCGTCACCGGATCACCAGACTTGCGCACGGCCGCCAGGAATATCTCCTGTAGCAGCTGCGATTTACGCTCCTCGAAAGCCTTGTCGATTTCGGTGAGGTCCAGCGGATGCGCGGGCATCACCGTGGAAATGGCATGCTTGTAGATGAGCTGGCTCTGCCCGTCCCGCCGCAGCAGCACCGAGAAATTGTCGAACCAGGTGATGATCCCCTGGAGCTTCACGCCCTTCACCAGGAACATCGTTACCGGCGTCTTCGACTTGCGCAGCGTGTTCAGGAACACATCCTGAAGATTGTTGACCTTATCGGCCATGTCCGGTTCTCCGGCCTTGGCGGGTCGTGGCCCGCTTTGCGCCCTTCATGGGCGTCATGCGTCCCGCCGGTTGCGGGACGACCGGAATGTATTCTTTTTGCGCCGCAGCACAAGTCCGCCGGGTGTTGAGAAGCAACAATGTAGAAATTGTGGAGCCTTCAGACCCTAGGCTCTTATTCTTCCTCCGCTCTCGGATCAGCAAGGCCCAGCGTCTTGAGTTTGCGATGCAGCGCCGATCTTTCCATGCCGATGAAGGTAGCGGTACGGCTGATATTGCCGGAAAAACGCCGGATCTGCACCCGCAGATATTCGCGCTCGAACGTTTCCCGCGCCTCGCGCAGAGGCGTTCCCATGATCGATCGCGCCGCACTTCCCGACACCAGTTCGCTTTGCCCGCTCGTGACTTCTGACGGGAGCATGTCCGCCTCGATCGTGGCAAGCCTGTCCCCTGGGGCAAGAATGATCGTGCGCTCGATCACGTTGCGCAGCTGGCGGACATTGCCGGGCCAGTCATAGGCTTGCAGCGCTGCCAGCGCCTCGGCGCCTAGATCCGGGGTCGCGACCCGTCGTTCGGCAGCGAACCGCGCGACGAACCGTTCCGCCAGAGGTGGCACGTCTTCCCGCCGCTCGCCCAGCGATGGCAGGTGCACCGGAACCACATTCAGACGATAATACAGATCTTCGCGGAAGCGCCCGCCGGCAATTTCCTCGGGCAGATCGCGCGCGGTGGCGGAGACGACGCGCACGTCCACCTTCACCATGCGGGTGCCGCCGACACGCGTGAAGCTCTGGTCCGTCAGCACGCGAAGGATGCGCGCCTGCGTCGTCAGCGGCATGTCCGCAATCTCGTCCAGGAACAACGTGCCGCCATGAGCGGCTTCCAGCAGACCCGGACGGACCAGTTCCCCGCCTTCTTCGACGCCGAACAATTCCTCTTCGACCCGGTCGGGCGTCATCCGGGCAGCGGCAACGACGACGAAAGACGCGCCGGCACGTGGGCTCCAATCATGCAGCAGACGGGCGGCGACTTCCTTGCCGACACCCGCCGGCCCGGTGATCAGCACCCGGCTACCCGTCGCGGCTACGCGCTTGAGCGTGGCGCGCACGGCGTTGATCGCGCTCGATGTGCCGGTCAGCTCCGCTTCGTCGCCAACGCGCTCCTTCAACAAGGCGTTCTCACGCCGCAGCCGGTCCGTTTCCGTTGCCCGTGCCACAAGATGGAGCAAGCGCTCGCTTTCGAACGGCTTTTCGATGAAATCGATCGCGCCCTGGCGAACGGCGGCGACGGCGGTGTCGAGATTGCCATGCCCCGAAACGACGATCACCGGCAGCGACGGATCGCGCCGCTTGATCTCGGCCAGCAGTTCCAGCCCATCGAGACGGGAGCCCTGAAGCCACACGTCTAAGAGAGCCAGGCTCGGCCGGCGCTCGGCGATCGCGGCGAGGGCGGCGTCGGCGTTCGCAGCCGTGCGGGCGTTGTACCCTTCGTCCTCCAGAACACCCGCGACGAGTTCGCGGATGTCGGCTTCGTCATCTACGACGAGAATATCGAGGGCCATGGTCTCAGTGCGCTCCGCAAAATAGGGTCATTCCGCCGCCATCGACCGTTCGGCCGGGGCAGCCCCCTCCCCGCCGGCAAGCGGCGCGAGGGTCGTAGGATCAAGGCAGATGCGCACCACGGCGCCGCCGCCTTCGCGATCGGCGAAGCTCATTTGTCCAAGGTGATCCTCGACGATCTTCTCGACGATCGCCAAGCCGAGCCCGGTGCCCTTGGCCCGCGTCGTCATGTAGGGCTCGGTCAGCCGCTCACGTTCGGCCGGAAGGCCTACGCCATTGTCGCACACCGTCAGCGAAAGACGGCCCTCACCGCCCCACGACATGGTTAGCGACAGCTCCCCGCCGGGATCTTCACCCAGCCTCGCCTCAATCGCTTCGATCCCGTTCTTGACGATATTGGTCAACGCCTGACCAAGCTGGCGACGGTCGCACACGATCACCGGGCCCGGCTGCGGCGTATCGAGCGAGAAAGTGATGTTCGGATGCGCGACCTCGGCCAACAGTAACGTCTCTCGCGCAATCTCGACGATCGCTTCTTCCGCGAAGCTTGGCTTCGGCATCCGAGCGAAGGCGGAGAATTCATCGATCATCCGCCGAATGTCGCCGACTTGGCGGACGATCGTGGATACCAGGCGTTCGAACGTTCCCGTCTCATCGACAATGTCACGGCCGTAGCGGCGCTGGAGCCGCTCTGCGGCCAGCTGAATCGGAGTGAGCGGGTTCTTGATCTCGTGCGCGATGCGGCGGGCGACGTCGGCCCAGGCGGCGCGGCGTTGATCCGAAAGCTGCTGGGTTATGTCATCGAATGTCAGGACATGCGGCGATTCCGGTCCGGCGCCGGCGCGGCCCACGGTCACAGCCAATGTCCGGACATCGCCGCCCGCCGCCAATTGGATCACGGCTTCGCGCTTGCCCGACTCAACCAGGGAAGCGAGTTCAGGCGCCGTATCGGCAAGGCGTGTCCCGATCGCGCTCGCGCCGCCTGTTCCCAGCAGCGCATTGGCGGAAGGATTGATGATCGTGACCGATCCGGCTTCGTCCACTGCGATCACCCCAGCCGAAATACCTGACAACACCGCTTCGGTAAGAGCGCGTCGGCTTTCGAGTACGCCGGTCTGCTCCTGCAATCGGCGGGTCATCCGGTTGAACGCGGCGGCCAGCGTGCCGACTTCGTCATGCCCCGTCGGGCTTGCCACGCGGGCGGAAAGATCTCCCCCCGCTACGCGCCGCGCCGCGCCGACCAGATCGCCGATCGGGCGAACAAGCCGGTCCGCCACCGCCAGAGCCACCCAGATGGCGATGGCCACGATGAGCAGGGAGCCGGCAAAGAGGATGACGTTGAAACGAAACTGCCAGGTGCGGGATCGATCCAGCAATTCCGTATAATCGTTGATCGCGGAATTGGCCCGCCCGGCCTGCGCGAGCACCAGCCGATCGGCGTTGCGCGAGATCCAGAGATAGGTCCCGGTATTCTTGTCGAACCGCATGACCGATTCCAGCCGGTCGGACAGGACACGTGTGTGTGGTTTATCGTCAGCAAGGCTGGGCAGGATCGCGGGCGACAGGCGCCGCTCCAGCGGCTGTTTGTCGAGGTTGGCGCCCCAGATCAGCTGCTCGCTACCATCCTTGGCGACCCGGATCATCGCCGCCTGATCCAGCAGGCGATAATAGACCTGGCTGGCGAAATAGGAGTTCCAGCGCGGATCGTCAGCGCGTGCGTCGTTGAGTGCGCGCAGGATATCGCCCGCCATCGCGACATTTTCGTCGGCGAGGCGCTTGCTGTGCTCGCTCACATAGGTCTGCGCGACCTTGTCGGCGTTCTGGAGAACGATACGTGCCCGATCGGAAAACCAGAACTGCACGGCATATTGGCAAAGCAGCGAGGCAAAGATCACGACCAGCAAGGTCGGCAAGGCGGCGATGGCCGAGAAAAACGCCACCAGCCGCACATGGAGTTGCCCCCGTCCGCCCAGCGGAGATCGTTCCGCCCGCCGCCGGGCGATTCGCCGCGCGATGAGTACGAGCAGACCCATTGCCGGCACGAGATTGCCGACCAGCAGCAATGCCACCACGACAGGCGTTAGCAGGCGTTGCGGCGGATCGGCGTGATTGAGCGTGACGTAGGCCACGGCCATCATCGCCAGCATCAAAACGAGCGTGCCGACCTCGAGCAGCAGAGCAGCCTGCGGCCCACGCATCCAAAGCGAGAGCCGCCGCCGCCACCGCGGCGCGCTCGTGCCGAACCGTTGGCTGGGCTGCGAGGCGAGAGCCTTCATAGTGGCTCGATTACCACAGTCGCGTGTCTGAGCAAACACAGTCTGCCGCACAGGACGGCAATTGGTCGCGTATCCGCGATTGGAGCGTCAGTCGCCTTTGCGGACCGCTGGTCCGACGCCGAGCTCCGTCAGCTTCTTGCGGAGCGTGTTCCGATTGAGCCCGAGCAATTTGGCCGCCTTGAGCTGGTTGCCCCGTACTGCGGAGAGGGCAAGCCTAAACAGTGGGCGCTCGACCTCAGCAAGGATGCGGTCGTAAAGACCGTCCGGCGGCAGCCCCGCCCCGTAGCTGGCGAGGTGACGGGCGACGTGATGCTCAACCGCTTCACTCAAGCTGCTCGATTCTGGTAGCTGGACGCCGACGCCCTGCCCTTGGGCAAGTTGCTGCTCGACCAACGCGGCGCCGATCACAGGATCGCGTGTCAGCGCCGCCAACCGGCGCATCAGATTCTCAAGCTCGCGGACATTGCCCGGCCAGCCGTGCCGCTCCAGCCGTAGCGCTGCGGCTTCATCCAGCGATTTGCGAGGCAGGCCGCTCGCGGCCGCACGATCCAGGAAATGACGGGCCAGCAGGGCAACGTCTCCTCCCCTCTCCCGCAGAGGCGGCAGGCGGACGGGAACGACATTCAGCCGATAATAGAGATCCTCCCGAAACCCGCCGTCCCCTATCAGGCGGGGCAGATCCTGATGCGTAGCGGAAATGACCCGCACGTCGGCACGGATCGCGCGCGCGGACCCCACCGGCGTGAACTCGCCCGATTGAAGAACACGCAGCAGCCGCGTTTGCGCTTCGATCGGCATGTCGCCAATCTCGTCCAGGAACAGCGTACCGCGCTGCGCCTGTTCGAAACGACCGATATTGCGTTGCGCTGCCCCGGTGAAAGCGCCCCGTTCGTGGCCGAACAACTCGCTCTCGACAAGTTCGCGCGGGATGGCCGCCATGTTGACGGGCACGAACGGGGCGCCCTTCCGCGCTCCGAAATCATGAACCGCGCGTGCCACCAATTCCTTGCCGGTGCCCGATTCGCCGAGGATCAGCACGGTCAGATCGTTTGGGACAACGCGAGCGATCGTGCGATACACCTCCTGCATCGCCGGCGAGCGGCCAATCAGTGGCAGGTCTTCTCCCGGTTCTTCTGCGCTCTGCTCATCGCTGGGAAGAGTCGCTTGCAGGGCATCCGCCACCGCGCGGCCAAGCTCACCCAGATCGAACGGCTTGGGGAGATATTCGAACGCACCTTCCTCGTTCGCCCGCAGTGCCGTCGTGAAGGTATTCTGGGCCGACAACACGATGATCGGCAGATCCGGGTAGTCTGCCCGGATGTCCGCGATTGCATCCAGCCCGTTTCCGTCCGGCAGGACCACGTCCGTCACCAGCACGTCCGGCCGGAAATGAACGAATGCGCGACGCTGTTCGGCAAGATTGCCCGCGACCTCTACGACATGGCCGGCGCGGCGAAGGGCTTCGCGGACGACGGTCCGGATCGCCGCATCGTCATCGGTGACGAGGATCCGGCCGGATCGCACAACCGTCATCGCTTGCGCTCGGCGACCGGCAGCATCAGGCGGAACACGGTCTGCTCGGGCCGCCCCTCCCGCGCATATTCCACCATGCCGCCTAGATCGACGATCAGCTTCTGGACGAGGGCAAGCCCCAGCCCCCGCCCGGTCGGCTTCGACGTTACGAACGGATCGAACAGATGTTCGGCAATGTCGTGTGGCGGTCCAGGCCCGTCATCGATCACGCACACCTCGATTGGCAGGGCTCGCCGGCCGTAGCCATGATCGGTCAGCATCCGTATGCCGTGACGGTAAGCCGTCGTGAGCGTGATGGTTCCTCCCAACGGACCAAGCGCTTCCGCCGCATTTTTTATGAGATTTATGAGCACCTGAACCAGAGAGTCGCGATGCCCTAATACGGCCGGAAGAGAGGGATCGTAGACTTCCCGGATCTGGATCGTCGTCGGCAGACCCTGCACCGCCACAGCCCGCGCATGTTCCAAAATGGCGTGGATGTTCTGTGGCTCGCATTCAAGCGGACGCGTATCGGTGAAATTCTCCATTCGATCGATCAATGCCGCCACCCGATCGACTTCATCACGGATGAGGCGGGTAAGCGGGCGGGCATCGGCATCGACACTGGTTTCCAGCAACTGCGCGGCACCGCGAATGCCGGACAACGGATTTTTGATCTCGTGTGCCAGCATGGCTGCGGCGCCGGCAGCGGTCCGGCTGCCGCCATCTCTCCCGCTCCGTCGTGCGATCGGCCCGGCCGCAGGATGAAGATGAAGCGTCACTACCCGCCAGCCTGGCCGCTCCGGCCACGGCGCGACCAGCAGGTCGGCCTGCTGTCGTCCTCCCGGCAGGACGATCTCCTGATCGAAGGCGGTCACCATCGTTTCGGTCGGCAGGGAATCCAGCGTGTGGCCGACAGCGTCGAAGATCGTCATGCCCACGATCGCCGTGCGGGACAGATTGAGGATTGATTCGACCGCGCCGTTGATTTCCCGGATCACGCCTTCGCCATCGATTGCCAGGATCGGCGTCGGCAATGCCGCGAGCAGTTCCTCCAAAGGGGTTGGCTTGCGACGGTCGATCGTCGGCCGGCCCACAATCGTGCTCAAGCCGCCTCGCGGCGTGTCCAAGGGGAATAGAAGTCGGCGAGCATTTCCAGCACGGTAGCCGGATCGGGTATCTGATTGACGCGATTGCGGAATTCAGCCGAGCCGACCAGACCCTTGGTATACCAGCCGAGATGTTTCCGCGCCATATTGACGCCAACTTCGTTGCCGTACAACGACAACATCGCCTCGTAATGACCTGTGATCGTTTGATATTGCTGGTACAGGGACGGATCCGGGCGATGTTCGCCCGTTTCCAGCCATTGCATCACCTGGCCGAGTAACCACGGCCTGCCATAGCTGCCGCGTCCGATCATCAGGCCGTCTGCGCCTGACAGTTCCAACGCGCGATCCGCATCCTCGATGGAGCAGATGTCGCCATTGACGATGACCGGGATGGAGACGGCATCCTTCACGGTGCGGATGAAGGCCCAATCCGCCTCGCCCTTGTACATTTGACAACGGGTGCGGCCGTGAACCGTGATCATCTGGATGCCGAGATCCTCGGCCATGCGCGCCAGTTCCGAGGCATTGAGGCTTTGATGATCCCAGCCCATCCGCATCTTCAGCGTAACGGGCACGTCCACCGCCTTCACGCAGGCTTCGATGATCGCGCGCGCCAAATCCGGCACGCGCATGAGCGCCGAACCCGCATCTCCGTTGACGACCTTACGGACCGGGCATCCCATGTTGATATCGATGATCGCCGCGCCCTTGTCGGCGGAGAGCTTGGCAGCCTCCCCCATTTCAAAAGGCGTGCAACCGACGAGCTGCATGGAAACCGGCTCTTCGGTCGCATCCCACATCGCCTTTTGAAGCGACTGGCGGGTCTCCCGGATCGCCGCCTGGCTGGCGATCATCTCGGTCACATTGAGACCGGAGCCGAAGCTGCGAACGATACGACGAAATGGCAGATCGGAAACGCCGGTCATCGGCGCCAGGATCACCGGGGTTTCTATTCGGACATTGCCGATCTGGATAGGTTTCAAGCGGGCCACGGCTCCCTTTGCACTAATTTGCCTGCCTAAAAAAGCGGCAACTCGCGATCCCCTGCTCCACCGCCCTGCGACGGTCCGGCATTCGGGCATTCTCTTTCGGGCCGGCGCGGGATAGGTGACGCCGGATGGCCGAGTTCACCACCGCTCTGATCGTTGCCGCCGGCCAGGGCGCCCGCTCTGGAGCGGGGATGCCGAAGCAGTATCGAAGGATCGGCGGAAAGGCGGTCCTTGCTCATGCCATCGATGCGCTGTTCGCCCATCCTGCCATCGATGCGATACAGGTCGTGATCGGGGCGGGTCAGGACGATCTATACCGCGCGGCGATCGGCAATCGAAACCTGCCGCCTCCGATCGAAGGCGGAGCCACACGGCGTGCTTCGGTCGCCAACGGGCTCGCGGCTATCCAGGGAAAGAACGTCCTGATCCACGATGCTGCGCGACCGTTCGTACCGCGCGAGACCTTGGATCGGCTATTGGCCGCACTGCAAGCCCAGCCGGGCGCTGTTCCGATACTCCGGGTGGTGGACACGATCGTCCGTGTCGGGGAAGGTCTCGGGGATGTCGTTCCTCGCGAGACGTTGGGCCGCGTGCAGACTCCACAGGCGTTTCGGCTGGAGACGATCCGCGCGGCGCATGCGTCCTGGCCGGTCGATCGCGAGGCAACCGATGACGCCCAGATGCTGCGTGCGTTCGGCCATGTGGTCGCCATCGTCGAAGGATCCGCTTTGTTGGAGAAGCTCACGTACCCCGCCGATTTCGAAGTAGCCGAGCGGCGTTTGGCGGAGCGGCTCGTCTCCCGATCTGCGCTTGGCTTCGATGTCCATGCTTTCGCGCAGGGCGATGGCGTTTGGCTTGGGGGGGTCAAAATCCCACACGATCGCGCTCTCGCCGGCCATTCGGATGCCGATGTCGCGCTTCATGCGCTGACGGACGCACTGCTCGGCGCGATCGGTGCGGGCGATATCGGCAAACACTTCCCTCCATCCGATCCGCAATGGCGCGGCGTGGCCTCCTGGCGCTTCCTCGATCATGCCCGCAATCTCGTGATCGAGGCGGGTGGACGGATCGATCATGTCGATCTGACCATTATCTGCGAAGAACCGAAGGTCGGCCCTTTCCGGCCGGCCATGCGCACACGCATCGCGGAGATATTGGGCATGAGTGAAGCAAAAGTCAGCGTGAAGGCGACGACGACGGAAGGGCTGGGCTTTACGGGCCGGCGTGAAGGCATTGCGGCGCAGGCGATGGCAACGGTGCGTATGCCTGAGGAGGATGACGCATGAGAGGCCTCGCACTCGCCTTGGCGGCGCTTGCGCTTCCCGCCTCCGCTTCGGCTCAGAGCCTGCGCTGTGTGCCGCAGGATCAGGCCGCCGCGCTGGTCACGTTCGCCTTGCCCTCGCTGGTGCAGGGCATCGCCCAGCAATGTGGGCCGGAATTGCCGCGCTCGGCCTACCTTGTCAGCAATGCAACTGCGCTTGCGGATCGCTATCGGCCCGATGCGGCTGCGGCGTGGCCGACGGCCCGAACGGCGATTGCCGGCATCTTCTCGCAATTTCTCGGTCAGGAGATGCCGCCCGAGATGAATGGCGATCTGGTACGGCAACTGGCGGAGCCTCTGCTCGGCAATCTGCTCGCAAAGCGGGTCAACACCGGCGATTGTGCAGCGGTCGATAGTGCGATCGGAGCCGCGGCGGCGCTGCCGGGGCGCAACATAGGCCGGCTTGCGGTGGTCGCGATCATGTTGGCAGACAGGAAAGACAAGGGGATAGCAAGCGTGCTTCACATTTGCAGACCGGAAGCGCGACCGTGATTGTATCGCTACTCCCTGACGCGCTGACCTCGCTCGCGGCGCGCGTGATCGAGGAAAACCGGTCGGCCGGCCGCCGCATCGCGGTTGCGGAAAGCTGCACCGGCGGGCTGGTCAGCGCAGCGCTGACGGAGATTCCAGGCTCGTCCGACGTGTTCGTCGCCGGCATCGTCACCTATGCCGACGAGGCCAAGATGTCTTTGCTCTCGGTGGCGCAGGACGTGATCGAGACTTTCGGCGCGGTCAGCCTCGCCACCGCATGGGCGATGGCGCACGGCGCGGTCGAGAAGACGGGCGCCGACGTTGCCGTTGCGATCACCGGGATAGCGGGCCCCTCGGGAGGCAGCGAACGCAAGCCTGTCGGCACCGTGGTCTTCGCGCGATCGATCGCCGGGGAAGAAGCTGACAATGCGAAAGTGGATCAGCGTGCGTTCGGCGACCTTGGCCGATCCGGCATCCGCCTTCAGGCGGCGCTATGTGCGCTGGAACTGCTGCTGCCGGACGCTGGCCGTCCATAAAGGCTGTCGGCGCGATCCTCGAACGCGCCGATCATCTTGCGGAGCGCCCGATCGAACATCTGCCCGGCCAGCGCTTCGAAAATGCGGCTCTTGAACGCGAAGTCCACCGTAAAATCGACGATGCAGCCGCCCTTCCCGTCGGTCCGGAACAGCCACTCGTTGCGAAGAAAGGCCAGCGGGCCATCAACGTAATCGACGTGGATGTGGTTAGGTCGTTCTTTCACGACGCGCGACGTGAACTTCTCCCGCAGCGCTTTGAAGCCGACGAGCAAATCCGCGACCATCTCGGTCTCATTATTCGATCGTACGCGCACGCCCACGATCCACGGCAGAAATTCGGCATAGCGGCCGACATCGGCTACAAGATCGAACATCTGCTCGGGCGTATAGGGCAGCGCCCGGGTTTCGCTATGCTTGGGCAAGGGCCTTCCGTCCGAGCTGCGCCTCGCGGGCCGCGCGCAACCGCGCGAAATCGTCACCGGCATGATAGCTGGAGCGTGTCAGCGGGCTTGCAGCGACCAGCAGAAAGCCCTTGGCCCGCGCGATTGCGGCATAAGCCTCGAATGCCTTTGGCGTCGTGAATTCCTGCACCTTGGCATGCTTCGGGGTCGGCTGAAGATATTGGCCCATCGTCAGGAAATCGATGCCGGCCGATCGCATGTCGTCCATCACCTGATGAACCTCCAATCGCTCTTCCCCCAGCCCGGTCATCACGCCGGACTTGGTGAAGATGGAAGGATCCAGCTTCTTGACGCTCTCCAACAGGCGCAGCGACGCATAGTAACGCGCGCCCGGCCGGATCGTGGGGTACAACCGGGGCACCGTCTCCAGATTGTGATTGTAGACGTCGGGCCGCGCGGCGACGATCGCTTCCACCGCCGCATCGGCCTTGTTGCGGAAGTCCGGCGTCAGGATCTCGATCGTCGTGGCAGGCGCCGAGCGGCGGATCGCCTCGATCACCTTCACGAACTGCGACGCGCCGCCGTCCTTCAGATCATCCCGATCGACCGATGTGATGACGATATGCTCCAGGCCCAGTTCGCCCGCCGCATCCGCCACATGCTGCGGCTCCAGCAGGTCGACCGGCCGGGGCATCCCCGTCTTCACGTTGCAGAAGGCACAGGCGCGCGTGCAGACGTCGCCCAGGATCATTACCGTCGCGTGCTTCTTCGTCCAGCACTCGCCGATATTGGGGCAGGCCGCTTCCTCGCACACTGTATTCAGGTTGAGCCGGCGCATCATCTGCCGCGTTTCGTTAAAGGCGACGCTGGTCGGCGCCTTGACGCGAATCCAATCGGGCTTGCGCGCGCGTTCCGGGCGGATGATCGGGAGCGGTTCGTTCATGGGAGTGAGATAGCGTCTGACCGCCGCTCTTGCCACCCCCGGCGCGCTCGTTCTACGCGATAAGAATGAGCGATGATCCCACCGATTTCGACCGCCTCCTCCACGGCTATCGCCGCTTCCGTGCCGGGGACTGGGCCAGCGAGCGTGCGCGCTGGGCCGATCTTGCCGAAGGGCAAAGCCCGAAGGTCATGGTGATTGCCTGCTCGGACAGCCGGGTCGATCCCAGCGTCATTTTCGATACATCGCCGGGCGAGATGTTCGTCGTCCGCAATGTCGCCAATCTGGTGCCGCCGTTCGAAGTGGGCGGCGGCCGCCACGGCGTATCCGCTGCATTGGAGTTCGCGCTGAACCAGCTCGAAGTTCCGGAGATCGTGGTGATGGGGCACGGCGCGTGCGGCGGCGTCGGTGCGGCACTGTCCCGGCGCTTCGCAGATGCGAAGGCGGGCGAAGGCGGCTTCATCGCCCATTGGGTAGATTTACTGGATGAAGCGCGCGATCGGATCGTCGCGGAGCATGGCACCGGGCCTGAAGCCGTACATGCGCTGGAACTGGAAGGCGTGAAGGTCAGCCTCGCCAATCTTCGCAGTTTCCCAGGCGTTCCGGAGCGCGAGGCTGCCGGAACGCTGACGCTACATGGCGCCTATTTCGCGATAGCCGACGGCAAATTGCATCTGCTGGACGAAGATTCCGGCGCGTTTGCCCCCATCGCCGCCTGACACCCAAGCCGGAACACGGAGGATTGGCGCGGCGTTGCCGTGCCAATCGAAACGTTTCGGAGAGTTCCATGCGTACCAATCTGATCCTGCTCGCGTTGGCGAGCGCCGGCATCGTTACCCCCGCCGTGGCACAGACTGCCAATCCCGCCGCACCACGCCAGGAGCTTCCACAAGATCGCGGTTACGACAAGCCTTCCGCCCACACCGATGCCGTGAACGCCAAGGAAGGGCCGGTAACGGACTCGCTCAATGCCCAGGCGAACGCCGGCTCGGCGACGGCGGCGGCCGCAAGCACCGCCAACCAGGCGCAATACGATATGGACCGTCAGGCCTATATCGACGCTCTCGTGCAGCATGATGCGGCGGTAAACCGCACCGATGCACGCTACATGCGCCAGCAGCGTGCTTATGCCGATGCGATGGCGGTGTGGCGCGTCCAAGTTCAGGAATGCAAGAAGGGCCACCAGCGCGCGTGTAATCTGCCTACGCCCAACGTCGCTGACTATTATTAGAGCGCTATCGTCATCCCCGCTTCGTACGGGGATGACGATCCGTTGCGATGGGCATGGCTTGACAGGCGCTCGGAAATCGCAGCCTTAAGGGCATGATCCGCATCGTCGCTCCCGCCCTCGCCCTTCTCCTCACCACCGCTTCCTTCGCAGCACCGCCAAACGTGGCCGATCTTCGCGATGCCCGTGATGAGACCGCATGGGAGATTCTGGACGGCATCACCACCGAGGTCGGTCAGCGCCTCGCCGGCACGCCTGCGGAAGCGCGGGGCCGCGACTGGGCGGTGGCCAAACTCAAAGCGCTGGGCTTTGCTAATGTGCATGTAGAGCCCTTCACGATGCCGATCTGGCAGCGTGGCGAGGAAAGCGCCGAGATCGTCTCGCCATTCCCGCAAAAGCTCGTCGTCGCGGCGCTCGGCAACAGCGGCGCCACGCCTGCTGGCGGCGTCACCGGAGAGATCGCGTCGTTCGATGGCTTGGACGCGCTCGCGAAGGCGCCCGACGCGGCGATCAAGGGCAAGATCGTCTTCGTGAACCATCACATGACCGCGCAGCAGGATGGCGGCTCTTATGGCGAAGCCGGTGCAATCCGTCGGATGGGGCCATCGATCGCCGCGAAGAAGGGCGCGCTCGCCATCGTCATCCGCTCGATCGGCACCGATCACCACCGCCTGGCGCATACCGGCGTCCAGAATTGGGCGGAAAGCGCGCAGCCGATCCCTGCGGCGGCGCTGAGCGTACCGGACGCCGAGCAGCTTGCGCGTGTGCTGGAGCGGCGTAAGCCGGTGATGCTTCACCTCACGCTCGGCGCGCACATGGCCGGCACCGGCACGTCGGGCAACGTCGTCGCCGAAGTGCCTGGACGCGATCCCAAAGCCGGCATCGTCCTCGTCGGCGGCCATCTCGACAGTTGGGACCTCGGCACAGGGGCAATTGACGACGCCTCCGGCCTCGCCATCGTCACGGCGGCCGCGAAGCGGATCATGATAACGGGAAAGCCTCGGCGTACGATCCGCATTGTGTGGTTCGGCGCAGAGGAGCCGGGCGGCTTCGGCGGGGATGCCTATGCCAAGGCCCATGTCGGCGAACGGCACGTCCTTGTCGGTGAGAGCGATAGCGGTGCCGATCGTGTGTGGCGGCTGGAGCTGACTGCCGCCGATACGAAGGGCCCTCTTGCCGATCGGCTTACTCTGGCCCTTGCTCCGCTGGGGATCACGCGCGGGCACGATGCGGCGCATGGCGGGACCGACGTGGCGCCGATCGCCAAGGCAACCGGCGCCCCTGTCATCGATCTCTCGCAGGATGCGACCCGCTATTTCGACATCCACCACACGGCCGACGACACGATCGACAAGGTGGATCCCGAGCAGATGCAGCAGAATGTCGCCGCTTGGACGGCGGTGTTGGCGATCGCTGCTGAAGACAGGGACGAACTCAGCCCCGTCAAATGACGTCGATCAGCGGGACGCCTCGCCGATAGCAGCCAGGATCATACGCTCCCAAACCTGCGGATCGCCCGCGTCCGCCATCACCTGATCGGGTTCGCGCAAAGTGCGAAGCACGGCGCGCGCATCATCGACGTAAAGCTGCCAGCTCGCATCCACTTCGGCGCTCACTGAAATACCCTGACCATTGCCATTGGCGCTCAGCCGCTGGCCCGCCAGCACCCGGGCGATCCGTTCGACGACGCTGCCTTTCGAAATATCCATCGCTCGCTCCCTTTCGGGAGGCAACGGCCAATCCGCGATGGAGTTTCGCCTCAGCTTTGCGAACGGTGCCAGTAATCGAAGGTCCGGCGCTGGACGCCATCCACGAACGCGGCAGCTTCGGCTCCGGTCCAGTCGCCTTTGTAGCCGCGGGTCTCGGAAGCTCCGACCCACCAGCCCTGCCCGGGCAGCCGATCACTTTCGCGCACGACGAGCACCGCCAGTTCCGGTTCGCCGCGAAGTACCGCCTCCCGATCGATGACGTCGAGCGTCTTGCACAGCGCCCGCATCTTCGGCCGGGTGAAGCGATGGCCGAGCATGCCGAGTATCTCGGAATAGCTCAGCGCTTCGCTCCGCTTTGCCGCTGCGACGAGCAGGGTGCGCACGTGGCCGACATCGGCAATTGCCCCCGGTCCCTCGACCGGAACGATCCCCTCTGCCTTAAGCCAGGCCGAAAGCGTGTCGCCCTTCATCCGCCGGACGATAGCCGGTTCCGATCTACCGCGTCATCCTGAACATGCTTTTGGACGGTAGAGCGGTTCAGCAAACCGAGCCGCTACCGCCTCAGCGCGTCAGCTTCTTGTACGCACCCGATCCCGGACGGTCGGCCGCCTCGCCCAAGCGGCGACGCTTGTCTTCCTCATAGCTTTCGAAATTACCCTCGAACCATTCGACATGACCATCGCCTTCGAAGGCAAGAATGTGGGTCGCAAGGCGATCGAGGAAGAAGCGATCGTGGCTGATGACCACCGCGCAGCCCGCGAAATTCTCGATCGCCTCCTCCAGCGCGCCAAGCGTCTCGACGTCGAGGTCGTTGGTCGGCTCATCGAGGAACAGGACGTTACCGCCGCGCTTCAGCATCTTTGCGATGTGGACGCGGTTGCGTTCGCCGCCGGAAAGCTTGCCGACATTCTTCTGCTGGTCAGCGCCCTTGAAGTTGAAGGCGCCTACATAGGCACGGGTCGACATGTCGTGGCCGTTGACCTTCACATAATCATGCCCTTCCGAAATTTCGTCCCAGACGTTCTTCTTCGGATCGAGATGATCGCGGCTTTGATCGACATAGCCCATCCGGACTGTCGAGCCGACTTCGACCGATCCGCCGTCGGGCGTCTCCTGGCCGGTCAGGATTTTAAACAGGGTCGACTTACCGGCGCCATTCGGGCCGATCACCCCGACGATGCCGCCCGGGGGCAGCATGAAAGAGAGTCCTTCGAACAGCTTCTTGTCGCCGAAGCTCTTCGAGATATTCTCGACATCGATCACCTTGCTACCGAGCC
>Ga0247730_1000270_pt1 | contig 45525 bp, 35 predicted proteins | sample UWRJL073202C2_FD_180959 | JGI IMG/M metagenome (GOLD analysis project Ga0247730, IMG submission 180959) | Plant litter microbial communities from Arlington Agricultural Research Station in Wisconsin, United States - UWRJ-L073-202C-2 | ecosystem: Environmental > Terrestrial > Plant litter >... | reverse complement strand
GCAAAGAAAAAACTACCGTTCAATCTCCAATAGTTGTTGGATTAGACATCGGTACCACTAAAATCTGTGTGATAGTTGGTCGCAGAACACAGCATGGGAAAGTTGAGGTTTTGGGTATTGGGAAGGCAGAATCTGCGGGAGTTACCCGTGGGGTAGTTTCTAATATACAAAAAACTGTACAGGGTATTTCACAGGCCGTAGAACTAGCGAGCGGCCAGTCCAATGTGGAAGTGCGTGTAGTTAACGTCGGTATAGCTGGTCAGCATATCAAAAGTTTACAGCACCGCGGTATCCTGACAAGAAGAGAATTAAATAATGAAATCAGCAAAAAAGACCTGGATAAGTTAATCGATGATATGTTCAAACTGGTTATGCCCCCGGGAGAAGAGATCATCCATGTATTGCCGCAGGAATTTACTGTCGATAATGAACCTGGCGTAAAAGACCCCATTGGTATGGCAGGTGTGCGTTTGGAAGCTAATTTTCATATTATTTCTGGCCAGGTAACTGCCGTTAAAAATATTATGAGATGCGTGACCAATGCTGGTTTACAAACCCAGGAGTTGATCTTAGAGCCGCTGGCTTCTTCAGAATCTGTTTTAAGTGATGAAGAAAAAGAGGCTGGTATTGCATTGGTAGACATTGGTGGTGGTACTACAGATATCGCTATCTTCCATGAAGGTATTATCCGTCATACGGCAGTAATTCCATTTGGAGGAAACAGCGTAACAGAAGATATCCGTGAAGGTTGTTCTGTAATGAGAAACCAGGCCGAACTATTAAAGACCCGTTTTGGTTCTGCCCTTGCCGAAGAAAATAAAGAAAACGAGATTATTTGTGTACCCGGTCTTCGTGGCAGGGAACCAAAAGAAATCTCTGTAAAAAACCTTGCTTATGTGATCCAGGCCCGTATGGAAGAAATCATTGAGCATGTTTATTACGAGATCAAATCTTCTGGATATGAGAAAAAATTGATCGGTGGTGTAGTAATCACCGGTGGTGGAGCGTTATTAAAGCACCTGGCTCAGTTAGTTGAGTATGTAACAGGGCTGGATTGCCGTGTAGGTTATCCAAATGAGCACCTTTCAAAATATGAAGACATGCCGAAAGCAATATATGACGATCTGAAAAGTCCGATGTACGCAACTAGTGTTGGATTATTGATTAAAGGTATTCAGAAAGCTGAAGAGTTAATAGAAGAGCTTAAACAACCGGGAGTCTATGTAGAGAAGCCTGCTGCAGCAAAAGATAAAGTAAAACGAAGCGGTGGTGGCTTATTTGATAAGTTATTAGCGAAGACTAAAGACTTTATTAAAGACGACATGAATGTTAGTGATGAAGATTATATCAAACCGTAATAATTATCAACAATAAATTAGTTTTCCACATTATAAACACCTGTGGAAAACTAATGTGGAAAAAGTGGTAATATTACAATGAGAGATGAACAGGTAAAACCAATTTTTAAGTAACTGATTCATAAATATATGTATTTTGAAATGTTAAAAGATAAGTCATCAATCATCAAGGTAATTGGTGTTGGTGGCGGTGGTGGTAATGCGGTTAACCATATGTACCGTCAGGGAATTGCAGGTGTGGACTTTATAATTTGTAACACTGATGCGCAAGCATTGGAGTTCAGTCCTATACCGAATAAAGTACAGCTAGGTGCAAGTTTAACCGAAGGGATGGGTGCAGGCTCGATTCCGGAAGTTGGTAAGAATTCGGCTATAGAAAATATAGACGACATTAAAGCCATGTTGGGCAGCACTACTAAAATGCTGTTTATCACTGCCGGAATGGGTGGTGGTACCGGTACAGGTGCGAGTCCGATTATTGCGCAGGCAGCTAAGGAATTAGACATTCTTACTGTAGCAATCATCACTACACCATTCTCATTTGAGGGCAAGCGTCGTAAAATGCAAGCAGAAGATGGTCTGGATGAATTGAAGAAATATGTAGATTCTTACCTGGTTATATCAAATGACAGGTTGCGTGAAATATTTGGTAACCTTACTTTAGGTTCTGCTTTTGCGCAGGCAGATGATATTTTAACCACTGCGGCCAAAGGTATTGCAGAGATCATAACTGTGCCTGGATATATCAACGTGGATTTTAAGGATGTGCGTACGGTAATGAAAGACAGTGGTGTTTCCATCATGGGCAGCTTTGCTTGTGAAGGTGATAACCGTGCTTTAAATGCCGTTGAAGGTGCATTGGCTTCTCCATTACTGAAAGATAACGAAATTGAAGGTGCAAGATATATATTGCTTAACATCAGCTCTGGCTTACGTGAAGTAACCATGGATGAAGTGGCGATTATTACTGACTATATTCAGGATAAAGCTGGTTTATCTGCAGATCTGATCTGGGGTAACTGTATTGATGAAAACCTGGGTGATAAAATATCGGTAACGATCATTGCAACAGGGTTCCAAACTACAGAGCAACGTGCACAGGATAGAAAGAATGTAAAGAAAATCTCTTTGCTTACTCCTGAAGAAGCACCGCTGATCAGACCTTTAGAACCAGTTAACTCTTTTATTGAACCAAAAGAGAACACTTATTCTAATGAGCCTGTAATGAAACTGAAAGAAGATATTAAACAGTCTGACCTTTTCGGTGACATGTACAATGGTAACCGTTCAAGAAAAACAGAAGAGCCAGAAAATAATATCATCAGACATACGCTGGTAGAAGAAGAAACCCCGGCAGCTGAAACACAGAAGGAAAAAGGAATTGATTTTGAATTAAAAGTATCAGAAACTGATTTTGTTTTTGAAACCCCTAAATCAAACTATGTTGAACCAGCACCGCAGTCTTACCAGGAAGAGGTTCTTGAACCAGGACTGGATGATGATAAAAGTGATGAATCTATCGAAGATCAGCTAAAGAAATCGAAAGAGCGGATCATGAGATTGAAAGACCTGAGTATGAAATTGCGTACAACCAATGGATTACAGGAACTGGAAAATGAGCCTGCCTATAAACGTAAGCAAATGCAGTTACAGCAAGTACCGCATTCATCAGAATCACAAGTATCAAGATTTACTTTGAGTAATGATGAAGATGGTAGTACTGAAATCAGGCCTAATAATTCATTTTTGCATGATAATGTTGATTAATCAACTACATAAAAGTTAATAAAGAGCCTTAGCAAGTAAAATTGTTAAGGCTCTTTGGCATAATAATCGAAACAGAGGTTAAGATAAGTAGCAAATTGGCCAGAGTTGTATTTCAGCCATATAAAGCTTAAATTTGCACAAAATTATAAGACAATTTAAATACAAATAACATTGGATATTTTTGAAAAGATAGCAAAGCATATGGGCCCTTTGGGGCAGCACCAGAAATGGTCGCATGGATATTTCTCATTTCCGAAATTAGAAGGAGCCATTGCACCACATATGAATTTTCGGGGTAAAGAACATTTGGTTTGGAGTTTAAATAATTATTTGGGTCTTGCAAATCATCCTGAAGTGAGAGAAGCAGATCAGCAAGGTGCAGCAGAATTTGGTATGGCTTACCCAATGGGTGCCAGGATGATGTCTGGTAACTCTAAGTACCATGAGCAACTAGAACAGGAACTGGCAGCGTTTGTTGGTAAACCTGATGCTTTCCTGCTTAATTTTGGCTATCAGGGAATGCTTTCTATCATTGATTGTTTGGTGGATAGAAATGATGTAATCGTTTATGACGGGGAGTCACATGCTTGTATTATCGACGGACTACGTCTTCATTTAGGTAAACGTTTTGTTTATAAACACAACGATATTGACAGTGCGCGCAAACAGCTGGAACGTGCTACAAAATTAGTAGAACAATCTGGCGGCGGTATCCTTGTAATCACCGAAGGTGTATTTGGGATGTCTGGTGCACAAGGTAAAATAAAAGAGATCATCGATCTTAAAAAGGAATTCAATTTCCGTTTGCTGATTGACGATGCACACGGTTTTGGTACTATGGGTCCAACTGGTGCTGGAACGCATGAAGAGCAGGATAGTATTGAAGGTGTTGACATTTATTTTGCGACCTTCGCAAAATCAATGGCTGGTATCGGTGCATTTGTTGCCTCTACAGAAGAGATGACTAATTTCTTCCGGTATAACATGCGCTCACAGACTTTTGCTAAAGCTTTGCCAATGCCAATGGTGATTGGATTATTGAAGCGCTTAGAACTGTTAAAAAACAACCCTGAGCTAAGAGAGAAATTGTGGTTCATAGCTACCTCATTGCAAAAAGGCTTAAGAGCCCGTGGCTTTGATTTAGGGATTACCAATACAATGGTTACACCGGTTTTCCTTAAAGGTGAACTGCTGGATGCTACAGCACTGACAATGGACCTTAGGGAGAACTATGGTATCTTCTGTTCGATTGTAGTTTATCCTGTGATCCCAAAAGGATTAATAGAGTTAAGGTTAATACCAACTGCAATGCATACGATTGAAGATGTTAACCGTACACTGGAAGCATTTAGTGAAGTAGCTGAAAAGCTAAAAAGCGGATATTATGACGACAATAAATTCAGTCCGGAATAAGGACTTAATATAAAATAGAAAAGGCCGTTTAAACTTGTTTAAACGGCCTTTTCTATGGTTGCTATTTTTTTATCTATCTAAAAATCAGCTATATAATTAGATTTTTAGTCGAAATTTGTGAATAACCTGCCTTTTTGTGGAAAAAAACAGGGTTTTGAGCGTTTTAATTCCTATTCCAATTTTTCATTTATTAGATTAAACCGCTTACATTAGTAAGAGAGTATTAATCAACCCCTAAAATAAACCAAAGGTAAGTAGAAATGAAAAAATTTGATGAGTTAAAAAAGCTTGTTACCTCACTAGAAACTGATGCGGACAAGTTTTACAACAAGGCTAACAGTGCAGCTGGAACACGTGTACGTAAAGGAATGCAAGATCTTAAAAATATCGCGCAGGCGATCCGTTTAGAGATCCAGGAAACAAAGAATAAAGAAGCTTAGAACCACCGCTCTTATTTGTGATAACGCCCCGGCAAAACCGGGGCGTTTTTTTATTTAATGCTCTTTTGTATTTCTGTAATAATCTGCTGAGTTAAGCCTGCCGAAGCTGGTACCAATGGCAGTCGGACATTGTCTCCGCAAATGCCGAAATGTTTTAAAGCAGCTTTAACGCCTGCTGGATTTCCTTCAGCAAAGATTAAACGGGTAAATTCTATCAATGCAAGGTGAAGCGGCTGAGCAGCTTTAAAATCACCTTTAAGACATAACCTGATTAGCTCTGAATAGTGGAACGGTAATGCGTTCCCCACTACAGAAATTACACCTGCGGCACCTAATGCAATCATAGGAAGACCTACAGGATCATCCCCAGAAATGAGTAAAAAATCTTCTGGTTTGTCTCTCATAATCTGGTTAAACTGATCAAAACTACCAGAAGCTTCTTTAGTTCCAATAATGTTTTTGAAATCAGCTGCCAGTCTGCAAGTTGTTTCGGGACTTACATTACTTGCAGTACGTCCGGGTACATTATAAAGCAGGATGTCCATGTCAGTAGATTCACTGATTGCTTTGTAATGCTGATAGATTCCTTCTTGCGTTGGTTTATTATAGTATGGGCTGGCCGACAGTATTGCATCATACCCGGTCTTATCGAAGTTTTTAATACTATCAATCAGTTCTGCTGTATCATTGCCTCCAATACCAGCGATTAATGGTACCCTGCCGTTATTTATTTCTGCTGTATATGCCCAGATCTTCTTCTTTTCGTCCTTATTAAGTGTTGCCGATTCTCCTGTTGTACCTAACGATACCAGGTATTCTACCTTTCCTTCGATCTGGTAGTTGATCAGTTTTTCCAGACCATCGTAATCTATCGACCCGTCTGCATTAAATGGCGTAACCAGGGCTACACCCGTTCCATAAAATTTGTTCATTTTGTTATTCATTAATCAACATCACTAATAAGTCGTCGGCCGAAATCAATGGGATATTCAACTTTTGTGCTTTCTCTAACTTGGAAGGCCCCATGTTATCACCTGCAAGGAGATAATTGAGCTTCGCAGAAATACTGCTTAAAATTTTGCCGCCGTTGTTTTCGATCATTACTTTCAGCTCTTCGCGGCTGTACTTTTCAAAAACCCCCGAAATTACGAATGTTTTTCCAGTTAATTTGTCACTTTCCAGTGTAATCACTAGATCCTCTGCCTCAAATTGTAACCCATAAGATTTCAGCAGGTTAATCTGTTCTATGTGTGCTGGTTTTTCGAAATATTCAATAATACTTTCAGCAATCCGCTGTCCGATTTCATCTATTGCCGTAAGCTCTTCCAGGGAAGCGGCTATTAAATTGTCAATATTCTTAGTGCCTATAGCTAATTTTCTGGCTACTGTTTCCCCTACATAACGTATTCCTAAACCAAAAAGCACTTTCTCAAAAGGCATTTGCTTAGACAACTCGATACCCGCCAGCATATTGTCGATCGACTTTTCGCCAAATCTTTCAATTAATTTCAGTTCTTCGGCTTTATCTTTTAAGCTATACAGCTCACTAATATGGCGGATTAATCCTTTATGGTAAAAAGATTCGATAGTTTCATCTCCAAGTCCGTCGATATTCATCGCCTTGCGAGAGATAAAATGCTGGATTTTACCTACAATTTGCGGACGGCAACCTTCATCATTGGGGCAGTAAAAAGCAACTTCTCCTTCTTTCCGGATTAGCGTAGTACTGCACTCGGGGCAGATGACCGGATAAATTACCGGAAGAGCACCTTCTTTTCTCTTCTCCAGATTTACACTGATGATCTTTGGAATAATCTCGCCCCCTTTTTCTACAAATACACTATCGCCTACATGCAGATCTAATCTTTCGATTTCATTGGCATTATGTAACGTTGCCCGTTTAACTGTAGTGCCGGCCAACTGAACAGGTTTTAGGTTGGCAACTGGTGTAACTGCACCTGTGCGGCCTACCTGGTAACTTACATGGTCGAGTATAGTCTCTACCTCTTCGGCCTTATATTTATAGGAAATTGCCCATCTTGGAGATTTAGCAGTAAAGCCTAACTCTTGCTGTTGCGTAAAACTATTCACCTTTACTACGATACCATCAATATCGTAGCTTAATTTAAAACGTTCCTTTTCCCAATAATGGATAAAATCTAATACATCGTCTATATTAGTGCTTAGTTTTGTGTGTTCAGAAGTATGAAAGCCCCAGCTTTTTAAAGCCGTTAAACTTTCCAGATGTGTTCTGAAGTATTCTTTTTCTGTATTTAAAGAGTAGAAAAAAGCATCCAGCGGCCGTTTAGCTACTTCTTTTGAATCTTGCATTTTGATTGTGCCTGATGCAAAATTACGTGGGTTAGCATAGGCGATTTCGCCAAGTTCTTCTTTCTCTTTGTTGAGTCTTTCGAAGGCTGCACGGTGCATAAAGATTTCACCTCTGACTTCAAACAGGGCAGGTGAATCGGCCGACCGTAAATGGTGGGGGATATTGCTAATTGTTTTTACGTTAGAGGTTACGTCATCACCTTTTGTCCCGTCACCACGTGTAACTGCTCTAACGAGTCTATTGTTTTCGTAAGTAAGACTGATTGATAATCCATCGAACTTTAACTCACATACGTATTCAAAATTGTCGCCTATTGCTTTTTTAATACGCTCATCAAAATCGCGGAGGTCCTGCTCATTATAAGTATTGCCCAAAGAAAGCATGGGCCATTTGTGTTTAACCGTAATAAAATTCTTGGTGATGTCACCACCAACTTTAAGCGTTGGAGAATCGGCATCTGCAAACTCCGGATGCTCTTTTTCCAAACGGGCAAGTTCTTCCAGTTTTTTATCAAACTCATAATCGGCGATAGTAGGCATCGCCAATACATAATAATTATAGCTGTGCTGGTTAAGCTCTGCAACCAGGGCATCCATGCTGTCTTTAATAGAAGATTCCGACATAAGGCGAAGGTAATAAATCGGCTGATTTGCTGAATATGTTTAGAAATATATTTTGAAATAATTACGCTTTTAATGCTATTATGGATTGATTTCCTGTTCCAGTTGATGGAATATATTAAGAAAGCCCTTTTCCAGTAATTGCTTAAATTCTTCGAGTTTAATTGTCAAAAGAGCAAGCTGTTCTTCTGTAAAAGGTTCTGCCCACAGGCGCATACAGATACGGTTAAGGGCATAAGTAATGTTTTCCATTTTCTCATAACTGAAAAGGTAACGACTGGAAATAAAGCCGTTCAGAAATTTGTTGAATTGGGCCTGATCGGGCAGTCCTGCAAGCCGTAAGAAACCCGCTAATGATGGTGTATTTGCCCCTTCCAGCTGTTCATAAAATTTAGCCGTATCAATCGCTGTTTTAGTCAGCAGTAGATGATCAAGCACCAGCTCTAATCCGATATGCGCCAAAAAAAATGGTTTAACCGGTCCGGTTTGTAATACAGGAAGAATCAGTTGTTTTAAGATAGCCGTTTGTTCCTTAAAGAAATCCGAAGAATGAAAACGCTGGTCCAGTTCCAGGTGGCGTTTCCATCCGGTCAGTAATGCATTATACTCCGGCACATCATTAAAAAGATAGTCATCCTTTTGCGGATTGAGGTTCCAGTTTTTATTCGCATTCTTGATCAAGTCTGGCAATACCATGCCCATCACAATATAGTCGTTACTGGTTTGCCGCTCAAAATAAAAATGGGATAGGAAGTTCATCGCTTTAAAAGTAGCGATTTTTTTCACACTGCTTTTCCTATCTTTGCGGAAAAAGATAGAACGATGACCAATTTTGTTGAAGAATTAAGATGGAGAGGCATGCTGCATGATATCATGCCTAATGCAGAAGATAAATTAAACGAAGGCATGTGCTCAGGATATATTGGCTTTGATCCTACTGCAGATTCTCTTCATGTTGGTCACCTTACCCAAATCATGACCCTGATCCATTTTCAACGTGCAGGCCATAAGCCATTTGCATTGGTTGGTGGTGCAACAGGTATGGTTGGTGACCCATCTGGTAAATCTGCGGAAAGAAATCTACTAACAGATGAAATACTAGAAGTAAACCTCGCGGGTATAAAAAAACAATTGCAGCAGTTTTTAAACTTCAGTGATGAAGGTAACGGTGCGGTGATGGTTAACAATGCAGATTGGTTTAAGAACTTCAGTTTTTTGGACTTTATCAGGGATGTGGGTAAACATATTACTGTTAATTATATGATGGCCAAAGACAGTGTTAAAAAACGTTTAGAAGGCGAAACCGGGATGTCTTTTACAGAATTTAGCTACCAATTGGTACAAGGATACGATTTCTACTATTTATGGAAAAACCATAATTGTACGATCCAGATGGGTGGTTCCGATCAATGGGGCAATATTGTTACGGGAACAGAACTGATCCGCAGAAAAGATAGCGGAACAGCATATGGGATGACTACACAGCTGATCAAAAAGTCGGACGGTACAAAATTCGGAAAAACTGAAAGCGGTGCAATCTGGTTGGATCCTGAAAAAACATCACCCTATAAATTTTACCAGTTCTGGTTAAACGCTACAGATGCGGATGCTAAAACATGGATCAGGATTTTTACTTTGATGGGCAGGGAGGAAATGGAGAAATTAGAAGCAGAACATGATGCTGCGCCTCATTTAAGAATTTTGCAAAAAGCACTGGCAACTGATATTACTGTTCGTACACATTCTGAAGCTGCATTAGAAACTGCGTTGAAAACTTCTGAATTTTTATTTGGAAACGGATCGTTGTCATTCCTGGAAACATTAAGTCCTGCACACGTTTTAGAAATATTTGAAGGTGTTGGTCAGTTTGCTGTCAGCCGTGACGAATTAGCCACAGGTATTGACGTAGCTGCCCTGCTTGCGGAAAAAACCACAGTTTTCCCTTCAAAAGGAGAAGTTAAAAAAACTATACAAGGCGGTGGACTAAGTATTAACAAAGAAAAGGTAGCAGAAATAACGTCAAGTTATACCACTGCCAACCTGATCAATGATAAATACATCATCGTTCAAAAAGGTAAAAAGAATTATTATCTGCTGATTGCAGAATAATTTATTGTACCAACAGGTTGCATCCTCTGATATCGGCATTGTCAAAACGGCCGAGCACTTCAAAAGAACCTCCTGTTAATAAACGTCCCAGATCCTGGGTGGCGATAAACGAGCAGGAGTTGATGTTGGCCAGATCGATCACATTAATTCCACCTGTTTGAGAAGAATTGAGTAATGTTAGGGGATCATTTGTATCCCTTAGCACAATCTTCATCCAGGGCGGGCAGTCAAATACGCCGTGTCCGTAAGAATAGGCTTGAGACAAAAGTTCGGTCATTCCGTATTCGCTGTGAATTGCATCTACACCAAAGCCATTTTTAAGCGTATCATGCAGTTCTTCCCTAACCATTTCTTTTCTTTTTCCTTTCATGCCCCCTGTTTCCATTACAATGAGTTCTGGAAAATCAAGCTGGTACAACTCCAGAAAATCCAGTAACGCATAAGTAACCCCGATCAACATCGTTCTCTGTTTTGCTTTTTTCAAAACGGTTAGCTTATTGTAAAGTTCTTCGTGATTATGCAAAAAATAGCCACTATCAGGATGTTTGCTTTGCTTTAATAATGCATCTACCATATAGATCAGCGAAGATCCATCTCTTTCCAAATAGGAGGGGAGCAGCGCTAATAAGCAAGTATTTTGTACTTTCCCGTAAAATTGCTCAAATGCCAGGTTAAAACTGTCATCATACATTTTTAGATCAGTTACATAGTGACTACTTTGTACCATACCTGTAGTGCCAGAACTGCTGAAGATGATTTCTTCTGGTTCCTGATTACTTACTACCTTATGCGTTTTGAAAAAATTGATCGGCAGGTAAGGGATTTTATCTACTTCATTTATGCTGGCAGGATCAATATGCAGATTACTGATAAAATCGGCATAAGGTTTACAATTTACAGCTTGGAGCTTAAATATAGCTAGTGCAGCTTCGTTAAACTGTTCTTCGTTGCGGATAGAAAAAACTGGGGGAATGGAAATCTTCACTCCGCAAAAATACATAAAAAATAAAATCTAAGCAGTTGGTTTCTTTTTCAGTACTGCCTTTCTGAAATGATAACCGCAATAGCCGCTAATAGCTGCCACGAAACCACCAAGCAAAGAAGAAATCAGTAAAGTCCACCACCAAAAGTGCAATCCAAACATATTTGCTACCCGTGTAGCCAGTATATTATGATTAGGTAAACTTTTGAATAGCGCCATGGCGGCCCACAGTATTATAATCGCAAAGAAAGGCTGCCATAAAGAAACTTTTCCCGTTTTGCCGATCAGTCCGCAGGTGAGAAACGAAACGATCACGATTATCCACCATGGCAAAATCAGCTGTAATAGAAAAGAGGCAACAAGTATAACCAGAAAAACCATATGCTATTTTGAAATTGTTAAGTGAGAAATGATCTTATCTTTTTTATCATCAGGAGACGCCATCAGGTAAAGGTCGTATAATTTTCCATCTGCCCATGTATTGATCATGTTATCATAAAATGGACTACCCGGGTTTCCAGATTGTCCGCCGGGATATACCCCATGTCCTGCAGGTGTTTTACCCAGTTCAATTACCATTCTCCATGAGGGGCCGTTACTTTCGCTCAATGCATCAATCGTACTCTTACCACCACCGATCATTAGTGTTTTAGAACCAAAGCCCGGGATGTTTGCTAAATGAGGTACATGAGTTTGTTTAATATTTGCCCATGCCCAGGTTTTACCGATTGGTCCGAATTTTCTTTCCAGGCTATCACATGTATACTTAAATGCTTCGTTAACCAGATCGTTTAAATTCTCCTTTGCAGGTGTATTCACATTGTCGAACCATTTTGAATTAGCATCTTTTAAAATCAGTTCTACCGTACGGTCACGAGAAGGATAGCGCATCGGTATATTTGCAATTGTAAACTCATCATCCCAGATGTCAAAAAACAGACGCTTACTCCATAGTTCAAAAACACTGGCACCAATTGCATTTGCCGCATAAAACTTGTCCCATTTGCCCATGATATTAAGCGCCTCTTTCTGAGTAGCATTCAGTTGACCGGGATCAACTTTCGAAATTAACGCAGGCAGCAAGTTTTCCGCAAAAATACTATAGCTGTCACTTTGCATTACCCGTATGCTATCAGCCGTAGCGTTTGTTATCACTTTTAGTTTGTCATTTATCCTTTTTCCACGTTCATAAGGTGAAAACTCCCAGTTGATATAATAAGGATAGGACTTATCCGTCGAAGATTGGTTAGCAGAACTCACAAAATTTCTCCCAGGATTTTTAACAGTGGGATTCTGATCTGCCGGAATCCACCCTTGCCACTCACTCTTTGGATCTGTCCCATCCAGAATAAACTTGCCCTGATCTTTCCACTTCAAAGGGAATTTACCATTCGCAGTAATTGCAATATCATTGTCCACCGAAGCAAACACAAAATTTTGTGCCGGTGCCGTGTAGTAAGTCAGCGCCTTACGGTAATCTGCATAATTTTTGCCCCGGTTAAGATAATAGAACGTCATCAGTTCATTAGAACGTTCATGAGCGATCCAGCGTAAAGCATTCCCTGTAGGTACATTATCAGCCATGGCCAGCTTTTTAGGTTTCTGGAAATAGACAACCGGGCCATGGTGGGTATAGATTACTGTATCTACTTCATTCCTGCTGCCCCGGATTTTGATTATCTCTAGTCTCGAACTAGTGTTTTTCCACTGGTTATTATACTTATACTGCTGATGGGAGTTATCTTTAAACTCGATCTGATAATAATCAAGCACGTCTGCTGCAACATTGGTAACTCCCCATGCAATCCGTTCGTTAAATCCAATTGTTATACCCGGTGCACCAGGAAGCGAAACACCATAGGCATTTAAGCCTGGGGCATGGAGCTGGATCTGGTACCATATTGAGGGCAACGTTAAATTTAAATGCGGATCGTTTGCCAGGATAGGGTAACCTGAAGCCGTTTTTGCACCAGAGAGCGCCCAGTTATTACTGCCAATCCCTTCTTCCAGTTCCTTTGTACTAATGTTTGCCGTAGTCCTATTTGTGAATAGGGCAGGTGGCTGCGGAACTGGGAGTGGTTTAAAATCCCATTTGGTGCCGGCAGGAATAATCGGATCTTCTCTGAAAGGGTAATCAGGAAAAAGATCGGCTGTAATTTCCGGACCAAACTTCTGCAGTATATTGGTCATGTAAAATTCTGTAGAGCCCATGGCCAATACGGCCGACATTTGTTTGAGTAGTAAAGCACATTTCAAAGGTGTCCAGTCTTCCGGACTAAAATCAAGGAGTTTGTATTCTAACGGGTATTGTGCTTTTGATAAAGAATGGATATACGCATTGATCCCATCTGAATATGCGTTTAACATGGCGCTTGATTTAGGATCTGCCATCATTCCTTCGAGAGATTTTTCTGCCCCATAAACCATTCCCATCCGACGCTGGTACCTATCCAGTTCGATTGCTTTTTTACCCACTACCTCCGAAAGGCGCCCGGCAGCATATCTTGTTTGAAAATCCATTTGCCACAACCGGTGCATGGCAGTAATATATCCTTGTGCGAAATATACATCATGGTCATTTTGTGCAAATATATGAGGGATCATCCTGTCATCAAACGCAACATTTACTGTTTGCTGGGTACCCTTTATTACCAATTTCTCCGTTTTTTTTATACTTACCCTTTCAGCATTTTGCCAGAAACCAGTAAATGGATTAAGAAATTTTAAGAGAGGGGGCAGGTCCCCTAATTTAGTATCTAGTAAAAAGGCAAGCAAGAGTGGTATAATAACACAAATGGATGCTTTTATTTTGTTCCTCATAATTGAATAGTATTACCTTTGCGGGATATATTCCACAGAATAGTTTTAGCAACGGCAATTTAATACAAAACTATTTGATTTTAATCCTTATAAGGTTCTGTAAAATATTTTTTTTATGAAATTTTATTTGTTAATCTCAATTAATCACTATGTTTATGTCGTTAATGCAATGCTTATCTCTAATCGAATATCAGCGTTCATATGTACAATAATTTTATAAAAGTAATTGTGCTCTTCGGGTTTTGTATACTGAATAACTCCGTAAAAGCACAAACAATTAACATTAGTGGTAAAGTTTCTGATAAACTCACTAAAGAAGCTATCCCCGGAGCCGGGATTTCAATTAAAGGAAAAAGTGGTGGTACCTCTACTGGAGGTGACGGTAAATTTTTGCTCCGTACAACCGAAAAAGTTCCCTTTATTCTTGTTATTTCGTTTGTTGGGTATCCTTCTGTAGAACAAGAAGTGACAGGTAGTATGTCCGATCTGCAGATAGCACTAACATCTGCCGCAATTTTGGGGCAGGAAGTAGTAATTTCTGCATCAAGAACACCAGAACGGATACTGGAATCTCCTGTATCAATAGAGCGTATTGGTGCATCAGCCATAAAAGACTTGCCTGGCCCCACTTTCTACGATGCACTCAATAATCTTAAAGGTGTAGAAATCGCCACACAAAGCTTAACTTTTAAATCGATCAACACCAGGGGATTCAATTCAAACAGTAATAACCGTTTTAACCAAGTTGTGGATGGTATGGATAACCAGGCTCCCGGACTGGGTTTTTCCCTGGGCAATATTATTGGATTAACAGAATTGGATGTAGATAATATTGAACTTTTACCAGGCGCTTCTTCTGCATTATATGGTGCAAACGGGATCAATGGAACTTTATTGATGACTTCTAAAAATCCGTTTGATTATCAGGGGGCAAGTTTTCAGTTACAAAGAGGGATTAACCATGTGAATGACAATCAATCTTCCGTACAGCCTTTTACACAGCTGGATGTACGTTTAGCAAAGGCCTGGAACAATAAATTTGGTGTTAAAGGGTCTTTCTCTTTCCTGCAGGCTAAAGATTGGGCAGCAGCAAACTTAAGTAATTATGACAGGGCTAGTAAAACAGTTAAAAGCGGCGACAGAAATTCTGATCCCAATTACGATGGGATTAACGTTTATGGCGACGAGGTAAGTATCAATATGAGAAATGTAGCCCAGTCTGTATTAGGTGCAGGCCGTGCAGCATATATCGCACAATACGGGCAATCAACCGGCGGCAGCATGCCAACAGAAGCCCAAATTAATGGGTTTCTTAGCACGGACCAACAAATGGCACCATTTTATGCAGGCATTAACACTCCAGGTTTGCTGCCTAGCCAGAATGTGTCCAGAACCGGCTACCAGGAAAGTGATCTGGTAGATTATAACACAGAATCAATAAAAGCGTCTGGTGCATTATATTACAAATTTACAAACACCATTCAGGCTATTGCACAAGTGAATTGGGGCAGCGGTACGTCTGTATATACAGGTACTGACCGGATTTCGCTACGCAATTTTAGCGTTGGGCAATATAAACTGGAATTAAAGGGTGAAGATTTTCTCGTGCGTGGTTATACCACACAAGAGCGCTCGGGCGATTCCTATATTTCTTCTTTGCTGGGTAGTTATATAAACGAAACTGCTAAACCTTCACAGCAATGGTTTCCTGAATATGTAGGCAATTACATTGGTGCAAGGTTAAATGGAGGCAACGATATACAAGCAAATGCATTGGCCCGTGCTGCGGCAGATCAGGGTCGCTTTATACCGGGAACAGCAGCATTTGAAACCGCAAAAAATACCATTGCCGGAAATACGATTGCTTCTGGTGCAGGTGCAAAATTTGATGATAAGACAAACCTTTACCACTATGAAGGCATGTATAATTTTAGCAACCTCTTTAATCACGTAATCGAATTTCAAGTGGGGACTTCCTTCAGGCAATACCATTTACGCTCGGCCGGTACTATATTCGATGACCTTAACCGTAAAATTGATATCGATGAGTACGGTGCTTTTGCGCAGTTAGGCAAAAAACTATTTGACGATAAGCTGAAAATTACACTGGCAGGCAGATACGATAAAAACCAGAACTTCCGGGGCAGATTTACCCCAAGGGTCACAGGTGTCTATTCGATTGCGCCAGATCATAATATCAGGGTTTCTTATCAAACTGGTTACCGGAACCCTACCACGCAAGATCAATATACTTATGCCGTTGTTGGCGGCGGTTCGCAGATCCTGATCGGTGGTTTACCAGAGCTGATCAATAAAGTAAACCTTTATACGAACAAGGGATACACTGACGCAAGCTATCGTTCATTTCTTGCCTCTGCAGCATTAGGCACTCCAAATCCAGCATTGCTGCAAGCTTATACATTTGACCCTAAAGGTGTCCGTCCCGAAAGTGTAAAAGCATTTGAAGTTGGTTATAAGGCATTGATGGGAGATAAACTCTTATTAGACGCTTACGCTTACTTCAATTCCTACAAAAATTTCATTACATCTGTAGATCTCTACCAAGCTAATGGTGATGCGTTTACAAAATTCGGCGTTCCTGTTAATGCTACTGGAAAAGTTACCTCTTATGGGGGAGCATTAGGTTTGGATTACCTGCTGGGTAAATTTAATGTGAACGGAAACGTCTCGTATAATAAGATCGGTAAACTTCCTGCTACTTATATTAATGATTTTAATACCCCTCCTTACCGTTTTAACCTTGGCTTAGGCAACAAGGACATTGTTAAAAATGTTGGGTTTAATATTGCTTACAGATGGCAGGGTACATTTTATTGGAACTCCTATTTTGCTTCCGGACAGGTACCTGCCTATGATACCATGGATGCGCAGGTAAACCTGAGGATACCATCCGTTAAGTGCATGGTTAAATTAGGAGGATCTAACTTATTTAATAAATATTATAATACTTCAATTGGAAGTCCTGAGGTAGGTGGAATGTATTACATAGCCTACGTTTTTAATCCTTAATCGCGCTTAACCTTTTTTTTAAAGCCCGGGTAATAAATAGCCGGGCTTTTTGCTTGTTGTGTGATTTATATCTTAAATCCTTTGGCATTTGACATAATAATTAACACTTTAGCTATGTCATAAAGACGTTTTTAGTATATAATCAGATCACAGCAACCATTCTTATGGAAGAATTCGAAGAACAAGGAAACGAAATAAAGGATAACGAAAACATTAAAGAAATTGTAGAAGAAACGATTCAGCATTTAAATAATCCAGTACTAGATTTAAAGCCGATTGTTAAAAAATATCTTACACAAGTTCAAACTGTAAATAAGGAAGGTAACAGGTTTTTCTTTTCGGACGGCGAGGCAAGAGTAGAGGTGAGGGTGGTAAGTGATGAGATTATCAGGGTAAGGCTGGCACCGCATGGTGTCTTTCTGGACGATTTCTCTTATGCTGTCCCGGTAGTAGATCAGAAAGTAAGTACTTTTAGGCTGGAAGAGCTGGAAGATGTTTATGCGATCTCTACCAATACGGTTACCTGTAAAATCAGGAAAAGTGATTTTCACATTTCTTTCACAGAGAACCTTACCCAATTGGTGATGAGCGAGGATGCTTCTCCGATGCACTGGGAAGAAAATGCAGAGTTTGGTGGCTATTATGTATTTGCGACTAAAAAGTGCTTTCCAGAAGAAAACTTCTTTGGCCTCGGCGATAAGTCGGGCAATATGAACCTGCGCGGCAGGCATTTCCAAAACTGGAACACCGATGCCTATTCTTTTGGATGGGACCAGGACCCATTATATAGAACAATACCCTTTTACACTGGCGTGCACGAATCATCGGCATATGGTATATTCTTCGATAATACCTTCCGTTCTTACTTTGATTTTGGAAAAGAAGATAATGATAAAACCAGTTTCTGGGCAGACGGCGGAGAGTTGCAATATTACTACATCCACGGTCCGCATATGATGGATGTGGTTAAGCGCTACCAAACGTTAACAGGTACCCATCCGATGCCCCCAAAATGGGCATTAGGTTATCACCAATGTCGCTGGAGCTACTATCCAGAGACAAAAGTAAAAGAAATCGCTGATGGGTTCCGTTCACGATCTATTCCTTGTGACGCCATCTACTTTGACATTGATTATATGGATGGCTATCGTTGTTTTACCTGGAACAAGAAGCATTTTCCTGATCCCCGTAAAATGATCAAAGAATTATCCGACGACGGTTTCAAGACCGTTGTAATGATTGATCCCGGGATAAAAGTTGATGATAACTATTGGGTATTTAAAGAAGGTAAAGAAAATAATTATTTCTGCCGCAGGAGCGACGATTACTTTATGGAAGGCCATGTATGGCCTGGTCGCTGCCAGTTTCCCGACTTTACCAATCCTTCTGTAAGAGAGTGGTGGGGTGGTCTATACAAGGAATTAGTGGATATGGGCGTGGCCGGAGTATGGAACGATATGAACGAACCAGCGGTATTTGGTGCGGGAACGTTTCCAAATGATGTACGCCATAACTATGATGGGTTCAGAGGTTCTCATCGTAAAGCCCACAACGTATATGGTATGCAGATGGTCCGCTCTACCTACGATGGCTTAAAAAAACTGATGCGCAATAAACGTCCTTTCACTATTACACGTGCCGGATATGCGGGAATGCAGCGTTTTGGCTGTGTGTGGACAGGCGATAATGTAGCAAGCTGGGAACACCTTAAAATTGGTAACATCCAATGCCAGCGGATGTCTGTCTCTGGCGTTCCGTTTTGCGGTACTGATATTGGTGGGTTTAGTGGAGAGCCCGATGGCGAGCTGTTTACCCGCTGGATCCAGTTAGGGACTTTTTCTCCATTTATGCGTGCACACTCTGCCGGTGATACCGCGGAAAGAGAGCCATGGAGTTTTGGGGAACCTTTTACTAGTATCAATAGGAAATATATAGAACTAAGATATAGGCTAATGCCGTATTTATATTCCGTTTTCTGGGAGCACCACCGTTACGGCTTCCCCATCCTGCGTCCTTTGGTGATGCTGGAACAAGAAAATGTGGCTAACCATTTTAGACAAGACGAGTTTGCTTACGGTGATAAAATCCTGGTATGCCCGATTCTTGAACAGGGGGCAGTTTCCAGAACAGTTTACTTGCCGAAAGGACAATGGTATAATTTCTGGACACATGAATTGCTTCCTGGAGAAAACGAACACCTGATCGATGCACCGTTAGAAGATATGCCTGTATTTATCAGGGCAGGAGCGGTGATACCAGAATATCCGGTAATGCAATATGTAGGCGAAAAACATATTGATGAGGTATTACTAAATATCTATTATGCTAACTATGAGGTGAATTCATTCTTTTTCGAAGATCATGGCGATACTTTCGCTTATGAGCAGGATATCTACTCTGAGAAGAAATTTATTGTAAAAGGGAATGATCGTTCTCTATTTATACAGCAAAAATTGGAGGGATTGTATACACCTAACTACGAATTGTATAATTATAAATTAATTGGCATTCCTTTTGGAGTGAAGAAGGTTACCGTAGACGGAATGGAAATCAAAGATTATTTTATTGATGAACAGCAGTCTCTACGTTTTAAATCCAACAAGAATTTTTCGGATATACAGATTCATGGATAACCAAATATAACCTGACGCATAATGGCCAAAACGAACCGGGGCACTCCCGTTAAAGAAATAGTTGCTGAAAATACCGATTCACCTGTATGGATCTATAGCCTGCTTACTGATTTTGATATTGCACTGTTTATTTCGGGCAAACACTTCCGTTTATATGAAAAAATGGGTGCACATCTCCTAAAAGTGAACAAGGTGGAGGGTACCTATTTTTCTGTTTGGGCACCTGGCGCACAGGATGTATTTGTAGGAAGTGATTTTAACCAATGGGAAAAAACCACCCACCGTTTATATAAACGTCTCGATGAATCGGGAATTTGGGAGGGGTTTATTCCACACTTGGGGAAAGGAACGGTCTATAAATATTTTATCACAGGCTGGGACGGAAAGCAGTATGAAAAAGGGGACCCCTTTGCAACCCGATGGGAGCATCCTCCACAAACTGCTTCAATTGTTTGGGATACTGATTATTCGTGGAAAGACAAAAACTGGCTGAAAAAACGGCCAAAGCTAAACGCACTGGATCAGCCAATGTCAGTTTATGAATTGCATCTGGGATCATGGCAGCGTGACCCATCTGAGCCTGACCGTATCCTTACTTATAAGGAAATAGCCAATAGCCTGGTGCCATATGTGCTGGAAATGGGTTTTACCCATGTAGAACTAATGCCTATCATGGAGTATCCTTATTTTCCATCATGGGGATACCAGATCACTGGTTATTTTGCAGCAAGCTCCAGGCATGGCACCCCACAGGAGCTCATGTACCTGATAGAGCAACTGCACCAAAATGATATAGCGGTAATCCTGGACTGGGTACCTTCACATTTTCCTGGAGATGCTCATGGACTATATAATTTTGACGGTACACATCTTTACGAACACGCAGATATGCGTAAAGGCTTCCATCCCGATTGGAAATCCTATATTTTCAATTACGACCGCAATGAAGTGCGGTCATTCCTGATAAGTAACGCCATGTATTGGCTCGACCAGTTTCATGCCGACGGCTTACGTGTAGACGCGGTAGCCTCTATGCTCTATTACGATTTCTCCAGAAAAGGAGTAGATGCTGCTACTAATGCATACGGCGGATCGGAAAACCTTGGGGCAATTCAGTTCCTGAAAGATCTCAATGAATCTATCTATACCAACTTTAAAGGCGTACAAACCATCGCTGAGGAAAGCAGTACTTATCCCGGCGTAACCCATCCGGTAGACGAAGGTGGGCTGGGCTTTGGTATGAAATGGATGATGGGATGGATGAACGATACCTTAAAATATTTCAAAACCGATCCCATAGATCGAAAACATCATCACCATAAACTAACCTTCAGCACCACCTACGCATTCTCAGAAAAATTCATGCTCCCATTCTCTCATGACGAGGTGGTACATGGCAAATCATCTATGATCTATAAGATGCCGGGTGATGAGTGGCGTAAACATGCTAACCTTAGGATTTTGTATGCCTATATGTTTACCCAGCCGGGAACAAAACTTCTTTTCATGGGGAATGAATTCGCACAAAATGGTGAATGGAACTTCACGCGGTCCCTTGACTGGGACCTGCTGCAATACGCTTCCCATAAAGGCATGCAAACCTTTGTGAAATCGCTCAATAAACTTTACCGCACAGAACCTGCCCTATACAACTTTAACTTCTCTGGTGAAGGCTTTGAGTGGTTAAGTGCCGATGATGCCAATCACTCTATCTACGCTTACATCCGCAAAGGGCATAAAGCCAAAGATACCCTGATCATTATCCTGAACATGACCCCTGTTTACCGGGAAAACTACCGTATCGGTCTACCGTTCAAAGCAAACTGGAAAGAGATATTTAATAGTGATGCAGAAGAATTTTTTGGTAGCGGTAAACTAAATACCGGTGTATTTAAACCTGAAAACATACCGGGAAATCATAGGGAATATTCTATCAGCATCAATATTGCACCCTTAGGTGCAATGATCCTTAAATCAGTATAATAATGAATAAGTACTCCCATTATCTTAATAACAAACTAGTTCAATTATCTCTGAGAGCCTTATTTGTTGGGATAGGATATTTTGTAGCTACACATGCGGCCGAGTTTTATCATTACATTAAAAGCATATCATCCGTATGAAAAAACAAATATCAAAGATGCGAAGTACTGGCTAATTCTATTTATAAATGGTATTGCATTTGGTGCTTTAGTTGCACACCAGGAAAAACTACTTTCTCTATAATAAACCTTAACATATTGGATAAGTACACAGAACTGCTAAAAAATAGAACCACTAAAATCGCTTTAATAGCGCTGTCTACTTATATGATATACCTCGCAGGAACACGCGTGGGCGAATTCATTTATTATGTAAGTCATTAAGATAAAATTAGTAGTAGTTTTTTAGTAGCAAGTCATACTTGCAATCGCTATAACAAACCCCGCTAGAGGTAATCTAAAAAGAAAAATGATATACTAATGTGCAGGCCTAGCGTTGTGGCCCCCTTCAGGGCGATAATGCAGCCGGAACATAGTATATCTTTTTTCGGCGAAGCTAGAGTATCTCTGAGCAACAAGTGATCATACGCTAAAGTGATCGTAGAAAAAGCAATCCTAACCAACAAGCTATACAAAACAAAAAAGGGATGTCTCCAATCGGAAACATCCCTTTCTAATAATATAAACTAAACCTTATTTCAAGTTACCGTAGTACTCAACAAATTTAGCCAGTGCAGAAGAATATCCCCACTCGTTATCATACCATGAAACAACTTTCACGAAGTTATCATTCAATGCGATACCTGCATTTGCATCAAAAATCGACGCATGGTCATCACCGATAAAGTCAGAAGAAACAACCTCATCTTCAGTATAACCAAGAACACCCTTCAATTCACCTTCAGAAGCAGCCTTCATTGCATCTTTAATCTGCTGGTAAGTAGCTGGTTTTTCTAAACGTACCGTTAAATCTACAACAGAAACATCAGAAACCGGTACGCGGAAAGCCATACCAGTTAATTTACCTTTTAATGCAGGGATAACCTTAGTTACCGCTTTAGCAGCACCAGTAGCAGAAGGGATGATATTAGAGAAACCACCACGTCCGCCTCTCCAGTCTTTATGAGAAGGGCCATCAACAGTTTTCTGCGTAGCAGTAACCGCGTGTACAGTACTCATTAAACCTTCAGCAATACCCCAGTTATCATTTAATACCTTAGCAATAGGAGCAAGGCAGTTAGTAGTACAAGAAGCATTAGAAACTACAGTTTGATCTGCAGTTAAATCAAGGTGGTTAACACCCATTACATAAGTAGGTATGGAATCATCTTTAGCCGGAGCAGAAAGAACAACTCTTTTTGCACCTGCAGTAATGTGTTTCTCAGCATCTGCCTGGGTTAAGAATAAACCAGTAGATTCGATAACAGTTTCTACACCTACTTCATTCCATTTTAAATTTGCAGGATCTCTTTCTGCAGTGATGCGGATAGTTTTTCCGTTAACTACAAGGTTTCCGTCAACTACTTCGATAGTACCGTCAAAACGGCCATGAGTAGAATCATACTTTAACATGTAAGCCATGTAATCTGGCTCAACTAAGTCATTAATTGCAACGATGTCTAAACCTCTTTTTAATGCAGCTCTAAAAACTAATCTGCCAATACGGCCAAAACCGTTTATTCCAATCTTTGTCATTATTATTAATTTGAATAGTAATTAAGTAAGTTATATATTGGTTCTTTGGTAATCGTAGTGATTTCAAAACCATGTTTCTTTGCTACCAAGCGTAAGCGGTCCTGAAAGTTCCCTGCCACAATACCTACAAAGTGAATTTCCTTTTCAGGATGAAGCTTAATTGTAGGCAGCATGTAAATATAGACATATCGTTCAAAAGCATTGTCAACTAATTGTTGTATATATTCATGTTCCCTGTTCTCGATATAGAAATCTAAAAAAGAACTAAGGAATTGCTGGGCTAATGTTTTTTTATAAACCCTATCTAATATTTCAGAGCGGCTTAAATCGTATTTCTTACTGAACTTCTCCAGCAAATCTGCAGGTAATTTTTCCTGCAGGTAATATTTTAATATAATCTTGCCTAGATAATTTGCAGAACCCTCATCACCTAAGATGAACCCTAATCCAAAATTATTGGTTTCCAGATTGCTCCCGTCAAAATAAGCACAATTAGAACCACTGCCCAGGATGCCTACAATTCCATTTTTATTAAAGCAAGCAGCGATTGCAGCGCCCTGAAGATCATCCTGTACACTAATCTTACTGAACTTGAAAAATAAGGAAAGTGAAGCCTTCAATTCATCCTTTCTCTCCTGGGAAGTAGCCCCTGCAGCGAAAACATAAATTTTCTTGATCTGTTCAGCATTATTGATCAGGATTGTTTTTTTATTTAGCTGTTGTAAAAGTGCTTTCTGATCAACAAAAAAAGGGTTGAGACCAGGCATAGTACATTCTGCAATGGTTTTCCCATCTTTTGCTATTTTCCAAATTGCTGTTTTTGTACCACTGTATACAACCGCTATCATATTATATAGATAAAACGTGTGTCATTTCCAAAAGGTCACTTTCTAACTTAAAGTTATGTTCTGTTAGCGCTTCATCAAGACTGGTAAGCTGTATATCGTTTCCTCTTAGGCCTACCATCATCTTTGTACTGCCTTTCAGCAATTCATTTACTGCGGCATAACCTAAGCGGCTTCCAAGTATCCTATCAAAACTACTAGGACTACCACCCCGCTGTAAATGGCCAAGGATAGTTACTTTGGTGTCGTAATGATTAAATTTCTCTTTTACACTCTTAGCGATATCGTAAGCACCACCTTGTTTGTGGCCTTCAGATACAATTACGATGCTTGAGGATTTTTTTGTAGATGCACCTATTTCCAATTGTTTGATCAGCTCTTCGGTACTTGTTGCCTTTTCGGGAAGTAATACTGCTTCTGCACCGCAGGCAATTGCACTTCTTAAAGCAATACAGCCCGAATCGCGGCCCATTACTTCCACAAAGAACAGGCGGTCGTGAGAATCTGCAGTATCCCTGATTTTGTCAATGGCTTCGATAACGGTATTGATTGCCGTATCATAGCCTAAAGTAAAATCTGAGCCATAAAGATCATTGTCAATTGTTCCTGGAACACCGATTACACTAATCTGGTGACGTTCTGCAAAACGACGGGCACCTGTAAAAGTTCCGTCTCCGCCGATAACCACTAATGCATCTATCTCGTGTAGCTTAAGGTTTTCAAACGCAAGGTCCATGCCTTCGTCTGTTTTAAATTCTAAACAACGCGCTGTTTTAAGGATCGTTCCACCTAAATGGATGATATTGCTCACTGAACGGGCATCCATAGGAATAATATTGTTAGTTATTAATCCTTGATAACCTTGCAAAACTCCAAACATATTTATACCATTGTATATGCCGGTGCGTACAACAGCTCTAATGCAAGCGTTCATACCGGGAGCGTCACCCCCAGATGTCAATACAGCGATATTTTTGATATTTGGTCTCATGTATTTAAGGAACGAATATAAGGTGTAATTATTACACTAAGTAATTTATTTTGATTTTTTTTATGTAAATAGCAGGCAAGTATATTAATTTGCTTTAGTTTTTAAAAATTTATATTTTGATAGAAGTCTTACCACAGTTTAATTCCACCTTTTCAATTGATTGTATTTTGTTCGGGTTTGATGAAGGAGAATTAAAAATTCTGCTGATTGAACGGAACGAAGAACCATTTAAAGACTGGTGGGCCCTTCCCGGCAACTTAGTTAGCGAGAACGAAAGTCTTGATCAGTCTGCTGCGCGAATCCTGCATGAACTTACAGGAATAGAGAATGTTTACATGGAGCAGTTCTATACTTTTGGTGACGTAGGCCGGCACCCTCAGGGAAGGATTATTTCCGTAGCCTATTATGCCATGCTAAGGCTTGGTGGTGATAAAGCTCTAAAACCAATCAGCAACTATGCCAAGCAAGCATACTGGATTAATGTGAAAGAACTGCCGAAATTGGCATTTGATCATCAGAAGATCTTTGACCAGGGGCTGGAAAAAATAAAAAGGAGAATAAAGCACCAGCCAATTGCTTTTGAATTGCTGCCAGAAAAGTTTACACTTACACAATTACAAAATGTGTATGAAGTAATTCTTGGTAAAAAGCTGGATAAGCGAAATTTCAGGAAGAAAATGCTGAGCTTCAATGTGCTTAAAGATTTGAATGAGAAGCAGAAAGGGGTATCTTTCAGAGCAGCTACACTTTATCGTTTTGATAAGCGTAAGTATGGAAAACTATTCGGAAAAGAGATTTCTTTTTAGGGCATTCACCATTTAAGTGCAATTGGGCATAAAAAATGCCATATAAAACAGCAGCCCGTTAGTTTGTTATAACTAACGGGCTGCTTAAGTAAAATGAGCTGCTTATTTTTTAGCAGCTGTCTGCATATGATAATCAACAAGGTCATCTATAGGTGAGCGGATAATCTTTCCAACACCCATCTCATATCTGTCTGCTACAATGCTTAGGATATCTCTAAAGCTATAGCCTACAGAACCTACACAATTCAGTTTGTAATCTTTATAGTTAGGGTAGTGGATAACGAGGTTTTCAAAAAATGCTGTGAAAGCATATTCTACCGTAGAAAATGTATAATCTTCGTATGTGTCTTTGAAATCATAAAGAAACTTACTGAAGCCTGCACAAAAACGGTTTGGAAGTGGTTTATTGTAAATGTTATCAAATATATCTTCGTTGGTCAGTGCAAAATTATCATAAAAACTCTCCCTCAATCCTTTCGGCATATAACCTTTCATGTAGTCGCTAAGAATACGTTTACCAATAAAGCAACCGCTGCCTTCGTCACCCAGGAAGTAACCTAAAGAGTCGATGTTTAAGGAAATATCACTTCCGTCGTACAAACATGAGTTGGTTCCTGTTCCTAATATTGCGGCGAAACCAGGCTCGTCACCTAACAAAGCTCTGCAAGAAGCAAGTAAATCATGACCTATATTTATTTCCGCATTTGGAAAGACCTGTGCCATAGCATCTGCGACGATTTTTTTCTTCGCATCAGTTGAACAGCCAGCTCCGTAATAATATACTTCTGTTAGCTTATCAGCCTCTAAATGGTCTGGTAATGATTTTTTTAAAGATCCAACAATGTAATCTGTATCTGAAAAATACGGATTATAACCTTCGGTATTAAAATGAATTTTTCTACCAGCTTCATTAATTAAACACCAATTGGTTTTGGTTGAACCACCATCTGCAATAACTATCATCTTAATTTGTTTTTTGGGGAGTAAATGTAAATAATCGTGACACTTTCAACATGTTTTTTTTCATTTTTATTTTTTTTAATAGGAATGAATGCCGCATATACTGTCTTTATTTTGAGCCCTTCCAGAACTTGCTAATTGCAGATATTCAGGTTTCAAATCAGTAAGATCAGGATATTGTTAAATTAACACTAAGCTAAAATTACATTTGTTATTTTAAATTCCAAATTTTAATATTTTAAGCTAAGAAATAAATCTCGTTATATAATTCAATATACTTAAATTGTTGAAATTTAAGGTGCTCATAACTAGCTGCTAAAGAATTTTATATGGCATTTAAGGGTGATGTGTAATAATTTTATCTGCAATCATAAAAACAAGGAGAAAAATGTAATATTTGTATACTAATGCCTAAATAGGATATGCAGATAAAAACAGATTTTAGAAGTGATACCGTTACCCTACCTACAACAGGTATGATAGCACAAATGATGACCGCAAAGGTAGGCGATGATGTTTATGGAGAAGATGAAACAGTAGCAGCGCTGGAAGCTAAGCTTGCAGCATTATTTAATATGGATAGCGGACTGTTTTGTCCGTCCGGTACAATGACAAACCAGCTGGCTATCAAGTGTTTTACACAGCCGATGGATGAGGTGATCTGTGATCAAACCGCACATGTTTACCGCTATGAGGGCGGGGGGATTGCCTTTCATTCTCAAGCTTCTGTGCGTTTGCTGAATGGCCCGCGGGGCATACTTAGTGCCGGAATGATTGCGCCCGAAATCAATGAAGATAATATTCATTACCCAAACTCCAGTTTAGTGGTTTTAGAAAATACGGTTAATAAGGGTGGCGGTGCTTGTTATACACTGGAACAAATTGCACCTATTTATGAATTGTGTAAGCAGCATGGACTAAAATTGCATTTAGATGGTGCAAGATTATTCAATGCCCTTACTGCTACAGGTGATCTTGCTGGTGATTACGGCCAGTATTTTGATGGGATTTCTATTTGCCTTTCTAAAGGGTTAGGTGCACCAGTTGGTTCTGTATTACTGGGCTCTGCAGCAACAATCCATAAAGCCAGGAAAATCCGTAAAGCTTTTGGAGGTGGTATGAGACAGGCAGGGTTTCTTGCTGCTGCAGGTATTTATGCATTGGATAACCATGTAGAGCGTTTGGCAGAAGACCATGCACATGCAAGGCTTTTAGCAGATACCTTAGCAAACCTTAGCTATGTAGATTCTGTGATGCCAGTAGAAACTAACATTGTCATATTTAAAGTGGCGGAAGGATACAGCGCTGCGGCGCTTGTGGATAGCTTAAAAGATGCGGGTATACTTTGTGGCACAACCGGACCAGATACCATCAGGTTTGTGACGCATTTAAATATTACACCAGCAATGATTGATCAAGCAATTGCTACTCTAAAAGGATTAAAACCAGTTAAGGGTGCCTAATTAATTTTGTATGAATAAAATCTTAGTAGCCAACAGGGGCGAGATCGCATTGCGTATTATGCGCTCTGCACGTGAGATGGGAATTAATACTGTCGCAGTCTTTTCTGCTGCGGACAGGGAAGCGTTGCATGTACGTTATGCCGATGAAGCTGTTTTCATCGGACCTGCCCCGGCAAACCAATCTTATCTTGTTGGTGAAAAGATAATTGAAGCCTGCCTTTTAACAGGTGCAGATGCAGTACATCCAGGTTATGGATTTCTTTCAGAAAACGCTGCATTTGCCCAGATGGTTAAGCATGCGGGACTGATCCTGATCGGGCCAACTCCAGAGTCAATGGCTATTATGGGGAATAAACTTAGTGCAAAAGCTGCGGCACTTAAATACGATATTCCGATGGTCCCTGGTACCGAAGAGGCAATTAATGATATTGAAGAGGCCAAAAAACGAGCAGAAGAAATAGGCTTCCCTATACTCATCAAAGCCGCTGCAGGTGGTGGTGGGAAAGGGATGAGAATTGTAGAAAGTATTGCTGTATTTGAAGAGCAGATGCAGCTTGCAGTGAGTGAAGCAGAGTCGGCGTTTGGAGATGGTGCAGTTTTCATAGAACGATATGTTACTTCGCCGAGACACATAGAAATCCAGGTATTAGGTGATATACACGGAAATATAGTGCATCTTTTTGAACGTGAATGTTCTATTCAGCGAAGGCACCAAAAGGTGATTGAAGAGGCGCCATCCAGCGTTCTGACACCAGAAATCAGGGATAGAATGGGTAAATGTGCAGTCGATGTAGCACGGTCTGTTAATTATACTGGTGCTGGTACGGTAGAATTTATTATGGATGAAAACCTTGATTTTTTTTTCCTGGAAATGAATACACGTTTGCAGGTAGAACACCCGGTAACGGAACTGATCACGGGACTCGACCTGGTAAAGGAGCAGATACGGATTGCAAGGGGAGAAGCACTGGCTTACTCGCAGGGCGACCTGAAAATTAGTGGTCACGCTATCGAATTGCGCGTATATGCAGAAGACCCGCAGCAGAACTTCCTTCCCGACATTGGTACTTTAAAAACATACCGCATACCTAAAGGAAATGGAGTGAGGGTAGATGACGGATTTGAAGAAGGTATGGAAATACCAGTTTATTATGACCCGATGATCGCCAAGCTGATTACTTATGGGGCAAACCGCGGAGAGGCAATTTCGAGAATGCTGCGGGCCATTGCAGAATATGACATTACTGGCATTCAAACCACTTTGGATTTTGGTAAGTTTGTACTATCCCATGAGGCATTTACCTCGGGGAATTTTGATACGAACTTTGTTAACCGCTACTTTAACCCGGAATATCAGGAAGAAGTTAGCGAAGATGAAGCACTAATCGCAGCTCTAGCTGCGGTGATGCAGTCAAAGAAAAATAAACGGGCAACTGTTGCAGTTGCTTCAGCGCAGGTACAAGATAACTGGTATAGGAACCGGAAGAAATATTAAAATTATGTTTACAGGTATTATTGAAACGTTTGGAACAGTTAAAAGCGTAGTTGAAGAAGGTACTAATCTTCATTTTACTATAGCATCTGTTTTGAGTCATGAGTTAAAGATCGATCAGAGTGTTGCCCATAACGGTGTTTGTTTAACTGTTGTTGCATTAAGTGATACTACACATACAGTAACGGCGATACAGGAAACGTTGGAAAAGACTAACCTGCTTTATCTTAAAGAAGGGATGAAAGTTAACCTGGAACGCTGTATGCAAATGAACGGCCGTCTTGACGGACATATTGTTCAGGGCCATGTTGATCAGACAGCTGTTTGTGTGCTTAAAAATGAACTTGATGGCAGCTGGGAATACCGTTTTAAATATGATAGCAGTAAGGGTAATGTTACCGTCGAAAAAGGATCAATCTGTGTAAATGGGATTAGCCTGACAGTGGTTAATTCTGATGTGGATGAATTCTCTGTCTTTATTATACCGTACACTTATGAGTTTACGAACCTTCAGGAAGTGGAAGAAGGTAACACAGTAAATTTAGAATTTGACATCATTGGTAAATACGTAGCAAGACTGCTGCAAAAATAATATTAAGGCACGAAATAAGCCAGCTTGCTATTTCGTGCTTTTCTCTGGCTTCTTCTTCAGATCAGCAATTCTCATCTTCACGTATTCGATAACCTCTTTACGTTTTTGCGGATCAGGTTTGCTAGCCAGGTACAGGTTATAATAAGTTAACGCAGCTTTTTTATTATCCATTTTAAAATCGTTTAGTAGTCCGAGATTATAATATACCCCACCGGTGTTTTGAAAATCAAGACTTTTATGATAGGAAGTATTTGCACTTTTAATCATACCTGTTTTCTCATAAATCTCTCCAAGGATCTGGTAATAATTAGATAGATAGGGTGATAGACCTTCTTTAATAGAAAGTTTCATATAATCTTCTGCTTTTTTGTAGTCACTTAACTCCCGGTAACATAATGAGGTGTAGTAAAAAGTAGACTCAGTTGGTTGTTGTGCGCGTTCAATTGCCAGGTACATATCTATTGCTTTCTGATATTCTTTTGTTAGATAATATGCCTTTCCTAAATTGTTTAATACATAAGACGAGCTATCGCCATAGGCAAGCAGTTTCATACCCGTTTTAATAGTCTCATCCATCTTTAATAAATCAATACAAACAGGCATTTTAGCTTTTAGAAGAGAAAGATTAGCCGTGTCTGCAATCAAAGCCACATCTATTACATAATAAGCTGAATCATTTTTTTCTAAGCCACTATAGCCCGCCGCTAAATCGAACGCTACATCGGGGTGTATCGGATTGATCCTATTTGCCTTTTCTAAATAGCCTATTTTTTCAGGGGAAATAGGGTCCAGGATCAGGGAAGCCATCTGTTTATATACATTGAAGTTCATGCTATCTATCTTAATGATTTCCTTATAGAAAGACATCGCTTTTAAATCATCACCTCTCCTTACACTGATTGCTGCAAGATTGAAAAGCGCAGTTAGGCTGGTCGGCTGCTGGGTGTACAATTTTGAATAGCTCTTCTCGGCCACTGAAAGGTTGCCCGCCATCAAATTAGTATAAGCAATTTGTGCCAGCTCTTTTGGGTCATTTGTCTCTGCACCGTATACTGTTTGCAGGTATGCTGCAGCTTCTGTGTAACGCTGGCTTTGGTAAAACTCAATGAGTTTTTCTTTGTCGACAGTAGTATTATTCTGCGCGAATGCAGAGAAAGACGCACACAGAGCGAAAATTAGGTAAATCAGCTTTTTCATTGCTTCTATAATTATATCAACTAAGATATTAGTTATTAATTATTATTCCTAATTCGATTGCCTTTTTTTTATTCGCATGCTAAGCTTTTATGATGTGCAAAATTACTGGCAAGGTAATTGGTTGATCACTTGTGTAAATATTTAGGAATTAAAAAATAATCATATGGATACTTTAAAGAAGTTTGAATTAATGGAAAAGATTGTTAGAGAGTTAGAAGACTTACAGCACTCACAACAAGCAATAATTCAAAAAATAGGAAAAATTGAAGTAGATAATATTGAACTGGGCGATAAAAGACTGGATAAAGATTTACCGGATATGCATCAGCGTGTAGCGGATAACCTGGATACAATTGTTGCTATACTAGCTTATTTCGCTGATAAAACTGAAAATTTCGGTAATAAAAATAACGTAGATGCATTGAAAGAACAATCAATTATCGACGGTGTAACAGGAAATTAACTAGTTATATTTTGAAGAGAGCCCCTTTTAAAGGGGCTTTTTTTATGCAGGCAAAGCTGGCATCCTAATTTTGAATGTAGTTCCATTTCCTAATTCACTATCCATGGTAATGTCGCCTTCATTTCTGGCCATAAAATCCCAGCAAACCATCAGGCCAATACCTGTACCTTTTTCGTTTTGTGTTCCCCTGCTGGATACATTTTCACCGCCAAAAATACGTTTAATGTTTTCAGGGCTTATACCAACGCCAGTATCACGAACAATCAGTATAATATTCTCCGCATCCTGATAACAAGCTGAAATGTAAATGTTGCAGGCAGAGTGGCAGAATTTGATCGCGTTATTGATCAGGTTCCTGATTACCATTTGCATCATCAGCAGATCAGCATAAGCGGTAAGGTTAGCAGAAACGTCCTGGATAATATTGATATTTTTGGCCGATGCAGTTTTAAGGTGGTAGTTTACTTCAGCAGTGATCATGCGCTGCAGGTTGAAAAACTCCTTGTTTATACTGTATCCTTTAAGTTGGCTCCTCGACCAGTGCAGGATGTTCTCTAAAAGGTCTGTTGTATAAGATATATCCCTTGTTAAAGTAGGAGATAGCAGTTTAAATTCTTCTGCGCTTATGGTATCATCAGACGTCATCTTTAAAACTTCGGCCAGGTTAAGTAATGGCCCCCTTAGGTCGTGGGCCATAATAGAAAATATTCTATCTTTCAGCTGATTTAGTCTTTGTAATTCTTCTGCCTGCTGCCTGGATTTTAATGCCTCTATCCTTAGATTAGTCTGATCCTGAAATTTGATAATAATCGCATTGTGGTTCAGTTTATTTTCATTTAGAAAACGGATGTCTACTTCCAGATCAAATATTCCATTACTGGTTTCTACAAGGATTTCAATCTTACCAGATTTATTACTGTCTAGAAATTCGAGCAGCAGATGCTGTGCAGGAAGGATATCAGTTATATTTTTGCCAATCAAGGCACCTTGCTGAATAGCAGAGAGATACTTTTTGAAAGCAAGATTATAATCAATAATCCTTTTCTGGTGGTCTAGCACAATGAATGCATCCTGCATCAATTCAAGTACTTTTTCTCTGGCCATCGGCAGGATGTCAAAAAGCTCAAACCTATAAATGGCAATAAATATCATAGTAATAGAAACCAGAAAGGCAAAAGGAGTGATATCCAAATTTGGAATTGGCCTAAGGCCTAACATATAGGCGAAATTGGCCAGCCATGGCAACGTTGCCGCAATCAATATCACCTTATTCTGGTTGCGGTATACGGCATCAGATTTACTAAACTTTCGGATCAGCATGAAGGTGCCCGATGCCAGCAAAATATAGAAATAAAACGTAAATAGATAATAGGACACGCCAGGGGTGAGCTTTAGCATTGGGAAACTGCCACTGTTGTCAACCTCGATATGGCTGTAATGAAGATGGTGCATACTATTAGTCCACAGTAACGCTAGCGTAACCAGGGGGACAACAGAGATGAGTATTTTGTTGCCGATCTTACTGATCCATTTTGTTTTACCAGACAGTTCGATGCAAAATAAAAACCAGCCCACAGGCAAAGTAACGATACCTATATACTCAATGTTGATCAGGAATTTCATCTGAGCGAACCCATTGCTGCCCAGCTCCAGTCCGTATGAAACAGACCATATCGCGTTAGACAGCATTAGGAAACCCACCCATTTTACCGCGCCTATTTCATTGTTCAATATATATAAAGAAAGAAGCAAAGTAATGCTCCCAAAGAAAATAAGGGTGAGTGCGTAAATGTTAAATGAAAAATCCATTTATGGGTTTAGTATGCCGGAAAATATATCACGGCCAAACAAATCTATGAAATAAGGGTTGATTAATATAAAGACATGTAATTTAGATTGAAATGAAATTATTACTAATTTTACTTCCGTTATTATAAAACAAAATAATTCTATTATGAAAAAATTATTACTATCCGCCATGTTTATCTGCTTTGGTGCAACGGCATTCAGTCAGGTTTTGCCAAGTTTCCAATTTGGTATTAAAGGAGGAACCAATCTTTCTAAATTAAGTACTGAGAATACATTGAGCAGTGATAATAGATCTGGCTATTATGCAGGTATCTGGGCAAGAATTGGTGCTGCAGGGATCCACTTTCAGCCGGAGCTTTATTTGGCAGGTAAGAACACTACACTAGAATATAATAGCGGCATAGATGCAGGCTTAGAAAACAAAGTTAGGTTTACCAGTCTGGACGTGCCTTTGCTGATCGGTACTAAAATTGGAGCGGCAGGAATTGGCTTGCGTTTTAATACAGGGCCAGTAATCTCTTTTATCTTAGATGACAAGCAATCAATTGGAGATGCAACGGGTAATGTAATCAGAGGTGATTTTAAAAATCAGGCTATTGCATGGCAGTTCGGGACAGGCTTTGATTTCGGAAAACTGGGCATTGATTTGAGATATGAGACAGGTTTGTCCAAAATTGGCAAATCTGGTTATGACGACACAAGGTTAAGTTTATTTACTTTAGGATTAGCTTTGCGGGTTTTCTAATCTGGTATATCGTATTAGCAGAAAAAAAGGGGGTGTTCCATTGGGATTACCCCTTTTTTTGGCTCTAAATTTGTTGGCTAATTTCCTCTTACCAAAACCTTTACAGCCATGAATATAAAAGAATTGTTATTGAACGGAAACAGCTTCTTAGCACTTATGAAACAGTATGCGATTGACATTGCTGATATTAAAATTAAGGACGAAGAAGTGTTAACTGACCACTTTTTACAACACCCGCAGCTTTCTAAAGAAACTATTTGTATTGAGGGGAAAAATGCTGATGGGATCATTAATTTTTTTGGCACCCTGCATTATAATCTCTTTAATAAATTAGCAGTTTTTGAAATGCACGGATTTGAGCGTTCTGCTTTACAAGAGTTGTCTTAAGAAGTTTTTAATATCTCTTTAAGTTCATAATTGAATGCTCCTTTAATAGGGCGTATCGGAGTGTCTTTAGAATCACTAAGTATTTTCACAAAGCATGCACCGAAATAAAAAATAAAGGAAGAATAAAATACAAATAACATAATCAGGACAATAGATCCTGAGGCACCGTAAATACTGCCAATGTTGCTCAATGGAAGAGCTATACGTAGGATATACTTGCCGAGTGTGAAAAGGATACCCGTAAGAATACCACCTCTGATGGACGATTTCCACGTAGGCCTTCCGTTGGTAAGAAACCTAAAGAGGACGCTGAACCAGATAGTAACAATGGCAATAAATAATAGCTGGTTTAAAATACTTAATAAAACCCTGCCAAAATTTGGATAGTCTGCATTGATATATGCACCTATAAATGCCTGGAAACTATCTGTAAGCAGACCTACGAAAAACAAGATACCAGCAAGCAAAATGATTACCATAGATCTTGCCCTGATCTTTAGTTTAAATAGAAAAGTAGAATGTTCCTTAATACCAATCGACCAGATTTGGTCCATGGAGTTTTTAATCACACTAAATAGTGTTGTGGCCACAAAAAGGAAAAACACAAAACTGATCAGTGTTGCGTACCATTGATGGTCAATACCCCTGATATTTCTTAATGTTTGCCTGATTTGCTTCGTACTGCTATCATCCAGAATATTAGCCAGCCGCTCAAATATATGCGTTACTATTAATTTTCGATCGATGAAAAACCCGAACAGGCGGATCAGAATCAGCAATATTGGAGGCAGTGCGAAATTGGCGAAAAAAGCCGTTGCACCGGCAAGCCTGAGCGGGTCATTTTTTTGAAACAGTTTAAATGCCAGTCTGAGATGTGTGGTAAAAATCTGGATTCTGTGAGGTAAATTGTTAAACATGACGCTTTGATTGCCCTTGGTCACCGAAAGTACTTAAATTTTTCGAATCCGGATTCAGAAAAATAAAATGGGGCCTACCGGATTTCGATATGCCCCATAAAGTATCTGCCTTTTTTAGGACATATCGAAATCCGATACCTCCCAATAGCCAGGTGTATATATTACAGATTTCCTCTCAACTCCTGTTCGCGCTCCAGTGATTCAAATAAGGCTTTAAAGTTTCCTGCTCCGAATGACTGCGCACCTTTACGCTGAATAATTTCGAAGAACAGAGTGGGACGGTCTTGTACCGGTTTCGTGAAGATTTGCAGCAGGTATCCCTCTTCATCATGGTCAACCAAAATTCCAAGTTCCTGCAGCGGGGCAGTATCTTCGTCAATTTTTCCTACACGCGCTAACAGTGTTTCATAATAAGCCCTTGGAGGGGCACTTAAAAATTCTACACCACGGGCTTTCATTTCTCTTACTGTGGCAATAATATCGTGTGTCGCTACCGCAATGTGCTGCACACCTTCTCCTTCATAAAATTGGAGGTACTCTTCAATTTGTGATTTCTTTTTGCCTTCTGCTGGTTCGTTGATAGGGAATTTTACATATCCATTTTTATTGCTCATCACTTTACTCATCAGCGCTGAGTATTCGGTGTTGATTTGCTTGTCGTCAAATGATAAGATATTCTTAAATCCCATCACCTCTTCATACCAGTTTACAGCCTCATCCATTCTGTTCCATCCTACATTTCCTACACAGTGGTCAATATACAACAGACCTGTGCTTGCAGGCTGATAGCCCCCTTCAACAGCAATAAAACCAGGCATAAATGCACCGCTATAATTTTTGCGTTCTACGAAGAGGTGAACGGTTTCTCCATAGGTATAGATACCTGCAGTACGAACTTCACCAAATTCGTCCGTTAATGTTTTTGGTTCCTGATAAGACTTTGCACCGCGCTTTACTGTTTCTTCGTAAGATTTATAGGCATCATCTACCCAAAGCGCCAGAACTTTAACACCGTCACCATGTTTTTTGATATGTTCCATGATCGGGCTGTTAGAATTTAGCGGGGATGTTAAGATTATTCTTATTTTTCCTTGCTGTAATACATAAGAAGCTCTATCTCGCAGCCCAGTTTCCGGACCAGCATAAGCCACAGTATTAAACCCAAAAGCTGTTTTATAAAAATGTGCAGATTGTTTTGCATTACCTACATACAGCTCAATGTGATCTGTTCCATTTAATGGAAGAAAATCTTTTGTGTCTGTGTCTTTTTCTACAAATTGTGTTTGCATTGTGTTTGTTTTTATTGATAGGATAATCGGTGAGTTGTTATTATTATTCGACATTAATCTGCCAGCTTTTATGGTAGCTTTCATCTTCAATACGTACGGCATCTTCAGTTAGCATTAAAGGCCGGAATGGGTCGATCATTACGGCAAGTTCTTCGGTTTTTTCCTTGCCAATTGATTTTTCTACAGTACCAGGGTGCGGCCCATGCGGGATGCCTCCAGGGTGTAGTGTGATCTGACCTTTAACTACGCTTTTACGGCTCATAAAATCTCCATCTACATAATAAAGTACTTCATCACTGTCTACGTTGCTGTGGTTGTATGGTGCCGGGATAGAAAGCGGGTGGTAGTCGTACTTACGCGGTACAAAAGAGCAGATTACAAAATTGTGGCCTTCAAAAGTTTGATGTACTGGCGGTGGCTGGTGCAGCCTTCCGGTTATGGGTTCGAAATCATGGATAGAGAATGCCCATGGATAATGGAAGCCGTCCCATCCTATAAAATCAAAAGGATGGGTGCCATAGGTATATGGGTAAATCAAACCTTGTTTTTTGATCAGTACTTTAAAATCACCGATCTCGTCGTTGGTCTCCAAAGCTTCTGGTTTCCGGATATCGCGCTCGCAATAGGGAGAATGCTCCATCAGCTGTCCATACTCATTGCGGTACCGTTTAGGGGTGCGGATCGGACTGAAACTTTCGATAATGAAAAGGCGGTTCTGCTCATTGTCAAATTCCAGCTGGTAAATAGTACCGCGTGGCACAACAAGATAGTCGCCATAAGCGAATTTAATTTTTCCGAATCCTGTTTTTAGTGTTCCGGTGCCCTCATGTATAAAGATTACTTCATCAGCCTGGCTGTTTTTATAAAAATAATCCGTCATTGATTTCCTTGGCGACGCCAGGGAAATATGCAGGTCACTATTTACCAGTACAGGTTTTCTGCTCTTCAGGTAATCGTCTTCGGGTGCGATATTGAAACCGATCAGCGAAGTGTGTTTAAGGTGCTTTTCCCTCGCGATTTTCGGCTCTACCGAATAAGGCTCGCCAAGGGATTTTACAATTGTTGGGGGGTGACAGTGGTAAACAAGCGAATACAGGCTTGAAAATCCTTCTGTAGATACCAGTTCTTCAGCATAAAGCTCGCCATTGGGCTTTCGGAAAACCGTATGCCGCTTAGGGGGAATGGTACCTAAGGTATGATAAATAGGCATATCTATAGGTTTATATTTGGTTAGAATAGTAGTGATAAGAAACGCGAGAACGTTTAATATGCGGAGGCTGTGCGAATAAGCCTAAATGGAATATTGAGCAAAAATGAGCTTAGAGAGCATAGCATACCTGAATGAAGCCAAAACCTGGCTTGCAATAAGATCCTGATATTTTAAATTGCTCTTAGTCATTGTTGCGAATGCTAAAGTAAGAATTATATTATCACTATTCCAAATTTTACGGTATAATCTATCGCATCACATTGTACTGCCAATTAGAGGGCTGTACAGAATATATTTTGTATTGTTCCATTTTGTACAGGTTTCACCTAAATTTTCTAGCTTTGGCATTGCTAGACAATGTTGTTTTAAAATGAGGTTGCCCAGTAATAACGATCGACCAAACATAAACCATATATGAAACTTGTATCTTATAAAACAGAAGACAGAGAACATTTAGGTGTTTTCATCAACGGGCACATCTATAATTTGAATTCTTGTGATAAGCAATTGCCGGATGATATGAATGCATTTTTGAAAGATGCTGAAGTATTGATGGAACGTGCACTTAAAATTGATGCACAGATCAAATCAGGAGCGATTGAACCAAAAGAAGAAGCTTTTTACGAGATTCTTGCACCTGTTCCTCACCCTGCTTCTTGCAGAGACGGTTATGCATTTCGCCAGCATGTTGCTGCGGCACGTAGAAACCGTAAAGTAGATATGATTCCAGAATTTGATCAGTATCCAATATTTTATTTTACCAATCATAATGCAATTCAGGGACCAGGTGAGATTGAGTGCATGCCTGATCATTTTCAGAAACTTGATTTTGAACTGGAGATTGCTGTGGTAATTGGCAAAAAGGGCAGGAACATCACTGCTGCAGAGGCAGATGGATATATAGCTGGCTATATGATTATGAACGATATGAGTGCGAGAACGCTGCAAATGGAAGAAATGCTGCTAAATCTTGGTCCGGCGAAAGGCAAAGATTTTTCCACCGTAATTGGTCCCTGGTTAGTTACACCCGATGAATTGGAAGTGTATAAAACGACTCCCAAAGCAGGACATATTGGTAATACGTACGACTTAAAAATGAGCTGCAGGGTAAATGGTGTGCAAGTTTCTGCTGGTAATACAGCAGATATGGACTGGACTTTCGCTGAGATCATTGAGCGTTGTGCTTATGGGGTAGATATCTTACCCGGTGATGTAATTGGCTCAGGTACGGTTGGTACAGGTTGTTTTCTAGAGCTAAATGGAACTGGTTTATTAAATGATCCCAATTATCAATCGCAATGGCTGCAGGATGGCGACGTAGTAGAGATGGAAATAACCGGGTTGGGCAGTTTAAGCAATACCATTAAAAAAGCAGACACAAATTTTTCTATACTAGCCCTTAAAAAATAATGCTAACCATTAACGCCGCAGACATGGGGCCGGCGCAATTGCAAAACTACCTACAATATGCAATTGCGCCGCGTCCAATTTGTTTTGCCACTACAATTGACCAAGCAGGAAATGTGAATTTAAGCCCTTTTAGCTTTTTTAACCTTTTCTCTACCAATCCACCACTATGTATCTTTTCTCCTGCCAGGCGCGTACGAGACAATACAACTAAACATAGTCTAGAGAACATTCTCGAAGTGAAAGAGTGTGTGATAAATATTGTAAACTATTCTATGGTACAGCAGGTGAGCCTGGCCAGTACTGACTACGCTAAAGGCATTAATGAATTTGATAAAGCAGGTTTTACCATGCTGCCGTCTATACTGGTTAAACCACCCAGGGTAGCAGAAGCCCCGGTGCAGCTAGAATGTATAGTTACTGAAATAATTAACCTGGGGGATAAACCCGGGGCAGGCAACCTGATCCTTGCAGAAATAAAGCTGATCCATATTAAAGAAGAGATACTAGATGAGGACGGGAAAATTGACCAGGTGAAGATAGACTTGGTGGCACGTTTGGGTGGCGATTGGTACTGCCGTGTTACGCCAGAGAATCTGTTTAAGGTAGCTAAGCCGTTAACTACATTGGGAATAGGTGTGGATGCGTTACCGAAAGGGGTAAGGAACTCGTATGTATTAACTGGAAACGATTTAGGGATGCTTGGGAATATCGAAAACTTGCCTTCAGAAGAAGAAATAGATCTTATCCGCCATTTGCCTTTAGTAAAAGAAATACTTGATGCAACAATCGGGGACGCTGTGAATCGGCAGCGCGAACTTCATGAGCTTGCCAAAGAAATGCTTGGACAGGGGCAAGTAAATAATGCTTTAAAAATTGTATTGCTCGAAAGCTAAAGTTATTTGAAATTATAGCAATTAGCAGATTAAAGCAATTATAAAACTAAAGCGATTTCAAAAAAATGCTATTGGCATATGTTTAATCTTAATAAAAATCCGTCCTGCCAACTAAAACATACTCACAGCTTTCATAAAGCGGCTTTTGTAATACCCATTTAGTGTGGTTAATGTAACACCATGGGTTTTACCTGACGTAGAATGAATAAACTGTATGGTATCCCCATCTATTTTAGCAATTATCCCTACATGACCAGCTACCCTTTTTCTCACATTGGTACCTGTAAAAACCAGAATGTCGCCAACTTTGGCATTTTCTAATTTTACGGGTGTTCCTGCTTGATTAAATTCTGTAGACGAACGGGGCGTAGCGAAACCAAAGTTGCGGAACACATAACTTACAAAACCAGAGCAGTCAAATCCAATAGACGGATTGCTGGAAGCATAGCGATAAGGTACACCAATCATTGTTTTTGCAAATTCAATTAGCTGTGTTGCCGGATTTTTATGCTGAATATTAGAGGTGACTTTTTTTACCAGCTCCTGGTACTGGACAGAAACAGTTTGTGACTTGCCATTATTGGCAAAAAACACAATGAAGAGGAATAAAACGAGGCTTTTTTTCATCTATTTACGCTAAGATATTAAATAAAATATCAAAGGGACAAATGTCCCTTGATATTTTTAATTAAAAAAAGCTTTTTTATTAAACAGATGGAGATAGTGCCGATCTTGATTTATGGAGTAGTTACTGCTACAGGAATAATCTTGCCATTAAAGAATTTGTGCCCTGTCCGTGCAAAATCGGCTACATATTTTCCCATTTCAAAAGCCATTACCGGCGATTGATAACCCGGAAAGGCTTGTTCCAGCATTTCAGTTTGTGCAGATCCTAAAGCAAGGCAGTTTATTTTTATGCCTGATTCTGAAAGCTCAAATGCAAGACATTCTGTAAGGGTATGAAGCGCGGCTTTGCTAGAGGAATAAGCTGATAGACCAGGAAACTTAACACTTCCCTGAAAGCCGCCCATACTACCGATATTTACAATATGGCTTCCACTTGGCATTAACGGAAGCAAATTTTTAATCATATTAAAATGCCCTGTAACATTGCTCTCAAACATTCCACTCAAATCTTCTGCAGTAGTTTCCAGAAAAGGCTTATTGATTAGTGCGCCAGCATTATTCACAAGGATATCTATCGTTCCCAATCTTTCCTGCAAAAAAGGGACCAGGGCAGCATAATTATCGTGTACAATATCAAACTCTACGGGTAATAAGGTGCAATCAGGATTGATCCCCTTTGCAATTTCCAGTAGCTTCCGGAGTTTGTCGGCCGATCTTGCGATGCATACTACTTTATTATCCGTTGATAATGTAAATTCTAAAGCGGCTTCAAATCCAATGCCGCTGCTTGCGCCTGTTAATACAATGTTCATAGTTAATCTTCTTCTGTAATTAGCTGCGTAACTGGGTTTGCAATAACATGCAGACCGTCATCAATCAGTTTTTTATGATCCGGCTCATTTGAGGATTTCATTTCCAGATAAATCCTGACTTCCTTTTCTAGCTGCGGATAGGTGCCTGTATAATGTAATATTTCTAATATTTCCAGCGCGCACAGCCAATCGTGGCGGTAGCTGGTCTTTAACACTCCAAATAATTCGGGTAATTGTTCATGCCCTTCATTACTCTCTCTTATTATCCTTACTGTTTTGTAAATATCGTGAAGTTTTTGTGTGATTGCATCATAAACAACCTTCTCAGTATGCTTTTCGCTGATATGTGTGATTTCTTCATAAGCTTCTTTATCAGCTGCGCCATTAAAAACGGAGACAATCTTTTCACCTACAGCCATATCGTATATGCCCCATTCTGGCTGGAAAAGTATATTACCATTATTTTCTTTAACCGTACAGTCTTCAAAAACAATCAGGATAATCTTACTTTCATGTTTTTTTATTTCAGTTACGTTACCGCTGACATGTATACCACTATCAAAAAGTAGTATTGCATGGTTACCCACGGTGATACCAAAAGCATTCAGTTCTTCTTTGCTAAAATCTTCGAGTGCATTTACATTATCTTTCAACTTGCCAACTGGGGATGAAAAGCCATCCTTATGGTAGAACTTGCCATGCCCCTCCAGCTGTTTGCTGTCAATTGCCAGTGCGGAAGGCCCTGTGGTTTTAATAAATGTCAGTTCATCACTTCCGCTAAGGCCCATATCGCTAAATATCCCCGTTACCTGTAAGCCGGAGCTGTAAACAGCCGTAGCAGGATTACGCGATGCTATAGCTTTGATAAGACTTTCTGCGCCACCTTTTCTAAAGGCCATGGTGTCTGCAAAAGTTTCCAGTACATCAATTAGGTTTTGGAAAGTTTCAGTAACAAAAAGCTGGGGCTGGGTCTTGGTGATATCGTAGGCATAGTTGATGGTATCTATTGTATAAGGGATTTTTTTTACACTGTCCATCATACAGCTTGCACTTTCACCGATAGAAGAAAGCAGGCCGGCTCCGTAAATCTTTGGATCTTTTAAGCTTCCAATCAACCCGTATTCTACCGTCCACCAATGTAATCTGCTCAATAATGCCATCTCAGAAGGGTCGCCCATATTATCGGATATCTGCTTTAGGTTTTCTTCGGCCTTTGCAATTTCATATTCGGGTACCTTTACCGCTTCTTTAAGGATCGACAAGTGGCGGATAGCTTCATATAACTCAAAATCTTTAGCTGAGAACATTGCCTTAGAACCTATGGAGCCTATATAGCTTAAATAACTATTGTAATCTGCATCGGCAATAATTGGAGCATGTCCGGCCGACTCATGGATGATGTCTGGTGCAGGGGTATATTCTATATGGTTGATCTGCCTAATATCAGCTGCAATTACCAGTACATGGTAAGCCTGATATTCCATGAAGGCAGCTGGTGGAATAAACCCATCTACAGTTACCGCACCCCAACCTAGTTTAGCCAGGTTATCGTTCATCGTTTGCAAATCTGGAATATATTCTATACTTAAACCTGCACGCTGTAGTCCCTTGATATAAGGATAATGGGCAACATCTTTCAGATAACTATAATTCTGTCGCATTACATAGCGCCATACAGCCTGGTCTACAGGTGTATATTTAACGTAGTTCTGATCGACAATAAATTGCCTTAAATGCTTCGGCAGCTTAGCCACCTGTGGGTTGTTAAAGTCATTAAAATCACTCATCACTTGTTTATATTTGTAGGATCTAAGGTAGTGCTTCTATACAATTTATCAACAAGAGTGCGACCCTTTTACTTTCTGGTGATTCTATTTTTTTACTTTGAAAGAGAAATGCGTTTGCATAAAATAACTAGCAAGCGCCAGCAATACTGAAATTAAGAATTTTGAGACAGTTGGGTAAAAATTAAATGTTTCTACCAATAATTTGAGTAATGCGTAATTAAGCAGTGCATTGGTAACTACAACAATACCGTACCTAAATATCTGTATTCTGCCTTTTAGCTCTGATTGTGTAAATACAAGATATTTATTTAGCGTAAAGCCTATAATAAAAGAAAGTGGCGCTTCAATAATTAATGCGGCAACAGGCGAAGTGATCATTCCAGGACGGAACGGCAGATAAACATCTTTCTGATCAAGCACGTAATTGTATATAACAAAATATAACACGCTTCCGCTTACCAGGTTTGTACCTCCAGAAACCATGTACCTGAAGGTATGCAATGGAAACCAGCGTGAAAAAAGGGGGTAGAAGAAATCTATAAATTTTAAAAGGGCTTTACGCATATTAAATTAAAAGTGATACTGCAAATGGCGCGCAATTTAGGGATAGATTATCATTTATCGAAATCACACTAAGCATTAAGGCTTCGCTGCTGCAGGCACTGAAATGAAATCAATTACCGCACAGTATCTATATCCCGGATGCTTCCTGATGTTTACCCCGACAAGATTTAAGTTATAACTTGTTCCTAAGATCGTTTTCCTATGCCCCAGATCGGGAACGCCTTTATCAAGTAGTAACATGCAGACATTTGCAAGCCCCTTAGAAAATCCAAAAGCGAGGTTTTCTGCCATAGCATGTCTTGGATAGTATTGTGAAATCCTATCCTTTACCGTTCTCCCGTCGCTCGAATTATGTCCTGCAATATTGTTCTTGCTTAGGTCTTTTGCATGCTGCTGAGCAATGTAGGTTAATGTTTCATCCGGACTAAAAATTGATAATCCTTTAATTCCTTTCAAATCCTTTTCCAAACCACGGTAATACTTGTCTTTTCTATTTACCCTCAATTCTTCGAAATTACTATATTGCTTCATATCAATATTATAAGCATTTACAAAATCCTGAAAATAGGTGTTAAAAAACTTTTCTCCATCCATACGGGAAAGATTCATATAAAAGATGATTTTCTTTTCTTCGTCATTCAGGTAAGTGGTGTTTATTGCAGTATTTGCAATTTCTAACTCTTCTGGCGACCAACTGTTTCCTGTACTAAATGATTGTGCATTTACAGCTGTTACAGTAGAAAATAACAGGAATAATGCTGCGTAGATAAATTTCATGATTGAATTAACGTAGATAAAAATGTTTTAATATTGGTAGTGTTAACAATAATGAGACCATTTGGGAGATGATCGCTTTTTCAATAGAGTTTATGATTATAATAGAAGGGTCTATTCCTGATTTCATTTGGCAACTGTAATGTTTTTCTGTCCAAGACCGACTGTATAGCATGCCCTGTATTGTCTATTCCTGATTTCACTTGACAAAGTTTAGGTAAACCCTTAAATTTAAACAAGTATGGAAAAGCCAAGAAAAGGATCAAAAGGTGGTCGGTTAACCATCTATGATGACAGTTTTAAAATAGCAG
>Ga0247730_1000269_pt1 | contig 46193 bp, 38 predicted proteins | sample UWRJL073202C2_FD_180959 | JGI IMG/M metagenome (GOLD analysis project Ga0247730, IMG submission 180959) | Plant litter microbial communities from Arlington Agricultural Research Station in Wisconsin, United States - UWRJ-L073-202C-2 | ecosystem: Environmental > Terrestrial > Plant litter >... | reverse complement strand
GGGTTTAACGTGTGAGCCGTGTGCGCCTGCCCAGACTCGGGATCCAGCATTTGTTCGACGTTGCCGTGATCTGCCGTGATCAGGCACTCGCCACCACTTTCGAGTGTGGCTTGTACGACCCTTTGCAAGCATTCATCCAGCGTTTCCACCGCTCTTACGGCGGCATTGAAATCCCCGGTGTGACCCACCATGTCGCCGTTCGCGTAGTTGCAGACGATCATGTCGAAAGCACCGCCACGAATTGACTCAACCAACCGGTCGGTGAGCTCGATGGCGCTCATTTCCGGTTTTTGGTCATATGAAGCGACATCGGGAGAAGGGATCAAAATCCGTTCTTCACCGGGGAATGGCTGCTCGCGCCCACCGTTGAAGAAGAATGTGACGTGCGCGTACTTTTCGGTTTCTGCGATTCGCAGTTGAGTCTTGCCCAACGTGCCTAGGTATTCGCCAAGGCTGTTGTTGATCGACTCTGGCGGGAACGCACACAAGCAGCCCAGATCCTGAGAGTACTGAGTCAACGTCAGAAACTGATCCTTGGCGACTGTTACCGGGCGAGGGAAGTGATCAAACACCGGATTGATCAGTGCCTGGCTCAACTCACGCGCCCGGTCGGGGCGAAAGTTCAAGAACACGACGCCATCCTCTGGCTCCATGCGCACCGTGTCGCCAATCACCGTGGCATTGACGAATTCGTCGGACTCATCTCGCTCATAGGCAGCCTGCAGTGCTTCGGCGGCTGAGCGGTACTGGTACTGCGCTTCCCCGCAACTGACCAGCTTGTAGGCGGTTTCAACACGCTGCCAGCGGTTGTCCCTGTCCATGGCGAAGTAACGACCGACCAGGGTCGCTACACGGCCTACTCCCAGCGCGGCGAGTTCACGCTCAAGTGCTTCAATCGCTTGCGAAGCGCTGCGGGGAGGGGTGTCTCGGCCATCCAGAAAAGCATGAACGTAGAAGCGCTGAACCCCTTTTTGCGCAAGGATTTTGCAGGTTGCGATGATTTGGTCGACGTGGCTGTGCACGCCGCCAGGGGAGAGCAATCCCATCAGGTGTACAGCGCCTTGGCGCACCTTTACACCCCTGAGCAGGGCGTTGAGTGATTCATTGTTGGCGAATTCACCGTCGGCAATGGCTTTATTGATCCGCGTGAAGCTTTGGTACACCACCCGCCCGGCACCCAAGTTCATGTGCCCGACTTCGGAGTTGCCCATTTGCCCTTCTGGCAGGCCAACAGCCATGCCAGAGGTGGCAATTTGCGCGTTCGGATACTGCTTGAGCAAAGCGTCGAATACGGGCGTGCGTGCCGCTGCGAAGGCATTGGAATCCTTCGCATCGCGCAAACCTACTCCATCCAGAATAATCAGTGTGCGAGCACTCATTGTTTGGCCACTCAGAATATATAATCAGTGGTCAGGAAGCTCGATTGCCGATTACGAATAATCTCGCTGATCAGCGCCTTGTTGCTTTCCTGAAATTTGGTAGCAACCAATGTGCGAATCGAGAAGACCCGCAAGGCGTCGTCCACCGACAAGGTGCCTTCAGCCGAGTTTTTGCGGCCATTAAACGGGAACGAGTCCGGGCCGCGCTGGCACTGGGCGTTGAGGTTGATGCGGCCTACCTGGTTGGCGAAGGCATCTATCAGACGGCCAACTTGCGCTGCGTTGGTGCCGAAGATGCTCAACTGCTGACCGAAATCAGAGTCCAGAACGTAATCGATCACGGTTTCCAAGTCGCGGTAAGGCACGATCGGGACAACCGGGCCGAACTGTTCTTCTTGATAAACACGCATGTCCGAAGACACCGGGTACAACACAGCCGGGTAAAAGAACGATTCACGAACTGACCCGCCACCCGGATTCACAACCTTCGCGCCTTTTGCGACGGCGTCGGCAACAAGGCCACTCAGATAGTCGGTTTTGCCAGGTTCGGGCAGTGGCGTCAGGGAAACACCTGATTCCCACGGCATGCCGGGTTTGAGAGCAGCCACTTTGTTGTTGAACTTCTCAACAAATGAATCGACCACATCCTCATGTACGAAGAGGATTTTCAGCGCGGTGCACCGCTGACCATTGAACGACAAAGAGCCGGTCACCGCTTCGTTGACGGCGTTGTCCAGATCGACTTCCGGTAGAACGATGCCCGGGTTCTTAGCATCCAGGCCCAGTACTGCTCGCAGGCGATGAGGCTTGGGGTGCAGCTTCTTGAGTGCGCTGGCCCCCTTGTTAGTGCCAATGAAGGCGAAGATATCAATCTTGCCGCTGGCCATCAGGGCGCTGACGGTTTCACGGCCGCTGCCGTAAATGACGTTGATTACGCCGGCAGGGAAGCTGTCGCGGAACGCCTCCAGCAACGGGCGGATGAGCAACACGCCGAATTTGGCAGGTTTGAATACCACGGTGTTACCCATGATCAACGCAGGAATCAGGGTGGTGAATGTTTCATTGAGTGGGTAGTTGTAAGGGCCCATGCACAGGGTGACACCCATCGGAACGCGCCGGATCTGGCCGAGCGTATCCTGCTCAAGCTCAAATCGGCTGGAACGTCGATCGAGCTCCTTCAGTGCGTTGATGGTGTCAACAATGTAGTCGCACGTGCGATCAAATTCTTTTTCCGAATCTTTGAGGTTCTTGCCGATTTCCCACATCAACAACTTCACGACGGCTTCGCGTTGAACGCGCATGCGCTGCAGGAACGCTTCGACATGCTGAATGCGCTCGGCAACGCGCATCAGCGGCCATGCGCCGTGACCGTTGTCGTAGGCTTTCACGGCGGCGTCCAGAGCGACCAATGCCGCCTCGGCGTCCAGTTGTGGCGTGCTGCCCAGGATGACCGGCTCGTCACCCGTACGCGTGTTGATGAACACCGGGCTGCGCACCGAGGCCAATGGGCCTTGCCAGGTCTGCAGAACGCCGTCGACCAGATATTCACGCTGCTCGATGACTTCACCGAGTCGATATTGCTCGGGAATATCGGCAGCTGCTGGGAACAAATTTTCGAGAAGACTTACGGTGCTCATGCTGTACCTCTTGGAGTTGTTCTTGCGGCATCACAAATGGAGATAAACGAGGATGCGTCCAGAGATGCTCCGCCTATCAATCCACCGTCAATGTCGGGCTGGGAGAAAAGAGCTTGGGCGTTGTCGGCTTTCACACTGCCGCCGTAGATGATCTGAAGATCGCTTGCCGCTTGCTTGTTGAATACGGCAATCACACCCCTGATGTGTTGATGCACGGCCTGGGCTTGTTCCGGGGTTGCGGTTTCGCCGGTGCCGATGGCCCAGACGGGTTCGTAAGCGATCACGCCGCGTGTCAGCTTCACAATCCCGCAACGCTTAATGACGGCAGTCATCTGATTCGTCACGATGCAGTTAGTGATTTCTGCCCGGCGCTGATCCAGTGTTTCTCCAACACACAACACTGGAATCAGCCCCAGATCGAGCGCCGCTGCGAACTTTTGTGCAACCACTTCGTCAGTCTCGCCAAACAGTGCCCGGCGTTCGGAATGGCCGACCAATACGTAACGGCAACCGATATCGAGGAGCATGGAACCGCTGACTTCGCCGGTGAACGCTCCGTGAGTCTCGGGGCTGAGATTCTGCGCACCCAGTGCAATTTTGCTGCCTTGCAGGCGCGCCGCCACCGATGAGAGGTACGGAAAGGGCGGGCACACCGCAACTTCGAGATTTCCCTCGTCGCTCATGCCGGCAATAAGCGCTTCCAGTAGCGCCTCGTTGGCCTGCTGAGCACCGTTCATTTTCCAGTTACCTATAACAAGGTTCGGCTTCATGGCATGAGCTCCTAAACGTTGCGCTTGAGCAATGGCTCAGCGCTGTAAGGGGCAGCGTCCTGAAGCGCTGCCTCGATGCGCAGCAGTCGGTTGTACTTACCAACACGGTCAGAGCGGCACAACGAGCCTGTCTTAATCTGGCCTGCGCAGGTGGCGACTGCCAGATCCGCAATCGTCGTATCTTCCGTTTCGCCGGAACGGTGGGAGATCACGGCGGTATAACCGGCGTCCTGCGCCATACGGATTGCATCCAGCGTTTCGCTGAGGCTGCCGATCTGGTTGAATTTGATCAGAATCGAGTTGGCGATCTTTTTATCGATGCCTTCTTTCAGGATTTTAGTGTTGGTCACGAACAAATCGTCACCGACCAGTTGAACCCGCGAGCCCAGCTTTTTGGTCAATGCCGCCCAGCCAGCCCAGTCGCTCTCATCCATACCGTCTTCAATCGAGATGATCGGGTACTTGTCGCAGAGTGACGCGAGGTAATCCGCGAAACCTTCGGAGTCAAACGTCTTACCTTCGCCGGCGAGCACATACTTGCCGTCTTTGTAGAATTCGGACGCTGCGCAATCCAGCGCCATGGTGATGTCTTTGCCTAGTTCATAGCCCGCGCGTTCAACGGCCTCTTTAATGACCACCAGCGCTTCTTCGTTCGAGCTCAGCGATGGCGCAAAACCGCCTTCATCGCCCACCGCAGTACTGAGGCCGCGTTCGGTCAGTACCTGCTTGAGGGTGTGGAATACTTCAGCGCCGATACGCAAGGCCTCTTTGAACGAAGGCGCGCCGACTGGCTGAATCATGAATTCCTGGATGTCGACGTTGTTGTCCGCGTGCTCGCCACCGTTGATGATGTTCATCATCGGCACCGGCATGCTGAAACGGCCTGCTTGGCCGTACAGCGCCGCAAGGTGCTGGTAGAGGGGGATCGACCTGAACTCGGCAGCGGCCTTCGCAGTGGCCAGAGAAACAGCAAGCACGGCATTGGCACCCAGGTTGCTTTTGCTGTCCGTGCCGTCAAGCTCGATCATCGCGGCATCGACCGCCCGTTGGTCGAGGGCGTCCATCCCCACAATCTCATCACGGATGGCGGTATTCACATTAGCAACCGCTTTGAGCACGCCTTTGCCTTTGTAACGTGAACCGCCATCGCGAAGCTCCAGAGCCTCTCTGGAACCTGTGGAAGCTCCCGAAGGTACGCTTGCCGTCGCCTTGATACCGCTTGCCAGCGTCACAACAGCTTCGACGGTCGGATTGCCGCGAGAGTCCAGAATTTCATGTGCAACGACATTTACGATCAGGCTTTTGTTAGTCATTTTTATCTTTACCTTGCAAAGGGATGTCGCGTTGCTGGGCGTCATCGACCATTGGAGAGAACTCAGCAGTCAGCAGCTCTTGTTGCTCGGAATATTCGGCGCGTATGTCGAACCCCCGAGGCCAGGCCTCGTGCTCTTGAGTACTCACCGTGCTCTGGTTTTTCATAACCACACCTCTCAGCGGATCGCTTCGCCGACACGAACCACTCGCAGGGAGTTAGTGCCGCCTTGAGCGTTGGCGTAGTCACCCTTGGTAATCAGCACGTGATCGCCATCGGTGACGACACCGCGACGGATCAGCTCATCGACTGCGCGGTGGTTCACTTCTTCGTTGGGGTAATCGTCGGAGTCGAACGGGATCGTGGTGACGCCCCGGAACATCGTGACCCGATTCTGCGTGCGGGCGTTTCTTGAGAACGCAAAGATTGGCAGGTGTGAACGGATGCGAGACATGAGGCGCGGAGTGTCGCCGCTCTCGGTCATGCAAATGATCGCTTTTACGCCGTGCAGATGGTTCGCCGCGTACATGGCGGACATGGCGACCGATTCATCGATCTTGTGGAAGACTTCGTCGACGCGGTGTTTGGAGCGGTGCGCCAGCGGGTGCTTCTCTGCGCCCATGATGACGCGGTGCATCGCATCAACAGTCTCGATCGGGTAGGCGCCGGCAGCTGTTTCGGCAGAAAGCATGACTGCGTCGGTGCCGTCGAGCACGGCGTTCGCAACGTCGAACACTTCCGCACGGGTCGGCATGGACTGGGTGATCATGGTTTCCATCATCTGGGTTGCAGTGATGACGACGCGATTCAGCGCGCGAGCGCGGTCGATGATCAGTTTCTGCACGGCAACCAGCTCGGCATCGCCGATTTCTACACCCAGATCCCCGCGAGCCACCATGACGGCTTCCGACGCTTCAATGATGGCGTCCAGAATGCTCACGTCATTGACGGTTTCGGCACGTTCGATTTTGGCCACCAGCCCGGCTTCGCCACCGGCTTCGTGCAGCAGTTGGCGGGCCAGGTGGATATCAGCCGCATCTCGGGGGAACGACACTGCTAGGTAATCCACTTGCATCTTGGCAGCGGTTTTAATGTCGATACGATCCTTCTCTGTCAGAGCGGATGCAGACAGACCGCCGCCTTTGCGGTTGATGCCCTTGTTGTTGGAGAGCGGGCCACCGACGACCACCTCGCAGAGCAATTGGGTTTTTTCGACGCGCAAGACTTTGAGCTCGATCCGGCCATCATCCAGCAGAAGGATGTCATCTGGACGGCTATCGGTAATCAACGCTTCATAGTCGATACCGACTCGGTTCTGGTCGCCAGCGTTTTTGTCCAGGGACGCATCAAGAACGAATTGCTCGCCTTTCTTGATGACTACTTTGCCCTCTGCAAAACGCGCAATGCGAATTTTAGGCCCCTGCAAATCCGCTAAGACGGAGACGAACCGACCGTTCTTGGCGGCCAATTCACGCACCAGCTGTGCACGGGCGATGTGATCCTCAGCGCTGCCGTGAGAAAAGTTAAGACGTACGACGTCAACACCGGCCTTGATCAGTCCTTCGATGGCCTCCCGAGTTTCGGTGGCTGGGCCGAGGGTGGCGACGATCTTGGTTCTTCTCTGCATTACGGGTTCCTTGAGGAATTTTGTGGGTAATGGTGTGAAATCAACTTTCACGCATCAATAGCCAGATTGCTAATCTGATGGCGAATTCGTCTGGCGCGTCGTCTTGAGCAGGTTTAAACGTTTTTATGTGTTTTTTGCTCAATGAATACTTGGGTTTATGAGCTAAAGTAATGCAGGTCTGGGCCGATCCAAGAGTGACGCGGTAGAAAAAGATTCGCACATTGACGTATCAAAATGCAATGTTATTTTGGTGGGGTGATAGCCTTTTTCCATATCTACTGCGTGACCGGTGGTGCGTGTGCTGACATCGGTCATTGGTTTTCTTCAGCGCAGCACGCCATCAGAGGGCCGAGCTTCAACATCAGAACAAGAAAGCGCGGCTTGAAGGGCCAAGCGCACCTACTTCCAACACGGGTATGCGAATAATGATTATCGAGAAAGTCTGTGGTGCCTGGTTTGCGGATGCTGTTAAACCTTGCGATGTTTTTTCCGATGCGCAGCTTTTCTCGCTGCTATCTGCCTGGAGTGTCAGCCCATGCTGCTAAGGCGGATCCGGATTGCACCCCGGGCGTTCATCGGGTTTGCAGCCATCGCGTTGCTCAGCGTGTTTCTGGGGTTGTTTGCGCTCAAACAAATCCGGGATGTTCAGGCTCAGGCCGCCGATATTCAGGACAACTGGATGCAGCGGGTGCGAGCGTTAGGGGCATCGAACGCTGCGTTGAACCGCTACCGTATGGGCTCGATGCAGCACATCCTTTCAACGACTGAAGATGAGATGCAGTCCTACGAGGACAAGACCGCTGGGCGATTGAAAAACGTGCGTGAGCAGATGGTGGCCTATGCCAATCTATTAACGACAACCGAAGACAAGGGGCGGCTGGAGGCCTTCAACCGTAGCCTCGACACGTATGCCAGGAATCACCTTGAATTACTCAGGCTCTCTCGTTTGGGGGACAAGGCAGGTGCGCGCGCTTACCTCATGACGATCCGAGATTCCTACGATCAGATGACCAAAAACTTCGATGATTTGATTGATCGTGCAAACCAGGGCGCGGAGCTGGCGGGGCAGCACTCCGATAGCGCTTATTCAGAGGCGGTCAATGGCATCAGTTTGGTCATCCTGCTCGTAGGTGTCGGTACGATACTGGTGGCGTTGCTACTCACGCGCAGCATTACCTTGCCCATCATGGACGCTGTCCGTGTGGCAGAAACCATTGCCAAGGGCGATCTGACCAAGCCCATTAATCCCGACGGAAACGATGAGGCCAGTCGTTTGCTCGCAGCATTGGCCATCATGCAGGGCAGTCTATTGACCACCCTCAAACAGATCAGCGGTTCATCAACCCAGTTGGCTTCTGCTGCGGAGGAGCTGAATGCCGTGACATCCGAGGGCAGTAGAGATCTCCAACAACAGCATGGGGAAATCGAACAGGCGGCCACCGCAGTCACTGAAATGACGGCCGCTATCGAAGAGGTTGCGCGAAATGCCGCATCCACTTCTGACCTTTCCCAAGAATCTCGTGCTATTGCCCTAAAAGGGCAGCAGCGAATGTTGGAGGCAGTGGCTTCCATTCAAGGGCTCACGCGAGGTGTAGCGGTCAGCTCCGAGCAAGTGGGAGGGCTTGCAGATCAGGCTCAGGGTATCGGCAAGGTGCTGGATGTCATCCGCACGATTGCAGAGCAAACCAATCTATTGGCGCTCAATGCTGCGATTGAAGCGGCACGTGCAGGCGAGGCGGGTAGAGGATTCGCGGTAGTGGCTGACGAAGTGCGCGCATTGGCTCACCGCACTGCGCAATCGACCCGGGAAATCGAGGAAATGATTGGCAGCATTCAGAAAGGCACCGCCGATGCCGTTGGCACCATGCAGAGCAGCAGTAGCATGACTCAACAAACCCTGGAGCTCGCCGAACTCGCCAGGATTGCACTTGAGGAGATCGTCGCGGCGAACGACGAGATCAATGACCGTAACCTGGTCATCACTACCGCTGCCGAGGAGCAGGCCCATGTGGCGAGATCCGTCGACCAGAATTTGCTGAACATCAGGGAGCTTTCCATCCAGTCCTCTGAAGGCTCTAACCAGACAACGGCTGCGTCTCAGTCGCTGGCGAATCTGGCGTCAGAGCTTAATACGATGGTCAGGCATTTCCAGATCTGAAAATGCGCCAAGAACCTTTCGCTGGCCGTATACTCCGGCAATCGCTGTCTAAGCCAGCGAAGGTTTATTGTTTAGGTTTTTAACAAGTCAGTGAGTTGAGAATGGCTGCAAGCGCTCTAGTCCAAAGGATTGTTGCAGAAATCCGCCAGAAAATTCAGGTTCGCGAACTTGAAGTGGGCGCGCACATGAGCGCCCAGAAAGTGGCGGATGAGTTCAAGGTATCGCGGTCTCCCGCCCGTGAGGCATTGCTCACGCTGGCCAATGATGGCTATCTGGAGCAGTTTGCCAATCGGGGGTTCTTTGTACTGGAACGCGCGCACGAAACGGTAGCGCTCAATGATGAGGTGCGATCACTCGAAGAACCGGAAGAATATTATCGGCTCTCCGAAGACTGGCTGAACAACCTCATCCCTCAGGAAGTTACCGAGCAATTCCTGCGCACCCGCTACAACCTCACTAAAGTTCAGGTTATCGATATTCTCAATCGTGCGGCCAAGGTCGGTTGGGTCGAGCCCAAGCCTGGTTACGGCTGGCGTTTTCTGGATGTTGCGAAGACCCCGGAAACCCTGGAGCAGATTTATAAAGTCAGATCGCTAATCGAGCCTGCAGCCTTACTCGAACCGACCTATCAGCACGACATGGACATCCTGCGTCGCCTCAAGAAAGAACAGCAGGACATGCTGGACGGGGGCATCGATACATTGCCAGCGGATGTGCTGCTCAGGAACGGTATCCGTTTCCATGAGGAGTTCATCAAACTCTCCGGAAATCCGCTGTACCTGATGATTTTGAGGCAGATGAACAACATGCGCCGCCTGCTGGAATATCGCTCAATGATCGACCGCAAGCGCCTGTACAAACAATGCGCCGAGCATATCCAGATGATTGAACTGGTGGAGCAGGGAAACAACCTCGAAGCGGCGCATTTAATGAAACGCCACCTAAGCGGCTCGTTTGCCCATAAATCTCCGATTCTTCGGTTGCGGGTTGAAGATCAGCTAGCCGCACACGTCTAAGGGCACACCGCTGTGCGGAGCGCTCACAGGGACATTTGAAAACACCGGCCAAGGCCGGTATTTCACTTTAGGGGGCTGACTTTCAATCCAATTTTTCCTTTTCTGGAAGCGCACATCGCTTCACCCATCGATCATGTATCGGCTCAGCGCAGAGCATCACCACCACCAAGCGCATGATCTGCATCGCTGTGACCAGACCGACCGCCAGGTGCAGGGCCTCGGCTGTGAGGTACATCTCAGTACTGCTGCCCGGCATCATGCCAAGTGCCAGGGTTGAGGTCGGGAGGTCGATGACATGGCTCAAAAGCCACGCTGTCAGAACCGTGAAGCCGATCATTGATAGGGTGAACGCCGCCACCTTGAGCAGGTAGGTCGGGGCTGACTTGAAGAATTGCCGGTCAAAATGGATGCCCAGTGCACAGCCAATCATCAGTTGGCCGTAATGGCTGAGCTCCACCGGCAAGGCCATTTGCAGGTTGAACGTGGCTGTGCAGAACGCACAAAGGGCCATGGGCCCGAACATCCAAGGATTTGGCCAGCCCAGACGCTTCCATCCCATCGCGACCAATGCGCCCCCCAGCAGCATAGGTGCCAGCCAGTACCAGTCTGCCGGCAGCCTTGCATAGGTAGCATTAGGCAGTACGTGGGCCAGATAAAACATCGTGGGCGGCACACATAAGACGATCAATACCAGCCTGACGCTGTGTGCGGCTGCGATCTTGCCCACATCTGCGTTATGACGCATGCCCAACTGGATCATCTCGGCGAAGTTGGCTGGCATGAAGGCAAAGTAAGCAGTGGTGAGATCCATCCCTCGGCGGTGCATGAAGCTGATGCCAACCAGCGCGATGCCCAGGGTAAGCAACGCTACCAACAACATCATCGGAAAGCGTTGGATGATCTCGTCCAGTACCAGGGGTGTGAAGTGCAGGCCGATGGATGTGGCAATCATCCATTGGCCTGAAATGCGCCCTTTAGGTATTTCGCCAATCCTCCAACCGATACACCGCACGGCGATCACCGCCAACATCGAACCGATGATCCACGGCAACGGCCAATGCATCCAGGTTGCTGCCATGGCTCCACATACTCCCACGATGGGGGTGCCCCACCAGGAGCGAAGTCCCTTTAGAAAGGATTTCATGCGCTGAAGTCGCGACGGTCAGCGAAAACCATGCAAACGGGGCTCCCGGTCTCGATAACCTGGCCTGTCGATGTCAGTCGACCTGTCTGTGAATCCACCGAAAACGTGACAATGGTGTCGGTGTCTTCATTGGCAGCGTAGAGAAACTGTCCGGACGGGCTCAGCGCGAAGAAACGAGGTGTTTTGCCTTCAGTGGGGAAGGCTTCGACAAAGGTAAGCAGGCCGCTTTGCTGGTCGATGCTGAATAGCGCGACGCTGTCGTAGCCGCGATTGGACGCATAGAGAAAGCGGCCGGTTTTATCAACTTCGATTTCTGCCGCCCGGCTGTTGCCGACGAAGCTCTCTGGCAGCGATGACAGTATCTGCAGGGCGGTCAGTTCGCCGGTTTCGCTATCAAAATCGTATGTCGTTGCAGTCGAGTCGAGCTCGTTGATCGCATAGAGGCGCGCAAGTGAAGGGTGGAAAGCAACGTGGCGAGGGCCCGAGCCTTCTCGCGCGACGACATGCGGCACTTTGGCAGGCTTGAAAGTGCCTGTTTGCGCATCGAATTCGAAGCTGAAAATTCGATCCAGGCCTTTGTCAGGCACGATGATGAAGCGACCACTCGGATCAAACGGGTTGAAGTGTGGTTTCGGGATGGTTTGTTCTACCCGATGAGGCCCGATTGGCCCTTCCATTGTGGTGCACTGCAGCAGTTCACCCAGCGTTCCATCAGCCTCTATCGCTATCACTGCCAGGGAGCCACCTATGTGGTTGCTGACCAACAGATAGTGATTGTCAGGATCGATGGCGAGGTGAACCGGATTCAGCCCGCCAGTCGTGACGGTGTTAAGCAGAGATAATCGACCGTCGGCATTGACGGCAAAAGCGCTGGCCTCTTCACGATCACCGTGAATGCAGTACAGAAACTGCTGATCTTTGCTCATGGCGAGAAAAGACGGGTTGGTCAGGCCTGCAACAAGCTGCAGATGGGTCAGTCTACCGGTCGCTTGGTCGAGTCTATAAACGTTGATTCCATCGCCGCGAGCGTTTCTGTCTCGTGTCGTGCGACATCCTACGTATACGTACATGCTCAGCTCTCTTGTTCCGTAAAGTCAGGCAATTAATCCTGCGTTCGACGCGTCCACTACGAGTACACCGTCTTCATCAGCCACCACCAGGTCGCCAGGCTGAAAAGTGACATCGGCGAGCGTGACGGCAATTCCCGCCAGTCCCTGGCCTTGTCGGTTTGAGCCCTTGGGCACAACCCCAAGGGCGCGTACTCCGATGTCCATCGAAGCAATAGTCGTCACGTCACGCAAACAGCCGTTGATGATCACGCCTTCCCATCCGTTATCCATCGCAATCTGGGCGCTCATATCGCCAAACACCGCACACCGCTCACTGGCGCCCGCATCGATGACCAGCACTTTCCCTTGGCCGGGAGTCTCGATGGCTTCTTTGATTCGCGAACTGTCTTCGTAGCATTTGACTGTGACGGCCTCGCCTCTGAATTGCGTGCGTCCACCGAAGCTTTGGAAACGAGGAGGGAGGAAGCGGGCTCGATCCTTTAACTCATCGCAGATTTCAGTGGTGTTCATGGCTGGTAGCCTCCTTCAACGGTTTTGTCTGGGCCACAACCTTGCGCACGACGTAGGGAAGAATGCCGCCTTCGCGCAGGTATAAGGTTTCCTGGGTGGAATCTATTTTCAGGACAAGTTCAAAGTCTCGCTGTTCGCCGTTTTGAGTAATCAGCAAACGAATCGGGTTGACCCCCACAGCCAGACTGTCCAGTCCTTCGATATCAAGTTGCTCAGAACCGTCCAGGGCCAGATCTGCGGCGCTTTGGCCCGATTTGAACTCGATGGGGAATACGCCCATGCCGATCAGGTTGCTACGGTGGATCCGCTCAAAACTCCGCGCCACCACGGCCTTGACGCCTAGGGTGGCTTGAGCCTTTGCGGCCCAGTCGCGACTTGAGCCCGCGCCATAGTTGAACCCTGCGACGATCAATAGGGGGATCTTTAGCTCGACATAGGTCAACGCGGCGTCATAAACCCGCATCACATCGCCGGTAACGTTTTTCGCCCAGCCGCCTTCTGCCGGTTGCTCTGACAGGAGCAGATTCCTGACTGACCGGTTCACGAAAGCACCGCGCATCATCACCTCGTGATTGCTGCGGCGGGTCGAGTACTGGTTAAGATCGTCGATGGCCTCACCACGATCCAGCAACCATTGGCCAGCCTGGCTTTCGCTTGGAATGGCACTGGCCGGTGATATGTGGTCGGTGGTGACGTTGTCACCTAACACCATCAGCGGGCGAGCGCCTTCGATTGCCAGGGATCGAGCCGGCTCAGCATCGACCCCCTGCAAGTAAATCGGACGACGGAGGTAGGTCGATGACGGATCCCAGGGGAACTGGACACTGCCCACCGCTGACAGTTGTTGCCAATGATGAGTGCCATCCCACAGTGTGGCATTGCGTTTGCGGAACAGCTCGGGCAATACCGTTCGCTCGACCAGTGCGGTGACTTCGTCTTCTTGCGGCATCAGCTCATGTAGGAATACATCGTTGCCTTCAGCATCCTGGCCAAGTGGTTCGTGCTGAATATCCGTATCAATGGTGCCTGCGATGGCGTAAGCGACGACCAGCGCAGGTGAAGCCAGATAGCCGATCTGTACTTTTGGATTGACCCTGCCTTCAAAGTTTCGATTGCCGGAGAGCACGACAACGGTCTTCAAACCTTCGTCGGCAAAGGTTTCCATGTGCGGTTCTAGCTTTCCGGAGTTACCGATGCAGGTCATACAGCCAAAACCTGCGAGGTCAAACCCGAGTGCCGAGAAGTCAGCCATCAGATTGGCATGTTCAAGGTAATCGGCAACCACCTGGGAACCAGGCGACAGCGAGGTCTTGACCCATGGTTTGCGCTTCAGGCCTCGGGCCCGGGCGTTACGTGCAAACAAACCGGCCTGAATCATCTGGCTCGGGTTCGCGGTGTTGGTGCAACTGGTGATCGCCGCGATCGAGATCACGCCATGCGTAACAGGCTCGCCGAATGAAGGCTCAAAGAAACTCGCGGTCTTGTCGGTTGAGGTGGCAATGACTTGTGCACCTTCACCCAGGATGTCATGACGGAAGGAACTGGCCGCGTCAGCCAGCTTGCGCCATTGATGCGGCTGATGCGGGCCCGCAACGCTGAGTTCGATTGCATCCAGATCCAGCTCAATGATTTGTGTGAATTGAGGCTCAGGGTCGCTGTCATGACGCCACAGCGATTGCACGCCGAGGTAAGCGTTAATTCTCGCCAATGTTTCATCATCGCGTCCGGTGAGACGCATGTACTGCATGGTCGTATCATCGAACGGGAAAAACACCACCGTCGCGCCGTACTCCGGGGCCATGTTAGACAACGTGCCCCGAGCGGCCCAGCTCAGCCCAGATAAACCCGGGCCGCAGAACTCTACAAATTTGCCGACCACGCCACGGGCCCGCAGGATTTGAGTAATCCGCAATGCCAGATCGGTGGCCGTCACGCCGGGCCGCAGTTTGTTTGTCAGGCGAATGCCGATGACTTCCGGAAAGCTGATAGGGACAGGCTCGCCGAGCATGGCTGCCTGGCCTTCAAGACCGCCAACGCCCCAGCCGAGGATGCCGATGGCATTGATCATCGGGGTGTGGCTGTCAGTTGCCACCATGTCGTCCGGGTGCAGCAATGGCTCATCGTCGGACGTGCGGCTTTCCCACACTACCTTGCCCAGTGATTCCATGTTGACCTGGTGAATGATGCCCGTGCCTGGCGGTACCACTTTGAAGTTATCAAGACTTTCCTGCGCCCACTTGATGAAACGGTAGCGCTCGGAGTTTCGACGGTAGTCGATATCCAGGTTGCGCTCGACCGAGTCGGCATGGGCGTAACTTTCCACGATCACGGAATGGTCGATGGTCAGAACAGCCGGAATCATCGGGTTCATGGTGGCAGATGCACCACCCATTTCGCTGACCATGTCGCGCATTCCGGCGAAATCTGCGAGCGCGGGCAAACACGTGGTGTCGTGAAACATCAGGCGATTAGGGAAGAAGGGCACTTCACAATCGGCACGGTTGGTTTCAAGGCATTCCAGAAAATCGGGCAGCGAGGCAGGGGAGCAGCGGGCCACGTTCTCCAGCAGAATTCTCAGGGAGTAGGGAAGGCTGGCCAACCGTTCTGCAGTAACGACTTTTTTGAGATCAACAAAAGCGTATTGACGGTTGCTCACATTCAGGTGATTGAGAAACCGAGGGTCGATGGTTGAGATCATATGACCTTCAAGATGTGTTCGTGAGTCGAAGTGGCGGTTCCACTGCTTGATAGGATGATCCTAAGCAACCTCTGACCTGGCGAAAATTGATACTTGAAGAAAGAAACGTTCGCCTCAGGAGAACGTCAGGCAGTGAGGTGCCCGACAAAGGCCTTGGCGGTGGGAGCCAATGCCTCAAAGCTGCGGGAGACGATGTTCAGTTGCCGATGCGCCCACGACTCCTCCAAGGCGATGGCATGCAGATGCAAGGGCTTGAGGTAGCGTCTTAATACGTCGCGCGGCAGGATGCAGATCCCCAGATTGGCTGAGGCCATCTGGCACATGCATTCGAAACTGCTAACCCGGATGCGTTGGCGCACCGTCGTGCCCAGCTTGCCGGCGTGCTCAGTGAGCAAGTTGTGGACAGAGCTTTCCTGATGAGGCCCGATGAATTCGTAGCCCAAGGCCTGCTCGAAGCTGACGCCCGTGAATTGCGCCAAGGGATGGGTTTCCGAGACGGCAACGACCAACTCATCGGTACGGTAGGCGATCGATTCAAGCCCCATTGCAGGTGTCTGCTCGGCAATGATGCCCAGATCGGCGCGTCCGTCCGCGACGGCTCTGACGATGGCGGCACCCACACGTTCTTCGATGTCGAACTTTATTTCAGGATAACTGTTCAGAAAGCGGCCGACGTCGATCGTGAGGTGCTGTGCCAATGCAGAAGTAATGGCGTGTAGACGAATATGGCCCTTGGTGCCCGAGCCATATTCTTCCAGTTCCGAATCCATTTTCCCCAGCGTTTCCATGAGCTGCACGGTGTAGTGCCTCAGGGACTGGCCCGCCGGAGTCAACTCCATCCCGCGCGGATACCTGACAAACAAGCTGGCCCCGACCTTGGCTTCCAGTTCGCTGATGCGTTTGCTGACAGCAGACGTCGCCAAGTGGCAGCGTTCAGCTGCTCTGGTGAGATTTCGCTGCTCAGCAACTGCCATGAATATTTCAAGGCTCAGCAGGTCGTGGCGCATTGGCTATCTCGCTTAGCGCTGTGGATACCGTCGATGCAGATCGGCAATCTGCTCGGGTGTCAGCGTCTTGAATTTATGTTGAAAAATCAGCAGGAAAAGCTGGGCTGTTGCTTCGAGCTCTTCCGTGGCATCCACTGCCGCGCTCAAATCAGAACCCGCTACAACCGGCCCGTGGTGCGCCAACAGCATAGCGTGGTGTTTGCCGGAGAACGAACGCACCGCGTCAGCCAGCGCTGGATCACCTGGAGCGTAGTACGGAACGAGCGGCAGTTTGCCGACACGCATGGCGTAGTAAGCCGTGATGGCGGGCAACAAGTCGTCCGGATCCAGCCCATCGAGTACTGACACTGCTACCGAGTGGGTGGAATGCAGATGAACCACCGCACCACTGGCTGGCCGCTCCTCGTACATGGCGAGGTGCAGCAGTGCTTCTTTGGACGGTTTGTCACCACTGATGTGGCGCCCGCTCCAGTCGAGCTTCGACAAGCGGGCAGGGTCAAGTCGGCCCAGCGATGATCCGGTGGGCGTCAAAAGCCACCCATCGTCTACACGTGCGCTGATATTGCCTGTGCCGCCATGAGTCAGCCCACGGTCATACATGGACTTGCCCAACAGAACGATCTCTTCGCGAAGTTTGTTTTCGCTCATTGCACCTGCCCCAACGCCTTCTCAAAGAAGTCGACAGTCCCGAAATTGCCGGACTTCAAGGCTAGTGCAATGGGCACATCTCTAAGCCCGACCGTCCAAGGCACACCTGGATCAATCGTCGCCCCGATGCGAAGAGCCTCAACATCAAGCGCTTTCACCACGGCACCGGAGGTCTCACCGCCGGCAACAACCAGCTTCCTCACTCCGAGGTCGACCAGGCCGATTGCTATGCGTGAGAGAGCGTCTTCGACGATCTGGCCCGCAGCTTCCACGCCGAGCAATTCCTGCGCGGCTTTTACAGTTTCTGGTTTGGCACTGCCATAGATCAGGACGGGCTCGGTCTGGATCAGGCTTTTCGCCCACTCCAGTGCCTGTGCCACTTGATCTTCACCTTTGGCCAGGGTCAGAGGATCGATCTGGAAACTCGGTCTGCTGGTTTGCCAATGCTCGACTTGCGCGTTGGTCGCCACCGAGCAACTACCGGAAAGCACCGCCCCAAGGCCACCGACTGGCGGCAGTTCGGAGGCTGCTTCGTTGCGCACCAGCAAGCCTTTACGGCCGAAATTATCCGGCAAGCCCAGGGCAATTCCTGATCCACCGGTGACCAGCTTGTGATCCTGGATGACGATGGAAATGGCCCGCAAGTCGTCGTCGGTGACGGCATCAACGATGGCGTAGCCGCAACCGGATTCCTTCACTTGAGCCATGGTCTTTTTAAGCAGACCGTTGCCCTTTGATACCGCGCTGTGAGGGATCAGGCCAACTTTTTTGCTGGTTTGCTGTTGCAACACATTGACCAGGTTGGAGTCGGTCATGGGAGTCAGCGGGTGATGACGCATGCCTGATTCGCTGAGCAGTACGTCGCCCACGAACAAGTGACCTTGGTAGACGGTGCGTTTATTTTCAGGGAAAGCAGGGCAGGCGATGGCAAAATCGATCCCGAGGGATTCCATCATGGCATCGGCGACCGGGCCAATGTTGCCTTTGGGGGTGGAGTCGAATGTGGAGCAGTATTTGAAAAAATACTGGCGACATCCGAGCGTTTTTAGCCACTCCAAGGCCTCAAGCGACTCTTTGACCGCTTCATCAGCAGGCAAGGTGCGGGTCTTGAGTGCGACCACCACGGCGTCAATGTCATCCGGGATTGGCCCCTTGGGAATGCCGATCACCTGCAGCGTGCGCATGCCGCCGCGCACCAGTGTGCTGGCAAGGTCGGTGCCGCCGGTGAAGTCGTCGGCGATGCAGCCCAGCAACAATTTAGTCACTGTTAATCCTCCCCGATTCAAGCATCGCGATCGGTGCCTGCGATGTTGAACGTTGAATTCTTGTTGGTATGGAATTGCCTGGATACAGCAAAAGGAGCAGCACTAGGCGTGCTGCCCCTCCTTCAATCAGCCCAGGATGACCTTGGCTACTGCTTCGCCGAACGCTTTAGTGCCCAGTTTGCCACCCAGATCCGGGGTGCGTTGTTCCGGGTTTTCCAGTACGACGTCGATAGCGCGATCCATCTCGGCCGCTGCGGCCACGAGGCTGGAGTTGTTGCGTTGCTCGCCCATCCACTGCAGCAGCATGGCCACGGAGAGGATCATCGACACCGGATTGGCAATGTCCTTGCCCGCGATATCCGGGGCGGAACCGTGCTGGGCCTGCGCCGCGCAGTGAACATCGCTGGCCATGATGGAACCGGCCAGGCCGAGACTGCCGGACAGCTCGCTGGCCAGGTCGCTGATGATGTCGCCGTAGAAGTTGGTCGCGACCAGTACGTCGAAGCGCTCCGGGCTACGTACCAAATGCGCGGTGGAAGCATCGACCAACAGATCATCCAGCTGAACTTCCGGAAAGTCCTTGGCTACGTGACGTACGGCTTCCAAGAACAAGCCATCGGTCATGTGGAAGCTGTTGGCCTTGTGGATTGCGGTCACTTTCTTGTTGCGCTTCATCGCCAGTTCAAAGGCGCGACGTGCAATACGCTCGCTGCAATGACGGGTGATTTTGCGGGTCGAGAGTGCCATGTCCGGGCTAGGCATCACTTCGCCCCAGCCACGGCTCATGTTGCGGTCTGGATAGAAGCCTTCGGTGGCCTCACGCATGATCACCAGATCCATGGTCTTGCCTTCCTTCATGTTCGAAGTCAGGAAAGAGCGAGTGCGGGCAGGGCGCACGTTGGCGTACAGGTCGAGGCCGATACGGAAGCCGGCGGAGACGTTACGGCCGCCTTTTTCAGGAACCGGGTAGTCCGCGTGAGACTGGGTGCCCAGGATGATGCCGTCGTATGTCTTGGCCTTGTCCAGAATCTCATCGCGCAGGGTAGTGCCGTGCTTTTCGAGGCTCTTGAAGCCGACGTCGTCATAATCGAACGTCAGGCCCAGGCTGAATTTTTTATTGACTGCGTGCAAAACCGACATCGAAGACTCGACGATTTCCGGGCCGATACCATCGCAGGGAAGAACAAGAATACGCATCACACTCTCCTAACTTTTTTATTCGAAGCTGAGGCAGGCCGTAGGGTTGCCAGAGATTTTATGTACCTCGTCTGGACGAAATACAATACCGTCAAGACGTTTACCTGGCCGTTACCGTCTGGCGACTGAATCGCGTTTTCGGTGTCCAGTCGTCAATATGCCGCCCTGACAGATTGCATTTTATTGCATCAATATCCAGATTGTGCAACCTTTGTTTTCACAGATTGCTTTCTCCCCGACAGACCGGAGTATTTATGTCTTACAAAACGACTGACCTGTGCGACGAATTTGGCAACAAAGCCCGAGTGCTTGCGCCCATTTTTCAGGATCTTGGCGGTAGGAAGGACTTCACCGGCGAGGCAGTGACCGTCAAATGCTTCGAGGACAATTCGCGCATTAAAGAGCTGAGCGCTGAGCCGGGCGCGGGAAAAATTCTGGTCGTGGACGGCGGCGCGAGTGATCGCTGTGCATTATTAGGGGACGTCATTGCCGAAGATCTGGTGAAAAACGGGTGGGCGGGCGTTTTGATCTACGGCTATGTCCGGGATCGAGCTGTGCTTGAAAAACTTCCAATCGCGATCAAGGCGCTGGGTGCGTCTCCACGCAAATCGGTCAAGCGCTCCGAAGGCCAAGTAGGCGAGGCCGTGACCTTTGCAGGCCAGACAATCGCCAGCGGTGATCGGCTATATGGCGATGACGATGGCGTGGTGATTCTCAACGAACCTGTGCCTGTTGTTTAAGTCGCCACCGAGGTCTCGATGATTTTCTGCTGCTCCAGCTCATCCCTGGCTTCCTTGGCTGTCTTCAGGCGGCCAACTATATCGAGGTGGGTACGCAGAAAGTCAGCAGCTTCTTCGCGTCGGCCAGACTGGATGAGATCGAGCAAATGAATATGTTCTTTGCATTGGCTGATAAGACGCGGTCTGTCGACGTTGGCTTTATACCCCATGAAGCGTCTCAGCTGATTCTGACGCCGGATGGCTTCAAGGAAAAACGCATTGCCCGAGCAGCGAACAATCAGCTCGTGCAGTTGCGCCCCGACCTGAAAGAGCTGAGAGCGAGAGAGCTTGAAGATGTCACCATCCAGCAGCTCCTGCTGGACTTGTCTGGCCTTGGCAAACGCCACCTCGTCCACCCTGTACCCAGGTTCAAGCAGGGCGGCCGGTTCAATGGCCATCCGAAACCGATAGCTTTGAATATGGGCATTGGAGTCGTGGAGAAAATTATTGATCTCCCATCCCTGGCCTGGTTTGCGTTCAATCATGGATTCGTTCGCAAGGCGGTTCAGCACTTTGATGAGCTGTCCGCGAGGCACTTCGTAACGCCGGATCAGCTCTGCTTCAAAAAATGTGGTTGGAACGTCACCGCGCAGCACGTCATCCACGACGCGCAGGTAGAAATCCTCGAAAGGATCGGCATCCAAAAGCAGATTGCTGATGTCGATCGCGCTGGCGTCACAGGTCAGGTAGTACCCGCGATTGGGTTCTTTGGTCGCCAGGCCAAGCTCTTCGAGCAAGGCAAAGCCGCGTCGAATGGGCGAGCGGGAAACGCCGAGCTCTTTAGCGAAGGCTTCTTCGCGCAATGGCTCACCGGCATGCATGGAGCGTGCACGAGCCATATCAATGATCTTTGGTGCCAGTTGCTCGGCAAGATCTTTTCTTATCATTGGCTTCATCGAGTGTTATCGCGCCTGAACTATACGTTGCGCAGTGCCGTCGTGATTGCACTGCGTTTCACCAAAATACCATATCAACGCTTTCTGGCTACGGCACGGCCTTCTGATGGAATTGCCGTATCAAGAACGACAAAGCAGGTTTTTCCATGACAGCAAAAAGCATTTTCCTCATTCACGCTACGCCAGTCGCCATTGAACCGATTAATCAGGCCTTTGCGAAATTGTGGCCCGAAGCGCAATTGGCTAACCTGCTGGAGGATTCCCTTTCCAGAGATCTCGCAGCTGCAGGTTGTATTACCGAGGCGCTGAAACTCAGATTCCTGGCCTTGGCTCACTACGCCGTTCAGGCAGGTGCTGACGCAATACTGTTCACCTGCTCGGCATTTGGCGACGCTATTGATCTGTGCAAAAGCGAGCTTTCCATTCCTGTACTCAAGCCTAATGAAGCGATGATTGACGAAGCCATCTGCCAGGCGTCTCGCATCGCCATCGTGGCGACATTTGCGCCGGCCATTGAATCCATGGTCGACGAGTTCACTGAGGCCGCCAAGGCGGCGGGTCGTCCGCTTGAACTGAGCAGTTTCACCTGCCCCAAGGCGCTGGAAGTGTTGCGCTCAGGTGATGCAGAGCTGCACGACAAGCTGATTGGCGAGCTGGTCAGCGGTATCGAAGGTCAGGATCTGATTTGCTTCGCGCAATTCTCGATGGTGACGGCCGCCACTTCAGCCAAGCAAGCAACAACGCTGAACATTTTGACAACCCCTGACAGTGCGGTGCTGAAGCTCCGCGCCTGCCTGGAAGCCTGACGTCATCGTTTGCTCTTTTTTCAGATGGTATGTAGATGCTCAATTTCAACGCGCACTTAGGTTTTCAGTTTACGGAGAAGACTTTTCTCAAACGGTTCGAAGCGGCCGCATCGGCGGGATTTTCGGCCGTGGAGTTCCCCACACCCTATGACCATGAAGCGTCGCTTCTTTCGGACTTGCTGCAAGAGCACCAATTGACCATGGTGCAGTTCGCCGCTCCCGTCGGGTTGACCAAAGGGCTAGCCGCCGCAACATCACGAGACACCGAATTCAAGGCAGGGCTCGCTGAGGCAGTGGATTACGCGAAACAGCTCAAGTGCAGCAATGTTCACCTGATGTCAGGTATCAACATTCCTGGTGCGCTGAACACGGATGGGCAAACCTATCTCCGCAACCTCCGTTATGCCGTCGATTATTTGGCTGACAATGGTCTTAATGGCCTTGTCGAGGTCATCAGTGCGAGCGAGATGCCGGGTTACTACCTTTGCAACTTCGATTTGGCGGCCCCTGTACTTGACGCTATACCCGAGCTGGGATTGATTCTGGACGTTTACCACGCGCAGTTAGTGTCGGGGGCCGGTTCAAGCCTCTTGAAACAGTGGATTGATCGAGTTCGGCACGTTCAGGTCGCGGATTGGCCTGGCAGGCATGAGCCCGGTACCGGGCATCTTAAGTACGCAGAAATCTTCAGTTTCCTTGAAAACGTGGGCTACAGCGGCTGGATTGGCTGTGAGTATCGGCCGCTCATTGCCACCAATGAAGGGCTTGGGTGGCTTAACAAGTGGGGCGTCGTCCCTAAAAGCGGTTCGCGTTCTCCAAAGGAGAACAGCATTTAGGTGTATGTAAATGCAAGATGGTCGAAAGTGCGAGTATCGGCAAATCTTACCGGTGATTGAGCCAGCGTTTCATGCGCTTTTACTCGACTACTGAGCCAAACCTCGTTCATCGGGGTTTTTTTCCGATTAAAACGTTGCCCTTTTACGAATTGTACCGCATCACATTGCAAAACAATTTTGAGTGGCGTCTATTAGCTTCAGTGGCCAAATGGCTCGCAAGTCGTACTCCCAACAAAAAACAAAACAGGAGTGTTCGTATGTCTAAGCGTATTGCTTATGTGACTGCTGGTATGGGTGGTTTGGGTACTGCCGTATGTCAGCGTCTTGCCAAAGACGGCTTCACCGTCGTTGTGGGCTGCGGCCCCAATTCTCCGCGCAAAACTGCATGGCTCGCAGAGCAAAAGAAACTCGGTTACACCTTCATAGCCTCTGAAGGTAACGTTGCTGACTGGGAATCCTCAAAGCTCGCTTTCGAGAAAATTACCAAAGATGTTGGCCCCGTTGATGTGCTCGTCAACAATGCGGGTACAGCCGTCAATGTGGTTTTCCGCGATATGCAACCAGGCGATTGGCAAACAGTCATCGATACCAACCTCAACTCGCTTTTCAACGTCACCAAGCAGGTCATCGACGGCATGGTCTCCCGAGGCTGGGGCCGGGTCATCAATATCTCGTCCGTCAATGCCCAGTTGGGGCAGGTAGGCCAGGTCAACTACTCTACGGCTAAATCCGCAATTCGTGGCTTCACCCGTGCGCTGGCCAAGGAAGTGGGTTCGCGTGGCGTCACCGTTAACACCGTCTCCCCTGGTTATGTGGCAACTCCGAGACTCAAGTCGATCACCACTGTGGATGCGATGGATCGCATCATCAACGAAATTCCGTCCCGGCGTCTGGGTAACCCGGAAGAGATCGCGGCAATTTGCTCCTGGCTGGCATCTGAAGAGTCTGGTTACGCCAATGGCGCTGACTTCTCGATCAATGGCGGTTTGCATATGAGCTAACAGCCGTCGTCTCGGTACTAAGTGACTGAACACTGCTGTAGCCAAACTGATTCTCGACAGCGCATACGCGCTAAATCATAAAAACAATTGTACTTTTAATCGAGGACATACAAATGCTGTCTTTGCTTGGTTACGGCATGATCGTGACCTTTATGGCCCTGATCATGAGCAAGCGGCTCTCGCCCTTGGTCGCACTTACGATCACTCCTATCGTCTTCGCCTTGATCGGTGGCTTTGGCCCCGATATGGGTGACATGATGATCGACGGCCTGAAGAAGGTTGCACCCACGGCCATCATGGTAATGTTCGCCATTCTGTACTTCGGGATGATGTTCGATACCGGGCTATTCGACCCCATCATTCGCACCTTCCTGAAAATCATCAAGGGCGATCCGGTCAAGGCCGTGATCTTCTCCACGCTGCTGGCGGGGATGGTTTCACTGGATGGTGACGGCTCAACGACTTACATGATCACGGTCACCGCCATGCTGCCGTTGTTCAAACGGCTGAGGCTCAACCCGCTGGCTCTAACCTGCGTGGTGATCCTAGCGGCGAGTGTGACGAACCTATTGCCTTGGGGTGGGCCGTTGGCTCGTGCTGCCGCATCGTTGCAGGTGGACACTTCCGACCTTTTCATCCCGATTATCCCGTCCATGATCGTGGGTTTCGTGGGTGTCATGGCACTGGCGTACTTTATTGGTCTGCGTGAACGCAGTCGTTTAGGCAAGCTGGTCTTGCCTCATGATGCTGAAGTGGCCGCTTATGATGAGGACGTTACTGGCCTGCCTTCGATGTCGCAGGAAGATGAAGATCTGCGCCGTCCGAAACTGTTCTGGCTCAATGCGCTGCTTACCGTAGGTTTGATGACTGCGCTGGTCATGGAGCTGCTGCCGTTGGCTGTTCTGTTCATGGTCGCGTTCTCGGTCGGTCTGGTGATCAACTACCCGCATATGGCGGATCAGCGTCGCCGTATCGCCGCTCACGCACCGACAGCCCTTAACCAGATCGCGATCTTCCTGGCCGCAGGTATCCTCGCAGGCATCTTGTCGGGTACCGGCATGGTGAACGCGATGTCTGCAAGCTTCCTGGCTGCGCTTCCAGATACCTGGGGCCCTTACATGGCGCCGATCACTGCACTGGCAAGTATTCCGGGCACGTTCTTCATGTCCAACGATGCTTTCTACTACGGCGTGCTTCCGGTACTGGCCAAGGCTGCTGAAGTATATGGCATTACCCATGCGGAGATCGGCCGCGCGTCCCTGGTGGGTCAGCCTGTTCACTTGCTGAGCCCTCTTGTGGCTTCCACCTACCTACTTTGTGGCTTGGCGGGCGTGGAGTTCAGCGACCATCAGAAGTACACCATGAAGTGGGCATTTGCCCTGAGCTTCCTGATCATGGCTGCGATGATAGGTTTCGGAGCGTTCTCGATCATCCCAGGTCAGTAAGACGCGTCGCATTAAAAAAACCCGCCTCGGCGGGTTTTTTTGCATTGAAACGATGTCCGGCATGCCATCAGAAGCTTAATGGTCTGTCCTGTATGACCCTTTTCATCACGAGGGTCGATGTCAGTCGTTGCACATTGGGTAGCGTAGAGAGGCTCTCGTCGTAGAGCCTTTGGAAGGCTGGCAGATCTTGAGTGACGACGTGCAGCAGATAGTCCGGCTCCCCAAATAGTCTTTGCGCATTCACCACGGGCTCTATGCCCAAAAGCGCTGATTCAAAAGCCTCGACTGCTTTTCTGTCTCCTTCTCGCAGCGTGACGAAGACTATTGCCGAAAAATTGAGGCCCAGTGCGCTGGGATCCAGTTGGGCTCTGTAGCCGAGCAAGACGCCGGACTCTTCCAGTGCGCGCACTCGCCGGTGGCAGGGCGAAAGGCTCAGGCCCACGCGTTCGGCCAATTCAGTGACCGAAAGTCGACCATCTTTCTGTAACTCAGAAAGAATCTTTCGATCAGTTCTGTCCATTTGGAAGGATCTCCCCTTAATTGAGGTTCACGTGGCTATATTTGAAAGTAAATTCTAACAATAATTCATTATTCTTCCTCGCAAGATTAACGTTCGCGGCACTACAAAAACAGAGTGGTGCGCAAAGTTCTGAGAGTAAGAAATGCATAAGCCTGTGTTTGCAAAAAACGAGAGGGGAGCACTGTGAGCCTGAGCGTTTTCGCTGCCTTCTGGGCAGTATCAATTCTGTTCGTCATTACGCCCGGGGCTGACTGGGCTTACGCAATATCGGCCGGCCTGAGAGGGCGTGTGGTAGTGCCTGCAGTGACTGGACTTCTATCTGGTCACTTGATTGCAACAGTGATTGTTGCGGCTGGCGTGGGCACGTTGGTGACCAATCATCCGTTTGCATTGTCGGCGCTGACCGTTGTTGGGGCGGCGTATTTGCTGTGGTTGGGGATCAACATGCTCGCCCGACCCTCCACTCCGCATGCAGATGACACTCAGGCAACGGGCTCATGGGTTCATTGGGCCTTTAAAGGCTTTTGCGTAAGTGGCCTCAACCCCAAGGTGTTCTTGCTGTTTCTGGCGCTGTTGCCTCAGTTCACTGACGCTGCGGCTCCCTGGCCGGTGCCGATGCAAATGATCGCCCTTGGGCTGATGCATATAGTCAGTTGTGGGGTCGTTTACTTCATGGTCGGCTTCGGTTCACAAGCAGTTTTACGCGCACGTCCCTCCGCCGCACGCCTTGTTAGTCGACTGTCTGGCGCGGCGATGATTGTGATCGCGGCGCTTTTGTTGATCCAGCAACTACTGCGCTAATTTTTTTCAGAGAGAGTCTATCGATGAGCGATCAACCCTCACCCTACGGCAGCCCAAGTCAGGCTCAGCCAGTTACACGGATCAGAATCCCTCATCTCAAACAGATGAAGGTGAAAGGCCGGAAATGGGCCATGCTCACTGCGTATGACATGTACAGCGCAGCCATTTTTGAAGAGGCAGGAATACCCGTCCTGCTGGTGGGCGATTCTGCCTCCAACAATGTTTATGGCCATGACTCAACGTTATCGGTCACCGTTGACGAACTCATTCCCCTGGTTCGTGCTGTTTCTCGATCTACACACCGAGCGCTTGTGATTGCCGATCTGCCTTTTGGATCTTATCAAGCCTCGGCTGAGCAGTGCTTCAATACGGCCGTCAGGTTTATGAAAGAGGGCGGCGCCCATGCAGTGAAGCTTGAGGGCGGCATCGAAATGCTCGCGCAGGTTGAAAAGCTTACCCAGTCAGGCATCCCGGTCATGGCCCACATTGGCTTCACCCCGCAGATGGAGCATCAATTGGGTGGTTACCGTGTACAGGGGCGAGGAGAGGATGCGCAGCGACTAATTGAGAGTGCTATAGCATTCGAAGCCGCAGGTGCATTTGGTATTTTGATAGAGATGGTGCCTGCTGACGTAGGCCGAGCGATAACAGAAGCCGTTTCTATTCCTACGGTTGGCATCGGCGCAGGCAATCAATGTGATGCTCAGGTGTTGGTCTGGCAGGATATGGCAGGTTTACGCAACGGCCGGCTGCCCCGTTTCGTAAAACAATACGCTGATCTGCGCTTAGTACTCAGTAACGCTGCCAAGGACTTCGCGACCGATGTGAGCGATGGTTCTTTCCCGGGGCCGGAGCATACTTTTTAACTGGAGAGAGTGGCAGACGAGCGTGGCGGAAATCTGCTGGCCTGGCTCAGAAGCACCCCTGGCGGAGGCGGTAGACCTCCTCCGCCAGGGCGTATGAAGTGAGCCTGTTTTTAATGTCCGTATCGTCCCACGATACTCACAGCTGCCAAGCTGTGATCCTTGATTGCGTTCAACAAACCTGCGCGATCCAGCCCGGCCGGAATACTGCCCGGTTGCTTCTCCGTGGCGATGACTGTCAGAACATAGTGGTGTGGTGAGTCACCCGCTGGCGGGCAAAGACCACGATAGGCTTCGGCAGCTGCACTGTTCATACCAATGGTGACATTATCCATGGACTGCGGTGCTTCACCTTCCTTGAAGCCTTCGCGTGTGGCCGGGATGTTGTAAGCAACCCAATGCACTACGCCTTGGCCTTTGCCGCCGTCAGGGTCAAAAAGTACCACAGCGATGGATTGAGTACCTTGGGGCAGGTCTGCCCACTTCACTGCCGGAGTTATGGCGCTGCCGTCGCCACACTCAGCGCCATTACCCGCCATGAGCTGGGGTATTTTTCCTCCATCTCTGAAGCTAGAAGAGCTGATTGTCATTGAGTCGGCCTGTGCACTATCCATTATGGATAGCGCGCTGAAGCCCGCGACTGCCATCAAAAACTTCACTGGTTTCATTGCGTTCTCCTGAACCTTTTTTTAATTGTCGTACGGCCGCACTGAACCGCGACGCTCACGCCTTGCTTTGCAGTACTGCTTGCCCGGAAGATTTCCTTAGGGAGAAGCTGTCGATCATTGCAAGAAGCGCTATTACGCTGACCAGCAAAAACGCGAGTTGAAAATCTGCCGTGGTTCCTTGGCCCTCGTTACCGTGGATCACCATCGCGCTACGAAGTAATAGAGCCCCGATCGCGACGCCCATTCCCATGCTGAGCTGAAAAGCCATGCTGAATAACGTTGACGCATCGCTCATTTGCGGTTGCGGCACATCTGCAAATCCCAAGGTGTTGTAAGCGCTGAACTGCAGAGATCGGGACAGACCGCCTACAAATAGGACGGCCATGATCAGTATGCTGTTTAATTGCGCATCGAACAGAGCACAGGCTGCGATAGCTCCGACTCCCAAGACACCATTGCTGATGAGCACTTTACGGAACCCCCAGCGGTGAAGAATTGGGGTGGTAAACCACTTCATTGCCAGGTTGCCAGCAAAAACAGTCAGCACCAGAAGACCAGCATCAAACGCCGAAAGTCCGAACGCCAACTGGAACATCAATGGGAGCAAAAACGGCAGGGTGCTTATGGATATCCGGAATAAGGATGCACCTATAAAGCTGACCCTGAAGGTTGGGATGCCGATGACACTGAGGTTCAACAGGGGATGCTCATGGCGCTCCATATGCTTGATTGCCCAAGCAGCGAGAGCGACACCGGCAATGATCAACAGAAGGCCGGGTATGTAGTGCTGCAGATTTTCGCCCAGACGCTCAAACCCATACAGCAAGGTAAAGCAGCTGGCGCTGAGTAATACAAAGCCAAGCCAGTCGAAGGGGCGGTTCCTGGTCTCCGTGTGGTTGGGGATTAGTCGCATGGCAGCAATCAGTGCTACCAGCCCCAACGGAAGGTTGAGGAAAAAGATCCACTCCCAGGTCGAGTGCGTCACGATGAAACCGCCGAGTGGGGGGCCCAGTACGGGGGCAATCAGTGCAGGCGTGGTGATGTAGGAGATTGCTTTGACGAGATCTTTTTTCGCCGTTACCCGCAAAACTGCCAAGCGTCCGACCGGTACCATCATCGCGCCGCTGAAACCCTGCAGGATGCGCGCAGCGACAAATTCACCCAAGCTGTCGCTCATGCCACACCATAGTGATGACAAGCTGAACAGTGCAATGGCAGAGCAGAACACCAGTCGAGCGCCGAACCTGTCCGCTATCCACCCGCTGATAGGAATAAACGCAGCAAGTGCCAGCATGTAGCTGCTCATCGCAATGTTCAGGTCAACCGGCGCAACGCCGAAACTTTTTGCCATGTCGGGCAACGCAGTTGCAATTACGGTCGCGTCGAGGTTCTCCATAAAAAAGGTCGCTGCGACCAGAAAGGCAATTTGAGTAGAGCGGGGCAGTGACATGTCGTTGGTCTCGGGCAGTTGGGGCATAAACATCCTAGACAGCCCAAGCGTTAAACAAAAATATCGTTTTGTGGCTATGGACTTCAATTTTTGTGAAGATTGAAGGATGTCTCATAGAGCTATTCCTGATGAACCTTAAAGCCCTCAAATATGCGGTTGAAGTCTCACGATCAGGCAGTTTCACGCTGGCCGCTCAGCGTCTGCACATTGCGCAATCTGCTTTGAGCATGGCGATCAGTCGTCTGGAAAAAGAACTGGGCGTGCCGTTATTCAATCGCACATCAAAACACTGCAGTGTCACAGCAGAGGGGAAGCGCTTTCTGGAAAATGTTGAGCGCTCGCTGCAGGGATTGAACAGCGCACGCCAGGAGATGACTGACATGGGCCATCTGCAGGTAGGTGAAGTCCGCATAGGGTTTCCACCCATGTTCGGGTTGGGGTTGTTGCCCGAATGGCTCCATGCATTTCACCTGGAGTATCCGGGTGTATTGCTGACCGCTGTAGAAGGAGGCGGAGAGGACGTTGCGCAGAAACTGGAAGACCGGCAGATCGACATTGCCTTGATGAACTCAAGGAGGGTGAGGCCTCATTGGGATTCGGTGACCGTAGCCTCGGATAACCTTGTGCTTTGTGTACGCGAGGGGCATCCACTGGCGAGCAGGCGCCACATCGAACCTGCCGACCTTCAGGACTTGCCGATGGTTGTACTGGACGGTCGGTTCGCTCAGCGTGCCATGCTAGATGAATACTGTAACGCAGACCGCATCAAGTTCCGGACGGTGGTGCGAAGTAATCACGTTTCACTGATCATCAAAAGTGCCCAGAGAGGAATGGGCGCAACAACCCTGTTTCAATCCAACGCAGATGATGAATCTGGACTGGTCAGTGTTCCATTTCACCCGCCGCAGCAACTAAGCTTCAGCCTGTGCTGGCACGCTAATGAACACCTGTCACTGGCCAATCGTCGATTTGTAGAGTTTGTAGTGGCACGAGCATTTAATGGTGATGGGCTTAGACATGACGGCGGCCCTGGCTAGTGTGACGATGTTCTGTGCATCCCTTTAGATTTGATCAATGGCGGTTACCAGCATTGATGAAACGAACCCGATGCCGGATCGTCCTTCCGTAGTTTGCGGCTTGGCAATATTTGGATTGCTCAAGTGAAGTACGATAGCAAATATCACCCACCATTCGAGAACCCATGGTCAGATCAGAGCGGCTACTGAAGCTCCTGCAAATATTACGTACCCACCGACGCCCTGTGAGTGGCCATTTCCTGGCAAACGAAATGGGCATCAGTATCCGGACGTTGTATCGAGACATCGCCAGCCTGCAAGGGCAAGGGGCGATGATCGAGGGAGAGCCAGGTGTAGGCTATTCAATGCGCCCGGGGTTCATGCTTCCACCCTTGATGTTCAGCCACCAAGAGCTTGATGCATTGGTTTTAGGTATGCGACTGGTTGTCCAGCAAGGGGATCGCCCATTGGCGGGTGATGCGATAAGCCTGCTCGCCAAGATCACGGCCGTAGTACCGGCGGATTTACGCCATGAGATCGAGTCATCGGCATTACTCATCGGCGCGGGTCATGAGGTCGCTAGTCATACCGTGGATATTGATCGCCTACGTAATGCAATACGGGCGGAGTCTAAGCTACTCATCACCTACGTCGATCCGTCTGAAACGCTTTCGACTCGTGTTGTTTGGCCATATGCACTGGTCTATTTCAACACGACTCGGGTTTTAATGTGCTGGTGCGAAACTCGCGATGCGTATCGTAATTTCAGGACGGACAGGATTGTTGCGGTAGAAGATTTGCAAATGCGTTACCCAAAAAGGAAGCAGGCATTGCTCAGGGAGTGGCGCCGTATTGAGCATGTACCTGGACGCAGCATACTGCCAGAAACTGACAGCCTGTCTCTTTAGCATGAGCTTCCCTCATTAATCGGAGTCGCTCATGTCCATCCAAGTATCCCCACACCTGAACTTCAATGGCGATGCCCGTAAAGCACTGACGTTCTATCACTCGGTTTTCGGTGGCCAGTTAAGCATTGTTACCTATGCCGATGCGCATGACGCCCAGGCCGCACCCTCGCCAAATGACGTAATCTGGGGCCAGGTACAGGCCACCAACGGGTTCCGGGTAATGGCGTATGACGTGCAGTCCGCCAAAGCCTGGAACCCCGGCGATAATGCTTTTTATCTGATCGTCGAGGGCTCAACCAAGGAAGAAATCACAGAATATTGGGGGCGGTTGATCTGCGGTGGAGGAATCATTCAGCCATTGGGGCCCTCTCAATGGTCGCCGCTCTATGGGATGCTGAAGGATCAATTTGGCGTGGTGTGGGCCTTAAGTGTATTGAGTGATGCCATGCCCCCAGAAACTCTTCAAGGTTGAGCGGCTGTGCAACGCCCCACGAGTGGAGTATTTGAGGGAAAAGAACATCGCTGTGTTCATCGAGTTGCGTTTCTCGAATGTTAACGCCCACAAATTCATCATCCGGGGACTTAACCCGGATGATGTTTAACTGATCGATTACCGTTCATCTCCAAAAAGTACATTTTTGACGGCAACCAGACAGCGTTCGCCATGTTGTCGAGGTCTTTTTGCGCGCCATTTGCTTTAATGACGAATACGATGAGGAGGCAGAAAGACATATCGGGTGGAAAAGCGTGACCTGACCAGCAAAGCGATGTTCGAAAGCCGCTCTTCGACCTCGGGGTTTGACTGCCGCCTGTTGGGCACCGGGGAGTACGGATAAAATCACCTGGGTAGGGATTGCTCCTCGTGGGTTGCGCATCTTGGACAGTGGTGTTGAGAGAGTGAAAACACCTATCTCAGATAGTGAGGATGAGTAAATGCCTCTTAATGTGTGATGGCATTTCACGAGGAAAGGCCGGAACGTATTGTCGTTAGCGTTCATCCGTCTACAGGTTGCCTCCAGCTCCGATTGGGATGGAGGGTCGCATAATTGTAGGCCGGCACAATGGAGATACGCTCCCAGAATCTGGCCACCTAGTATTTCTCGTCAGGCCTGTTATTGAGCAGCTCGCCAGGCGTCCCTAGGGGAGTTTCAGTATTACTCATGATCACATCTTCGAATGAGGATTCTGATCATAGTCGACGTCCTACAGGCACTTCGGAAAATTCGTCGTTTGATCGGAGATATCGAATCGATGAAAGCAAATAGAAGGCGCTGCGGCAGGCTAGGCCTCCATGTATAAGAGACGTACTGGGGCGAAAGATTGACGCCAAAAAATAACTTTCATAATTAGTCGATATTGTTAAAGGTTCAGTCTTTCTCGTCCGATAAAGCATTAATCAAATCCAGCAGGCGATTATCATGTTACGCAAGATGCGCACCGCTCAACGAACTCTAGTATGTTTTGGCTTGATGATTATGCTTCTAATTGGTTTGGGCACGTTCAGTCTTGCACAGATGCAAGAAATACGTCGAACAGGGCAGTCCATCGAGATGGATGCGATGCCTAGCCAGGCACTAGCCGATGACCTGGGTTTGAACCTGGCTCGGTTACGAGTGACGGCCTTGCAGTTGTACACCTTCACGACGCAGGCCGATCAGGCCCAGAATGCAAGCAACCTGGCTTTGCGCTATCCGGCGATTGATAAAAATCTGGCTGATTACGAAAAAACGGCTGACCTGCCTGAAGAAAAACAAGCGCTGACCAAGCTTCGAACAACGTATCAGACGTATAAGGCTGGTATCGCGCAAGTCGATGCAGCCGTCAAAGCTGGTAAGTCCGAGGAGGCCGTCGCTATTTTGCGAACTATGGCGTCCGCCGCTGCCGTTATGAATGAGCAAACAGCAATCCTGGCCAAAGCGAATCAGGATCAGGCTGATCGCGCTGGGCAAGCGGCTTTTAGTACATATGACAGTGCACGCTGGATCGTCATTGTCGCTATCTTCATTGCGACGCTGGTCAGTCTGGTTCTGGCATGGCGTTTCAGCTCAAGCATTTTGCTTCCATTGCGCGATGCCGTTGAAGGTGCCGAGCGTATAGCCAACAACGATCTGACTGGGAATATCGAGGCAACTGGCACCGATGAGGCCGCCCAGTTGCTTCAGGCGCTGGGCGTCATGCAGGGCAACCTACGAAACACTCTCAGGGAAATCGAAAACTCGGCAAATCAACTGGCGACTTCGGCTGAGGAGATGAGCCAGGTCATGGTCGTCAGCACCAAGGGCATGAATCAGCAGAACGATGAGATCGAGCAGGCGGTGACGGCAGTAACCGAGATGAGTGCGGCTGTGGACGAGGTAGCTGGCAATGCGGTCGCTACCTCCGAAGCATCCAAGGCATCGAGTCTGACGGCTAACGAGGGGCAACTGCAAATCGGCGAAACCATCCGCTCGATCCACGCAATGGTCGGTACGGTGACCAGCGCCTCGGAGCGGGCAGAGAACCTTGCAGAGCAAACCCGCAATATCAGCAAAGTGCTGGATGTCATTCGCGCCGTGGCTGAGCAAACCAACCTTCTAGCGCTCAACGCGGCCATCGAAGCTGCCCGCGCGGGTGAAGCCGGACGTGGGTTTGCGGTGGTAGCCGATGAGGTTCGCGCCTTGGCACACCGCACCGGAACCTCAACCCTGGAAATCGAAGTACTCATCGGCCTGATTCAAAAAGGCACAGAGGAAACCGTCGCCGCATTGCAAATGAGCACCAGTCAGGCAGCCAGTACACTGACTCAGGCAGGTACGGCAGAGTCTGCGTTGCAAAGCATCGCGCAGTCGGTCAGCCTAATCAATGATCGAAATCTGGTGATCGCAACTGCTGCTGAAGAGCAAGCAGTGGTCGCTCGTGAAGTGGATCGTAATCTAGTGCGTATCCGTGACCTCTCTAATCAAACCGCAGAGGGCGCTGCACAGACCACTTTGGCGAGCAACGAATTGTCGAGCCTCGCGACCAACCTGAATTCAATGATCAAACGGTTCAGGATCTGACGAGTCTTTGCTGCGATTGATTCTAATCGACGTAATAGTGGTAGCCAGTCCTTAGCTGCCACTATCAAAACCTCAGGACTGGGTTTGTCTGATGGCTAAGCTAGGAAGGGCATTGCACACGGCTGCTTTTATTGGGGTTCTACTGACCATGGAGCGGCTTCCTATACAACTTCTCGCAGTATTTGGCAGATATCTACCTTCTGCTAGCCGTTAGCGGGGTGGTTGGTATATGAAACTTAGCGCGGGAAGCGTGTCGCACTGCCGGCGATTTGGTAGCCTCGGGCTCTATTTGGAGATCTCGAATGACAGTCAACGCCCAATCGAAACTTGCAGCCCGCTATGGCGCTGCGGATACCTCGCCTCTCAAGCCCTGGAATGAGACGATCGATCAGTTACTCGACCATCGTAGCGTTCGTGCCTTTACTGATCAGCCACTGCCTGACGGCACCATCGAGACCCTGGTCGCCGCAGCGCAATCCGCCTCCACTTCTTCAAACCTGCAGGTTTGGAGCGTTATCGCTGTTCAGGATGGTGATCGGAAGGCGCGCCTCTCGGCGCTGGCAGGAAACCAGGCCTACATCCGTAAAGCGCCGCTGTTTCTTGTCTGGCTTGCTGATCTTTCTAGGGTAGCTCGGGTGGCCGAGCAACGAGAGGTGGAACTGGAAGCAGTGCCTTACTTGGAAAGCCTGTTGCTCGGCACGATCGACGCCGCCTTGGCTGCTCAGAACGCCGTGGTGGCTCTGGAATCTCTGGGATTTGGCAGCGTTTACATCGGCGCCATCCGAAACGACATTGAAGGCGTGGCCAAGGAGCTTGGTCTGCCTGCGCAGGTCTATCCGGTTTTCGGTCTCTGCGTTGGGTATCCATCTGCCGAGCAACCAGCGCAGGTAAAACCACGGCTGCCCCAAAGCGCGGTGCTTCATTACGAGGCGTACTCGGCATCGGCAGATGTGGATTCGGTGGCTGAATATGATGAGCGCTTGGGGGCCTTCTACCAGCGTGAGGGCATGAAGGCTTCCGGATGGTCGGAACAGGTGGTCAATCGGCTTCGTAGTGTCTCAAATCTGCATGGACGGGAAGAACTCGTCGATGAGCTGAAACGGATGGGTTTTGGGCTGCGCTGATCTGCCTAGGTCAGCCGGGCATAGCAATCGTGGAGATGCGATCAAGGCAAATCATCTGCTGCCCAGTTCGATTAGACGAGTCGGAGGCTGAACTGCTACTAGTGGGGTGCCCGGCTTGACGGTTGCTGAAATAGGGCCCCTCGCAGGGGCCTTATTTGTACTCAAAGATCAGTTGGAGAGCCACGACTCGACAGTATCGTTGCCGTGCTCAGCTTTCCACTTTTTGAGCTGCCGGTGATTGCCACCCTTGGTCTCGATGACCTCGCCGCTGTTGGGATTCTTGTAGATCTTAACCGTGCGTGCACGACGGGTTACCTTTGCTTCTGGTGCGCCAGCTTTCGAGCCTTTAGCGCCGGCGTTCGGATCCAGGATTGAGACGATATCTCGAAGGCTTTTGCTGTACTCACCCATCAGGTTTCGGAGTTTGGTTTCAAACTCGATCTCTTTTTCGAGGTCTTTGTCGCCTTTCATGGCCTCAAGGGCGGCAAGTTGGGCGGCGAGGGTGCGTTCGAGTTCACGAAATTCTGCGAGCTTTGACATTATCGGCTCCGGTGGTTGACTAGGTATGGCTGTATTTTACGTGATCATATATTACGTGGTTCGGGGGCGAGTGGATGCTGTGCCTTTTAGCATTGCTATTCTTTGCCGTTGAGCGTGAGGAATGACATACAAGTGTTCAAGAAAAAGTTATCGCAGTGTTCTGGCAACGAGGTTGTCAGCTATATTTCGATCTAGATGATCCGGCTGATTTCATGGCGGGGGGATACGCACTGGACGGAAGGGCTACAATCCGGAGCGGGCAGTACGTGACCGTGACCACTTGCAGTTTTGCCCTGTGGACACGTAGGGGTTCCGGTTCAACTCGTGAGATTGCCATAAGCTGGGAAGAGGTTGTGATACTGCGTTGCCACGAGTCACGCCATGTGGATGGAGTCTTGATGAACTCTACAGCTCGGAAACCCCTTACATTTTCAAACAGGAAAATTGTGCCGACTGCCAGCAGTGCAGCCCTCGGTCTGACACGTAAAGGTAGGCGCTCTCATGGCAACGAAGGGAGACCTAGAACCTCATAGCGCAGAAGCTCTATCTCGCTGATTTTGAGATCATCCCTAGCGGCGCTGAGCATTCGCCGAATCGGTAAAGTCTCAGGAAGGTGACAACCAAGCCATTCGGAACGCAATGATCAGTGGTTTCTTAATATTTTATTGTTCGATGGAATGTACTGAATAAAATGAAATTTCCCGATATAAGACCCGCTTTATTTGCTGTTCTCTTACTCCCATTCTCTGCAATGGCTAGCGATCCCCGTAGTGAGCCGATGCGGTTTTCAACGTTTAGCCCATGCAACGGCAATGGAAGTTTTTGTGGTATCCGCATTTTAGCGGAGGGTGTTATTCAGCAAGACACTGGCGAAAAATTCAAAGAGTTTTTGAAAGATAGGCAGCATCATCAACACGAATTGCCACCGCGACCGACTGTGGTGTTTGATAGCCCAGGTGGTAGCGTCACTGGGGGGATGGAGCTTGGTCGAGCAATCCGAGCAAATCAACTCGATACGGAGCTGGAGCCGTCCTACTCCACCGAGCATGAAACGCTGGTTGAAAACGCCCTATGTGCCTCTGCATGTGTCATCGCATTTTCCGGGGGAATGACCCGAACAGTCCAACCTGGTTCGGCACTGGGGATTCATCAGTTCTCTGGCGGTAACCGTGATATCGGAGAGAGCCAAGCCCAGGTAGCAGTCGTTGTCTTGTCTTCTTACTTCAGGGAAATGGGAATTGGCGGCGCCATGCTTGACACAGCATCACTGACGCCTGCCTCCTCTATGTATTGGGTTACAGACGTAGAAGCTAAGCGATATCGTATCGACAATAACTCTGAAAATTTATCGCCTTGGCAGGTTTCCCCCACACTTGAAGGGGACGCGATCCTTAAAGTCATTCAAGACGTCAGCTACGGACGCAGCGTCAGTCTGGAGCTCAGTGTCTCAAATGGTAAAGGCCACTTAGCCACAACAATTCGCCTTCAAAAGTCAGCTATTCGCCCGGATCGAATCGCTCAGTTCCCAGTAAATGAGTACTCTGAGATACAGATCTGCACCCAGTCATCCTGTGTGGATACCCAACCTGCTGTCCCATGGACAAGACGGGATTTGAGCGAGCTTACCTCTTTTAGTGCGGACTCAGAGCTGACCTTGGACGAGCTAAAATCTTTGTCTAGAGCGCAAGTGCTGACAATTTCAGATGGTTTCCCTAGGGCTACATCTGACGTTAGCTTGTCAACAGAGCTGTCTGTTGAAGGGTTCGCTGCGGGAGTAGCGCTGCTCATGAGGCAGCGTTGAGCCTTACCAGGCAATCCTGGGCTGAGTACAAAGGGGCCATTGATGGCCCCTTTTTTTTGGCTCAACCTTTAGCAGGTATACTGCGTCGGCAGCGCTCCGAGCAATAACGAACCTCCTCCCAACACCGTGCCCATTTCTTTCTCCATGTAAAGGGAAGGCCACAGGTGAGGCAGGTTTTTATTGGAAGCTCATTCTTCTTCAAAGCTATGCCCAATGCCTATCTTTAGCCGCAAGGTTAGCCGATTCGTTTTCCAGCGGTGAATCACCAGCTGCAGGGACTGACTGGATCACTCTCCAGTCCGCATCGCCCAGATGCTTGGATAAGATGTAGCCAGCGCAGTTAGGCAAGTGGTTCGTCATCTCATACTCACGCCAGTCAGCCATGGCCCGGGCATCAATTTTCTGCGGCTTGCGCACGATCAGCCATGCCACCGCATTGATGAACTGCCCATGTGAAAAACCTGAGCAGTCCGGATGTTGCTCAGAGTGGAGGTGGCCGTTCTCCGGCAATTATCGCCGGCGTATCGATAAGATCGAGATGGGCGGGACGGAAGGTCATGCTATCCCCGGACTCAATCTGTCCCTGAAAAAATGGTCAGGAATAGGTGTCGTAGTCCCCGATCTGGCGGCAGCACACCAGCTGCAATACGACATACTTTCTTTGATCGACCGGGGAGTCGTTTCCGCCACGCACATTGACCACATCCTGGTCTGCGACCAGTTGCCGGCGAGCATCGAGGGCCTTGGGGTGGAAGACATGCAAGCAGCATTCTCCAGAGCTTGTTTTGATTTCAAATCATGCATGACGGTGTCGAGCCCGGAGGCTCAAGTCTTCGAACTGGATTTTTCATCTCGCGTGTTTCTTCTGGAGTCCTCTGCACCCAGGAAACCTGTAATGGAACAAGGAGGGTGCTGGCTCTGGTTTGCAGACAATACCCATATCTACGTTAGGGGTCTCCTCAAGGCTGGTAGGGTCAAAGTGAACAAGCAGGGTCGCTACCTTGCGTCTCTGGATGAGCTGGATCCTCGCCGTGATCTCCGTCAACGGCAGGAAATGGCTGCAGAGGTCTCCAGGCAATTACAGGAAAAGTTTGGTATTCAGAGCAGCTATTTCAGTGTGTTGAACTCCGGATCTCCGAATGGCATTCCGTCATTCAGTGGGAGTCTATGGAAAGGAGGATATTTCATTGGGGAAGAGCCTGAGGGGCTAAGCCCCAGCCGTGGAAGCATGTAAGATGTACGGCAAACGGCATCCAGTTAGAGTTGGAGTTGGGTAGTAGCCTGGCTCTAAGTGCAAGGTTGGAGCTCATTAGCGGTAGGTGGACGAGCTTGTGACGGGGCCGCCCCGATCAGCCGTATTCCGTGCAAACCGCTCACGCGCAGAGATGTGAGTTCTGAAAGGGGCACGACAACATGTGTTAGTCAGTACACGGCTAAGAAAAGCATGTTCCGATTTGTCGGTGAGGGCAATCGGATTGGCACACTATTCCCTATCGCAGCTTTAAGCCTATTGTTGCGTGTCAGGGGGATACCCTTAGCTTGAGCCAAAAGGCGATGTTGTCCTGATAGGGCTGATATTGCTAATTTCAGATAATTGCGAATTCAGATTGTCAATTTGTTGAATTAACATCAATTCACGGGCCAAAGATTCAGCGTGAGATTGCTTAACTGTATTGATCTCAAGACGCAGGGCTTTTATTTTATCCTTTAGCATTTTTGTGTTCTCGGATGGGATGACCCGATCTCGCGATGCTGATTCTATAGCAGCAATTAATTCAGAAAAAACGGCACGACTCTTTTTAATCGAGCCCTTAGATTTTCCAGCTTCCATAGCAACAGTGTCGTTGTTGATGGGTGACCCTTTTGGGGCTCTGACAGCTTGATCTTTAACAAGTCTATCCAACGCTTGCCAATAATCTAACAGCATAATAGCTATCCTTTATTTAGATTTGATTAATGATTTAAGTTCAAGCAAGTACCCAAGCTCAGTGTTGTATTCGACGGATCCCTCAGTTAATAAAGTTAATAGTTTTTCCTGTTGTTCAATAGTACGAAAAAGTTTTGGTTCGATTATTGCTGCTTTTGAGCATGACACACATTGCCAGAACTCTCCGTGTGCACGTTGGTTGCATGGCAAAATACTGGTACAGCCTCCCAAGGCTGTCTCTTTATAAGAAAAAAGCCCAATGTCAATCAACTTTTTCGTGCTCAATACACTATCACTCATGCGGGTTACATCTTTTACATCTAGCTTAGCGTTTGCTTCAACCCAGCCACCATGGCCTCCAAGAAGGGGAGACACATTCGACAGAATCAATTTAACGTAGGCAACAGCAGATGCATGGTTTCGCTCGGTCTTAAAGAAATTTACAATTTCAGGGTTTAGTTGGCGGAAGATAAGTTCGCCGACATACGCTCCATTGCTGTAGTATAGAGTGGTTACCTTGTTTAGGTGCTTCAATAATTTTCGAAGCGTGTGGAGAGATACTAAACCGCTCTGAGCAGCATAGAACGCAATTGATCTTCTGATCTGATGGGTAGTTACATTCCATAGCTTTCCCGCTCTAATTGACTCCTCAGCTTCCCAGTCAATTAAAGGCTCAAAAAACTTAAGTTCATTAATATCCTCTTCAGTAATAGCGGGTGCTAGAAAAAATTTCTCGCAAGTACCGCTGAGATGCGTCGTTGCGATTTCATTACCCCTGATTTTTATACTGCAAAAAGGTCGCAGTAAATACTTCGTAGAAATAAAAAGCAAAGGGTTTCGGGTTTCATTTGTATTTTCGTATTCTTGCGGTAAAAAAGCGCCGATGGTATGAGCCAAATGCTCCGCTGCTTCAATGTATTCCTTGATTGCCGGAATCGTTACCCATGATTCCTCCTTAGGCAGGTCTTCCATTTTGGTAGTAATTCCAATAACTGTCACTGCCTGGTTATTGACACCTGGTAGATGTTCAACGCATCCAGTTCTCAGGCTATATGCCTCCTCGCTCCTCATCGCAGTAAATACATGCACCAGCATCTTCGCAGCATGTTGCACCTGAGTGCAGTAGCGTACGATATTTGTGTAACTTGTCCATGCGTATTTTTCCGAAAGGGTATCGAGGCCGTGTTCAGTGATGCTTTCGGCAAAAAAAGTATTCCATCCCAGCTCTGCCGTTAACCCCTTGCGTCGTTGAGTTGCGCTGGTTCTGCCATAAGATGGGTCAGTGCAAGCCATGTGGATGTAGGCTCTTATCTGACTATTGTATTGCATGTATTCTTTTAATCTCGAACGGTACACCTCAATCTTTGAGTAGAGAATATTAGTGGGGATAATGAAATGCTGCCTTGACTGGTCGCTCGAATTTTTTAATAACAGTAACGCATATTCATTCATTTCAAACTGGGGGGCAACATCTAGGTGTTTCGCCGGAAGGTTTGATAGCTTCGAGAATATCTGAGTGAGCCCTTTTGTTTTAGAATTGTTGCGATTGTGGTTGAGGTAAGTAATTAAATGCTCTTTAGATTCCAATAATTCATATACTGATATATTATGCTCTTGGGCATGTTTAGCGATGCTTCTCACATTCTGAAAAAATGTGGTCATGGTGCTAGGTTTAATGAAATTTCCTGATAGATTATTTCTATTGTTTTTTCGGAATATCAACACAGATAGGATTTTTTGACTCTGCCATATTATTTCCTTGCCGAGAGGACTTTGCAAATCTGCTATTTTGCTGAAATCAATGCGAATATGGCCACGTGTTTTCGTTGATAATTGAGTGAAGTCCCAAACTAAGTCGGATAATTTAATAGAGCTCAGTAGCTTGGAACCGGGAAAAATCACCGAGTTTGGTTTTAATTGCAACAGATCAGGGCGATCATCTTGGGCTAAGTAGTTGTCACGCAGCGAAGCTCTACGGCTCATGTTAGTACACCTATGATTACTGCTGTTTTTATTTTCTCAGCCCAGTAAGTGCTAAGCATCCCGATAGTTTCAATTTCAATAGTCACGTCATCTATAGCTTTTTTACTTTCAGGATATTGGGTGATGATATCTGAAAGTATATTTTGAATTCGGGTTAATGTGGGGCCGTGAACTGTCATGAAGTGCTCTTCATCATCACAACAAATCCTGAGCTCGTTTATGTAATAGCGCATACTTAGTAATTTTCTCAGTTCTTCTCGATCAGAATGGATAAAGTAGTTTTCACAGAAAATGCAGCCTAAAAAATTTTTGCAGTCTGATTTCGGATTAGAATCTTTAGTAATTATTAGGTCAGAACTCACAATAGGCGAACCTATTTCACTACAGCTACCAGCGGGTACTGAGGTCTTCGTGGTATCCGCCGCTTGTAGTATTTTTGTATAGAATGCTCCAATCTCCAATCCCTGTTGATCTGCATTTTTATCTAAGTATGATTTTTTGATAGTTGCTGTGGTATTACCCATCAGTGAGCTAGCAGTCGCTAGTCCTTCGTGAGCCACATGGTTATTAACTTTGTACTTTCTAAGTTGCCGAAAATTTATGCTCGGCAGATTTGGAGCCAAATAACACCTCACACGTTTAAGGTGGCGGTCAAGCGAATTGGATTTTAGTTTTGATATGATTAGCTCCTCTTCTGGATAAGAGGATAATTGGATAAATAAAAAATCGTGACGGCGGTCGCCTAAAATAAAGTTACGAAGCTTCAAAAACTTCTTGAACGGTTCGATAAATTTTGTCGTGATATTAAATATAATTTCTTTATCGCCCGCTCGTGCCTTTACACCTCTAAATCCCTGTTGATCTGGTTTTCGCAGAATTTCGTATTTATCACTCCACGATAGATTTTTCAGTATCGACTCATTAATACCAGTTACGATCGAGAAGAGCACTAGAAAAGAGTCGTGGGCCCACTTCGCTAAACGTAAGCGATAGCTTCCTCTAGGATGAAGATTTTCATAAGTTAATGTATATTTCGCTTCAAGGCGATCGTTAGCAATTCCCCGGTCAAAGGCATATTTGGGATGGCCGCACGGATGCTTTAAATAATTATCAGGGGAATTATCTCCAATATTTCCAGTCTCATAATTCCAAACATATTGCCCTTTGGGTATGAATCCATTTTCTACTACAGCTCGTGGAAGACAAAATCGGCTATGCGGTATAATGTTGATCTCCTCTCCTAGAAATAATATTTTTCCAGGATATGGTTGCATGTCTAGCACAAATTTTGTCAGTTGATGGAACAAACTATCGCTGATAGCTAGAATCTCAGCCAACGCGTGCTCTTCAACAGAGGCCGTTGATTCGCGGATATGCTTAGGCAAGTTCATAGCTGGTACTGGGTAGTTGATATGGTACGACGAATCCTCAAATGCGTATCTAGCAGCAGATAGCGCATCACTGAATAGTACCTCCCTACGAGCAACCGAATTACTTGTTTTGTTTTTAAGAAAGATCGAAAACTCTATCAGCGCGATCTGGCATTCTTCTGGTGAATTTAAAAAAGATTCGTGATTATTTTTTTCGCACCAAGTGGTCAATGTGCGCAAATTATCAAATTTACTTTTTAGGGTCGCAAGCGTGATTTGCCCCGTTTTTAACGAGGTTATTGTCCCGCTTGCCCAATTCTTCAACGGGCATACGCGATGATCCAAGATACTTTTATTTTGTAAGTCGTATATTGACCTTGCTTTTGTAGTTTTGCTTCGTGCTCGCTGTGGGAAAGCCATTGCGCCAAGATCTAGGTGTTTATCATCATCTACTAGAAACACGAGGCTTTCAAATGTTGAAGAAAGTAATAATTTCTGGCAATGCTCGTAACTCTCGTGCGCGAGCTCGATAATTATTAATTCTCGTTCCATACCATCCCCGTTCTTGATGTCACGAGCTGCTCGATGTGCTTTTCAAATCTGGACTGGGCGTGAAATTTTACCAGGCTAGTAGTTTTGTAGGTAAGATAACCCTCCGTGGTTTTGCTGCTTTCGTGCCCAAGCCGAAGTTTCAAATGGTTAAGCACCGCATAGTAACTGGCTTTACCTTGATTGATTAGCGGCATCTTTTCCTCCACAAGATTCATCCCAAATGTTGCTCGCAAATCATGAAATCTCGGCACTGTTTGTGCGCCCATTTTGATGAGCTCTGGTGCCAGTCTATTGCTGATAAACTGTCTGACCGACTGTCCTGTAGGTGGCCTTCTCTCACTATTTAGACTCTGTTCTCTTTTTGACATGTAGTAAGGTTTGCCAGTGCGCGTGATGAAAATGTAATCACCATGACCATTTGACCCATGAAACATACTTTTTCTGTGCGCGTAGCGGTCGGAATCAACATATCTTAACAAGAGATTATGCAGCCATCCGGGTAGCAGTAACGTCATACGCTTACTGTACTTAGTATCGGTTGCTCGCCCATAACCAACTTTGATTTTCAGCAAGTCGTCGGAATTCATTAGCCCGCTACCTAAAATCTCCGTCGGTAGGGTAAAAACAGTTTGTATTCTTGCTCCTGTCGTTAAAGCTATCAAAAAAGACAAGAGCATTTCGGGGTTGCCTATGCTGATGAGCGCCTGGATTAATAACTGTTGGTCGTTTTTGTTGAGTGGCATCAGTCTGCCTCCATCCAAGATGTAATCAGAGAAATCATGGTTTTCAGATGCGCATGCAGTAGTTAAGTCAGTAGTTATTATATCTTTATGCCTACTGAATCCTCTCGAGTCGCTGTAAGAGATTGATGTTCTGTGTTCTCGCCACAGCTCTACTGTAGGGTTAAAGTCGTGGCGAGGAATCATCCATCTATATAAACCCGTCATTCGGTTAACGATTCGGTTTTTTGTTCTTTTACCTATGATCCCTTGTTGAACCTGTGCTTCCAGTTCTGAGGCTACATAATATGTAGGTCGCTGATAGGGCTTATGGCCGAATGTCAGATAGTCTCTACCGGTGGAGTGTAGAATGTTCATAACTTTCGTTAAGTCTTTGGCAATAGACTCAATCGTCGACGGCTCTACAGGCTTACCAATGGTTGCTTTATATAAAAGATAAAGGTTGCCATGCATCCACGGTGCGCCGTTCTCATCTAATATCATAGTGAAGTGTTTTAGTTCCGAGATACCCCAGTCAGTTTTACTGGTCACAATAGTATACCTGCCAGTTGTTGAGTCTGCGCCATCGCCTTGGTTGTTCTTGGCAATGGTCGTGATTCTAACTGTAGGTATTGGAACTGTAACATATGCGTTCTGCATTAGAATTTCGCTTTGGGTGCATGGATGCTTAAGTTATAGTTGTCGTTGTTTACTTCTATGTCAAGTCAAATTAAGTATATTTTTTTTAACGCGATGAGGGGTTGGAAGTGTGTGTGGTTTAACTGTAAGAGTTATTTTTAATCTGCTTTAGTCAGTAGTTTAGTTCTGCTAAGCATCTTCCCCAAATTGGGGATGGGGGATAGATCAAGCGTCACCCCAAATTGGGGATGGGGGAGTATCTTGTCATCTTTAGTCACCACATCCCCAAAATGGGCATAAACGTCTCGTCATGATATCAAAATGATATTGCTATCATTCAAGCTGAATTCCCTGATTTTCAGCCCTGTTCAGCTGATTATTAGGATTGCCAGTTAAACAACAAAAATTATAGTTGCGATGTTTATAGCGCTGATCTGCTAGCAATCCCACTGCTTGCCACCTATATGTATAATATAAATAGACGGGTATGTATGTTGTTTCGTTAGTTTTAACTTCGTAATTTGCGAATACTCCTCTATTGGTTTTGAGGAGTTCTGAGTATCCATTAGTTATGCCTTTGTATTAAAGATTGTTTGTTTAGATGCTTGCACAGCTCCTCAGGCTTTTTTCGGCTGGCTGTTGTTATGTGGGTGTGGGTATCTGTCATTCAATGATTTGTATCCAAATGTAGTATGGCGTTGTACGTAGCATACCTTTGTTAAATAGATTTTTAACTTCGGTGTATTTTCGCTAATAAATTATGGGGTTGTAATTCAAAAACTTCTGCCTCATGCCGGTCTACCAAGATAGGTTGACCCGTCATTCACGACCTGAGGCTTCGTTAGCAAATATACTCCGCGCCTTTGCTTGTTCGTCAGCGTTCACTTAGGACTTAAGCATTTGTCCATTTTTGAAATGGTGTGAAAGCCGTCATCTTGGTATCAGGTGTGAGGTAGTTCTGCACCTTGACCGTATGCAGCGTGATGTCCACCACATCGCCGTCGGCCCCGACCTGGGGCATTTCGATCCAGTCGCCGACCCGCAGCATGTCATTGCTGGTCAGTTGCACGCTG
>Ga0247730_1000267_pt1 | contig 46443 bp, 61 predicted proteins | sample UWRJL073202C2_FD_180959 | JGI IMG/M metagenome (GOLD analysis project Ga0247730, IMG submission 180959) | Plant litter microbial communities from Arlington Agricultural Research Station in Wisconsin, United States - UWRJ-L073-202C-2 | ecosystem: Environmental > Terrestrial > Plant litter >... | reverse complement strand
TCAGCGGCCACGGCACGAACGTCATCCAGGGGCTCGCGGTCTCGCTTGAATCGACGGCGTTGCCGGCGCTGGTGATCGTCGGGGGGATTTTGACCACCTATCAGCTCGGCGGCCTGTTCGGCACCGGCATTGCCGTCACCGCCATGCTCGGTCTTGCCGGCATGATCGTCGCGCTTGATGCGTTTGGCCCGGTGACCGACAATGCCGGCGGTATTGCGGAAATGGCACATCTGCCGCCGGACGTGCGGCGGGTGACCGACGCGCTCGATGCAGTCGGAAACACCACCAAGGCTGTGACGAAGGGATACGCGATCGGTTCGGCGGGCCTCGGCGCGCTCGTGCTGTTTGCTGCCTATTCCAACGACCTCAAATTCTTTGCCGCCCACGGCGATCAGTATCCCTACTTTGCAGATGTCGGAACCATCTCCTTCGACCTCTCCAACCCCTATGTCGTTGCCGGCCTGATTTTTGGCGGCCTCATCCCCTACCTGTTCGGCGGCATCGCCATGACCGCCGTCGGCCGGGCAGCCGGGGCCGTGGTCGAAGAGGTGCGCCGCCAGTTTCGCGAAAAGCCGGGCATCATGGCCGGCACCGAAAAACCGGATTATGGCCGTGCGGTCGACATGCTGACCAAGGCGGCGATCCGCGAGATGATTCTGCCGTCGCTGCTGCCGGTGCTGGCGCCGCTTGTGGTCTATTTCGGAGTATTGCTGATTTCGGGCTCAAAGGCGTCGGCTTTTGCGGCGCTTGGCGCCTCGCTGCTGGGCGTCATCATCAATGGCCTTTTCGTGGCGATCTCGATGACCTCGGGCGGCGGCGCCTGGGACAACGCCAAGAAAAGTTTTGAAGACGGTTTCGTCGACAAGGACGGGGTGACCCACATCAAGGGCTCGGAGGCTCACAAGGCCTCGGTAACGGGGGACACGGTTGGCGATCCCTACAAGGACACCGCGGGTCCCGCCGTCAATCCGGCGATCAAGATTACCAATATCGTAGCGCTGTTACTATTAGCGGTTCTGGCCGCAGGCTAATTGGTACGCCTCTGGCATAGCCAAAAGAAAACCCGCGAAGAGCAATCTTCGCGGGTTTTGAGCAAACAGATGTCAGACGCGATTATCTGCGGCCGTTGTTGCCGGCGAGGTTGCCCAGCATGCTCTTGGCCGCATTGGCGCCGGCACCGCCCGACAGCAGCTGCTGCAGGAAGGTCAGGTCCTTGCCGCCGGTCGGCGTGGTGCGGGAAATCATGTCGAACACGCGGCCGTCCTGCAGCGTGTAGTTCGAACGCTGAGCGACGACGCCGTTCTTGTCGAAGTAGATCGCCAGAATGCTCTGCTCGATCAGGGTCGGCTTCATGAACGCCACTTTGCGCGTGCGCTTCTGCGAGATGTAGTAAAACACTTCGGCATCGAAGGTGGCGGTGGTCGACGGCGTGCCGAGCGTCAACAGCACCTGTTCACGCGACGAACCCACCGGCACCAGATCGAGCGACTGCTTGTCGACGATATAGCCGTTGTTCATCACTTCGGTGGTCGTGCAGCCGGCAAGGCCGGTTGAGGCAAGCAGGACGACGATCGCGGCTCTGCGCATGAATTTCATCTCGGACCCGACAAACCGCTTGTTCAAAGGACAATCTTCCCTACGTTTACCAAACCATGCCATTTCGGCGTAACGACCCTTGCTGCGCATATCAATGTGGCCATTCCGGGACGTGGGTCCTTTCACGGCCGATGATACAGTGCTATTGCCGCGCCACTCAGCCGTCCGCGGGCCCTTGTGCAATTGGGGCGGGACGGCATCGGGCTGCGACATAAACCGCATTGCAATTCGTGCCTGCTTCGGTAAACCAGCTTTCTCAATCATGCAACACGGCCGCGCGCGGCTTGGCGCACTGAAAACGCCAATTGTCGGGAAATTTGATGATCTTCGGTCTGTTTCGCAAAAGAAACCACAATCGCAGCATCGTTGATCGTCAATACGCGGCCCTGACGTCTGCTGCGCGCATTCCGTATTTCTACAGCGATCTTGGCGTGCCCGACACCGTGATGGGCCGGTTCGAGATGCTTTCGGTGGTCATGATCCTGTTTTTCCGCCGCACGCGGGCGTCTGCCACCAGCGGCCAGGAAATCGCTCAGGAAATCGTCGATGCCTTTTTCCAGGATATCGACTATTCGATCCGTGAACTCGGCATCGGCGACCAGTCGGTGCCCAAGCGCATGAAGAAACTCGCCGGCATGTTTTACGGGCGGCTGGAAACCTATGCGGCGGCGCTCGATGCCGGCGACGAGGACGCCCTTGCAACGGCCCTTATCCGCAATATCTATCCGGAGACGCGCGACAGCGCTCCGTCGCTTTCAGGACTGGCCCGGTGGATGGTGGTAGCGGAGGCGCATCTGAGCGCGCTGTCCGAAGACCAGATCGCCACCGGCAACGCCACCCTGCCGGCCCCGGGACAATGAGGTTATCATGACACACGACAGCACACCGGCGATCACGCCGCCATTCTCCCATCCCCTGAAGGTCGCCGGCGTATCCGCCAAGGCCTCCGTGCTGAAGCTGAATGCCAATGCCGACGAACTGGCCGGTCTGGCGCGTCTCTGGGACGTGGTCTCGCTCGGCTCGCTTTCAGCCGAGTTGCAGGTGGTTCGCTGGAAGAAGGATGGCGTGCGGCTGACCGGCGAGGTCAAGGCCGATGTGATGCAGGCCTGCGTAGTGACGCTGGAGCCGGTCGCTTCGAAGATTTCCGAGACCATCGACCAGACTTTCGTGCCGGAAGGTTCGAAACTGGCTAAGATCGTCGCCCAGGATGCCGCTGACGCGACCATCGATCCCGACGGTCCGGACCTGCCGGAACTGTTTGCCGGCGAGACCATTGATATCGGCGCGATCGTTGCCGAGTTTGCCGCTCTGGCGCTCGATCCCTATCCGCGCAAGCCGGGCGTCGATTTCACGCCGCACCTGGAGGATGCCGACGCGGGCGATCGTCCGCCTTCGCCATTTGCGGCGCTTAAAGACTGGAAAAAGGACTAGGGACTGTACCGCCTTTGATACAATTTAGTTGTATGCACGAACGAAACCGGTATTTTGGCCGAAAATTCGCCAGAACGGCGAGCAGAAGGACCAGGGACGCGTGATCAGAATTTCTCTCGACGTGATGGGCGGCGACTTTGGCCCCGAAGTCGTCATCCCCGGTGCGGCCATCGCACTGGATCGGCATCCCGATGTCACCTTCGTGCTGTTCGGCCAAGCTGAGATCTGCCAGCCGCTGCTCGACAAATATCCCAAGCTGAAGGCGAAATCGGTGTTTCACCATTGCGATATCGCCATCGCCATGGATGAAAAACCCAGCCAGGCGCTGCGCCGCGGCCGCAATGTTTCCAGCATGTGGCAGGCGATCGATGCGGTCAAGACCGGCGATGCCGACGTGGCGGTCTCTGCCGGCAACACCGGTGCGCTCATGGCGATGGCGATGTTCTGCCTGCGCAAGATGGCCAATGTCGAACGCCCGGCGATTGCCGGCATCTGGCCGACGTTGAAGGGCGAAAGCATCGTGCTCGATATCGGTGCCACCATCGGCGCCGATGCCAAGCAGTTGCGTGATTTTGCGCTGATGGGCGGTGCCATGGCACGCGCTCTGTTCGAGATCGAACGACCGACCATCGGCCTGCTGAACGTCGGCGTCGAAGAGGTCAAGGGCCTCGAAGACGTCAAGGAGGCCGCCCGCCTGCTGCGCGAAGCCAACCTCGACAACATCCACTATCACGGCTTCGTCGAAGGCCATGACCTCGGTAAGGGCACCGTTGACGTGGTGGTCACCGAAGGCTTTACAGGCAATATTGCGCTGAAGACCGCCGAAGGCACCGCCCGCCAGATCACGCAACTGCTGCGCGAAGCCATGTCGCGCACCTGGATGGCAAAGCTCGGCTATATTCTCGCCAAGAGCGCCTTCGACGTGCTGCGGGAGAAACTGGATCCGCGCAAGACCAACGGCGGTGTGTTCCTGGGTCTCAACGGCATTGTCATCAAGAGCCACGGCGGCGCTGACGCCGAGGGCTATGCAGCCGCGATCGATGTCGGCTACGACATGGTCCACAACGGCCTGACCCAGAAAATCGAGAATGATCTCAAAAAATACCATGCGGAGCACGAGGACCCGGTTGTTCCCGAAACCCGCATGAGCGACGAGGTATAATACAATGATCCGATCAGTGGTTCGCGGTTTCGGTTCGGCTCTGCCGGCCCGGGTGGTCACCAATCGCGAGTTGGAAGGCATGGTCGAGACGTCGGACGAGTGGATCGTCCAGCGCACCGGCATCCGCCAGCGCTACATAGCCGGCGAAGGCGAGACGACGGCCTCGCTCGGCGAAAAGGCGGCCCGTGCCGCCCTCGACAATGCCGGCCTGACGCCCGCCGACATCGACATGATCATCGTTGCCACCTCCACGCCGGACAACACCTTCCCGGCCACCGCCGTCAACATTCAGGCCCGCCTTGGCATGACCCACGGTTTTGCCTTCGACGTGCAGGCGGTCTGCACCGGCTTCGTCTATGCGATGACCACGGCGGACCTCTATATCCGCGGCGGCATCGCCAGGCGGGTGCTGGTGATCGGTGCCGAAACCTTTTCGCGCATTCTCGACTGGCAGGACCGCACCACCTGCGTGCTGTTCGGCGACGGCGCCGGTGCGCTGGTACTGGAAGCGGGCGAGGGGACAGGGGCCACATCCGATCGCGGCGTGCTGACCACGCATCTGCGTTCCGACGGCTCGCACAAGGACAAGCTCTACGTCGATGGTGGCCCGTCGACCACCGGCACGGTCGGCCATCTGCGCATGGAAGGCCGCGAAGTGTTCAAGCATGCCGTCGGCATGATCACCGACGTGATCGAGGCGGCTTTCGTGGCGACCGGCACCACGGCCGACGATCTCGACTGGCTGGTGCCGCACCAGGCCAACAAGCGGATCATCGATGGCTCGGCCAAGAAACTCGGCATTCCGCTGGACAAGGTCGTGGTCACCGTCGACCTGCACGGCAACACCTCGGCCGCCTCGATTCCACTTGCCCTGGCAGTCGCTGCCGGCGACGGCCGGATCAAGCAAGGCGACCTCGTAATGCTCGAAGCCATGGGTGGCGGCTTTACCTGGGGGGCCCTGCTCGTGCGCTGGTAAGTGCTTGTGCGCGCTCGAAGAACTGATTGCGCACAAATGCTTGACCGTGAGCATGAAGGACAATAGTCTTTGCCAGCTTTCAGAACGTATTTTTAAGAACTGGGCGGGGATCCATGGCCGGTAAGACAGTCACACGGGCGGACTTGGCAGAATCGGTGTTTCGTAAGGTGGGTCTTTCCCGGACCGAATCGGCAGAATTGGTCGAGACGGTGATCGACGAGGTCTGCAATGCCATCGTGCGCGGCGAAATGGTCAAACTGTCATCTTTTGCCACCTTCCAGGTGCGTAGCAAGAACGAGCGCATCGGCCGCAACCCGAAGACTGGCGAGGAAGTGCCGATTTCGCCGCGCCGGGTGATGACCTTCAAGGCCTCCAACGTGCTGAAGCAGCGCATCCTCAAGGCCCATACTGGCCGCAAGGCGAAAGCCAAGCCGCAAAATCCAGCCGGCTAAGACCTGCCGTTGCGTAAGGGTCGGCGCAATACATCAATTTCCTGGTGCAAACCCTTGAAAATTGGTTGATTTGCGCGAAAATCATCTATGAAATGTTGGCGAAGCGATTCACGTCCGGTGAGATCGCGCAAGCGCGTGCGACGACGTCGTGTGGGAGTTTGAACTTGGACAAAAGCCCTGATGCCTTCCGCACCATCAGCGAGGTCGCCGAAGATCTGGACCTGCCGCAGCATGTGCTGCGGTTCTGGGAGACGCGTTTCCTGCAGATCAAGCCGATGAAGCGCGGCGGCGGGCGACGCTACTACCGTCCGGAAGATGTCGACCTGCTGAAGGGCATCCGCCACCTCCTCTATGACCATGGCTATACCATCAAGGGGGTGCAGAAATTGCTGCGCACCAATGGCAACCGCTTTGTCGCAGCCATCGCGTCCGGCGACATGGCGACCATGGAAGCGTTGATGGCCGCCAATAACGATAAGACGGTGGACCCGAAAATCGGTGATGACGACCAGATCGTCGGCCGCTCCAAGGTCAAACCAAGCGGGCGCTTCTTCAATTTCGCCAGCGGTGACAGCGATGCCGCGGAAATCTCGGTCGTAAAAGGATCCGGTGTCGGCAAGGAAGACCGGGCCCTGCTGCAGGAGGCGCTCTACGACTTGCTCGAATGCAAGCGCCTGCTCGACCAGGTACGATAGATTTGTAATCCGCAGACCCGCCCCTGTCTGCAAAGCTCGAAAAACGCCTGACGGTATCAGTTCCCGTCCACCGGGCTTTCCAGTCGGCCGCGTGAACGGTCACGCGTGACTTCTCCCGCCAGCCGCCTGGCGCCCTCTTTGAGTTCCAAGGCGGAAAACAACGCGGCAAATTCGGGCCGCTGCATCATGGCTTCCATCGACAGTTCCGGCGTGCCGATCGCCTGCAGCCGCTCCAGCCCTGTCGTGCCTGGCTGGAACACCAGCACTTTGGCCGCCGCGACGCCACCCTGCAGCATCACTTGACGGCGAAACAGCACCGGCCGGAACCCGGCGCCAGCGCATCGCTGATAGAGGGCCAGCATCTCTGCGTGGAAGCGCACCTGTGGTGTCGGGTGGGGCGGCATTGATCTCGGTCCGAATTATGACAGATGGCGCTCAGTGAAGCAGCGTGACCGGCTCATCGAGGAAGGTCTCTATCCCGTCGCGCTGAACGGTTGCCAGAAACTCCTCGTATGCCGCCTGATCGGTCTCAAACGCATCGTCCCACACGGAGGAGGCGCCGGTATGATCGATCACCTCCAGCGTCCACCCATCCGCACTGCCGGCCGCGCGATAGATCGCGATGCGCACGACAACGTCGTCCTCGATGAATTCACCGGAGAAATCGGAATATTCGAGTGTTTGCTTGGGTGCTGCCATGACGACATCATAGCCGTGTTGGCGACAAAATAAAGAGGGGAGTGCGCGAGGCGCGGCACAAGGCAAACTGCCGTCGTCCAAGCGCCGACCTCCTCACCCCGAGTGCATTTCCGCCTTTTCTGATCGTGCCACGCATTTTCCCTCTTGCGCTCCCAAACCGATAACAATAAACGGATCAAGCCTTTTGAGGCAGGTCGGGGCGTAGCGCAGCCCGGTAGCGCACTTGACTGGGGGATAAAATACCTCAGCCCAAATCTTCTTTCTTCCCCAATATGTTAGATGTTCGCTCGGCCTCGGTCGTGGGATTTTTCGTGGTACTCGATGCAGCGTTCAACGCGTCCCTGATGTCTTGGTCCATTGCGTGGGCATACTTCGTCGTCGTCTTGATATCCGAGTGTCCAAGCACGACCTGCGCCACACGCAAGTTCGATGCACGTAGGATGCGGGTGGCGGCTGTGTGGCGGGTGTCGTGGAAGCGGAAATTGGTGATCCCTGCATTAGGAACTGCCCGGCGCATCGCGCTCTTCAGCCCTGATTCCGTCAAAGGGTAACGCCGGCCGCGCACGATCTTGATATCCTTGCGTGTGGTCTTTGCCTCATATGTGAAAACGATATCCGCATGGTGTGAGCGCTCGGCCCAAAGCAGCTCATAAATCGCATCCGACATCGGCAGGGTGCGGATCTTGTCGCCTTTGCCGGTTACGGTGAAACGCCGCGAAAAGAAATCGATGTCCGTCCATCGAAGGCCAAGTATTTCCATCCGCCGGCAACCCGATAGGAACGCAAAATTTACGGCAACATCGTAGCCGCGCGCCAGCTTGCCCATGATGGCGGACTCTTCATCGAGGGATGCTTCACGCACCCGCTCTTGCGGCTCCTTCAGCATGTGGCGGCCGAAATCTATATCCGCGACTGACACCTTCCAGATCTTTTTTGCCCTGGTGATGATTTCGCGCAGGGGCTGGGTGCATGTGCGGTTGACGGTCGCGGGCGATACGAAATTAGCTTTTTCCCGCCCCTTCACTCGCTCGCCGCGCCGTCTGGCGACCAGGCTGGCGACAATGGAATCGGTAACTGCCGTCAGATGTGTTGTCGCGCCAACGTGCCTTTTCAGCCATTCTAGATTTTTCAGGGTGGTTTCCGAATTCTTATTATGGACGCCGACCTCAAGCCACCAGCGCGAGGCTGCGATTTCGAACGTCATCTCGTCGGCAAAGAAGGCCGCCTCGCTCAGGATCTGGGCGCGGGCGGCTTCCTTGCGCTCGACTTGGACGCGCTCTGCTTCGCGTTTTGTCGTTGCGCCAGTATCCCCTGAAAATCGACGACCCTGTAGCTGGAAGTCGTAGGAGTAGGTGGCTTGTGCGGCTCTCTTGTAGACCGACATTTAACGGCGCGCTCCGTGATAAAGGCTTCTAGATCGGCTTCTGTGTAGCGCCTGGTGGCGCGTTTTTTGCCAAGGCCGATGTTAATCCATCTCAAAAGACCCTCGTCGGTCAAGTCCCGCAACTGCTTGACCGAGATGCCGAGCCGACGAGCGGCCTCCTCTGGAGGCATCAATGAAATATTTGCGCCGGTCATTCACGATCACCGACACCAAAGCCGTGGCTTGGCTCCACTCTATCTTTTAGTTCGGGTGTTGGGCCGTCTCCATCTTGCACGACTGATGTCTCACACACATCTTCTTCATTATGGGCAAGCTTCAAGCCGTCTTTACTATTGTCATGACCGTCGTTGGGATTATTAGCGGCGGATGGCTCGGATTTGCGCTGGGAGATTGGCTCGGCGCAATGCTTTTCTTTCAATTCGGTGGAGGTCTGGGCTACCTCATTGGGTTCAGGCCATCGATCGTCTTGTATTTTTTGGCCGAATTGCTGGTAGCGGCTGTTTAATACAGGCGTGGTTGGGAATGCAGCCTCGATCTCCATCATCATGTACGCGGCCCACGTTCCGCCGCCCTCTTCTGCGAGGATATCGAATACGCGTTTCTGATGGCGCAATGTCTCGTCACCGCTCAAAATTGTTTCGGGTGAGGGGGTGAAAAGCAGAGTGCCCACCGGCATGGGGCCTCCGTTAAGATATTCGCCCACGAAACCTTGTTTGTCATCGGCCACCGCGCGAACGATCTTGGCGATCGGCGCGATGGCAGCCGTCAAGGGTGGCGGGGAGAGGTGACGATCCTCTCCCCTAGCCGTCTTTCCGGTTCTGGCTTGGTTTTCCGGCGACGGCTTAACTGGTCGGTGCGTGTTGATGGCGACGCCCGAAAACTCCTCAATCTTCTCCCCGATGCTGCGCAGCAGATCCGCCGCGCTTTCTGGCGTGGTGAACTTCGCGTCGACTGTCGTTTCGAACGAACGCGTCGGAATGCCCGGAACGGGGCTGGTGGACACGGCAACTTGAATTCGTGTCATGATCTGCTCCACTGTTTGAAATCTTTTCGGAGATCCTGCCAGCGCTGGCCGGCGGCCTTGTCGGTGTTCAGTTCGGTGCGCGACACGATGTTCAAGATCTTGCGCAGATATGTGACGACGCGCTCCGTATCCGGCGCGTCGGTCATGCCTTTTTGCTCAATCAAAAAACGACGAAATGCCTGGTCGTTGCAGAGCATCGCGCATTCGGTCGTGAAGTCTTTAGGGTCAACTGGTGGGGTCGGCCGTTCGTCCGGGTATTTCTGATAAAGCTGCTCGATCCGGTCCATCAGCCTGACGAGCTGGCGCAGCACGAAGCCCATATCTTCGTGCGAACTGCCGTGAAAATCCTTGTCGTCCTGGGCGGTCGTGAGAGCGAACGTGAAGATCGGGTCGATGCCTTCATCGCTGATCACCGCAAGCTGCATGCCCTCGGGGCCGTAAACGATCTGCGCCGGGTTGGCGCGATCGTGGCGCTTACGGATCTGTTGCAGCTTTTCCCGGCCGTCGATGCGCTGTATGCCGCTCATGCCGGCACCTCGTCACAGCGCGGGCCATTCGCCAGGGCGATCAGCACGTCGGCGTGGCAGGGATCGCTTGGGGCGCACCAGCATGCAAGGTTTTTGCCGCGCAACTCGGTTGTGATCATTTCGACGGTCGGCGGTTCACCCATCTCGGGGATCGCGCCGCCGATCCAGCCCTCAAAGCATTTGACTGCATGTTCCTGCCACGTGCCGCGCAGGGGCTCTATGCCTGAATGCCGCAGAACGTTGTTGACCAGGTCAAAGTCCTCCCGGGTGACGGGATTTCCCCATCGCGACGGACGTGCAACGTTCACGGCAGGGAGGTCATTGGTGGCGATCGACACCGCCTGCAGATCAAAACCTCTGGCGCGGGACAGACGAAGGCGGGCAGGGCGCGTCATAGCAGCGACCCCGTAGACCTTTGGTGGACGCACGACGAGCAAATATGGGTCCACGCGCCGGCGCGAAGGACGACGCGCCAACCGTCCGCCTTGATGTCGTCGAGCATGATGTCGAAGTCCTGGACATCATAAATCTTGCGGTGCGAGCTGGGGCAGCTGTCGCAAGTGATCTGCTGTTTGCCTTCGTGCCTGACGATTGTCATTGCTTCATCTCCGGCGCCTGATGCAGCTCCATGCGGTCGAAGAAATGCGCCGGCACGTCGTGCGGCGTGCTGCGTTTCATGGGCATGAACATGCCGAGAAATTCAGGATGTTTCTCGATCGTCACGACGATCCCGGACGACATGCCATCTTTTCCTTCGCGCGCGGTGTGCCAGACAGCCGGGATGGATTTGTCGTCTTCGATGAAGAGCTGGTGCAGCCGGGTGAAAAGGCCGCCAATCTCAGGTGCAAAGTTGGTGATGCCGTTTGTCGCGGCGTCGCCGGTGCGCCAAGCCTCGATTGCCCGTCGCCAATCACCCGGCGCGCCTGGTGTCATTTTGTAATCGAGGCCGACCGTGTGCATGTGCCCGGCAGCAATTCGCTGAAACAGGCATGGGTGAAACTCACCGTGCTCATCCGACCAATGCGGGTGACGCATTTTGGTGGTGATGAACATCCCGGCATCGCTGACGAACACGTCATCGGGCTGCATCCATTCCGGCATAGGTGGCCGGTATGCTTCGTTCTCAAAGAACATGCGAACCGGCGTTGGCCCGCGTGCTATCTCGAATGCCGCATCGGGCACAGCCAGCGTGACGGGCGCCGAGATCTTCGCGTCCTTCTCGTAGAGCACTGCCATCGCGACGCCGCAGACCGCGCCGATATAGGCGCCACCTTGTCTCGCAGGTTCGATAAAAATGCTGCCATCCAGAAAGCGGGCGTCGCCGGCGTTGCTCTGCCAATCGACAAATGGCTGAAGCGCCCAGAGATACTTGGCAGGAAGGTGGCCAAGGTTGATGGTTTTCCGACCGCTCATGCCTCGGCCCTCACTTGTCCGTCCTTGGCGGCAGCGATCAGCAGCGAGACCGGCGCAAGGCTGGTGCGGCGCACTCGTGTGATGCCGGATTCAGGATCGAAAACCTTCCGCAGCAATGTGATCTTGGTTGGGTTGTGCAGATCCGCATATCCGTCACGAACGTCTGCCGTCCGGATCCGCTTGCGCGTCATGTACGAGTGTAGGGTGGCCTGCGAAATATCGAACTTGGCGGCAATGTCGGCAAGTTTCAGACCTGCATGCAGATCCTTCGTGATCTGCTCGTCGTCGAGCTCCATCAGAGGGACGCCCTGTGTCAACCCGTTGGCTCGCATGTAGTTCGTGAGGTGATGGAGCGAAATGTCGTAGGCTACGACCATCTGCTTGACGGTCATGCCAGCCTTCCGGTCGGCAAGGATCTGCTCGGGCCGTGGGAAAATGATGGTGTCACGCTTCTGCATTTGAGGTGCCTCCGCCAATCTTCTTGATCTTGGTGATGTGCGCGTCGTGCCGTTTTTCGGCGAGCTTGCGAGCGGCCATGGCGTTCGCGGCCGCGACGAGGATCTTGTGGCCGTCGGCGAAATGGACGCGAAATTCGGTGTCAGCTGGCATTGGCTTCGCCCTCCGTCCTGACCGGGTAGGCCATGCTGTCGGTCGGCTTTCCTCCGGCGGCTATATGGGCATCGTAAAGCGCGCGGCATTTGATGGGGCCAAGGGGCTCCTCGTCGACCAGGTCGACGAAGCCTTCATTGTCGGTCAGCAACATGCCGATGGTTGGCGCGCATTCCTCACAGACGATCGTCGGTCCGCGGTACCAGTTCTCGTCTTCGAAAATTGGACCGCCGCAAGCCTCGCAAGGGCCGATGGATTCGCCGCGGCGCTTCTCGATCTCGTCGCTCACCTGACGTGCGAAACGGTAGCGCTGTCGGTCAAGCGCTCTGTCATCGGCAAGTCCAGCGGCGCGGCCGCCGACAAGCGCAGCGTAGTTTACGCATACGGTGATCAGCTCTGCGACGTCGGCCACCTGCTGATCGGGGGGCTGGTTGTTGACGTCGACGACGAAGATATCATTGCCGTCGCTGTCGAGGACGGCCCCGATATCGTTCCTGGACGGTTTGAACGGCAGCTTGAAGCCGCGATCGCCAAACTCGGACGCCAGGTTTTCGAGAGTGGTCAGGTCAACCGGCATCGGGGGTCTCTCCCGCACTGGCAGCAAACCATGCGATCGCGGCCTGGAACACGGGGCGATCGGTTGTCTTGCTACGAATATTGATCAGGTGGACGACAGCCTGCAGCGCCGCTTCCAGCGCCTGGCCGGAATTGATGGCGTGGCGTGGGCCAGGCTGCCTGCCTTCGCGCACCAAGTTTCCGGCATCGATAATGGCGCCGGAGGCCAGATGGAGTGCGACGGCTGCGCCGGCGAGCTGGCTGTCGAGAAAGTCGCGGCACTCATGCTCGACGATGCGAACGCGACGGCTTGCCGCTGGAAACGATAAGACTTCGCCCATCACAGCACCTCGCGATCGGCGAGCAGAAAGGCCGTGCGAAAGTTATACCAGTCGGGGTAGCGGCGCTCGATGTGCGCCGCATCGCCCTCGTCGAAGGCGCGGAGGAACAAAATGCCCTCGCGCGACCAAGGCATTTGGACGGCAAAGTTGACCGCGGCGCGGATCTCGGCCGTGGATTCCCGGTGCAAGCGTCGCGTATTCAGCCAGGCCAACACCAGAATTATGCTTTGCACTGCGCAAAGACCGGTCATGATGGCGAGAGAAAGATTGCCGGTCATCACAATAACCTCGCGACAACCATGGCCGTCAGGCATCCGAGCGTGATCAGCAGCGAACCGAGTTCGATCATCAAGAATTCAGGCGTAAGATCCAGAGGCTTAGGCTTGACGAAGGTGCCGAGATCGACGCGGGGGGGAGCGAAGGGGGTAAAGGCGTTCATGCCCGTGCATCCTCTGCCGTCTGGCGTACAAAGCGGCGGCGCGCTTCAGCCTGGGCCTGAGGGGCGAAGCGGGCAACGATCTCAGGCGAGTATCCGCGCTGTGACCAATCCTGCTCGGTTACCGGCAGGCCCGCGCCACCGATTTCCCGGATGTCTTCTGCCATGCGCTCGACGAGCGACTGACGGCAACGTGGCTGGGCGGCGATGCGCGCCGTCGTGGCCTCTTGCTTGGTGCGATACTGGATCATGGAAACCTCTGCCTCCCGCCACCGGTCGCCGCTGCTCAGAGGGGGTAAAGCAGCGGCGACCTTCTGGATGGTCCGGATGGGAGGTCGACCGGACACCGAGAAAAAAGCACGGCTTTAAATATTTTGCAAGTGATACTTTAAATTGTGAAAGTCGCAAATCGATTCGACAAACCCGAAAAAAGAATCAATTATGAGAACGTAGCAGGAACATAGATTGAGGTTGGTGATGTTTGTGGCAATCGAGCCGACGTTAAAGCAGGTGATCTCGGTATCGATCGAATGTGCGGATTGCGGTCGCATGCGTTGGCGCAAGCCCCGCGACCTTTATGTAAATGGGATTGGGCCGACCACGGCGCTTTCAGAATTAGGCGCGCGTTTGACTTGTTCGTCATGCAAAGATGAAGGGATGCCAGGGAAGAACGTGGTAATCCAAGCTGCGTTCGCGCATGAAATTGACCGCATTCGCGCTGAAGCCGGTCGAATCAGAAGCCTAGAAGTTCGCGAAGCGGGATGATGCGCCAGACATTTTTGACTGCGTATGGATTAAATGTGAGTGTTTTGTTGGGGTTGTACTGGAGGCAGACTAGCTCTTTTTGGGTTCGGGACACCAGTTTTTTGACGTACGCTTTGCCCACTTGCTCGTCTTTTTCCGGGAAAGTTTCGATGACCACATGGTCGCCTGGTACCGCGTCACGGCCTCCACAATAAATCATCTCGCCCGGGTCGTAACGCGGAACCATGCTGTCGCTGAGCACGTGTAGCGCAAATACTTTCCTCAAGTGCGCTATTCCGGGTGGGCGTCGTGCATAACCAGAGACCTCGCCGTTTAACGTGAAGTCGCCGTCGTCCCCGCCAACTGCAACACCCAAAATTTCGACATCCATAGGTCCAGATGGTGCCGGCCCCAATTCGCTGATTATCTCTGCATCGGCGAGTGTCACTTCGTCGCCAAGATATTTTAGCTCGCCGTTAGAAAGAGCAACGGGATCGATTTGCAAAAACGACGCGACAGACTGCAGATTTTCCATGGCGAGTACGTTCGCGCCACGCTCCCAATTGCCCACTGCTCCCGTGCTCACCCCGGCAGCTGCTGCCACTTGGCGCATCACTAGTCCGCGTTGTTTGCGGGCGGTGCGGATTGCATCACCTATTTTTATTTTCAGTTCGTTGTCGATCATAAAAAGGTTTTGAGGCAAAAACGACCTTTCGGTCCATTTAAGTATTGCTTGCACGTTTTTTAAAGCTGTGCTTTTATCCGCGACCATGGAACAAGCCCTTCATACCGATGCACTTGATAAAGTTCTCAAAGCAGCTGGCAGCGCCAGCGCTTTGGCACGTCGGCTCGGTATTACGCCTCAAGCCGTCGCACAGTGGCGCGCCGTGCCGCCGGAGCGGGTGCTCGATGTCGAGCGTGAGACGGGAGTTTCTCGCCATGAGATGAGGCCTGATGTTTTTGGTCCTCCGCCGATTAGCGAGGCTGCGGAATGACGCGCCTGCAAATCCTCTCCCCCCGCACGCCACGGTATTGCGTTCGTGCGGCCTCTGACGGCGGGGCAGATACTGTCTTGCGGACCGCCTCGCCGTCTTTTTTCCGATTTGTGACTGCCTGTGCATGTGGGCCTCCGATGCGTTGCTAACGGACTGATCAATCACAGCTTTTGACACTTCCCACTATGGGAAAACCCACCCGGATTTCCCGGGGCGGGAAAGACGTTTCATTGTTTGGAGGACAGCATGCAGGACACGATGACGAATGCCTGGTTTCACCAGCTGAAAGCCGCAAACCGGACGCTCATCAAGAAGAACGGCGGCATCGAAGCAGCGGCGGCGGTCTGCTCTCTGTCCAAAAGCCAGCTAGGTCGCTGCAATGCGGATTCCGATACCGAGTTGTTGCCAATCCCCGCGGTCCTGCGGCTGGAAGCGGAATGCGGAGATCCGTGCGTGACCCGGGTCATGGCCGGGCTGCACGGCTGCAAGCTGACGGACCCGGAGGAAGCCAACAAAGACGGGACGTGCCTGGTGCGCGGCTCACTCGATGTCGGCTCGGCGGCGAACGAATATCAGCGCAACGCGTCGATGGCGTTCTCCGACATGGTGGTGACGAACTTCGAAGCCCGGCAGGGGATGACCGACCTCGACAAACTGATCAGCCAAGCGATGGAGCAGAAGGCCCGTTATGCGCAGATCCTCGCCAACGGCGGCGATGTGACGCCGGCTCTCAAAATCGTCGGCGGGGCCTGATCCGATGGCCGATTGCCCTTGCTGCGGCCATGCGCTGCGAAACGACCAGGACATCCGCATCGACATGGATGGCGGCTTCATCGTGGCCAAGGGCGAAGTTACCCGGCTGACCGAAAGCGAATTCAACATGTTCCTGATGCTCTGGAAGGCCAAGCCGCGGATGGTCACGCGCGAGCAGTTGATGAGCGAGGCCTATTGGCTTCGCAACGACCAGGACGAGCCGGACATCAAAATTATCGACGTGATGATCTGTAAGGTGCGCAAGAAACTGCTCCCGCTTGGTGTCGGCATCGATACCGTCTGGGGCCGTGGCTACCGCATCCTTGAACAGGAAAGGGTAGTGGCATGAGCAGTATCAGCCTTCAGATCGGCGACAAGCCGACGTTTGACTGGGTGGACGTCGACAAGATCGACGTCGACAGCAACTATCAGCGCGAGCTTGACGCGCGAAAAGTCGAGCGGATGCTGCGAGAATTCCACTGGGACCATTTCGGCGCCGTCACCCTTGCCGCACAAGGGGGGGGGCGGTTTACCGTCACGGACGGCCAGCACCGGGTAAAGACCGCCCAGCTGCACCCGCGCATCTCTAAGGTGCCGGCCATGATCATTAGCCGGTCCGGCGCTCAGGCGGAGGCCGAGAACTTTCTTGTCATCAACCGCGACCGCAAGACGGTCAATGCGGTTGAGCGATATTGGGCCGGACTGGCATCTGGCGATGTTATGGCGGCTCGTGTCCGGGCCATCCTGCAGAGCGCAGGCTGCGATGTCGCTCCGGATCAGGGAACCTACAAGCCGCACCTGACGAACTCGGTCACCGCCTTGACGCGGTGCGTCGAGCGCTATGGCGACAAGGCCACTCGCCTGGCGCTGGAAGCGGTGCGCAAGGCCTGGCCGCGAGAGGACAAGGCGCTGCGCGGAACGCTGATCACGGCGCTGGCGCGAATCATCGAAACAAACGCCAAGATAGACACAGACCGTCTGATTTCGGTTCTGAGGCCCAAAAGCTTTGCCGAAATGACGGCGCATGCGGAAGCGATCCGCAAACTGTCGGGCGGGTCCGGGGATACCAATCTGGCGCGTACGGTGACCGACCTCTACAATCGCGGCCTGTCGGTCAACTCGATCTATTTTGGGGTGCAGCCATAATGCCGGCGCGCCTCGAAGCCCTGATCGAGCGAATGCGTGGCCGCAATCTGCGCGCCACTTTCGCGCATTTCGACGCCGACGCCATCCGCGAACTCGCCGGTGTGCGCTGTGACGCGGGCTCGGCCAGCGGGATCGACATGGCGACCCGCCGTTATCTCGAAAGTGGGGTCTGCTGGCGCGACCCGCATGCGGCTAGCCCGCAGATCCAGGCGAGGGCGCGCCAGCAATGACCCTCGCTCCGGTCACTCACATCTCTTCCGATCTGGTTGTCGCCCTTGAGACGGCGCGCGCGATGTTCGATGCTGGCGATGTGCAGGGCGCGTTGTTGCTTTCGACTGGCGTTTACGAACAGGCGAAAGCGGCAGCCACCTATGCAGTAAAGGTGAAGACTTCGCGTGACCTGGTCGACAAGGCGCGGCGCATGCAGGCCGAGGCGGTCAAGATTGAAAGCATCTGCTACGTCAGTATGGCCGACACCGTTGACCAGGCGCAATCCGAAGGCCGGGTCGCGACTGCTGGCCGTCCGAAAAACGTTGGTCATGAAAACGTTTTTACGATTGAGGAAATCGGGCTCGATCGCCAGCAACTTCATCATGCGCGAAAGCTGCGGGATGAGGTGCGGGTCGAGCCGGCTTTTATCGAACGTGTCGTCGAGGCGCGGCTTGCGGAAGGCCTGGAACCAAGCCGGCGCAGCATCAGCCATGCCATCGGTACTCGTAGTGCAAGCAACGAGGAAAAGGGACCGCAGCTCTATGAGACGCCGGCAGAAGCGACGCGATCGCTGCTGGCGCTCGAAAGCTTTTCCGCGACTGTGAAAGATCCGGCTGTTGGTCGCGGTGCGATTCTGCGCGTGTTGGAAAACGCCGGTTACGAGGTGGTGATCTCTGACCTACTGGATCGCTCGGTCTCGACGCAGCATGGCGAGCTGCAGCAGGTTGGCGATTTCCTGCTCTCCGAGCCGGGTGAGACCGAAGGCATGGATTTGGTCATCAACCCGCCCTATGGCGACGTTGCCAATGCTTTCCTTGCCCATGCGCTGCGCGTGCACAAGCCGCAAAAGATGGCAGCGCTGCTGAACCTCAATTTCATGTGCGGCTTCGACGATCCCGATCGCTGCTACGTGATGCATGAAAACCCACCGAGCCGGGTCTATGTGTTTTCCCGCCGCTTGCCAATGATGCACCGCGACGGCTGGGAGGGGCCGAAGGCCAGCAGCCAGATGAATACGGCATGGTTCGTTTGGGAGCGTAACGACGATGGTTCCTATGGGCGGGGCAACGGGTCGTTCGAGACCATCCGCATTGATTGGGAACACTACCAGAAGGCGGATGTCCTTGTGCCGGGTGCTGGCATACATGCCGCTCCTATGGTGTTTGCGGATGCGGATGAGGAAGATTTTACCCGTACGACGCCACGCAAGAGTGTAACCGAGCGGGTTGAAGAGGAATTCACCCGCTCTGTGATGTGGATGAAGGATCTCAAAGCATTCGACGTTGCCATGATGCGCAAAGGCGTGGGGCTACGCGAAATCGTGGCTGAGGCCCTGATCGATGCATTTGCGGCCAATGAGTTGATCTCGCGGGGCGATGACGGACTTTGGTTCCCCACTGCCAAGGGCATGAACACGATCGCCACTGTTGGTGCAGTCGAGATGACGAAAGCGCTTCGCGCCGGCAAATCGCTTGAAGAGGTGTTGGCATGAGCCGCCCCGTTCTCATCATGTCCTTGCTGGTGGTTTATCTGTCCAATTTCACCCAGCGCCACCGCCGGCAGGAATGGTGGTGGCTGCGGCTGGCCGAAATCGCGTTCTTCGTTGCCGGCATCATGCTCGTCCAGCATCTGGAGGAGGTCCGATGACGCCTGATTTCTCCGCCGACATGCTGAAATCCTTCCTTCGTATTCGCGTCGGCTATCTGGTGATGAACGCCGCCTATCCAGCGCCGCCAAAGCGGCCGGAGCACCCGAAGAAAATCGAGGATGGGGTTAAAGCGCGTATCCGCAAGGCGGCGGGTGTTACCGCTGTTCATTTCGATATGGCTTGGCACGGCCGGGCTTTGAGCGTCGTGCCGCGCGCGCGGCTCTGGGGCGCGCTGGGCATTGATCCTGCGGACTATGGCATCCGCCTTCTTGATCTCGGCAAGCAGGAGCGCGCGGCATGACCGGCCTACAGAACGGCTCCAATCCCTCACGTGCAGATTACGACCTGCGCGGTTTTGCCCGCGCCCTGCGCAAGAAACAGTTTGATACCGGGCGGGCGCTACGTCCGCTGGCCGAGGAAATCGGCGTGACGCTTTCCGATTTCAGTCGGGCCATGGGCGGGCAGCATGTCTCGGTCGGCAAAGTGATCGCGCTCTGTCACTGGCTCGGCGTACCTGTCGAACATTTTTACATCGAACCCGATCCATCAATGAAAACAACATGTTTCACCGGGTCCACCGTGAAACGTCCGGAGGCGCGCACGTGAACGAACTCTTGCCGATCATAGAGGAACTTGCCAACTGCAAGACGGATGCCGAGCGGGCACTTTGGCTGCTTCAATGCCCGCGGGGCATCCTGTTCAAGTATGAATTCACGATCCGCAACCGGCTCTACAACGCGTTTTTCTCTCAGGGAATTGCCTATATCGAGGCAGAAATGTCGCTTCATCAGGCCGTGCGGCAGTCCAACGGCGAACACCGCCCGACGACGCTGGCGATGCTGGCGGCGGCGCGCGACCAGTTGCTGGCCGACGCGGGGTTGCCGCTGGAGGATCAGGTATGAACATTTCCGTCAACACGGATGGCGACCTGTTCGGGACCGAAATCCCTGCAACGAAGAAACTGTTTCGGCCGCTCGGCCCGACAGGCTTTGTACGCGCGGCCAAGGTGCGGATGGAGCCGCCACCGCCAGCCAAATTCGGACCGCGCCGGACAAAGTCGGTGGATTCATTTGCGGGGGGCGGTGGCGCCAGCAACGGAATTCAGCTGGCATTCGAAACATTGGAAGCGATGGGGCTGTTGCCGGTGGGACATCGCCTCGATGTCGATTTTGCGGTCAATCATGATGAGCCGGCACTCGCGATGCACGCCATCAACCATCGCGACACGGTGCACTTGCCGCACAATGTCTGGAAGGTCTCAATGCGCGAGCTGCTCGGAGACGATTTCTTCGGGCTGCTCTGGCTTTCGCCGGATTGCCGTGACCATTCCCCTGCAAAGGGTGGGCCGATCACGTCACGTTCGGTGCGTGATCTCGCCTGGGTGCTGATCCGCTGGCTGAAAGAGCTGCCGGACTGGCAGCGGCCACGCGCCATCTTTCTGGAAAATGTCCCGGCGTTTTCGAAATGGAGCCCTCTGGTCGATCATCCGGACGGCGGCTTCAAGCGGGACGAAACCCGGCTGGGCGAAGTGTTTCACCGCTTCGTGCATGCCATTGCCGCTTTTGGCTATTCGGTCGGTTGGAAAGAGCTGGTCGCCTGCGAATTTGGCGACCCGACAATCCGTCGTCGCCTGCATATGGTGATGCGGCGCGACGGCAAGCGTGTGAAATGGCCCAAGCCGACGCACGCGGCGCCAAAGTCCGATGCTGTGAAGGCGGGCAAGCTGCTGCCGTGGCCGGTGGCTGCGGACATTATTGATTTCGATCGTCCGACGCCTTCAATCTTCCTCACCAAGGCAGAAGCCAAGGAATACACGAAAGCGACTGGCGTGCGGATCATACGGCCATTGGCCGTCAAGACGGACGCGCGGATTGCCAAAGGTGTGAAACGGCATGTGCTTGAAGCGGCCGAGGCGTTTATCGTCACGTGCAATCATGGCGGTGAGGGGTTCCGCGGACAGGGGTTGCGTGAGCCATTCCAGACGGTGACGCGCGCGCGCGATGCCCATGGCATCGTCGTTCCACACCTTTCGGCTTACTACGGCAAAGGCGCTGGCGGAACGGATCGGTCGGCGTCAGTCGATCAGCCCATAACAACCGTTCCCACTGCGCCGCGGCATGCTCTGATCGCGCCGCACGTGGTTTCGTTTCGTGGTGACCAAGTCGGAAGGGCGATCACCGACGCGCTAGGTACGGTCACCGCCAACAGCTTTATAAAGCGCCCTGGCGGCGCGTCGCCGATCGGACTGGCGGCTACCGAGGTGGCGCCATTTGTCTCGCTCGGTCAGCACGGTGGCAGCTCGCGGGCTGCCGGTGTGCCGCTCCATACGGTTGCAGCATCGACCAAAGATCAAAATCAGGTGGTGGCCGCCGAGGTGGCGCCGTTCGTTGTGCAGAACAATAACGACCGCAAGCCGGACGGCTCGGAATATTTCCGGGCCGGGCGCAGCGCCGAGGATGCCCTTAGCGCCGTGACCGCCAATCCGACGCAATCGCTGGCTGCCGTCTACGTCGCCCAGCACAACGGCGGGCCTCGGGCGCCGGTTGGCCGCGACATCGACGTTCCGTTGTCGACGACAATGCAGGCGGGTTCACAGCAGCAGCTTGTCGCTGCAACATTCATCAAGCAGGATTTCGGCAATTCTGTCGGGCAGGCCATGGATGCACCGACCAACGCCGTGACGGCTGGCGGCAGTGGCAAGATGCAGCTGATGGCGGCCAACATGCTATCGCTGAAGGGATCCGACCGCAGGGACGGCAGCTGCGCAGATGCGCACCCGGCCGTGTGTGCCAGCGGCCAGCATTCGGCCGTCGTTACCCTGCCGTTGATGACCGCGTATTATTCCACTGGTGGCCAGAGCGCGACAGTGGCCGATCCAATGCTTGCAGTGCCCACCAAGGCGCGGTTTGGGCTGACAGAAGCGGATGCTGCGCCGCCGCCGTTGTCCGAGCAGCAATGCGACCGAGCGCGGCAGGTAGCGGATTTTATGCGGCGGCATGGCTGCTGGGATGGGGGGGAGTTCGTAACCCTCTCGATCAAAGGCGAAGCCTACATCATCATCGATATCGGTATGCGGATGCTGACGCCGCGCGAGCTGGCGCGGGCGCAAGGCTTTCCCGACAGTTATATCCTTGCTGCACCCTACAAGGGTGGCACCCTTTCCGAGACCGAACAGCGCCACAAGATCGGGAACTCCGTCTGCCGGCGCCCGGCCGCCGCTGTCATCGTCGAAAACTATCGTCCGCCGCTTGAGTGGGGTTTCGTGGATCAGCCGTTCAGGGAGGCTGCGGAGTGAGTATTTATATCATGAGCCGTCTGTTTAAGGCGCAGCTCGGGTCTGCAAGCCGAAAAATGCTGGCGGTGCGCCTGGCTGATTTTGCGGACGACGAGGGCAAAGGAATTTGGCCCACGGTGGCGCGCCTGTCATTTGAGACAGAACTTTCGGAGCGGACCGTCCAGCGGACGTTGCGTGATTTTGTCGAGGAAGGCCTTCTGGTTGTCGTTCGTGAGGCCTCCGGACGCCCCGGATCTGCGACACGTTATGACTTCGATTTGACTGCGATCGAGAAGCTTCCTGACGCGAAAACACCGGTAGACGGGTGTCACCATGTCACGGGTGTCACCATGTCACCCGTGACACTGGCGACAGAGACGGGTGACACTGACGACGGAGACGGGTGTCACCATGACACCCGAACCGTAATAGAACCATTATTAGAACCATTACCTGAGAGAGAGGGCGCAGGCGAGATTTTGGACAAGGAAGATCCTAAGCGGATCAACCGGGACTTCAAACGCTGGCATCCGACGTGGCCGACCTTCGTCAGCGATGGCGACGACAACGCGCGCAAGGCATGGTTCGCTCTGACGGCTGACGAGCGTGCTGCCTGCATCGATCGCACGCCGGCCTATATCGCGGCGGTGAAGGCTAGCGGTCGCACGAAATGGTTTGCAGCCAGCACCTATCTCGCCTCGAAGGCTTGGGAAAAGCTTTCCGACCCGAGATCCGACGTCGCGCCGCCATCGGTCCACAACCCATTTAGCCGGGCATGGCACGCCATGCGGCTTGCCGAACTGCTGAAACCGATGTCGCCGGCCATGCCGCCCTTGACCAGTTTCCAGCGTGACCAGGTGGCTGCCGGAGGCGAGGTGGCAAGGCGGATCGAACGGCAGCGCCGTGAAAAATATGGCTGGCCGAAGGTCAACACGATGGATCAGCGAGCCGAGGGCGCGCAGGGCGTGACCGTGCCGCCGCAGCTGTTTGCGATCTCCGAAAGCTTCGAGAAGGTGCGCCGCGACAGCGATCTGGCTGCCAGATGGCGGGCATTTCACGAACGCATGGGATGGCCCTGGGTGCCTGATGCCGGTCGGCTGGAATGGCTTTTCCTGCCGGCAGGCGAGCCTGAGGACGCAATCGCAGATTTTGAGAAGCGGGTTAACGAGGGATTGGGGCAATGACCATGCAGTATGGCAGGATGTTTGGTGGTCGGGTTTCGGACAAAGGCGAGCGGATGCTTGAGCGAATCGCATTGGAAGCGGCGATTCGCGCGCGGCAGATCGATGCGGCCAGCCGGCGAATCGCTGCCGAAAGGCCGATGGATGCCAAGTGGTTGGTGCTTTCCGTTGCTTCTGGGCAGGAGTGGGCTGTGGAAAAGTCGCTTGATGAGGCGGGTATTGAGGCCTGCGTACCGACCTGCAAGGGGCCTGAGCGGCGACGCCGGCAGACGATACTGCCGCCTTCCGACAAGCCTGTTTTTAATGGATATACGCTTGTTCGTTGTGTGCCGACTGCGGATGCTCTGCAAGCTTTGATGTCGTTCAATTACGTCGGGAGCGTCGTCGGCGGATGGGAGCGTCCTCTACGCCTGACGGACGAAACAATAAGTAGTTTCCGACAGATGGCATGTGCTGGGGCCTATGATTGGGACGCGAAAGTTGTCGATCAATCCGCTGCTGCCGTTGCTGCGCCTGATGCGGTGCAGGTTGATCACAGGACCTTTGGAAACGGCCAAATGATCAGGGTAAACAGCGGTCCGTTCGGCGGCTTCTGCGGTCCGGTCATTGCGTTTGGGGGTGCTGGAAAGGGGACGCCGATTGTCGAGCTGGATATTTTCGGACGAAAGACGCCGATCATGATTCCGCTTGCAATGCTTTCAACTTCATGACTACAAATCGTTCCAACGGATCATCCTGCTCTTAGCGATTACGCGTCAGGAACCCGGCCCCGACAGTCTCCCAAGCGAGACACCGATTCAGGGCACGTGCTACCGCTATGACCAAAATTTAGAATGACGACAGGCGGCCGAGAGGTCGCCTTTTGCATTCCTATAGATAGGCGAGCTAAGCAATCAGCGCTCCATCCGGGTGATAGGAGGCGATCATGAACTCGCCGCTGTAATGGCGGCATCCTCTTGAATGCAGGTGCTTATATGGCCGGTGCTCCTACCTTCGATATTCGCTGGGAAGATGTTCGCGGGCTTCATAAGTTCCAAAAGCAAATTCTTGCTTTGAACGAGAAGTTCCCGAAAGTCCTGCCGCGTATCGTCAATCAGGTTGGCGATAGAGCGAAAACACGGGTTGTCCGGGCGCTCACCAAGCAGACCGGGTTGAAGCGTGGGGTTATCCTGAAAGCGGTAGAGAACACGAACCGGGCATTTTCGGGAAGATTGACCTATGATCTGAGATCGAGAGGCGGCAATGTTCGGCTCAAGTATCTCAACCCGAGAGAGACGGATGCGGGTGTGGTGGCAACGCCATTCGGCAAGAAGACGCTGTATCCGCGCACCTTCATGAGAGCAGGGACATTCCCTGATCGCAAGACGGTTTCGAAATGGGATGGACATGTGATGTTCCGCAACAGATCGTCGGGTCGTCACTATACGTTCGCGCGCTCTGGGGTATTCATCCCAAAGGAAATGATCGAAGGCATGACGAAGCAGGCCTTTGAGACCGAGGTCAACACAACGCTGCCCATCAGGGTCGATCAGGTGCTTCGAAAGCTTATGGGCTGACCCAAGGGTCGATTATCATCAAACGGACATGTGCCCCCCCCCATTTAGGGACCGTTTCCCGGGATTTACCCCACACGGAAGCGCGCGACTGCGGGTCTTGGGCAGTTGCACTGTTGGAAAGCGGTACACGCTGCACACGTGCTGCACGCGTGTCATGCACGGATGAAACACGATGGCTTCTGGCGATGAGGAATGGGTCTCGATAACCGAGGCGGCCGCACGGTTGACCGATGCTGGCGATCGGATCGACCGATCCAGTCTGTCGCGATACCTGAAGCAGCACGGCGAGGCTTTGCCACTGAAGCCGGACGGCAAGTCGAACCTAGTTGAGATCAACGCGCTGTTTGCGCACCGCGGCGAGAACATCCGCATTCGCCCGACGGTGACGCCGACCAAGGCTCCGGCCCAACGTGGCGCGACGTCGACGCGGTTTTCCGGATCTCAGTCCGATGGCGCGGCCCGCAAGGCGCAAGCCGACGCAGAGCTTCGAGAGATGGATCTTGCAGAGCGGCGGCATGAGCTGACCGTCGTATCCGAGGTTGATCAGGGCGGCCGCGATGCAATCGCGCTGATGATGAGCGGTTTTGAGCGGGCCATCGAGACGGAAGCGGCAACCCTGTCGCTTAAATATGGCTGGGATGAGCGTGTTTTGCGCATCGCTCTCAAGGCATTCAGCCGCACAGGGCTTGGGATATTCAACCGCGAGATGCTGTTGCGCCTCGATGCCATGCGTCGCCAAGCGGAAACCGGTGAGCAGCCGGTCGATTTTGTTGAGAACGGGCAGCACCTGCAATGACGTTTCACAGCGCTCGCGACCGCTTTCCTGACCTGGTGCTTGGTGCTCAGGTCCTGTTCAAGGGTCTCGAAGCGGCAAGCCGGCCGTTGGATGAGCTGACCATCAGCGAATTTTCAGACCGGTACCGTTACGTGTCCGAGGAATCCGGTTCGCCGTGGCCTGGCCAGTTTCGCACCGATCGCGTTCCGTATCTGCGCGAACCGCAGGACTGCCTGCATCCGGATCACCCGGCGCGGCGGGTTACCTGCCGCTGGGCAGCGCAGCTCGGCAAGTCGACCGCGATCGAGAACTGGTTTTGCTTCATCGTCGACCAGTCTCCCGGCTCGATGATGATCGTTCTGCCGACGTTGGAAGAGGCGACGAAGTTTAACCGCGTAAAGTTGCAGCCGACGATCGAGGCGTCGAAGCGCATTTCGCACAAGGTCATGCCGGTCAACAGCCGGGACGAGCAGGGCAGCACGACATCCTTCAAGCGCTACGCGGGGGGGTTCTGCCAGATCGTCAACGCAGGTTCTTCCAAGGGCCTGCAGATGGTTTCCATCAAATATCTGGCTATGGACGAAGTCACCGGTTATCCGCGGGACGTGGATGGTCGAGGAAGCCCTCGCGACCAGGCGCGTGCCCGGCAGAAAATGTACGGCGATCTCGCAAAGGAATGGCAGGGGTCGACGCCGGGGATTTTCGGCGAGTGCGCCATCTCGGATGACTTTGAGAACGGAGACCAGCGCTACCGATATATGCCTTGCCCGCACTGCGATGTGTTCCAGCCGCTGACCTTCGATCAGATGCGCGGGGCGGACCCGGACAAAGGCTTGCCGGTGCACATGCGCTGCCTGTCTTGCGACGGCGTCATCCTCGATGGCCACAAACCTGAGATGGAGCGCCGGGCGCATTGGATTGCACGCCGAATTGCAGATGGTGGCGACCAAGTGCCGTGGTTTATCCCCGCTGGTGAGGTTGACCGGTGGGTTTGCCCACCTTGTGAAGGCAGATGCCGCGACTGGCAACCAAGCTATCACCTTTGGGCGGCCTATGCGCCTCGGGAAAAATGGTCGGACATCTGGGCCAAGTGGCTGGATGCGCAGGGTGACACCACGAAACTGCGGACGTTTTTCCAGCAGGATCTGGCCGAGCCTTACGATCCGGGCGGCGTCGCCGTCGAATGGGAGAAAATCGTACAGGCAGCTAAAAAAGCAGAGATACCGACCGGCTTCATTCCATCATGGGCGGCGATGGTCGTTTCAGCGTCCGACGTCCAGGGGTATGGCATCAAGAACCTGGTCTATGCCTTCGGGCCGCGTGATCAGTTCTGCCTTGTCGATCGCCAAATCTTCGAGGGAAAGCCTGACCAAGACGACGAGCCATGGATCGCGCTTTCCGATGCGCTGGCCAAAACCTATCCGACAGCGTCGGGAGGCAAGGAAAAAGGAATCGATCTCAGCGGGGTCGATTCCGGCTTTGCCACCGATCGGGTTTACCGCTTCTGTGCCGGCCGTCCTAATGTTTACGCGCTCGACGGCCGTCATACGCAGGGCCTGCCATGGCTCGGTTCACCGGTCAAAAAAGACATCAAGGACCATCGCAAGCGTATCATAGCGAAGGTGCTGTTGTATCCAGTCGGTCTTTACGACGTGAAAACCGCCGTCACCGCCGGTCTTGCCAACCTGGTGCAGGGACCAAACGACCTTGGCCAGTGGCCGCGCGGCACAATCCACTTCGCATCGGACCTTTGCGATGAGGACTTTGCCAAGGAAATGACGGCTGAACGGCTTGTCGATCCTGATGAGGAGGCCCGGGCCAGCGTCAGCCGTCGCGCTCGCCGGCTTATCAATCCGAAGGCCGGCCGGGAATGGAAGAAAATCGTTGGCCGGTTGAACGACTGGTTCGACGCCACGGTCTACGCCTACGCGCTGGCTTGGCACCTGCAGAGCAAGCGCCGCCTAACGCTCGATCGGTGGGCCGATCTCATCCGTGACCTGCACGGTGTGCCAGACGCGGAACCGGATCTGTTTGCAGCTGCAGATGAAAGTCCGTTCGTTAAGCCACAGAAAAAGACACCTGTGAAATCGAGCACGCCCGGTAAAGCCCGGGTTCGCAAAACATGGAAGTCATATTCATGACGATCACCAAGCCCGCGAGCCGCACTAAAGCCGTAAGAGGCCCGAACGCTTCTGCGGCAGTCGCGCGGCCCAAGGCCTCGCTGCCTCCTACAAACCGCTATCTTCGCGGCGATAGTGCCGGCACACTTGCGATGCGCCGGGCCATCACCCGCGATGCCAAAATAGACGTCAAGGAATCTGCTGCGCGCGCTGCCGCGCTCGCGGTGGATTTTATGCAAAACTCTGGTTGGCTTGCTGGCGCTGCGCAGCAGATTCTAACTGATACTATTGGCGAAGAACTGAAGCTCAATTGCCGTGCGAAGCTTAAAAAGTTCGGCTATTCGCCTAAGCAGGCCACCGACTGGTGTCGTGAAGTGGAAGAGGCCTGGCGGACTTGGGCGTGGAACAAGAATGAGTGTGACCTTGCTGGCAAGGCCACGATTGCTGAAATGCTTGACGGGGTCATCAGATCTTATCTTGCTTACGGTGAAGCGTTCGGGATCCTCGATTATTTGTCCGATGGTGAAACGAAGCGCCTTGGAGTTAAAACCTCTACCAAGATTTCGCTGGTCGCACCTCACCGTTGCCCGCAAAAGACATCGGCGTTCGAGGGGTTAGAACAGGGTATTTTTCACGACAGCTACGGCCGCCCTTCGAAATATCGGTTTCGCGAAACCCGGGACGGCCTGGATTATAATAGGGACATAGCTGCGCACTCGGTCATCCACGTCATGGATCGTGGTGAAAATCTCAACAGCCCCAGGGGTATCTCGCCTGTTGCTCCAGCGTTGAAGATTGCTGCGCAGTCGGATCAGCTCGCAGACGCAACTCTAGCTACGATGTTGTTGCAGACGGTTTTTGCGGCGACAATCAAGAGCCCAGAGCCTAGCGAGACGGCCTTTCAGGCAATCCAGACGTTGGCCGATATGGAGGAGCCAAAAGGATGGGACGCCGATGTTAACGGCGACTGGACCGAATACGCCGGCGGTATCGCTGGAGATCTGATCGACGTCTGGGGAGCCCGAATCGGTGCCTTGAAGGAAAAAGGGATCTCGATGGCAGATTCTGCTCGGATAAATCACCTTGGCCCAGGCGAAGAATTCGAGATGCACACCGCTGGCACACCCGGCGATCAGTATCTTCCATTCTTCCGCAACCTTTTGCGAGAGCTCGCCCGTTGTCTTGGAATTACCTACGAATCTCTGGCGATGGATCATTCGAGCGCAACCTACTCGTCTGTTCGCATGGCTATTGCGAGCATCTGGCCGATCGTCATGCGCCGTAGGACTCGCATCGCGATACCGTTCTTGCAGGTTATCTACGAGAAGTGGCTCGAAGAAATGATTGTCAAAGGTCGCATCCCGTTTAAGGGCGGCGTTCGTGCCTTTCTTCGAGATCCCGAGAGTGTGTATCAGGCCGAGTGGAATGGCCCAGCAGCGCCCAGTGCTGATGATTACAAGTCAGCATTGGCCGACAAGATCGAGCTTGAAACTTGTCTGTCCACTTATGCCGACATCTGCGCGAAGCGTGGGAAAAATGCCCAGGAGCAGATCGTGGCTATTGGCGCGGAGAAGAAACTCATGGAAGCGAACGGAATTCCACATCCGTTTGGACGCTCACAGGGCGGCGCAGGGCCGCAAGGTGCTGCGACCGAAGGCACGCGCGACGTGCAGAAAGACGCAGCGTGATGATGAACGAAAGACTTGCGCCTGTTGTCGACTGGTGCGCCCGTGCGCTCAAGTTGCGCGAAGTTGAGATGGCATTGCTCACCGGTGAGATGGTGACCGAGGCACGCTTTGGCGAGGATATGGCCAAGTATGCAACCGCCAAGCTGTCCGATGTCAAAGCGGCGCTGGATGAGGCAACGCGTAATTGTCTAATCAGCCAAGGTGATCGCCCTAGACGCACCCGATATGCCATCCGCGGCATCATGCGACCGTACTGAGGATAATGAAATGGCATGCATTGTGAACGGAAACGAGATCGTGCTGACAGGCACGGTCGGCGGCTACTATTGGGAAGAGGACGGTTTTTCTTCGGCCGACGTCTTTATGGCTCTCCTTGCCGTGGGCCGAAACGCTGACGTCATTGTACGCGTCAACAGTGGGGGGGGAGCTGCCTCCGAAGGGGCTGCTATTCACTCGGCCCTCGCTAATCACGGCGGTCGTGTTGACGTTGTCGTCGAGGGCTGGGCAGCTAGCGCCGCCAGTCTGCTGGCAATGGCAGGCAAGACCGTCACCATGAGCCTGGGTGCGACGATGATGATTCACGACCCTGCGGGCATCACGTTCGGAGACGTGGCTGAACACGTCAAAAAAATCAATCAGCTAAACGCAATCGGAGATGCTGCTGCCGAGATCTACGCAAAGAAGACCGGGAAATCGGTCGAAGAGATGCGCACGGTCATGAAAACAGAGCGGTGGTTGACGGGGCAAGAAGCCGTCTCTGAAGGATTCGCAGACCGTATCGGCGTCGCGGATGCAACGGCCGATATCGAGCCCATCACATTTGCCATCGAAACTTACAAGCACGTGCCAGAGCGCATCGCTTCGATCGCGACGGCACGCGGATGGAAACCTCGTGCAACCAAACCGGCGGTCTCCGCCGCTCCACCCAGTCAAACACAGGAGAATCCTATGACTGATAAAGAACGTGCGGATCAGCTCGCTAACGAGCTGGCCGCTTTGCAGTCGGCCTCAAAGACCAACGCGGACGCCCTTGCCGCCCTTCAGGCGGAAAAGGACGAACGCGATCGCAAGGATGCCATCATGGCATTGCCAGAGGTTGCCGGACGGGAAACGCTAGCGACTGCGCTTGCTGGCACCGCCGGTATGACGCCCGACGCCGCGAAGACCATCCTTCTGACATTGCCTAAAGCCGCCGCCGGCAATGCGCCGGACGAAGTTGCAGAGCTGGAGCGTCGACGCCTGAACGGCTCGGGCCTCAACACGTCCGGCGGGGACGACAAGCCAAGCAAGGCAAGTGCGATACTTGCAAACTATCGCGCCGTCACAGGCACCACCAAGCGAGCCTAACAACTCCCAGTCCAAAGGAAAAAGGTAATGAATAATATCCCTTATGGCGAGGCTGGTATTGCTGGTTTTGAGATCAGCGACGGCTTTGCATCAACCGAATTGTTCAATTCGGCCATCCCTCATCCTGTCACCGAAGACTTCCCAGTCGGCGAAAACACCACTCTTCCCGCGTTTTCGGTCGTAGGTCTCGCGGCCGGGCTCCTGGTCCTCGCCAAAACCAGTGCAACCGCCGTGGTGCCGATCGGCGTAACCACTGCGCCGGTTGTGACGGGTGCTGGCGTGACGGACCGGATTGCCATTTTCCGGGCTGGAAATTTTAATCCGGCCGCTCTGAACTGGCACGCCGATTACGATACGTCCGCAAAGAGGGTTGCGGCCTTCCGTGGCTCGCCGACCCCCACCAACATCATCGTCCGCGAACGTCTCTGACGTCTGGCCAAAAGGAAGATCCAAATGTTCGAGCGTTATGAACTGTGGGACACCCACACACTCGTCGATGTCTATCGCGAAACGGAAACCGGCAGCACATACTGGCTGGACTTGCTTTTCCCCAACGAAATTTCGTCCACTGACGAATACATCGACTTCGAAAAGATCCCGAGCGTTGGTCGCAAGCTTGCACCTTTCGTCGCGCCGTTGGCGCAAGGTCGGCCGATCTATGAAGAAGGTGGTCGGGTTGCGCGTTTCAAACCGGCTTACATCAAGCCCTCCGACCCCGTGACCCCATCTCGCGTCTTGAAGCGCCGACCGGGAACCCTGTTGGGTCCGGAAGCATCCTCCCCGCAGGCGCGTTATGACGCGATCAAGACCGATATTCTCGCGTATCATCGCACAGCTATCGAGCGCCGCTGGGAATGGCTCGCTGCAAAGGCGGCAATCGACGGTAAAGTCACGATCGATGGTGACGACTATCCCTCCAAGCTGATCGATTTTGGCCGTGCTGCTGGCCACACGATCGTGCTTGGTACCGGCGCACGTTGGGGTGATGCCGGTGTTTCCATCAAGGGCAACCTGTCGGCCTGGTCCAATATGATGCACCTCGCTGAGTTCGGTGGGCGCCCGAACCGGCTCACAGTCGGGGTGGATGTGTGGGGCGCCATGGAATTCGAAATGCAGGAGGGCGGCGATCTCTATGGTCTTCTGCGTTCCGACGTCCGTGGCAGCACTACGGACCTGCGTCGCGATATCATCGGAACGGATGAAGCCACCTTCGTCGGCCGACTCGGTGCCAACTTGGATGTCTATGTCTACAACGACTACTACACGGCTGGCGGCACAGTAACGCCGTTCATGTCGTCGAAGGACATAGTTCTGTCGGGTCCGAACGTTGAGGGCTACCGCTGCTTTGGCGCCATTCAGGACGTCAACGCGCAGTTCCAAGCCATTCCGATCTTTCCGCGAAACTATATCGTCAGCGGAGACGTCGCGATCGAACAGATCGTCACGCAGTCAGCTCCGTTGATGGTCCCGGTCAATCCCAATGCAACGCTGAAGGCAACTGTGCTGCTTTAAGCAATCCTGACGTTGGCGGCCGAGCTGCCGACGTCTTCCCCCACTTGAATGTCAGAGGACAGTACAATGGTAAAAGTTGTCGCCCTAAACACCGTGCACATCTGCAAAGAAGCCGGGAAGCGCAATGATCAAGGCCGAGTGGTCAAGGCAGCCAAGATCAACGTGATCAAGCCAGGCCAGATCTTCGAAGCGACGCAGAAAGAATTTAACGAGCTAAAGGCTTCGAATTCCGTGCGTGAAGCCACAAAGCTCGACATCGCTGCGGCCCGCGCCGAGGATACTATCGTATCCGAGGAAGAAATCCCGCAAGAAACGCTTCTGGAAACGTCGGAAACGTAGGGCGGAGACACCGATGCCAGTAGCTGCTCGCTTTCATGAACTGCGCGACCGGGTGATGGCATCGGTTGATCTCAAATTTGCCGAGCCCATCCGTCTCTCTCCGATGAAGGACGGCGTCACCGACCCGCTGCGGCCTCAGGTTCAGTTTGAAGCGGTGCTTCGGACTGGACCGCCCAAAGGTGGAGGTATGGACGGCGGCTCCAACAAGACCTGGTTGGCAAGGATCTCTGCTGGCAAGGGCGAGCTGCACATTGACCGCACTACCTACTTGGGCCCGCTTCCTAGAAAGGGTGATGCTTTACGTGCGGTTTCCCGTATCGGAGAGCCCGCCTTTGAAGTCCTTTTCGTCAATGACCGCCATCATACGCGGCTCATTCTGGAGCTTGGTGAAAAATGAGCCTCGTTCGAATCGCTGCCCGCATCGCCGCAGTCGAAGCCCTCAAGGGGCGGACGCTGGTGGGTGACAACGTGCTCGACAGCGAGATAGGATCGCTGCAGGTCGACGCTGACGGCACACTCAAAACCGACGAGGATGCACCATTCATCACCGTTTACACCGATGCAGCATCAACCAAGGGAAGCGACAACAGCTTGCGGGCGATGCTGATCAATGGTGCGACGGACATCGTATTTGAGGCCGGTATCACGGCCGCCATGACCGAAACTAACACGTTGACGGACGAAAGCACGCTGATCGGGCTGGCAATCCCCGCGACCGACCGCGCTTTTGAGTTCTATCTCGACATCATTTCACGCCAGATCGGCGACGTCATCACCGACCCGGATAACGAATGGGCTGAAATCTTTCGCAGCCTCATCAACAGCATGGTCACGGTCGAGCGTCTGCGCACCAGCGGCGCTGACGCCGGCACGCGGCTGGCCGGTCATCAGACGAAGATCACAGTTAACCTTGTGGCCGATCCTGTGCGGGGTCAGCCGGTCCGCCCGGAAAGTGGAATGGGCAAGTTCCTGGCGAAAGCCACCACGCTCAACGATCCTGTCGTGGCGCAGCAGTTGGCTGTTATGCTTGCGCAGATTGACGGCGACCCGCGCTCTTGGAAGATGGAGCAGCGTCGCCATGGCATGACGGTTGCGGAGATGGACGGGATGCTGCTCAATCCGATCGACGATACGGATGCCAACATCGCCGGAGTGGATATCGATGCCCAGCCGTTCGGGCCGTCATCATGATCCCGTCAACGCTGCCCGAGCAGATGGCGGATCTCTACAACCGGATTGCAGAGCTGGAGCGTCGCGGCAGAAACCGAAAACGCACCGGCACTGTGAAAGCCGTCGACAATGCCAAGGGCCTCGCCCGAGTGATGATCTCCAAGCCGGACGGCAAGGAATATTTGTCGCCCTGGCTGCCTTGGAAAGAAGTCGCCTCTGGCGGGATCAAGAGCCATATCCCTCCCACCGAGGGCGAGCAGGTCGACGTTGTGTCGGAGAGTGGCGACATGACAGATGCAGTCATCGATATGTCGACCCCGTCCAATGCCAACCCGAGGCCCCATGACGGCCCGGAGGCTGTGATCACCAAGGGTAATAGCCGGCTGTTTTTCGGCGATGATCTAATCAGCTTGTCAGCCACAAAAATTGTCCTCGACGGCGAGGTTCATCTGGGCGGCGAGGGCGGGCAACTGCTTCATCGCAAGGGCGATCTCGACAGTGGGGGTGACGTGGCTGTTGGAAGTTCGTCGCGCGTCTTCGCTGTCTGATCAGACAGAAAGAAACGACCATGTCAGATTCCGCAGGTTTGAGCGGCGTGAACGGCCAGTCCCTAACCGACTGGGCGCACACGCAGCAATCGATCGAGAAAATCCTGTCGACGCCGATCGGCACGCGTTTGATGCGGCGCACATTTGGATCGGATCTTCCCGATCTGGTCGACGCAAAGATGACGCCGAAAAACATATTGCAAGTCTATTCGTCTGCGGCTGCCGCCATTGAAAAATGGGAGCCTCGATTTCGGATGACTTCCGGCCGGATTGACGAGGCTGCGGTCTCCGGTCGCGTCTCGCTTGCAATACACGGCACCTATTTTCCACGTGGCCACCTGGGCGATTATTCGATCGCCCAGGATGCTGTGACCAGAGTTGTTTTCCAGGGGGCGATATGAGCCGTTTTGTTGCGCCCGATCTTGCCGCGCTCGGCGATGTACCGCAGGTCGTGCCGGTCGATTTCGAGGCAATCAAGGCCAGCCGCGACGAATATTTGATCGCAGCACTTGCCCGGTTTGGCATAGCGTACGATGTCACAAAACTCGAGACTGATCCGATGGTGATCGCCTATTCCGAAGGTGGCGGATACCAGGAGGTACTCTTTCGCCAGCGCGTCAATGAAGCCATTCGCGGCCTGTCACTGGCAACTGCCATTGGCGGTGATCTTGACCACATCGGCGGCACGTATGCTGGCATCTCGAGGCTGGTCTACGATAATGCCGAAGACGACCAGCCGGCAAACTCACAATGGGATGCCACCCTTGGCCAGTGGGTCGAGGCTGACGACATCTTCCGCGCTCGTATCATTCTGGCTTTTGAGGCATTTTCGACAGCGGGCCCCGAAGGCGCATACATCTTTCACGCTCTCGAGTTGGATGGCGTTCGCGATCTGTCGGACGTCGTCGTTTATTCGGAAGAGGACGCTGCGGTCTATACGGCAGGTCTGTATGCCGACGCCTACTCAATGGGCAAACGCGCCACTCCGTTCGCTGGTCGAGCTACCGGCAACCCGGTGTTGGCGCCCGAGATCCTGATTGTCGCATTGCCGACCATCGCATACGGCGCGGCCAACCAGCCCCTTTTGAACCGCGTCTTCACGGCAGTTACATCCGAAGACGTCCGTCCGATCGGCGACAACGTTCGGATCGAACCTGCAACGGTCACCGCCTACAACATCGCCGTCACTCTGCGCTACGCTCCAGGCGCTGACGCTACCGCGCTGGCAACGGCTGCTCAGGCGCGGCTGGTTGCTTATGCAGCCGCCCGCCGCCGTATCGGACTTTCCGTCCAGAAGGACGTGATCGGCGGGCGCGCTGCGATCGACGACAATGTCACGGTGACGGTGACGTCGCCGGCCGCAGACATCAATCCCGGCCCTAAAGGTGTGGGGCAAGTCGGCATGATCACGGTCACGACTATTCAGGCCGAAGGGTCTTGGACATGACCCCGGCGGAAGCAATCGAAGCCGTTGCTGACGTAGCGGTCGCCCTGCTGCCGCGCAATTCCACACCAATCGAGCGGGCACTGTTGGCGGCCGAACTGGCGCGCATCGCGCTCGTCGATCCGACGGTGATCGTCAGCATCTGGAATCCAGAGACGTGCCCGGTCGAACTTCTGCCATTTCTGGCGCAGGCCGTTTCGGTGGACGTCTGGTCAGCCGACTGGACGGAAGCGCAAAAACGCCGCGTCATTGCAGCGTCTCCACTGGTCCACCGCTTCAAGGGCACTCTCGGGGCTGTCGAGCGCGCTCTTGCGGCGTTCGATCTTCGGGCATCCGTGGTCGAGTGGTGGCAGGACGGTTCACGCCGCGGCACTTTCCGCATCGATCTTGTCTACGAAAACGGTGGGCCAATCTTCGATCAGAAGGTCAATGGATTTGCTATCCAGTCGGTCGATGCTGCCAAGCCTAAAAGCCGCGTTTTCACGGCTCGGGCGACCCTGCGTGCGGCCGGACAAACCTACATCGGCGCCGTCGCTCATTCATCAATTGTTGCGACAGCCCGTCCCCTCATTTTTCAGGTGCCTGTGTTGCGTGCAACCGTCGTCGTCGGTGCGGCTGCGGCGTCATTCATCACTGCAACTGCTCGCCCAAGGACATAGCCGATGGCACAGACATCATTTTCTTTAATGACCAATATGGGCCTCGCCAAAGAGGCGGCGGCGCTTGCCAGTGGCACCCCCATCGTCATCACGCATATTTCCATTGGTGATGGGCTTACGGTACCATCGGGCGGGGAGACCGCGCTTTACCACGAGATCGCCCGCAAGACGATCATCGGATCGGGAACGGTTGTTGGCGCGTCGAATGCAGCCTATTTCGATGCCTTTCTAGCGGCGGACGAAGGTCCTTTCACGATCCGCGAAGCGGGGCTGCATGACAATACCGGCGCCCTGATCGCGATCGCGCATTACGATCCGCCGATCAACAAGCCAATTCCGTCGAGCGGGCAGGTGATCGAATCTGTCGTGCGGCTGGAAATTGCATTTTCGAACATCGCCAATATCTCGATTGTCGTCGATCCTTCGCTCAAGGTTGCGTTGCAGCGTTTGTCGCGCCTGCCATGGATCCCTGTCATTTCGATGACGGCCACCGCGCCACCTGCAGCCACGATTGGCGACTGCTATCTGATCCCGACCGGCGCGACCGGCGCATGGGCAGGGCAGGCCGGAAAAATTGCGGAGTTTACCACCGGCGGCTGGGCAATGATGATCGCCGCAGAAGGGCACGGCATCAGCTTGCCGGACGGGCGCATCTTCGAAAAAGTATCCGGCGTTTACATCGAAAAGATAGCTCTCGATGCTCAATCCGGGAAGTGGACTTATGCCATCGCCACAGGCGTCGGCAACAATTACACGGTGGCGCTCACCCCGGCGCCTCTTGCGATGACTGCCGGCCTGGCGATTGCCGCGTATTTTGGAACGACAAACACAGGCCCTGCAACGCTAAACGGTTACCCGATCGTCAACCTTTTCGGCTCCCCTCTTGGTGGGCGCGAGTTGATTGGTGCCGTTCCCATGGTATTCGACGGTGCAAACTGGTGGGCCGGCGTCACGCAACCCGCCCTTGTCACCAACGGCATCTATTATGTCAGGCCGGACGGCGCCGACGGGAATAACGGCCTGACCAACACCCCTTCCGGAGCGTTCCGAACGATTCAGAAGGCGATCGACACCATCAGCCGTATCAATCGAAACGGGTTCGCGCTGGATGTTCAGGTCGCCAACGGTGCTTATCCCGCGTTTAGAACTGCACCTCTTCTTGGTCCTGGCTCTACGTCGATCCGCGGAAATGTTGCAAATCCGGCCGCTGTTACCGTCAGCGCCGGTGCAGGAGATCGCGGGATTACCGTCACCCATGAAGGGTATTATATCGAGGGTTTCCAGCCGACCGGCGCCTCGGGGCAGCCTCACTTCTACGTCCTCGGCGCACTCTGCACCATTGGCGCAATGTCGTGGGGAACAAGCGCAACCAACTCGCATATGTCTGCTGGTAACGGCGGCACATTGATCGTGGACGGTCTGCAGTCATATGTCGGCAGCGCCAACAACGCGCATATGTTTGCTGCCGATGGCGGGACGATCCGCGCGGGGCCAAACGCGGCTCTTGTTGTGCCGGCTGTTCTTGCCGTCGGTGACTTCGTCGTGTCCACCAATGGCTCTATCAACTTCACGTATGCCTCCATGACGGGTGCCGCCAATATCGTCTCGGGCCGCAAATTCCGGGCCTCGGCCAATGGCGTCATCAACACGCAAGGCGCCGGCGAAAACTACTTCCCCGGCACCACAGCAGGGCTCATCACAACAGGGGGGCAATATGTTTAACCCGGCCGACTGGTATTGGATCAAACAGGACGGAAAGGTCTATTCGTCGGCACGCCAGCGGGAATATGCCCCTTCCAACACCGGCTATAAAGAGTGGCGCGCTCTCGGCAACAGGGCGACGCCATACCCGACAGACATAGGTGGGAATGACAGTGAGGCCGAGCTTGCGTCCGTCCTCGCTGCCCACGGACTGACCCTCCGGGCGCCGGACCCAAAGGCGTTAGCCATCGAACGTCTCACCGCATCCTGTGCGGCGGCTATTGTCGGCGGCTATCTGTCATCGGCCCTGGGCGAACCACATACCTATCCGAGTGGCATCACCGACCAGATCAACATGATGGGCTCCGTCACGGCATCGTTGTTGCCTGGCGTTTCCGCCGAATGGCAGACGCCATTCTGGTGCGCAGATGCCGCTGGGTTATGGGAATTTCGGGGGCACACAGCGGCACAAATTCAGTCAGCTGGCAGCGATGGCAAAGCGCATGTCGTCACCTGCCAAGGCACACTTGAAGCGCTTGTGGCGCAGGCGATAGCGACCGAAACTGCCGAAGATCTAGACGCTATTGTCTGGCCTCTTCAGGACTAAAAACATCATCAAAACTTGTTCAACCTTGCAAGGAGCCTTCAATGGTCGACCTATCCTATTTCCACGGCGTCAAACTTGACGAAAGCGCCGATACTCCGTCACTGATGCGTGTCAGTAATTATGGGGTCACCTTTATCAACGGTACTGCGCCAGCCGCAGACGAGGCAACCTTTCCGCTGAACATTCCTACCTTGATCACGTCGCTGGCGACGGCGGCCTTGCTGGGTACGGCCGGCACGCTGCTGGAAGACGTGACGACTGTGTTCGGCGAAGGTGGTTCCATGGTCATGGTCAACCGCGTCGAGCACAGTGAAACGCCCGCAACGTTGCAGGCCAACCTGATCGGCGACGCATCGCTGCGTACCGGGCTCTATGCCGCCTTGCGAGCCAAGTCGCTGCTGGGTGTCCAGCCTCGCGTGCTGGTCACTGCCGGTGACACCGGGTCGTGGGTTGCCAACGGCGTCGTTTCGGTGGCGCTGGCGACCAGTGGCAGCAACCTGACCGAAGCGCCGACTGTATCCTTTACCGGGGGCGGTTCCGACCCGGGCAAGACCCTGCCGACAGCCGTGGCTGTGATGGGTTCAGGGCTCAATGCCGGCAAGGTGGTCGACGTGACAATCACCAGCCCGGGCAAGAACATGTCGGTTGCCCCGGCCGTCGTGTTTGCCGGCGGCGGGTCCGATGGCGCCAAGGTGCTACCGACGGCCACCGCCAATGTCGGCGACGTCGCCAATCCTTTTGTCTCGGCGTTGGCGACGATCGCCCCTCAGCTGCGTGCGCGGGCCTATATCGCCGGCCCGAGCACCACGAATGCCGATGCGGCCCGTTTCCGCGCCACGGTCAATTCGGGACGGATCCTGATCATCGACCCGAAGACGGTCAAAAACGTCGATGGCGTGCCGGTGATCAAGCCGGTCGCCCCGGTTTTTGCCGGCGTCCGGTCGCGCGTCGTCGCCTCGGCCGAGGGCGTGTCTGGCTCGGTCTCGAACAAGCTGATCCGCACGATCGACGGCGTTGCTCGCACGGTTCAGTATCCTGCCGACAGCAACTATCTCAACGAGCGGCAGGTTTCGACCATCATCAACGAGCGCGGCGGTTTCCGCACCTGGGGCTCGCGACTGGCGATCGATGATCCGATCTGGCAGTTCGACAGCGTGCGCGCGACCGCTGATATGGTGAACGAAACACTGGAGGATCTGTACTTCCTCTATGTCGATCGCAAGTTCACCAAGGGCAACCTGAAAATGATGATCGAGGACGGCAACGCCGCCTTGCGTGTTTTCAAGAACAATGACGACATACTCGGTGGCCGGGTGTGGTTGTCCGATCTCAACGAGCCGACCGTCAACGCCCAAGGCAAGGTCTTCCTTGAAGTGGAATTTGAGCCTGTTGGCCTGATGGAGCAGATCCATCTCACCACGCATCGCAACATTCTCTACTACCAGCTGCTGCTGGATGAGGTTCGCGGTGCCATCGAAAACGGCCCGCTGACCGTCGCGGACTAAGCCCTTTCTCATCTTCATAAGGAGGACGACATGTCCAATCTACCCAGTTTCCTGATGCGTAACTGCATGCTGTGGGCCGACCGTGTCAGCAAGCTTGGCCAGATCGGCGACATCACGCCGCCGATCCCTCAGGTCAAGCTTGAGGAAATGCGCAACGCTGGCATGATCAAGCCGCGCGAGGTCAACCTAGGCTATGAAAAGCTGAACTTCAGCTTCAAAACCCCGAGCTTCGATCCCCAGATTATCAAGCTTTATGGCCTAACCCCCGGCACCGAAACGCCATTCATGATCACCGGCGCCCTGGTCGACGAGGATGGTGCCAACCACTCGGCTGTCATGACATTGCGCGGGATGCTGACGAAGAACGACCATGGCAGCTGGAAGCCTGGCGACCTGTCGGAGAGCGACCACGAGGTATCGGTCAATTACTACAAGCTCGAAGTCGACGGTAATGAGCTGATCGAAATGGATGATTTCGACATCCGGATCGGGGGCGTCAGCCAGTACCAGGGCATCCGAGACGCGCTGCTGTTGTAACGGCTCGATCCACTTCACCCATCAATTCAGCGTCTTTTAGAGGCGCTTTTTTCAAAGGAAATGACGATGACTGACACAAGCGACCAGGTGGTTTTCCCCCTGAAAAAGCCGATCGAGCAGGATGGCAAAACCTACACCAGCCTGACATTCAACGAGGCGACTGCCGGCGATCTCGCGCTTGCCGACAGCATTACGGGCGAGTTGACCAAGACACTGGCCATTCTCGCCGGCATGGCGGACGTATCGATTCATGTGATCAAGAAGATCAAGGCCAGCGACCTGAAGGCGCTCAACGAGAAGGTTGCGCCCCTGATGGGGGAAGCCGTGACGTTGGGCCAGGGTACTGGACCGACGTCATAAGTGTTGTCGCCTGCGAACTCTCCACCTCGATCCTCGATGTCGAGAGAATGCGGCCGTCAAAGGCGCTGCGGTACTACGATGCCGCCGTGCGGATCATCAAGGCTAAGAACGGAAAAAGCTGATGGCTGCAGTCCTTCAATCCACGCTGCGGGTTGCGTTGATCAATGCGGTCAGCGGCCCCGCCCAGGCGGTCACACGGTCGCTCAGCCAGTTGAACGCTGCGGCGGCCCGTAACACGGCTGCGCTCGACGGGATGCGGGGTCGCATGGCGGCCTCGCTTGGCATGGGCTATGCGCTGGCGCGCAGTCTACAGGCGCCGGTGATGGCTGGCGTCAATTTCCAGACACAACTGGAAGATATCGGCCAGAAGGCGGATATCCCGGTTGCGCGGTTGCGAGCGCTGGGAGCCGAGCTGCAGAAAGTCGGACGGCAGACCAACCAGTCGGGCACCGATATCGCCACCGGCATGGATACGCTGATGGGGATGGGCGCCTCGGAATCGGATGCGCTTGGCCTGCTGCCGGCCATCGGCCGAGCAGCAACGGCCTATAACGCCAGCATCGTCGATCTTTCGAATGCCGGTTACGCCGCGCTCGACAATCTGAAAGTGCCGGCCAACCAGTTTGCTGGCGCACTCGATGCGATGGCGCTGGCCGGCAAGGCCGGTGCATTCGAGCTGAAGGACATGAGCCAGTATTTCCCGGCGCTGGGCGCGGGCTACCAGGCTCTCGGCCAGAAAGGTGTGCCGGCCGTGGCGGATCTCGCGGCCGCGCTGCAGATCGTGCGCAAGGGGGCTGGCGACAGCAGCGAGGCCGCCAACAACCTGAAAAACGTTATCCAGAAGATCAAGGCGCCGCAGACCGTCAAGGCCTTCAAGGAGATGGGCGTCAACCTCGAAAAGGAGCTGGCAAAATCCGCCAAGCGCGGGCTGACGCCGATCGAAGCCATTGCCGAAATCACCAACAAGGCCCTGAAAGGCGACCTCTCGAAAATCGGCGACCTGTTCAGCGACGCGCAGGTACAGGCCGGCTTGCGGCCGCTGATCCAGAACATAGATCTTTACCGGCAGATCCGCGCCGATGCCATGAAGGCACAAGGCGTGGTGCAGGCCGACTATGATCGGCGCATCATGACTTCCCGCGGCGCGCTCTTGCGGATGAAGGCGACGCTCGAAGGTCTCAGCATCAGTATCGGCTCGGCCCTCCTGCCGGCGATGAACCAGGTGATCGATACATTTGTGCCTATCATCAACCAGATCTCGTCTCTGGCAGAGACTTACCCGCGCGCCACCGCCGCCATCATCGGCACAACGGCGAGCCTGATTGCGCTACGCGTAGCTCTGACTGGCCTGCGTTTTGTCGGTCTGTTTGCGCAAGGCGGGCTGATCGCGGCTGCAACAGGCGCTGTCCGGATGGCCAGCGCCCTGCTGACGGTACTCAACCCTCTCGCACTGGTGCGCAATGCCTTGATTGGGTTGCGCATCGCGATGCTGTCGACAGGCGTCGGCGCGATCGTGCTGGCCGTGGCTGCGGGCGGACTGCTGATCTACAACAACTGGAGCAATCTGGTGACGTTGTTCTCCGCTTTCGGATCTTCGTTCCGCAAGGCTGTGAAGCCGGTGCTGCCGATCATTCGCCCGATCATCAAGGCCGTCCGCGGCCTTTACGACAGCGTTTCGAACCTGCTTGGACCGGTCGACAACCTCGGCCAGTCATGGTTTTCCATGGGTCGGATTGCTGGTAAAGCTGTAGGCGACGCGGTGGTGACGGTGACACGATGGATGGCGGACCTGCCGCGATCGCTATCGACCACCGATTGGAGCGGAGTGGGCCAGTCTATGCTGGCCGGAATCAGCGGTGCATTCTCACGTGCCTCCGGCATTGCCGCGTCGCTGACGACATCGTTCAAGACGGCATTTTCCAGTATCGACTGGTCGGCACTGGGTCGCAATATTCTGGACGGGATCGGTCGGGGCTTTGCCGGCGCGGTGTCGATCGTCACGTCGCTGCGTTCGTCCATCACCTCGGCGATTACATCGATAGATTGGAATGCGGCTGGTGCAGGCCTTGGTGCGGGTATAACTGGCTTGTTCGAGACGATCACCTCTGCCTATCGTTCTCTCAACTGGGGGGGCATAGGCGAGTTTATCGGCTCGGCCATCCGCGAATCTTTGATTGGGATCGTCGACATCGGTGGCGCCATCCTGTCGTCCTGGACCGGCAGCTCGGGCGGCCCTGGACTGGCGCGCACGTTGAGCCAGTCGCTTGCCAGTGCGATAACCGGTTTTGACTGGCTAAATGTTGGTCGGACTGTCGTCGAGACGATGGGCGCGGGCATCAAAGCTGGTGCGCAGCTGCTGAACGGGCTCGTTATTGGATTGTTCGATATCGACCTGTCCGTTTACGGCGCCAAGATGATCCAGAGTTTTCAGGACAGCACCGGGGTCAAGGTCAACGACCTGGTGGTTTGGGCGCAGAATATTCCGGCGCGTATCATTGCAGCGATCGGGTCGATCGACCTGTCGGCGGTTGGCTCGGCAATGATCCAGTCGCTGTGGAATGGGATCAGCAGCAAGTTCGAAGAGATGATGGGGTGGATGCAGCAGATACCAAGTCGTATCAAGGCGCTGATCTCGCAGATCGATTTGTCGGCCTATAATCCATTGTCCGGCGTAAAATCTCTTCTTGGATTTGGTGGTTCGCCGCCTCCAGCTGCAAATAATAACACCCCGTCAGTCGACGGTGCGCGAGCAAGCGGTGGCCCAGTTGTTGCCGGGCGGACTTACCAAGTCAACGAACGTGGTATGGAGTTGTTCACTCCCGGTCGATCGGGTGTGATCAGTCCACATGAAGCGTATCAAGCTGCCGCTGCGGGATCTTCTCAGCGGGCGGGTGGTATGGCGGGGCCTGTGACGGTCCACTTGCAGATGGTCAATACGTTCACTTCTCCATCTGATCCGTATGCTGCGGACAAGATGGCTCAGCGGACCGCCAATGCCATTAAGTCGGCAGTGGAAGGATCATTTAGCGATTAAAAAAGCTCCGGTTTTATTGCCCTTACCTCGGTGCACGCCGTTTTAGGCTCTGGAAAGCGAGCTCGTATGTCGGTCTGAAGTTGCGAGCGTAATCTTTGGACATCGTCCGGCGAGCTGCCATTGATAATCATGTTGATCGCTGCAAACGCTATCGGATCAACATGTTTTATGTCGCAGTTGGCTACGACCCATTCGAAGAAGAGGGCGTCTGGCAGCTTATCAGCATCTTCCGCCGGCGCCACTGTCGCCGACGGTAAAAACAGCAGCGCGCCGATCGCTGGTGCTACCAGCATTTTCTTGACCATCTGCCATTCCCTCCCGCACCAATCTAGCCGTGCCACAACCCTAATGCGGCCGTCAGCGGCACGCAAGGATCAGAAAACCATGTCCGGACCTGTTTCCATGATCCTCGGGGCTTTTGCTTTCGAGGCGATCGGCTTTGGCTATGAGGGGGTCGGGCGGCGTGTGCAGACGCCCTGGGTGGATATGCCGGTGGCGCAGGTGCTCAATCCGCAGCAGTGGACTGGCCCGACCTCCGACGAGGTGGAAATCAAGGGTGTGCTGTTTCCTGTCGAGTTCGGCGGGCAGTCGCAGCTGGACGGCATCATTGCCGCCCAACTCGCCGGCCTGCCGATGATGCTTGTCTCCGGTGGGCTCAGTCTCGGTACTATACACGGCATGTTTACCGTGCAGGCCGTCAGCGAAGACCGCGGCTATATCGACCGGTTCGGCGTCCCGCGGCGAAACAACTATTCTATCAGCCTCAAGCGCTATGGCGCCGGGGGCGCCTCGCTGCTGCCGATCAGTCTGTTCGGCTAAATTTACCGGGTGCACTGCCGCTTGGAAGCGCTGGTCGATCCGTCTCGGCACAGGAATTTTCCGCCGCTGGTGCAACTGGCAATGCCGCCTTTCTTGCCGGAACAAGGTTGGTTGCGCGCTTGCGCCGGCAGGGCGGCTGCAAGGCAGGCCAGAATTGTCAGTGGCAATGCAAAACGTTTCATTATCATTCCCCCAGTGGTTGCGGGATCGTAACCGCAACCGGAAGGGGAGTCGAGACCGGGAGTATGTACCGTGGCGAACACTTATACGACCCGGCAGGGCGAGACAGTCGATCTCGTCTGCTCGCGTTTCTACGGGCGCACACGCGACGTGACCGAACAGGTGCTGGCTGCCAACCCGGGTTTGGCCGCAATCGGTCCATTGCTGCCCATCGGAACGGTGCTGGTGCTGCCAACGATCGCTGCTCAGGCTGCCGCCAAAGACCTCGTGAAACTCTGGGATTGATCCAATGCACCCGCAAATCGAGGTAACGATCGACGGCAAGGCGGTGGCCGGTGCTTTTTATGAACGGCTGATGTCGGTGACGGTGACCGACAAGGAGGGTGTGCGGTCCGATACTGTCGACATCGAGCTTAACGACGGGCCGCCGGCCTTCCTCGCCATCCCGCGCAAGGGCGCGGTGATCGAGGTGAAGCTTGGTTATGCCAGCCTGCGGTCGCTCGGAAAGTTCACGGTCGACAAGGTGACGGTGAAATGCCTGCCCTACAGCATGTCGATTTCCGGCAAGTCCGTTGACATGCGATCGGGCAAGCTGAAGGCGCGGCAGGAACGTCATTGGGACGACACGACGCTGAAGGACATCGTTACCGGAGTAGCGGCCGAAAGCGACATGACCGCCTCGGTAGATCCCGAGATCGGCAGTTTCGTGTTCGACTGGGTCGGTCAGCAGGACGAAAGTAACATCCACTTCCTGCAACGCCTGGCCAAACGGCACAACGCGCTGTTCTCGATCAAAGGCAAGCAGGTGATCTTTAGCGCGCGTGGCTCGGCGCAGTCGGCCAGCGGCACCTTTGCCGGCACGGTGGTTGTCACGCCCGATATCTTGATGCAGGGCTCGTGCTCGTTTGAGGCCAACGACCGGACGAAATACAGCAAGGTCGTGGCCTATCATCAGGACAAGGACAAGGCCGAGCGCGTCGAGATCGAGGCGGACGCCGATGCAGATGGCGACAGCGTGTTCAGGATCCCGGAACCCTATGCCAGCCTGAAGGAAGCAGACAAAGCCGCCCAGGCAAAAGCCAAGGAACTGAAGCGCGGCGAGGGGGCTGCATCGGTAACCGTGATCGGCGATACCTCGATCGCCGCCGGCTGCGCGCTGCTGTTTCAGAACGTGCGTCCGGGGCTCGACGGCGTGCCTTACGTTATCGATACGGCAACGCACGGCTACACCAAGACCGGCGGCTATACGACGGCCATCAGTGCCAAGCTCTATGACGGCAAGTCCGGGGCG
>Ga0247730_1000266_pt1 | contig 46523 bp, 48 predicted proteins | sample UWRJL073202C2_FD_180959 | JGI IMG/M metagenome (GOLD analysis project Ga0247730, IMG submission 180959) | Plant litter microbial communities from Arlington Agricultural Research Station in Wisconsin, United States - UWRJ-L073-202C-2 | ecosystem: Environmental > Terrestrial > Plant litter >... | reverse complement strand
GCGAGAGGGAAATACCCGGCTACATTCCGAACCCGGAAGTCAAGCCTCTCAGCGCCGATGGTACTGCACTGGAGACGGTGTGGGAGAGTAGGACGTCGCCGGACAATCATTAGCGCGAGGCCGCCCCACCAGGGGCGGCCTCGCTGCATTTACCCAGTAGTTTTGCAGCAACACACATGTTCGATGGAAGGAACGACTCATGGCAGAGTCGAGAAACCCCCGCCGTGACGGCGGGAAGCCCGCAGGTGGCCGAGGCGGCTCCGCGGGAGGTGGCCGTGGCGGCAAGCCCGCCGGCCAGGGCGGCCGCGACCGCCGCGGGAGCGGGGACGCTCCACGAGGTGCGGGTCGGCCCGCGGGTGGCGGCAAGCCGAGCGATCGTCGCGATGGAAAGCCGGCTCCGGCACGCCGTGACGGCAAGCCGACGACGCCCCGACGCGATGGCAAGCCCTACGAGGCACGCCGCGACCGGCGTCAGGAGGAGGGCGACCGCACGGCAGCGCAGAAGATCTACGACGGTCCCCCGATCCCGGACGACGTCAGCGCGAAGGATCTCGACAAGCACGCGCGGCAGGCACTGCAGAGCCTTCCGGAGAAGCTGGCCGACAAGGTGGCCCGCCACCTCGTGATGGCCGGCCTCCTGATCGCCGAGGACCCGGAGACCGCGCACAAGCATGCGCTGGCGGCCCGGGCGCGCGCGACCCGCACCGGTCTGGTCCGCGAGGCCTGCGGGGAGACCGCCTACGCCTGCGGCAAGTGGGCCGAGGCGCTCTCGGAGTTCCGTGCAGCGCGACGCATGACGGGCGGCTACATCTACGCGCCGATGATGGCCGACTGCGAGCGAGCCCTGAAGCGTCCGGACAAGGCGATCGCGTACGACACGACCGAGATCCGCTCGCAGCTCGACGACGCAGGCCAGATCGAGCTGTCGATCGTCGTGGCCGGCGCACGCCGCGACCAGGGCCAGTACGACGCGGCCATCCGCCTCCTCGAGACCGAGCCCCTGCACACCAAGGGACGTGGGGAGTGGGTGCCGCGGCTGCGTTACGCCTACGCCGACTCGCTGCTGGCGGCCGGCCGTCGCGACGAGGCCATCGAGTGGTTCCACCGCACGGTCGCCGTCGACGGCAACAAGACGACTGACGCCGAGGAACGGCTCGCCGAGCTCGACAAGCGTCCACAGGCCTGACTCCCGTCCTCGTCGTCCACAGGCGACGAGTCCGGCGATGCCCCTCACCCCTGGTGAGGGGCATCGTCATGTCATGACCGACAACCCACAGCGCATCGACCAGAACAACAGCGTCCGGCTGACCGGCAGGATCTCGGCGGAGCCCGAGTCCCGTCTGCTGCCCAGCGGCGACGAGATCGTGACCTTCCGCCTCGTGGTGCGGCGCAGCGCCGCGGCACGCAAGCGCTCGAAGCAGGTCGTCGACACGATCGAGTGCACGGTGTGGCGAGCCGCCCTTCGCCGATCCGTGTCGCGCATCCCCGCAGGGACCGAGGTGACGGTCACCGGAGAGCTCCGGCGCCGTTTCTCGACGGGTGGCGGCCCAGCCGTGAGCTGGGTCAGCGTCGAGGTCGGCTCGTGCCAGAAGGTCACGACGCCGGCGGTAGCCTCGGACGCATGACCTTGGGCTCGACGACGCAATCGCTCAGCACGACGTACGACCTGGCGATGCTCGACCTCGACGGGGTCGTCTACCGCGGATCCGATCCCATCGCCGGAGTCGCGGACGCCCTCGCGACCGCGAGCAAGAAGGGTCTACGGCTCGCCTACATCACCAACAATGCGTCGCGCACGGCATCGGCCGTGGCCGACAAGCTGCAGAAGATGGGCATGCCCGACGTCACGGACGCGGACGTGGTGACCTCGGCCCAGGCCGTCGCGCACCTGATGGCAGACGCCCTGCCGGCCGGCGCGACGGTGCTCCTGATCGGGGGAGAAGGACTCCGCGTCCCGCTCGAGGAGCGCGGCCTGCGGTGCGTCACGACTGTCGACGACTCGGCGGTCGCGGTCGTCCAGGGCTTCCACGCCGACATCGGCTGGAACGACCTCGCCGAGGCGTCGTACGCGATCCAGAGCGGTCTGCCCTGGTACGCGAGCAACACCGACATGACGGTCCCGACGGCACGCGGCATCGCACCGGGCAACGGCTCGCTCGTGCAGGCGGTGCGCAACGCCACGGGAGCCGAGCCGATCGTGGCCGGCAAGCCGGAGCGGGCGCTGTTCGACGAGACGATCGCGCGGGTCGGTGGCACGAGGCCGCTGATGGTGGGCGACCGGCTCGACACCGACATCGACGGGGCGATCAACGCGGGCATCGACAGCCTGGTCGTGCTGACGGGCGTGAGCAGCCTCCAGGAGATCGTCTCGGCCACCAAGGACCACCGGCCGACGTTCATCTCGACCGACCTCCGAGGTCTCGACGAGGAGCACCCCGAGGTCGTCGTCGACGGTGACCGCGCCCGGTGCGGGTCGTCGTCAGCGGTGATGGCCGACGGCGTGGTCAGCATCGACAGCGGCGACCTGTCCTCGACGACGACGCTGCGCGCGATCGTCGAGCTGGCGTGGAGCATCGCGGACACGTCCGACACCACGGTGGTCCTGGATGGGACACTGAGGTCATGACGCAGATGCACGACAGCGACGCGCTCACGGGCCACGCCGCGATCGACGAGGCCCTCGAGCGCCTCGACCGGCTCGACGGCCTCGACATCTCGCTGCATCCTGAGGAGTTCGACGCGATCCACGGCGTGCTGCGCGAGTCGCTGGCCAACGCCGGACGCGACGGGACCGACCTGGAATCACCGTGATCGCCCCATGACGCGGCGCCTGCGGCTGGACGCCGAGCTGGTGCGCCGGGGGCTGGCCCGGTCACGCGAGCACGCCAGCACCCTGATCGACGACGGTCTCGTGAAGGTCGCCGGCTCCGTGGCGACCAAGGCCGCGACGGGCGTGACGACCGATCAGGCCATCGTCGTGCGTGAGGGCAACGAACCGACCTACGCCTCCCGTGGAGCGCACAAGCTGCTGGGCGCGCTGTCGGTCTTCGAGCCGATGGGGCTGACGGTCGCCGACCGACGCTGCCTCGACGCGGGAGCGTCGACCGGAGGATTCACCGACGTCCTGCTGCGCAAGGGCGCTCGCGAGGTGTGCGCCGTCGACGTCGGCTACGGCCAGCTGGTCTGGGCGCTGCAGTCCGACGAACGGGTCCACGTGTTCGACCGGACCAACATCCGCCACCTCGAGGCCGCCGACATCGGTGGTCCGGTGCAGCTGGTCGTGTCGGATCTGTCGTTCATCTCCCTTACGGTGGTCATGCCGGCACTCACGCGGGTGTGCGAGCCGAGCCCGGAAGGCGACATCGTGCTGATGATCAAGCCGCAGTTCGAGGTCGGCAGGAGCAACCTCGGCAAGAACGGTGTCGTCCGCGATCCCGCGCTGCACGCCGATGCGGTCCACCGGGTCTGCCTGTCTGCCCACGAGCTGGGCTGGGGCACCCGGGCCCTCGCACCGAGCCCGCTGCCCGGTCCGGCCGGGAACGTCGAGTACTTCTGCTGGCTGCGGTCCGATGCCGAGGCGCCCAGCGAACAGGCCGCGCACGACGTCGTGCTGGCGGGCCCGCTCGACACCTCGGGGGTGGCGTCATGAGGAGGATCCTGCTCGCGGTCCACGAGGGACGTGAGGAGGCGACCAAGGTCGCGGCCGGATTCGCCGCGGAGCTCCATGCACAGGGCATCGAGGTGTGCGTGCTCGACACCGAGGTCGACGCGCTGCGTGTCGCCGGGGTCGAGGACGCGCACGTGGTCGCGTCGGGCACCGGTGCGGCCGCCGGGTGCGAGCTCACGGTCGTCTTCGGCGGCGACGGCACCATCCTGCGGGCGGCCGAGCTGTGCCGCGGCACCGAGGTGCCCGTGCTGGGAGTCAACCTGGGGCACGTCGGCTTCCTGGCCGAGGCCGACGTCGAGGACATGCAGGACGTCGTGCGGGTCGTGGTCGACCGCACCTACACGGTCGAGGAGCGCCTGACCGTCGACGTGTCGGTCACGGTCGCCGGTGAGGTGGTCGCGACCAACTGGGCGCTCAACGAGGCATCGGTCGAGAAGGCGGCGCGCGAGCGCATGCTCGAGATCGTCGTCGAGATCGACGATCGTCCCGTGTCCCGGTGGGGGTGCGACGGCATCGTGTGCGCCACGCCCACGGGGTCGACCGCCTACAACTTCAGCGCCGGCGGACCGATCGTGTGGCCCGAGGTCTCGGCCCTGCTGATGGTGCCGATCAGCGCCCATGCCCTGTTCGCCCGGCCCCTGGTGGTCTCACCCGACTCGACCCTCGCGATCGAGGTCGTGGGAGAGCAGTCGACGGGCGTGCTGTGGTGCGACGGCCGTCGTGCCGCCGACCTGCCCCTCGGGTCGCGCGTGGAGGTCGTGAAGGGCCGCGAGACGGTCCGGCTGGCTCGCCTGCACCCGGCGTCGTTCGCCGACCGGCTCGTGCGCAAGTTCGACCTGCCGGTCGCCGGGTGGCGCGGTGGGGCGGAGCGTCGCTGGGAGGGACGTTCGTAATGTGGCAGCACCTGCGACTGTCCTCGCTGGGCGTCATCGACTCCGCCGAGCTCGAGCTGTCCGAGGGCTTCACCGTCATCACGGGCGAGACCGGCGCCGGCAAGACCATGGTCGTGACGGCGCTGGGTCTGCTGCGCGGTGAGCGGGCCGACCCGGGCCTCGTGCGACGGGGCGCCGACCAGGCACGTATCGAGGCGAGCATCGGTGTCCGGCCCGGCGCGGGTGCCGTCACGGCCGTCGAGGAGGCCGGCGGCCGCATCGACGACGACGTCGTGATCCTCGGGCGCATCCTGTCGGCGCAAGGACGGTCGCGTGCCGTCGCCGGGGGAGCAACGGTCCCGGCAGCGCTGCTCGCCGAGGTCACCGACGAGCTCGTCGCGGTGCACGGCCAGTCCGACCAGCACCGGTTGCTGCGGGCGTCCGAGCAGCGGGCGGCCCTCGACCGGTTCGCGGGCGAGGAGTTCGCCGCAGCGGCGGGCTCGTACGCACCGGTGTACGCCAGGTGGCGTGCCGTCGAACGATCGCTCGACGACCTGCGCACCCACGCCCAGGAGCGCGCACGTGAGCTCGACGTGCTGCGGTTCGGCCTCGACGAGGTCGCAGCGGTCGAGCCCCAGGCGGGCGAGGACGAGGCCCTCAAGGCCGAGGAGGGCGTGCTGGCCCACGCCGAGTCGCTGGCACGTGCTGCCGACGAGGCTCACCGTGTCCTGGTGGGCGACGCCGACCTGGCCGCGGCCCGCACCCAGATCGCCGAGGCGTCGGCGTACCTGCAGGACGTCTCGGGGCACGATCCGGCGCTCGACGCGCTGACGGAGCGGGTGCTGGAGGTGGGCATCCTGATCGACGAGGTCGGCACCGAGCTCGGGGCGTACTCCGGCGGGGTCGAGCTCGACCCCGAGCGGCTGGCGACGCTCCAGGAACGGCGCGCGGCGCTCGCGGCCCTGCAGCGCAAGTACGGTCCCACGCTCGACGACGTGCTGACCTGGGCCGAGAAGAGCGCAGCACGGCTCGGCGAGCTCGGCAACGACGACGAGGCCGTCGCGGCGTTGGCGGCTGAGCAGGCGGAGCTGATCCCGGAGGTCCGGCGGCTCGCCGGGGAGATGTCGCGACTGCGGGCCGAGGCGGCGGGACGGCTCGCCGAGCTGGTCGACGTCGAGCTGGCACAGCTCTCGATGCCGTCCGCGCACCTGGAGGTCTCCGTCACCACGGCCGACGACGCCACGCCCGGGCCGCACGGCCTCGACGACGTCGAGCTGCTGTTCGCCGCCAACAGCGGCACCGGGATGCGGCCGCTGCACAAGGGGGCCAGTGGCGGTGAGCTCTCGCGCCTGATGCTCGCGCTCGAGGTGGTGCTGGCCGACCGCACGACGGTGCCGACGCTGGTGTTCGACGAGGTCGACGCGGGCATCGGCGGCAAGGCGGCCGTCGAGGTCGGACGACGTCTCGCGCGCCTGGCCGAGCACGCACAGGTCATCGCCGTGACGCACCTGCCCCAGGTGGCGGCCTTCGCCGACCATCACTTCGTCGTCTCCAAGGACGACGACGGCAACGTCACGAGCAGCTCGGTGACCCGCGTCGAGGAGTCGGGCCGGGTCGACGAGCTCGCCCGCATGCTGGCCGGCCAGGAGGAGTCCGCGACGGCGCAGGCCCATGCCCGCGAGCTGCTCGACATCGCGCGCGGCAACGCCTGAGCCGTCCGTCGGGGCCGCGCGTTCCCGGCAACTCCGTTGCCAAGAACCGTGCTTTCGGGCGACACGCCGACGTCGCTCCCAGATGCACCGCCCGCAGCGGGAACCATGGAGCGCGATGGTCACCTGGAATCGCAAGAAGACACCTCTGCCGCCTGATGCCAAAGGGGTGGTCGGCACGTTGCGGCTCGCACGACGCGATGACGACGTGGCGACCCTGGACCAGGGCGAGATCGTGGTGATCGGGCGTCCCGACCTGGACGCACGTCACGCGCAGGCCCTGATCGACCGGCACGTCAGCGTCGTGCTCAATGCCGATCGGTCGAGCTCGGGCCGGTCCCCGAACACGGGTCCGCAGCTGCTGGCGAAGGCCGGCATCGTGCTGATCGACGTGACCAGCGAAGACGTCTGGACGCGGTTCAAGGACGGCGACGTCGTCCGCGTCGAGAACGGTCAGGTGTTCCGCGACGAGGTGCTCGTGGCGAGCGGCATCGAGCTCGACGAGCAGCGCACCGCGAACGACCTCCAGGCCGCCCGCGACGGCCTGGCCACCCGACTCGACTCACTCGCCGCCAACGCGACCGACCACATCCACCGCGAGCACGCGATGCTGATGTCGGGTGCCCAGGTGCCCCGCCTGCGGACGAAGGTCAAGGGACGGCCGGTCGTCGTCGTGTCGAACGCCTACGACGACGCGGCGGACCTCAAGCGTCTGCGCCGTTACATCCGCGAGCACGATCCGGTGCTGATCGGGGCCGGACCGGGAGCCGACGTGCTGCTCACGGCAGGACTCACGCCGAGCATCGTCGTCGGAGCGCTCGACCACATCTCGGACGCGGCCATCAAGAAGGCCGGAGAGGTCGTCGTGACGACGGCCTCGGGCATGGTCGACGGTCCCGAACGCCTCGAGCGGCACGGCAAGGAGATCGTGACCTTCGTGTCGACGGGGTCCGACGACGACCTCGCGATCCTGCTCGCCGACACCAACGACGCCGCGGTCATCGTGCACGTCGGGGCGCCGAGCTCGTTGCCCCAGCTGCTCGAGCGTCCCCCCGCCGAGGCGGCCCGCATGTTCGTCGCGCGGCTCCGTGCCGGTGCCAAGATCGTCGACGCCAAGTCGGTCCATCACTTCTCGTCACAGCGGCACGCCGTGTGGCCCGTCCTGCTGCTGCTCGTCGCGGGCGTGGCTGCCGTCGCCGTCGCCGTCGGCATCACCCCGGTCGGTCAGGACTGGTTCGACTCCATCGCCGACCAGCTCACCGACCTCGGCTCCTGGATCAAAGGACTCTTCACGTGATCAGCTTCCGCTACCACCTCGTCTCCGTCGCCGCGATCCTCATCGCGCTGGCGGCCGGCATCGCGCTCGGGTCCGGCCCGCTCGACGACGCCGGCGAGTCCCTGCGGGGTGACGACGGCGGCGCGTCCACCGATCCCGCCCTGGTGTCGTTCGAGGACGCCTTCGCCGGCAGCCAGGCAGAGGGTCTCCTGAAGGACCGGCTCAAGGGCCAGTCCGTGGTCGTCGTGACGGTGCCCGGCGCGAGCCAGGGAGAGGTCACCGGCATCACGAGCGATCTGCAGCTCGCCGGCGCCGAGGTGACCGGCGAGGTCGAGCTCACGAGCAAGATCCTCGACTCGGCCGGCCGCCAGTTCGCCGAGGGGGTGGCCGAGCAGTCGGCGGCCGACGTGCCCGGCGTCGCCGGGTCGGACGACAGCTACGGCCGCATCGGCGCCGCCCTCGGCCGTGCTCTCCTCGCCGACGAGACCGCTGCCGCCGACCAGACGGCCATGACGATCCGCTCGGCGTTCACGGAGGGCGACCTGATCACCCTCACGACGCCGCCGACGAACGTGGCGACGCTCGCGGTGCTCGTGACGGGTCCGGAGCGGGCCGGCACGGCCGACCGCAGCACGGTCATCGCCGCCCTCGCCGGAGCGCTCAACGAGACCGGCAAGGGGGTCGTCCTGGCGGGCCCGGCATCGGCGAGCACCGACGGTGGCCCGATCAAGGCCCTGCGCGACGGGGCGTTCGCCACATCGGTCTCCTCGGTCGACGTCACCGACACCGCGTCGGGGCGCATCGTGACGGTCCTCGCGGCCGCCGCACAGGCCGGCGGCCAGCCGGGCGCCTGGGGCACCTCGCGCAGCATCGGTGGCCCCCTGCCGCAGTAGCCGGTCACGGCAGGTCGAAGAACTGCACGTCCTCCCCGGTGACCAGTGCGATGCGTCCGTCGGCCATCTCCAGGGTGCGGACGACTGACGCGTCGTCGCCGTGCTCGACGGGGACGAGCCGGCTCGTGAGTCGCCTGCCGTCGACCGTGATCGCGGCGACGGAGACGACGTCCTTCGCGCGGACGACCGTGAGCACCGTGTCGCGGTCCGGCAGCCACGTGAAGGCGCGGGGGTCCTGCGTCGCGATCGACTGCGTGGCACGCAGGACGACGACGTCGTCGCGTCGGACGTCGGCGAGGTCGCCGGCGTCGAACAGGGCGATCTGGGCGTCACGGCCACGGCCGTCGTACCCGATGCCGAGGAGGCGGTCGGCACCGAGCGGGTGGAGGTACTCGCTGTACCCGGGGATCTTCAGCTCACCGATCAGCGACGGCGACGACGGCTCGGACAGGTCGACCGAGTAGAGCGGGTCGACCTGCCGGAACGTCACGACGATCGCGAGGTCGTCGAACCACCGGACGCTCTTGATCTGCTCGCCCGGGCCCAGCCCGTCCACGCGCCCGATCTCTGCCAGGTCGGTGCCCGACCGGCGCAGCGTGACGACCGAGTTGTAGCTGCCGGTCTCCGAGGAGGGACCGACGGCGACGCGCAGGACGTCGTCCGCCTCGTCCATCGACCACCGGTCGGCGATGGTGCCCTCGATCTCGCCGGACGCCACATGGCTGGCGGTGGTGCCGTCGAGGTCGAACTCGAAGACGTGACTCGTCCCCGATGGTCCGGCACCCACGGGGCCGTCGGCGGTGAAGCAGTCGATGCAGTCGCCCCCCGCAGGACTCGCGGCCAGGTAGAGGTGGTTGTCGGACTCGTAGGCGATCTCCGTGGCGCCGGCCAGACCGATCGCCTGCGGGTGCGTCGCGTCGGCCGTGTCGACCCCGACGACGCTGATGGTGTCGAGCCCGAGGTCGTCCGGCGGGATCGCGACGTCGGTGCAGTCGAGCAGCCGCCGCGGACCGTCGCCGGCGTCGTAGGTCGGCAGCCAGTCGTCGATCGTCGTCGCGGCAATCGCCTCCCGGTTGACCGTGAGGGCGTCCGCCGCGCGGGCGCCCTTCGGGTCCAACGGGGCGAAGTCGAGGGCGGGCAGGCCGTCCGACAGGACGAGCCGCACGACCGATCCGTGCTGCCGGGCCGAGATGACCCGGGAGGAGTACGCGACGTCCGACGTGATCTCCGGGTTGTCGGCGTCGGCCAGCGAGACCGTCACGACGCGGCTGCCGCGGCGCTGTCCCGTCATCTGGTCGGTCGGGCTCACCTGGTCGGTGCCGATCGCGACGACCGTGTCTCCGTCCAGCAGGATCTCGCCCGCGTCGAACCGCGGCAGCCGGAGGGTCGAGACGGCGCGCATCCGCGTGCCGCTCGCGTCGTAGGTCTCCAGATCGTCGCCGCGGAGCCGGACGAGGCGTGTGCCGTCGGTCTTGACGGTGTCGGGCTCGTCGACGCCGGTCTCCTGGACGTTGGTGCCCGTGGCACTGGCACCCTGGTCGGCGAGCTTCGCGCCTGCGGCGGCCCGCTGCGGGACGCCGGCACGATTGATGGTCGCGACTCCGTCCAGGGCGTAGGCCCAGGTCCGCAGCCAGCCCCACTTCGTGACCTGGGCCGTCCCACGGTCCTGGTAGGACCTCAGCAGCTCGTCGCACGAGCTGGCGGGATCAAGATCGGCCTGGAACGCGGCGGGCCGGACGTCGCTCCCCGCCGACGGCCTCGTGCCTGCGGGACCGGTGTGGCCGCCCGCGACGAAGGCGCCGACCAGCAGCGCCGTGGCGCCGGCGGCGATCAGCGGGCGGGAGACGAGGCGTCGGCGTCGCGCCAGCACCTCACGGCGTCCCGCCCGGACGATGTCGCTGACGGGAGGCTGTCCGGACGGCAGGTCGTCCCACAGCTTTTCGAGATCGGTCATCGGTGCTCCCTGGAGAGGTCGGCGAGGTGTTCGGATGTGGCGAGGTGCGCGAGCGAGCGGGACAGCCGGCTCTTGACGGTGCCGCGTGCGATGCCCAGCGCGCTTGCCGTCTGGGCCTCGGTGAGCTGCACGAAGTACCGCAGGACCACGACGTCACGCTGGTCCTTCGACAGTCCGCCCAGGGCACGGTGGACCGCGTCGGCGAGCGCGTGCTGCTCGCTGCCGTCGACGACCGCGACGTCGTGCTCCACGTCGACGCGTGAACGCCACCAGCGGGTACGGCGCACGTCCCGCAGCTGGTTCAGCAGCATGCGATAGACGTATGCGTCGGTGTTGTCGGCGGCCTGCACCCGCTCCCACGCCGCGAAGCACCGGACGAGCGTCTGCTGCGCGAGGTCCTCGGCCTCGTGCGGCGCCGCCCCGAGGAAGATCGCGGCGCGGACCAGGTCACGCCAGTGGGCGCGCACGAAGTCGGCGAAGACCGCCTCGTGCGATGCGTCCACGTGTGCCTCCCGCGACTGGTGATGACCTTACGACGGGCTCGGACGTGGATCGGTTCCCTCGGGGGCGGTGTGGGAAGCCCGACACGTGTGTCATTGGCCCAGGGGACTGATTCCTTGGTAGGCTGGAATCCCGTGGAGGCCTGATGCAAATCCTGCATCGTGAGCGCTCGACATCAGCATTCGACCACGGGAGTCACCTTGGCAGGTAGCGCGGTTACCAAGCACGTATTCGTCACCGGCGGGGTCGCGTCCTCGCTCGGCAAGGGGCTCACCGCTTCCTCCCTGGGACGCCTGCTCAAGTCGCGCGGTCTGCGGGTGACGATGCAGAAGCTCGACCCGTACCTCAACGTCGACCCCGGCACGATGAACCCCTTCCAGCACGGCGAGGTGTTCGTCACCGACGACGGCGCCGAGACGGATCTCGACATCGGCCACTACGAGCGGTTCCTCGACGTCGACCTGTCGGGCAAGGCCAACGTGACGACCGGCCAGGTCTACTCCGAGGTCATCGCCAAGGAGCGCCGCGGCGACTACCTCGGCGACACCGTGCAGGTCATCCCGCACATCACCAACGAGATCAAGTCGCGCATCCGCGCCATGGCCGGCGACGACGTCGACGTCGTCATCACCGAGATCGGCGGCACGGTCGGCGACATCGAGTCCCTCCCGTTCCTCGAGGCGGCCCGCCAGGTGCGCCACGACGTCGGCCGCGGCAACGTCTTCTTCCTGCACGTGTCGCTCGTGCCGTACATCGGGCCGTCCGGCGAGCTCAAGACCAAGCCGACGCAGCACTCCGTCGCCGCGTTGCGGTCGATCGGCATCCAGCCCGACGCCATCGTGTGCCGCGCCGACCGCGAGATCCCCGAGAGCATGAAGCGCAAGATCTCGCTGATGTGCGACGTCGACCAGGAGGCCGTCGTGACCGCGAGCGACGCCCCGTCGATCTACGACATCCCGAAGGTGCTGCACAGCCAGGGACTCGACGCGTACGTCGTCCGCCGGCTCGACCTGCCCTTCCGCGACGTCGACTGGACGCAGTGGGACCAGCTGCTCCGCCGCGTGCACCAGCCCGCCGAGGAGATCACGATCGCGCTGGTCGGCAAGTACATCGACCTGCCCGACGCCTACCTGTCGGTCGGCGAGGCGCTGCGGGCCGGCGGCTTCGCCCACGACGCTCGCATCAAGGTGCGCTGGGTCGGCTCCGACGACTGCGAGAGCGACACCGGCGCTGCCCAGAACCTGGGCGACGTCGACGGCATCTGCGTGCCCGGCGGCTTCGGCATCCGCGGCATCGAGGGCAAGCTCGGCGCGCTCCGGTACGCCCGCGAACGGGGCATCCCGGTGCTCGGCCTGTGCCTCGGCCTGCAGTGCATGGTCATCGAGTACGCGCGCAACGTCGCCGGCATCGCAGACGCGAGCTCGAGCGAGTTCGACCCGAGCACGCCGCACCCCGTCGTCGCGACGATGGCCGAGCAGCTCGCGATCGTCGACGGCGAGGGCGACCTCGGTGGCACGATGCGCCTGGGCTCGTACCCGGCGTCCCTCGACGAGGGCAGCATCGTCGCCGAGGCGTACGGCAGCACCAAGGTCGACGAGCGTCACCGCCACCGCTACGAGGTCAACAACGCGTACCGCGCCCAGCTCGTCGACGCCGGCCTGGTCTTCAGCGGCACGTCGCCCGACGGCAATCTCGTCGAGTTCGTCGAGCTGCCGCGCGAGGTGCACCCGTACTACGTGGCGACGCAGGCCCACCCGGAGCTCAAGTCGCGTCCGACCAAGGCGCACCCGCTCTTCGCGGGCCTGATCGGTGCGGCGCTCGACCGTCAGCGTGAGACCCGCCTGCCCGTCGGCGAGCAGCAGACGGTCGAGGTATGACGGACGGGCACCTCCCGCTCGCGGGGGACCACCCGGCGCTGCCGGGGCGGCTGGCCGACCGCCTGCTGGCCGACCGCCTGCTGGCCGACTTCGACCAGCCGTGGCCCGTGTCGCACAGCGAGACGATCCACGACAGCGACTACATCAGCCTGCGGTCCGACACGATCGTCGACCCGTCGGGTGACGAGCACGTGCGTGCGGTCGTCGCGCCGAACGGGGCCGTCGCCGTCGTGGTGCTGGACGACGACGACAGGTTGCTGCTCGTCGAGCAGTACCGCCACCCCCTGGGGCGACGTCTGATCGAGCTGCCGGCCGGGACGCTCGACGTCGACGGCGAGCAGCCGGTCGAGGCCGCCAGGCGTGAGCTGGCGGAGGAGGCCGATCTCGTCGCCGCCTCGTGGACGTCGTTGCTGAAGCTGTCGATGACGCCGGGTCACTCGACGGAGGAGATCGAGGTGTTCGTCGCCACCGATCTTCGCGCCGTCGCGGACGACGACCTCACGACGCGCGAGGCCGAGGAGGCCGACATGGCGCAGTGGTGGCTGCCGTTCGACCAGGCCGTCGACGCGGTCCTGGCCGGGCGGATCAGCGACTCCAAGACGGTGTCCGCGATCCTCGCGGTCCAGGTGTCGCGCGCCCGATGAGCGAGGACGTCGGACGCGGCGTCCACGACTACCTGAGCCACTTGACGGTCGAGCGGGGACTCGCCGACAACACGTTGCGGTCGTACCAACGCGATCTGCGCCGGTACCTCGACTTCCTGGCCCGGCGCGAGATCGACGATCCGGCCACGATCACCGAGAACGACATCGCGTCCTTCCTGGGGTCGCTGCGGACGGGGGATGTTGACCACGTCGCACTCGGCACGGCCAGCGCCGCCCGCACGATCGTCGCGGTGCGTGGCCTGCACCGCTTCCTGCTGCGGGAGCAGATCGTGCCGACCGACGTCACCGCCGCGATCAAGCCGCCGCGCCCGGCCGCGCGGCTGCCCAAGGCGCTGCCGCTGTCGGACGTCGAGTCGATCCTGGACGCCGCCGGGGCGGCAGGCACGACGCTGTCGGCTCGTGATCGCGCCCTGCTGGAGCTGCTGTACGGCACCGGCGCCCGCATCTCGGAGGCCGTCGGGCTCGACATCGACGACCTCGACCTGGAGGACTCCACGATCCTGCTCAAGGGCAAGGGCGGCAAGCAGCGGATCGTCCCGCTCGGCTCGTACGCCAAGGCGTCCCTCGCGGACTACCTGACGGCGTCCCGCCCGGCCCTGGTCTCGGTGAAGACCCGGACGCCCGCGGTGTTCCTCAACGCGCGCGGGGGCCGGCTGTCGCGGCAGAGCGCGTGGACCGTGCTGACGAAGGCCGCCGAACGGGCCGGGATCGGGACCGACGTGTCGCCGCACACGCTCAGGCACTCGTTCGCGACCCACCTGCTCGACGGCGGCGCGGACGTCAGGGTCGTGCAGGAGCTGCTGGGGCACGCCTCGGTCACCACGACCCAGATCTACACGCTCGTGACGGTCGAGAAGCTGCGCGAGATATACGCGACAGCGCATCCTCGCGCCGCGCGCGACTGAGTCCGCCAACTTGTCTCATCGCGTGGTCGTCATGTCGACTTGTGACGGTAGAGTGACGGTCGTCCGCCGGGTCTAGTGCAGGGGTAGTGAATTGAGCAAGGAACTGGGACCCACCGGACGCCCGATGCCGGACTTTCCGGCGCCCAAGCCCCGCGATCCCTCCAAGCCCGCGACGATCATCGCGCTGTGCAACCAGAAGGGTGGCGTCGGCAAGACCACGACGGCCATCAACCTCGGTGCCGCGCTGGTCGAGACGGGACGCAAGGTGCTGCTGGTCGACTTCGACCCGCAGGGCTCGATGACCGTCGGTCTCGGCGTCAACGCCCACGAGCTCGAGCAGAGCATCTACCACGTGCTGATGGACCGCGAGATCGCGATCAAGGACCTCATCATGCCGACGAGCGTCGAGGGCCTCGACCTCGTGCCGTCCAACATCGACCTGTCCGCCGCGGAGATGCGGCTCGTCACCGAGGTCGGCCGCGAGCAGGTGCTCGCGCGCGTCCTCAAGCCCGTCCGCGGCGACTACGACGTCATCCTGATCGACTGCCAGCCCTCGCTGGGCCTGCTGACCGTCAACGCCCTCACGGCGGCCGACGGCGTGCTGGTCCCGTTGGAGTGCGAGTACTTCGCGCTGCGGGGCGTGGCGCTGCTGAAGGACACCATCGAGAAGGTGCGCGACCGCACGAACGACGAGCTGCGGATCATCGGCCTGCTCGGCACGATGTACGACAGCCGCACGCTGCACGGCAAGGAGGTGCTCCAGACGCTCGTCGAGGGCTGGGGCGACCTCGTGTTCCACACCGTCATCCGCCGCACCGTGAAGTTCTCCGACTCGACCGTGGCTGGCGAGCCGATCACCGAGTACGCGTCGACGTCGCCGGGCGCCGACTCGTACCGTCAGCTGGCGAGGGAGGTACTCGTTCGATGCCCCGACGCGTGACCACGTCGACGGGCGGGGCCGGCAAGCGTCCCGCCATGCCCGGTGCCGACGAGCTCTTCAGGGCGACGGTGCCGGCCAGGCCCGCTCCTGACGCCGAGCCCGAGGAGGAGCCCGCGGCTCCTGCCAGCGGGCGGGTCAAGCACGACGAGAAGATGACGGTCTACGTGACGGCGGCCGAGCTGCTCGCGGTCGAGCAGGCCCGGCTCGAGCTGCGTGCCGAGCTCGGTCGCAGCGTCGACCGCGGCCGGTTCGTCCGTGCGGCGCTGGCGGTCGCGCTCGCCGACCTCGACGCACGGGGCGTCCAGAGCGACGTCGCCCGGCGATTGAGCGAGTCGTGAGCATCGCGGACGTCGACGAGTCCGCGCCGACCGGGTTCCAGGTCAACCTCACGAACTTCGAGGGGCCGTTCGACCTGCTGCTGCAGCTGATCTCCAAGCACGAGCTCGACATCACCGAGGTGGCGCTCTCGACCGTGACCGGCGAGTTCATCCAGTACATCAAGTCGCTCGGCGACGACCTCGAGCAGACCACCAACTTCCTGCTCGTCGCCGCGACGCTCCTCGACCTGAAGACCGCGCGGCTCCTGCCGCAGGCCGAGGTCGAGGACGAGGAGGACCTCGCGCTGCTGGAGGCCCGCGACCTGCTGTTCGCCCGCCTGATGCAGTACCGCGCCTTCAAGCAGGTCGCCGGCATCATGGCCGACCGGCTGGCGCAGGAGTCACGCCGGTTCCCGCGGATCGTGACGCTGGAGCCGCGTTTCGCCGACCTCCTGCCCGAGGTGTTGATCTCGGTCGGACCCGACGAGCTGGCCCACCTGGCGGCCAAGGCGTTCGAGGACAAGCCCGTCCCGATCCTGTCGCTCGCGCACCTGCACGCGCCACAGGTCAGCGTCCGCGAGCAGGCCCACCTCGTGGTCGACCAGCTGCGCCGCAAGGGTGAGATGACGTTCCGGGCCCTGACGGTCGACGCGCCCGACCTGATGACCAAGGTGGCCAGGTTCCTCGCCGTGCTCGAGCTGTTCCGCGAGGGCGCGATCTCCTTCGAGCAGGCCACGCCGCTCGGCGACCTGCACATCCGCTGGACCGGCACCGACGACGGCGACATCGACGTCGGCGACGAGTTCGACGTCCCGCTCGGCGACCCCGACGATCAGCCCGTCCTGATCGACGAGAGCCTGATCGACGAGAGCCCGGTCGACGACGCACCGGCACCAGACACCACAGACGACACCGAGAGCACTGATGACTGACCAGCACGTACCCACCGGACCCCACGAGCTCGAGCTCGAGATGCTCGACCTCAAGCCCGCCCTCGAGGCGGTGCTGATGGTGGCCGACCAACCGCTCGACCACCTGACGCTCGCCCAGGCCGTCGGCCACCCGCCGGTCGACGTCGAGGAGGCGCTGAACGCGCTGGCCGGCGAGTACACCGAGCAGGGCCGCGGGTTCGAGCTGCGCAACATCGCCGGCGGCTGGCGCTTCTTCACCCGCGAGGAGTACGCGGGCGCGGTCGAGCGGTTCATCCTCGACGGGCAGCAGTCGCGACTGACCCAGGCAGCCCTCGAGACGATGGCCGTCGTGGCGTACCGCCAGCCCATCAGCCGGTCGCGCATCTCGGCCATCCGTGGCGTCAACGTCGACGGCGTGGTCCGGACGCTCGTGACTCGCGGGTTGATCGAGGAGGGCGGCGTCGACGGCGAGAGCGGTGCGATCCTCTACCGCACGACCAGCTACTTCCTGGAGCGCATGGGGCTCGGCGCGATCGGCGAGCTGCCCGACATCGCCCAGCACCTGCCCGACATGGACGACATGGAGGACGAGGCGCTCGCCGGTGCGGACGAGGTGCTCGGTGAGCTCGCCGCCCAGGACCCGATGGGCGACGACGACGCCCCGAGCGAGACCAACGAGGGTGACGACCGTGGCTGACGAGATCCGGCTCCAGAAGGTCCTCGCCCAGGCCGGCCTGGGCAGTCGCCGTCGCTGCGACGACATGATCGCCCACGGCCGCGTCGAGGTGAACGGCGAGATCATCGACGTCATGGGGGCACGGGTCGACCCCGACAGAGACGTCATCCGCGTCGACGGGAAGCGCATCCCGGTCGCCAACGACCGCGCGTACGTGATCCTCAACAAGCCGCGCGGCATCGTCACGTCGATGGCCGACGAGCACGGCCGCCCCGACCTGTCGTCGATCGTCGCCCAGCGCGAGGCCCGCCTCTTCCACGTCGGCCGGCTCGACACCGACACGTCCGGGCTGCTGATCCTGACCAACGACGGCGACCTGGCGCACAAGCTGGCCCATCCCTCGTTCGAGATCACCAAGACGTACGTCGCGCTGGTCGACGGCGAGGTGCCCGACACCCTCGGGGCACAGCTGAAGGCGGGCATCGAGCTCGACGACGGCCCGGCGAGGGTCGACCGCTTCCAGGTCAAGGACCGGTCCCGCGGACGCTCGATCGTCGAGCTCGACATCCACATGGGCCGCAACCGCATCGTGCGCCGGATGCTCGACGCCGCCGGCCATCCGGTCAAGGAGCTCACGCGCACCGCGTTCGGCCCCCTGCACGTCGGCAGCCTGTCGTCCGGGGCGATGCGCGACCTGACCCGCGACGAGCTGGGCGCCCTCTTCGACAGCGTGGACGAGTGAACGCTCAGCTCACCGGGCCCGTCCTCGTCGTCGGGTGCGGGTTGATCGGCACCTCCGTGGCGCTCGCGCTCACCGAGGCCGGCGTGACGGTGCACCTGGACGACCTGCTGGCCGACAACCTCGACCTGGCCGTGTCACGTGGCGCCGGCACGGCCGACCCGGTCGTCGACCCGTCCGTCGTCGTGGTCGCCGTGCCGCCGGCCGCCGTCGTCGAGACCGTCGCCCGGGTGCTGGCCGAGCATCCCGGTGCCGTCGTCACCGACGTGGCCAGCGTCAAGACGGCCCTGAGCTCGCAGATCGCCGTTCTGCCGGGTGCCGAGCGCTTCGCGGGCGGTCACCCCATGGCGGGCAAGGAGCGATCCGGGCCGATGGCCGCCTCGGCGCGGCTCTTCGAGGGACGTCCCTGGGCGGTCGTGCCGCTGCCGGCCTCGCGACCCGACGCCGTCCGGCGCGTCGCCGAGCTGGCCGCGACCGTCGGGGCCGTGGCCAGCACGATGGACCCCGCCGAGCACGACAGCGCCGTGGCCCTGGTGTCGCACCTGCCGCACCTGGCCTCGGTCATGGTCGCGGGTCTCCTCAACGCCGCTCCCGACGAGGCGCTCGAGCTCGCCGGGCCGGGCCTGCGCGACGTCACCCGCATCGCGGGCAGCGAGACCGGACTGTGGCTCGACATCCTCGGCACGAACGCGGTGGAGGTGCGCCGGCTCCTGACCGACCTGCGTGGCTCGATCGACCACGCGATCGGTGCGCTCGACGCCGATCCCGGCGAGCTGGCCGGGCTGCTCGACGCCGGCCGTGCGGGCACCCGTCGCATCCCCGGCAAGCACGGCGGGTCGTCGTCGGAGTTCGCCACGGTCTTCGTGTCGGTGCCCGACCGGCCGGGCGAGCTGCCGCGCCTGATGGTGCACGTCGGCGAGTCGGGGGTCAACATCGAGGACGTCCGCATCGATCACGAGCAGGGCCGCCGCGTCGGCCAGGTCGAGATCTCCGTCGTGCCGTCCACGGCCGACACGCTGGTCGATGCGCTGAGCGCACGCGGCTGGTCCGCCTACCGTTGAACCACATCGTCAAGGAGAGTCACGTGAGCAACCCCCTGGTCGTCGCGATCGACGGACCGTCCGGATCGGGCAAGTCGAGCACGTCGCGTGGTGTCGCCGAGCGACTGAAGCTGGCCTACCTCGACACGGGCGCGATGTACCGCGCCATGACCTGGGCGCTGCTCCGGCAGGGAGTCGACCTCGGCGATCCCGACGCGGTGGCCGTCGCGTCGGAGAAGATCACGCTGACGTCCGGCACGGACCCGCTCGACCCGACGATCCACGTCGACGGCACGGACGTCGCCGAGCCGATCCGCAGCGACGAGGTCACGAGCGCGGTGAGCCTCGTGGCGGCGGTTCCGCGCGTCCGCGAGATGCTCGTCGACCTGCAGCGCCGGGCGATCGCCGCCAGCGACGGGATCGTCGTCGAGGGTCGTGACATCGGCTCGGTCGTGGCGCCTGACGCCCCGGCCAAGATCTACCTGATCGCCGATCCGGCCGCCCGTGCCGCGCGGCGTGCCGCGGAGAACGGCAGCACCGACGCCGCAGCCACCGAGGCGGCGCTCGCCGTCCGCGACCAGATCGACTCCACCCGTGCCGCGTCGCCGCTCGTCCAGTCCGAGGGCGCCGTCGTGGTGGACGGCACCTACCTGACGCTCGACGAGGTCATCGAGACCATCGTCGGGATCGTCGAGAGCGCCTCGTGAGCGTCGACTTCGGCCTGCCGGAGCGCGGGCTGCGCTTCATGCGGGGCCGGACGATCGGCTACTTCCACCGCAAGTGGGAGATCCACGAGCGGCAGCGTGACCAGGTGCCGGAGACCGGCCCGGTGATCCTCGCGAGCAACCACATCGGGTGGCTCGACGGACCGCTGCTGGTGGCGACGTCGCCGCGTCCTCCGCACGCGATGGTCAAGGAGGAGGAGTTCGTCGGCCGGACGGGCAAGCTCCTGCGGTTCGTGGCGCAGATCAAGATCGCCCGCGACCGCACCGACGTCGGGGCCCTCCGGCAGGCCGTCCGGGCGCTGCAGGCCGGCCAGTGCGTGCTGATCTACCCCGAGGGCAGGCGCGGCGGCGGCGAGTTCGAGGAGCTCAAGGGCGGTGTGGCGTACCTGGCGCTCGTCACGGGCGCCCCCGTCGTCCCCGTCGCGATCTTCGGCACCCGCCAGCCGGGGGAGGGCCCGCAGGCGCGTCCGGCGCCCGGGACCCGTCTCGACATCGTCTACGGGGAGCCGATCCAGCTGCCGATGCAGGGATGGCCGCGAGATCGTGGGATGCTGGAGGACGCGGGTGAGCAGATCCATGCCCATCTGCGAGCCCATGTGTCCCAGGCCAAGGACGCGCTGAAGCGCGATCTTCCCGGCCCTCTTCCGACAGGATCCCCTGATGTCTGACGTCGTCCCCGTCCTCGCTGTGATCGGGCGTCCCAACGTCGGCAAGTCGACCTTGGTCAACCGCATCATCGGCCGGCGCGAGGCCGTCGTCGAGGACGTGCCCGGCGTGACCCGTGACCGCGTGTCGTACGACGCCGTCTGGAACGGCCGGGCGTTCACGGTCGTCGACACCGGCGGTTGGGACCCGGACGCCCGTGGCCTCGCCGAGCGCATCGCCGCCCAGGCGGAGATCGCGATCCAGGTCGCCGACGCCGTCCTGTTCGTCGTCGACGCCACGGTCGGCATCACCGATGTCGACGAGAAGGTCGTCAAGCTGCTGCGCGCGGCCAAGAAGCCCGTCGTGCTGGCCGCGAACAAGGTCGACGACCAGCGCACCGAGGCCGAGGCCGCGGGGCTGTGGAACCTCGGTCTCGGCGAGCCCTTCCCGGTCTCCGCGCTGCACGGTCGTGGCAGTGGCGACATGCTCGACGCGGTCATCGACGCCCTGCCCGATCCGCCGCCGGAGGACTTCGACGCCCCGCAGGGTCCGCGTCGCGTCGCGATCGTCGGCAAGCCCAACGTCGGCAAGTCGAGCCTGCTGAACCGTCTCGCGGGGGAGGAGCGCGTCGTCGTCGACGATGCCTCCGGCACCACCGTCGACCCCGTCGACGAGATCGTCACGCTCGGCGGCCGCACCTGGAACTTCATCGACACCGCCGGCATCCGTCGCCGGGTGCGCGATGCGTCCGGTCACGAGTACTACGCGAGCCTGCGCACGAGCTCGGCGATCGATCGCGCCGAGGTCGCCGTCGTCATCATCGACGGCAGCATGCCGCTCACCGAGCAGGACGTCCGCATCGTGACGTCGGTCGCCGAGGCCGGTCGTGCACTGATCATCGCGTTCAACAAGTGGGACCTCGTCGACGAGGAGCGCCAGTACTACCTCACCCGTGAGATGGAGCGCGAGCTCGTCCAGGTGCCGTGGGCGCCGACGATCAACATCACGGCCCGCACGGGCTGGCACGTCGACCGCCTCGTGAAGGCCCTCGACGCCGCCCTCGAGGGCTGGGAGACCCGGGTGCCCACCGGCACGCTCAACGCGTTCCTCGGCCGCCTGGTGGCCGAGCACCCGCACCCCGTCCGGGGCGGCAAGCAGTCCAGGATCATGTTCGGCACGCAGGCCTCCACCGCGCCGCCCACGTTCGTCCTGTTCACGACGGGAAAGCTCGAGGCGTCGTACATGCGGTTCATCGAGCACCGCCTGCGCGAGGAGTTCGGCTTCGTCGGCTCGCCGATCCACCTGCAGCAGCGTCCCCGCAAGAAGCGCGAGCGCCGCTGACCCTCGAGGACGTCATCGCGGGTGAACCGCACACGGTTCATCGGGGATGACGTCATCGGTGGTGGCCGATGCGGGGGACTCGGCACCCCTGCGGTAAAGTTCCTCTTCGGTACGAACGGGCTGTAGCGCAGCTTGGTAGCGCACCTGACTGGGGGTCAGGGGGTCGCAGGTTCAAATCCTGTCAGCCCGACGTTCCGATCTCTCACGAGATCACCGACACCCGGACCTGCGAGAGCAGGTTCGGGTGTTCTTTCGTCTCGGGCAGGGCGTGCCGGACGGCGCCGGACGGCACCTGGGGCGCCGCAGCGGTACCGGGTCAGCGTGGGCTCAGCAGGATGACGGGGATGTGGCGGTCGCCGGCCTTCTCGGCGTACTGCTCGAAGGCGCCGGAGCGGGACGTGAACTGCGCCCACGCCTCGTCGTAGCCGTCGGTGATCTCGCTGGCGGTGACGTCGATCGTGTCGGCGCCGGTCTCGATGCTGACGTCCGGCTGCTTGACGAGGTTGGCGTACCAGGCCGGGTTGTCGGGTGCTCCGGCCTTGGAGGCGGCGATGAGCCAGCCACCGTCGTCGGTGGGGATCGCCACGACGGGGGCGACACGCCGGCTGCCGGTCCTCGCGCCGATCGAGTGCAGGAGGATGAGGCTGTCGCCGAAGCCCATCGTCTCCACGTGGCCGCCGTTGGCGCGGAACTCGTCGATGATCTGCTGGTCGAAGTCGCTCATGAGCCCACGATAGGTCCCGCGGTACCGGCCCGGGCGCGAACGAGCGCATGCATCAGCTCGACGATCCGGGCAGTGTGGCGGTGCCCCGGATCGAGCTCGGGATCGTAGATCGCCACGCTGAGACCGTGGCACCCGCCGCGTTCGACGGCGGTCACGAGGACGTCGGTGAGCTGGCGCCAGTCGAGGCCGCCGCCGTCGGGGTCGGGGGAGTCACCCGGGACGGTCGTCGCTGGCAGGACCGCGAGATCGAGGACGTCGAGATCGACGTGCAGCCACCAGGGTCCGCCGGCGCGCAGGAAGCCGCCGGCGTCCCGGCCGACCCCCTCGGGATCGTCGGCGACGGCTCGTGCGGAACAAGAGAACGCACCGAGGTCGGCGACCGACCCGATGTTCAGCGCGCGCCGCCACTCCAGGTCGCGCTGACCCACCGCGGCGAGCCGGCCTGGTGCGAGGACGGACAGGACGGACGGTCGCGGGAAGTCCGGCCGACGTCCGGTGACGCCGAGCAGGAGGCCGAGCTCGGTGTTGGCGGCCTCGCCGTCCTCACTGACGTCGAGGGGCGTGGTGTCCTCGTGGCCGTCGGCGAACAGCAGCCCGAAGCGGTCGTCGACCTCGTGTGCTGCCGCGAACGTGCCCAGCAGGAGCGAGCAGTCGCCGCCCACGACCAGCGGGAACCGTCCGGCCCGGAGCGACGTGTGGACGCGGGCGTGCAGCTCGTCCGTGAGGGCCAGGAGGGCCTTCTCGTTCATGAGACCGGTCGACGGACCCCGGGCCGGCGTGGGATCGGGCTGCTCGATCGGCGGGGCGAGCTCCATCGAGACGCCGGGCACGTCGAGGAGGCCGGCATCGAGGTACGCGTCGGCGGCACTCGCCTGGTGGCCAGGACGTCCGAACCCGTCGAACCGGACGGCGATGACATCGACGGTCGGCGCGTCCATCGTCCCACGGTAACGACCGTCGGTGCGCGTGAGAAGATCTCTCCTCGGACGAAAGGTGGGACATGGCACTCTCGGCGATCGCGGTCTTCTGCGGATCGAGCTTCGGACGCGATCCGGCGTACGCCGACGCCGCCCGCCTGACGGGTCGGACGCTCGCGGAGCGGGGCATCGACGTGGTCTACGGCGGCGGGCACGTCGGCCTGATGGGCACCGTCGCGGATGCGGCGATCGAGGCCGGCGGCCGGGTCATCGGGGTCATCCCGCGCCAGCTGGACGATCGCGAGCTCTCGCACACCGGCGTGACGGCGCTGCACGTCGTGGAGTCGATGCACGAGCGCAAGCAGCTCATGGCCGATCTGTCGGACGCCTTCATCGCGCTGCCGGGCGGGGCAGGGACGCTCGAGGAGATCGCCGAGCAGTGGACGTGGGCGCAGCTCACGATCCACGCCAAGCCGTGCGGCTTCCTCGACGTCGCCGGATTCTGGGCGCCGATGCGGCAGATGCTCGACACCATGGTCGGCGAGGGCTTCGTGCGCGCCGAGCAGTCGGGCATCGTGTCGTTCGACGACGACCTCGACGCGCTGCTGGACGTCCTCGCGGCGCCGCCGTCGTGGACCGACAAGTGGGGCGCCGCGACGAACGAGAAGCCCCAGCCGTGACCTCGCCCGTCATCCACGTCGCTGCCGCTCTGACGGTCGATGCCGACGGTCGTGCGCTGATGGTGCGCAAGCACGGCACGACGATGTTCATGCAGCCCGGCGGCAAGATCGAGCCGGGGGAGACGCCGCTCGAGACGCTGCGCCGCGAGCTCGGCGAGGAGCTGGGTCTCGCCCTGCCCGCCGAGGCGTTCACCTGGGTGGGGACGTTCGAGGAGGACGCCGCCAACGAGCCGGGCCACCGGGTGCTGGCCGAGGTGTTCTCGCTGACGGTCGACGCCGCGGCGCCGGTGGCCGCGGCCGAGATCGCCGAGCTCCGGTGGGTCGACGTCGGTGAGCCCGGGGACATCGACCTGGCGCCGTTGAGTCGCGCCGCGCTGCTGCCGATCCTGGCCGCCCGTGCCGTGGCATCCAATGGTTGAACTGTCAACTAGCATGGACGCATGACCTCGATCGACGACTCCGTCACCGTCCGGTCCGGATCAGCGGGCGATCCGCTGGTGCTCCTGCTGCACGGCTACGGATCGAACGAGCAGGACCTGCCGAGCCTCGTGCCGCACCTGCCGGCGGGCCTGGCGTTCGCCTCGGTCCGCGCTCCGCTGACGATCGCGCCGGGGTCGTACGCCTGGGTGCCGATCAAGGTGCCCGGACGGCCCGACCCGACGATCGTCGCCGAGTCGACCGATGCCCTGCTGGCATGGATCGACGACCAGGTGACGCCGGATCGCGACATCGTCCTGCTCGGCTTCTCGCAGGGTGGACTCATGGTCAGCCAGCTGCTCCGCGCGAGGCCGGACCGCTTCACCGCCGGCCTGGTCCTGTCCGGCTTCGTCCTCGACACCGTCGCCGAGGGCGACGACGACCTGACGGCACGCCGGCTGCCGGTGTTCTTCGGTCACGGCGACGCCGACCCGGTCATCGCCCCCGACGCGACCGCCCGGGCGTCCGTCTGGCTCGCCGGGCACACCGACGTCACCGAGCGGACGTACGCGGGGCTGGCGCACGGCATCTCCCCCGAGGAGCTCCAGGACGTCAGCACGTTTCTGCAGACCCACGTCCTCTGATCGGCGAGATGCCGGGTCAGCGACCCCGCAGCCGGTCCATCGCGCGACGGTCTCGCTTGGTCGGACGACCGGCACCTCGATCGCGCCGGGGCATGATCGCGATCTCCTCCTTCGGCGGCGGGGGAGGCGTCCTGTCCTCGTAGCACTGCACCGCGACCGGTGCTCCGACCCGCTTGACGATGATCTTGGTGACGACCACGATGCGCGGGCCGCCCTCGGTCAGCGCCTCGATCCGGTCGCCGACGGTGACGGGCTGCGAGGGCTTGGCCTTCACCCCGTTGATGCGCACGTGGCCGGCCTTGCACTCCTTCGAGGCGATCGACCGGTTCTTGTAGAGGCGGACCGACGACACCCACACGTCGGCGCGGGCGCTGGTGTCCATGGCTCCGACTCTAGACTCGGTGCATGAGCGAGCGTCAGCGAGTGAACCAGATGGCACCCATGCGGGCGGTCTCGTATCGTGCGCTCTTCACGAGGCTGACCGCATGAGCAGCGACATCGAGGTCATCGAGATCACCGGCGACATGATCCGGCTCGGCCAGTTCCTCAAGTTCGCGAACTTCGCCGACTCCGGTGCCCACGCCGGCGCGATCATCGGCGACGGTGACGTGCTGGTCGACGGAGTCGTCGAGACCCGCCGCGGCCGTCAGCTCGCCAAGGGCATGGTCGTCGAGGTGCGGACGGCCTCCGAGACCCACGTCGCCAAGGTCGGCTGACGCCGGTCAGGCCAGGCGTTCGCGCCAGGCGTCCAGGTCCGGCACGGCCAGGGCCATCGCGTCGCCCGTGCCCTGCACCTCCCACGTGACGACCAGCAGGTCGCTGCCGGTCGTCTTGCCGAGGAAGTGACGCGCCGAACGGGTCGACGTGATCGCCTCGCGGGGGACGACGACCTCCCTCGCGGGCACCAGCTGGATGAAGACCAGCTGCGTGGCGCCGAGCACGAGCGTGCCGAGGCCGCGGATCTGCGGCGTGCCCTCCGACGCCACACCGACGAGGTTGCCGGGGGCGGTGTGCTCGGGATCGAGTGCGGCGATGCGGCGGCGGTGGCCGGCGCGGACGGACCGCACCTTGAGCCGGAGCGCACCGACGCCGACCAGCACGACGGCGAGGATGATGAGCAGGATCTCGACCATGGCCCCAGTCTGGCAGCCCCTCCCGGGAGGCCCTCTAGGCTCGACGCATGGTCTCCGATGCAGCCGGCACGCCCGCACCCCTCGAGCTGGGTCTCGACACCTTCGGCGACGTCACCGCCGGCCCGGACGGTGAGCTGCTCCCGTACCCGCAGGTCATCCGCAACATCATCGAGCAGGCGGTGCTGGCCGACGAGCTCGGACTCTCGTTCTTCGGTGTGGGTGAGCACCACCGCGAGGACTTCGCGGTCACGGCACCCGAGGTCGTCCTCGCGGCGATCGCCTCACGCACCCGGCAGATCCACCTGGGCACCGCCGTCACGGTGCTGAGCTCGGACGACCCGATCCGGGTCTACGAGCGCTTCGCGACGCTCGACGCCGTGTCGGACGGACGTGCCGAGGTCATCCTCGGCCGTGGCTCGTTCACGGAGTCGTTCCCGCTGTTCGGCCTCGACCTCGGCCAGTACGAGGAGCTCTTCTCCGAGAAGCTCGACCTGTTCGCCGCGCTCCGCGCCGAGGGACCGATCACGTGGGAGGGCAGTCTGCGTCCTCCGCTGGTCGAGCAGGAGGTCTTCCCGAAGACCGCGGCCGGCTCGGTCATGACCTGGATCGGCGTCGGCGGCAGCCCCGAGTCGGTCGTCCGCGCCGCCCGCTACGGCATCCCCCTGATGCTGGCGATCATCGGCGGCCCGCCGGCCCAGTTCGCGCCGTTCGCCGATCTCTACCGCCGGGCGCTGGAACAGCTCGGCAAGCCCCTGCTGCCCGTCGGCGTCCACTCGCCGGGGCACGTCGCCGACACCGACGAGCAGGCCCGCGAGGAGCTCTGGCCGCACTTCGCCGTGCAGCGCGAACGCATCGGGCGGGAGCGCGGGTGGCCGCCCCCGACCCGCGGGGAGTTCGACGCCGGAGCGGGCCCCGAGGGCGCGATCTACGTCGGATCGCCGCAGACCGTCGCCGACAAGATCGTCCGCAACGCCCGCATCCTCGGGCTCGACCGGTTCGACCTCAAGTTCAGCAACGGCACGCTCCCGCACGAGAAGCTCATGCGCAGCATCGAGCTCTACGGCACGGAGGTGGCACCGCTGGTGCACGCGGCGCTCGCGCGATAGCCGCCACGTGGGCGGTGGCTCAGCCACCTGACCCGGCAGGGTGCGGTGGCTCAGCCACGTGACCCGTCAGCGCCCGGTGGCCGAACCACGTGTCGCCACCCCTGACAGGTGTCTGAGGCACCGCCCCACCGGGCGCGCGGACTAACCGGCGGTCGCGGCCCAGCGACCGTTGCTGCGGACGATCCGGATCGGGTGGTCGAAGCAGTCGGAGACGAGTGACGTCGTGAGGACGTCGTCGACCGGGCCGGACGCCATGATCCGTCCGCCGCGGACGAGGGCCGCGTGGGTGGTCGTGCGCGGCAGCTCCTCGAAGTGATGGGTCACCATGACCGTCGACGTGTCGGGCAGCGTGCCGCGGATGTCGTCGAGCGTCTCGAGCAGCTGCTCTCGCGCCGCGACGTCGAGGCCGGTCGACGGCTCGTCGAGCAGCAGGAGCGGTGGATCGTGCATCAGCGCCCGGGCGATCAGGGTGCGGCCGCGCTCGCCCTGCGACATCGTGAGCCAGCGGGGTGACGTGGGGACGTCGACGCCGAGCATCTTCATGAGCTGACGGGCCCGGTGGCGCTCGTCGTCGGTGGGCGTCCAGCGCGGAACCGTCTCGATCGTCCCGGTGACGCCGGTCAGCACGATGTCCTCGACACCGAGGTCGGACCGCAGCGGGTGCCGGGGGTTGACGAAGCCGATGTCCCGGCGCAGCTCGCGCATGTCGACCCGTCCGAGCTGGTGCCCGAGCACGTGGACCGTGCCGCGGGTGGGGTGGTTGACGGCGCCGCACAGGTTGAGCAGCGTCGTCTTGCCGGCACCGTTCGGCCCGATCAGCGCCCAGTGCTCCCGCCGGCGCACGGTCAGGTCGACCGCGTCGAGCAGCAGCCTGCCGTCCCTCGCGAAGTCGACTCCCCGGACGTCCAGCACGACGTCGCCGGTCACGGCAGCGGGACCTGGATCGTGCGCAGGACCCCGTCACCGAGGTTCGCGAGCACGCGACCCGCCTGCTGCGACGCCCCGGTGGAGCTGCGCGGCATCCGGACGCCGATCAGCTCGCCGTCGCTGACGCCCTGTGGCGAGATCACGACCCCCTGGCGGCCCTTGATCTCGACCTGCCAGCCGCTGAAGCCGCTGCCGATCTCGCTCGAGTCGCCGCCGAGCACGATCGCGCGCCGCATGTCGCCGCACGTGCGCGTCAGCACCTTGAGGTAGTCCTTGGCGTCGACGTCCTTGAGCAGCTCGCCGTCGTCGATCAGCAGGACGACCGGCCCCTCACCCTCCTCGATCAGCGGACGCAGCTCGTCCCCGGTCAGCTCGCTCGTCGTCAGCACGGCACGCACGCCCGTCCGGCCGGCCAGGTCGCGCAGGGGCGACGGTCGAGGAGCGGCGACGACCAGCTCGGAGCCGCTGCGCAGGAGCGACTCGGCGATGGCAAGCAGGACGGTCGAGCGCCCGGATCGAGACGGGCCGCCGACCATCGCCAGCGGCGTGCGCTCGAGGTCGAGGCCGACGGCCGTCAGCTCGTCGCCACCGACGCCGACCAGCGCCCACAGGGGGCGCGGTGCGGCGTCCTCGCGCATGGCCCAGGCCTCCTCGAACGTGAGCCGGGTCGGCAGCACGTCGACGCGGAACGGCCGGGCCGAGCGCGGCACGTCGGCGAACCGCTCGGCCGCCTCGGCGGACATGCGGCGCAGGTCGGCCGCCTGGGCCTGACCGGCCGTGTCGGTGCCGAGCAGCGCGAACTGCAGCTCGAGACCCGAGTCGGAGCGGAAGCCGCGTCCCTCCGGCACGTCATCGGGCATCTTGCGCGGCTGCAGGCCGATCAGGGAGTAGTCGGCCTTGTCGGGCAGCTTGAGGCCGATCTTGTGCTCGATGAGCGATCCCATGCGGGCGTTGACCAGCTGCCGGTCACCCGTGATGACCAGGTGGATGCCGGCGGAGGCACCCTCGCGCAGGAAGTTCTGGACCTGGTCGAGGAGCGATCCGCTCTCGACCTCGGCGAGGCCGCCGAGGAAGCCCTCCCAGCGGTCGAGCATCAGCACGATGTGGGGGATGCGCTCCTCGGCCGGCAGCGACGCCCGGAGCTCGCCGAGATCGGCGTACCCGCCGCCGGCGAGGAGCTCCTGCCGGCGGGCGAGCTCGGCGGTCAGGCGCCCGAACAGCCGGGTGACCCGGTCGGTCTGGGTGCGCTGCACGACCGCGCCGCAGTGCGGCAGGTCGGACAGGGCCAGGAGTGCTCCGTTGCCGCAGTCGAGCCCGTAGAGGTGGACGTCGGCGGGGCTGACGAGGCGCCCGATGGACGCGGCCATGGTGCGCAGCGCCTGCGAGCGTCCGCTGCGGGGGCCACCGACGATGGCGAGGTGCGAGAACGTCTCGAAGTCGATCGCGGCGTGCCGCCTGGCCTGCTCGGCGGGCAGGTCCTCGATGCCGAACGGGACGGCGGGCAGCGCGGGGGCGGCCGGGACGACGACGTCGTCGAGGAGCTCGTCGAGCTGCACCGTGGTCGTCAGGGCCGGCAGCCAGGGGCTGTGCTGCGGGGCCAGCCCGAGGTCGTCGTTGGCCTGCCGGACCGCCGCGACCAGCACCGTGAGGTCGGTGACCTCGGCGTCGTCGACGACCGCGGCTCGAGGACGGACGGGGATGGGCTGGGGCAGCTGACCGACGCCGAGCTGGCTGATCCACGGCGTGGCGGCGACCTTGTTGACGACGCCGGGCCGGCGTCCGCCGACGCGACCGGACTGGAACGGCACGAGCGAGTTGGCGCCGAGGCGGACGTACGCGCGTCCGGGGGTCGCCTTGGAGATGTTGCCGGCATCGGGGGCGTCGATGACGTCGGAGCTCTCCGACCCGTCCGTGACGCGCAGCGCGATGCGCAGGTTGGTGTTGGCCCGGATCTCGGGAGAGACGACGCCGCCGGGACGCTGGGTGGCCAGGATCAGGTGGATGCCCAGCGAGCGTCCGCGCTGGGCGATGTTGACCAGGCCCGTCACGAAGTCGGGCAGCTCGCGGGCCAGCGACGCGAACTCGTCGATGACGATCAGCAGGCGGGGGATCGCCGCCAGCTCGGGGCGCTTGGCCTGGAGGTCGACGTAGTCCTCGATGTCCTTGGCGCCGGCACCGGCCAGCATGTGCTCACGACGGTTGAGCTCGGCGCCCAGCGACACCAGGGCGCGCTCGACGAGGTGCGTGTCGAGGTCGGTCACCATGCCGACCGTGTGCGGCAGGTCGACGCAGTCCTTGAACGCGGCACCGCCCTTGTAGTCGACGAGGACGAACGTCATGCCGTCCGGGCGGTTGGCGACGGCCAGCGACGCGACGATGGTCTGCAGAAGCTCGGACTTGCCGGCGCCGGTCGTGCCCGCCACGAGGCCGTGGGGGCCGTCCTTGCGCATGTCGATCGAGAACGGGCCGTCCAGGGAGATGCCGACGACGGCCTCCGTCGACCGTGGGCTGATCGACCAGCGGGCCCGGATCATCTCCGACGACGGCGGCTCCAGCGACATGACCTCGGTGAGGCGGCACGCGGCGGGCAGCACCGAGTCGTCGTCGCCGCCGGAGATGTCGCGCAGCGGCGCCAGCGAACGTGCCATGCGGGACAGCCAGGCCGGGTCGACGAGGTCGGGGATGATGTCGTCGACCACCGTGACGCGCTGCTGCCGCAGGGTCAGCCCGCGCGGGGTCTGCAGGACGACGGCGCTGGCCTCCTCGGGGAGCAGCCGCTCGTCGGTGTCGAGGCAGATCGAGTAGATGCCGAGGGCAGGACCCTGCTTGAGCAGGGCCACGACGCCGGGCAGGGAGCGCAGACGACGGGCGCCGTCGAAGACGATCACGATGTCGGCGTCGACACGCTCGGGCTTGGACTTGGAGCCGGCCGCCTGCGCCCGGGCGGCGAGCGAGGCCGACAGCTCGGCGATGCGTCGGGCGCACGTCTCGGCGTCGATGCCGATCGTGACGACGGTGTCCTGGCCGAACTGCGGGCGGGCGTGGGGGAGCCACCGCAGCCACTCCCAGGCCGCGGCGCCGTCGGCGTCGGTCAGCACGTAGACCTGGGTGTCGCGCGGGCTCTGCAGCGCCGCCAGCTGCGCGATCGCCCAGGTGCAGACACGTCGGGGCAGGTCGCCCTGGCCGGCGATGCCGACGACGCCGCGTTCCTCGAGGGGGAGGGTGACCGGCACGTCGTACGCCGGGCGGAGGGTCTTGCGCTTGTGCTCCATCTGCTCGGGGTCGTCGACCGTGACCTCGGACTCGAGGTCGCCGACCCCGAGTCGGACCGAGAGGTAGTCGGGATCGGTCGTCCGCCGCTCCCAGAGGCGGGCGCGCGGCCCGCTGGCGATCAGGAGGGCCAGAGCCGGATCGGGTGCCTCCATGCGCCGGGCGATGCGCTCGTCCACCACGGCCTGGTCGATGTCGGCCTCGATCGCGGCCTTCTTCTCCTTGTACTCGGCCAGCTGCTGCCGGTGCGTCTGCTTGCCGGTCTTCTTGCCCTGCATGTACGAGCCGAGCATCATCATGGGCGACATGGCCGCCATCGTGAGCATGTACCAGCGCCCCGTGATGACCGCGAGCGAGACGCCCATGACGACCGGGATCATCATCGTCAGCCACGGCAGGCCGCCACGGTTCTGCTCCGTCGGTGGGGCCGGCAGCTTGAACTGGGTGGGACGCTCCGGGGGGAGCAGCCGCGGCGGACGGTTGTAGTCGCTCCAGCCCGCCTCGGGGCTGTCCTCGATCGCGGCGTCGGGCTGCTGGATGGTCTCGAGCTCCAGCAGGATGTCGCCGACCGTCAGCTGGGAGCCGATCGTCCAGGGGACGGGCTCCTCCGTGAGCTTCTCGCGATCGAGAGCCAGCGGCGGGTCGGCATGGGGCACCGTCTCGGCCAGCACGTCGGCGGCGCCGTCCATCGCGCGCACCGTGACGTCGCCCTGCAGGTCGACGACCACGGCGACGCACAGCGGCGGAACGCGGTCGTCGGCGAGCCGGATGGTGCACCCCGGGTCGGTGCCGATGCCGGCCTCGCCGGCCATGAGCCGGTGGACGGCCCCGGCGCCGGAGCCGCTCACGACACGGATCTCGACCAGCCCCTCGGGCTCGTCCACCAGGGAGGCGGACGGGTCGCCGATCGACAGGATCGACCCGGTCTTCAGTCCGGCGTCGGCGACGGGCATGCGCGGGTCGAGGGGCTCGCCGCGCAGGTACACGAGCGGCGCGACGTCGAGCCCCGAGTCGAACGACTGGCCGCCGCGCCGTGACGCGAGCGAGATGACCTGGGGTGACTCGACGGCCGAGCTGCCGGTGAGCCCGGTGAGCTCGGCGATGACGTCGGACAACGGAGTCGACTCGTCGGCATCGAGCACGATGTCGCGCCGCAGGCCGACGTCGGGCTGGGTCACTGTCACTTCGACACGCATGCGAGCAGCATAGGTTGGGCGGCCCGCGAGGACGACCGGTGCCGCGCCGTCGGTAGGGCCCGGCGGTCCCCGCACGTGAGATCCCGTCACGTTTGGGATGTGGTCACGCCCTCTCTCCGTTATCGTGTGTCGGGAGCCGGGTTGAGTACCGGGGCCATCAGAGGCCATCCGGGGGGCCGGCGTACGACAATCACGAGAGAGGCTCACCAATGGCGAACATCAATGTCAGCTATGAGGACATGCGCGGAGCTGCCAACCAGCTCAAGGGCGGTCAGGGCGAGATCGAGGGGACGCTCCAGAAGCTGAAGTCCCTGGTCGACGGCCTGGTGGACGGTGGCTACGTCACCGACAAGTCGTCCAAGGCGTTCAACACGTCCTACGAGGACTTCAACACGGGTGCCAAGGAAATGATCAGCGGCCTGACCGGCATGGGTGAGTACCTCACCAAGGCGGCCGAGGCGCTCGAGCAGACCGACGAGCAGCTCGCTTCCGCGCTCAAGGGCTGATCCAGTCCCACCCACGAATGGCGCTCGTCCTGTCTGCGGACAGGACGGGCGCCATTCGCGTTCTCGCGTCCAGCTGAGGGGTTGCCGGTGAGCGACACGACCGGTCAGTCGTTCCGCACGACGTCCGACAGGAGCGGGTTCGTGCCGTGGTGCGCCGGCGCCGCCTTCGTCGGCGCGGCCGTCCTGGTCGTGGGACTCGTGACCGCGGTGCAGGCGCTGACGGTGCTCGCCGCCATGGCCGTCGCGTTCTGCCTGGTCATGCTGCTCGTCAGCGCCTCGACGTTCGGCGTCGTCACGGTCGAGGGCGGTGTGGTCGACCACCAGCGGTGGACGCGACGACACGTCAGGCTCCCGATCGACCACGATCTGCGCGGTCTGCTGGCCCCGTACCTCAGCGCCCTTCCGCACGCGCCGAACAACCGGCGTCTGGTGCTGCGCCGCGGCACTCGCGGTCCGCGGATCACGCTGACGGAGTCGAGCTGGAGACTCCGCGAGCTGCGGCTGCTGGCGGCGGCCACCGGGGCCGACGTCTCGGACGACGTGGGCGACGCCCGCGACTGGCAGCGACGGGCACCGGGACTCATCGCGTGGTGGGAGCGCCACTGGATCGCCTCGATCATCGGGCTCGTGGTCGCCTTCTGGGTCGTCGTCATCGCGGTCATCGTCCTGGTGGACGAGCTGTTCTGAGGGCGCGGGGCACGCCGGGCAACGTGAGTCGCCGGCCCGGGGTCCTGCCGGACGTCCTGTACTAGGGTGAGCCCGACTGACGCTCGTCCCACAGGGGACTCGGCACACCAGGGGGAAGTTATGCGCTGTCGCGCGCTGGCCACGTTGTTCGTCACACCGATCCTGGTGCTCTCCGCGTGCGGGGGAGGTAGCGACGACGAGGACGCCATCAAGCCCGTCGAGTCGTCGTCGCCGACGGCCTCGCCGACTCCCAGCGAGACGGCTGCGCCGACGCCGACCGAGGTCCCGCGGCCGACCACCACGGCCGAGGCGGCCGAGCTCTCGGTGACGGTGCTGGGGACCAATGCCGCCAAGAACGCGGAGGAGCAGGCCGTGGTCGACGCGTGGATGACGTATTGGGATGCCGTGACGCAGACGTACGGCACGCTGGAGCCCGCGCCCGGCCTCGACTACGCGCGGGGCGAGCCCCTCACCGGCGTGCTCGACTACCTCAACATGCTCAAGACGAAGAATGAGCGAAGCGTCGGATGGACACGGGAGAACGTGCTCGCCGTTGCTGTCGACGGAGACTCCGCCGTGGTCCGGGACTGCGCGGAGAACTTCTCGTTCACGGTGGACTCCTCGGGCAAGCCCACGGAGGACGTCACACCCTTCTACTCGACCGTCGGGCAGCTGGAGAAGGATGGCGACCGCTGGATCATCACGGCCCTCCAGTCGCAGGGGTCGTCGCAGGACTGCCTGAAGTAGGGACGCAGCGCTGGTCGCCCCGGGTCGATTCAGGTCGACACGGCCGCCGCGCGCTGTCATCATGGGCTCGCTAGTGATTTCAGGGGAGATCACAGGTCATCCGGGGGAACGCACATGAGGTCACGACTGTTCGCACGCACCGTCGTCGCAGCGTCGATCGGAGTCATGGGGGCAACGGTCCTCGTGTCGCCGGTCTCGGCGGGCAACCGTGACAGCGGTGGCGAAGGCTCGGTCGACGACGGCAACATCCATGCCAAGGCCACGATCGTCGTCAACGGCGACGTCAAGGGTGGCGGCGGGTCGGTCAGAGCGAGCGCACCGGCGATCTGCTGGTGGGAGAAGGCGCCGGTCGACACCGGCGACGGGATCAAGTCGCTTGCCTTCATCCTGGACTTCTTCGGCATCAACCTCGACCAGAACGCCCTGGACGAGATGGAGAAGGACGAGAAGGCCGGCAAGACCTTCGAGTGGTACACCCGCAAGACGCGCGAGGGCGCGAGCAAGGAGCAGCTCGAGGCTGCGGGGTGCAATGACTTCTCCGGTCCCTACAAGGGGCTCTTCATCGGAAGCGTCTACCGTCCCTTCGAGCCGGGCAACCCGCCCGAGCCGCTCCCCGATCCCGAGGAGATGGCCGACGTCGCGCTCGAGAACATCGACCTGCAGGAGCCCGCGCTGACGTGGAACCCGAAGGTCGACGCACTGGGCGGCGGCACGCTGGTCAACCTGCCGACCTGGTTCTGGGTCACCAACCCGGGTCCGGCGGTGGGCAACGGCGACGGCGAGCGCAGCGTCACGGCCACGGCTGCCGCCGGGGGCCAGCAGGTCTCGGTCACGGTGACGGCGAAGGCTGACAAGCTGCAGATCGCCTCACCCGGCGGGGCCACGACGTGCTCGGTCGATCAGGCCCGCACGGCCTACGCGAAGGGCACCCCCGAGAGCTCGGCCTGCACGCTGGCGTTCGAGCGCTCGTCGACCAGGTACGACAGCGGCTTCCCGGTGCAGGCCACGGTGGCCTGGACCGCGTCGTGGACCGGCACCGGACCGGGCGTCCCGGCTGGTGAACAGCAGCTCGACGGTGTCGTGATGTCGTCGACCACGAACGTGCCGGTGCGCGAGTCGCAGGCGATCGTCAAGGGCAGTTCCTGAGCCAGGCACCACCGGATCGGCCCGCGGGCGTCCGTGAGCGTGCAGGTGCGGGCTACGCTGGTTGAGCGATGAACGACTCGGACGGAACGGTCTACCTCGACCATGCGGCGACCACGCCGATGGTCCCCGAGGCGATCGCGGCGATGGCCGAGCAGATGGCCATCACCGGCAACGCCTCGTCGCTGCACGCCTCGGGCCGCGCGGCACGGCGGACGGTCGAGGAGGCGCGCGAGCTGATCGCGGAACGGTTCGGTGCGCGTCCCAGCGAGGTCGTCTTCTGCTCCGGCGGCACCGAGGCCAACAACCTGGCCATCAAGGGCCTGTACTGGTCGCGGCTCGCGCAGGACTCCGCGCGGCACCGCATCGTCTTCAGCTCGATCGAGCACCACGCGCTGCTCGACCCCGTCACGTGGCTCGCGAAGCACGAGGGCGCCGAGGTCGAGATGACGCCGGTCGACCGGCAGGGACGCATCCTGGTCGACGACCTGCGCGCCGCCGTCGAGCGTGAGCCCTCCAGCGTCTCCGCCGTCACGACGATGTGGGCCAACAACGAGATGGGCACGATCCAGCCGATCTCCGACGTCGTCGAGATCGCCCGGGCCCACGACATCCCCGTGCACAGCGATGCCGTGCAGGCGGCCGGCTACGTCCCGCTCGACTTCGCGGCGAGCGGCCTCGACGCCATGACGATCACGGCCCACAAGCTCGGCGGTCCGGTCGGCGTGGGCGCGCTCATGATCGGCCGCGAGATCGACGCGACCCCGCTGCTGCACGGGGGTGGCCAGGAGCGCGACCTGCGGTCGGGCACCGTCAGCGTGGCCCTGATCGCCGCCTTCGCCGCCGCGGTCGACGTCACGGTCGGTCGTCAGGCCGAGACGGTCACCCGCATCGAGGGGCTGCGCCGCCGCCTGGTCGAGGGCATCGTGCGGGTCGTCCCCGACGCGATCGTCAACGGCGATCCCGAGCCCGGCGGCGCGCACCGCCTGCCCAACATCGCCCACGTGACGTTCCCGGGGTGCGAGGGTGACGCGATGCTGATGCTGCTCGACGCCCAGGGCATCGAGTGCTCGACCGGCTCGGCCTGCGCCGCCGGCGTGCCACAGCCGAGCCACGTGCTGCTCGCGATGGGCTACGACGACACCGCGGCACGCGGCTCCCTGCGCTTCAGCCTGGGCCACACCTCGACCGAGGCCGATGTCGATCGTGTGATCGAGGCGCTGCCGGCCGTCCACCAGCGGGCTCAGCGCGCCTCGCTCGTCAGGAGCGGTTCATGAGGGTCGTCGCGGCGATGTCCGGTGGGGTCGACTCCGCCGTCGCCGCCGCGCGTGCCGTCGACGCCGGGCACGACGTCACGGGGGTCCACCTGGCGCTGAGCCGCAACCCCCGCTCGTACCGGTCGGGTGCTCGGGGGTGCTGCTCGATCGAGGACGCCGGCGACGCGCGTCGGGCCGCAGACGCCCTGGGCATCCCGTTCTACGTGTGGGACATGAGCGAGGAGTTCGCCGACCACGTCGTCGACGACTTCATCGCCGAGTACACGGCCGGTCGCACGCCCAACCCGTGCCTGCGCTGCAACGAGAAGATCAAGTTCGCCGCGGTGCTCGACCGGGCGCTGGCGCTGGGCTTCGACGCGGTCGCAACGGGCCACTACGCGCAGCTCGAGACCGCGGACGACGGCACGATCGAGATGCACCGCGCGATCGACCACGGCAAGGACCAGTCGTACGTGCTCGGCGTCCTGACGCAGGAGCAGCTGGCGCACTCGCTCTTCCCGCTCGGTGACACGACCAAGGACGTCGTCCGCGTCGAGGCGGCGGCTCGAGGCATCCAGGTCGCGCAGAAGCCCGACAGCCACGACATCTGCTTCATCCCCGACGGTGACAACGCCGGCTGGCTCAGCGAGAAGCTCGGTCCCAGGCCCGGCACGATCGTCGACGAGGACGGCTCGGTGCTGCGCGAGCACGACGGCGCGTACGCGTTCACGATCGGCCAGCGGCGTGGCCTGCGGCTCGGCGTCCCGGCCGACGACGGCAAGCCGCGGTTCGTCCTCGACATCGAGCCCGTCAGCGGCACGGTCACGGTCGGGTCGCGCGAGGCACTGGCGGTCGACGCCCTGGAGTGCATCAAGCCGCTCTGGTGCGGAGCGGCCCCGTCCGAGCCGCTCGACTGCACGGTGCAGCTGCGGGCCCACGGCGACGAGCACCGCGCGCGCGTGACGGTCGACGGCACCGACGTCCACGTCGAGCTGGTCGACGCCGCCAGCGGCATCGCCCCGGGCCAGGCCTGTGTCATCTACGCCGGCACCCGCGTCGTCGGCTCCGCCACGATCTCCGCCACCTCCCGCGTGGCGGTGCACTAGCCACGCATCGTCACTCGGGGCGGTGGCCCAGCCACCTTTCGGGGGCCGGGACACGTGGTCCAGGCACCGCCCGGCGAGACGACACGTGGCTCAGGCACCGCCCACCGACAGAACAGGACGCTCATGGCGATCGCCACCGGCATCGGCTCGATGCCCGGCACCGACTTCGCGGAGTCGCTGCGCAGCATCCTCGACACGGTCGGCGACCTGCCGTTCGTCCCGGAGCTCCCGGGGCGAGGTGTCCACGCCGGCATGATCGGCCGGACGCTCTCGGTGCTGGACGGTCTCGAGGCCGACCTCCAGCCTGACGGCTGGCGCATCGGTGTGGGGGAGGGCGGGGACGTCCGGCGGGCCCGATCGCTCGTGGCCCAGGACCTCGACGTCGCCGAGGAGCTCATGCAGGAGCACGACGGCACGGTCAAGATCCAGGTCACCGGTCCGTTGACCCTGGCCGCGACGGTGGAGCGTCCCCGCGGTGACAAGATGCTGGCCGACCACGGCGCCCGCCGCGAGATCAGCGAGTCCCTCGCGGAGGGCCTGCGCTCGCACGTCGCCGACGTCCGCCGCCGTCTCGCGCGCGCCGATCTCGTGGTGCAGGTCGACGAGCCCGCGATCGCGGCAGTCCTGAGCGGCGGCATCCCCACCGCGAGCGGCTGGTCGCGCCACCGCAGCGTCCACCCCCCGGAGGCGGACGCCCTGCTGCGCAACGTGGTCGAGGCGATCACGGACGCGGGGGCCCGGCCGGTCGTCCACTCGTGCGCGCCCGACGTCCCGGTCGAGCTGCTGGCCGGGGCGGGGTTCACCGCGATCTCGTTCGACCTCGGGCTCGTGCGCCCTGACGACGTCTGGGCCGAGAGCTTCGAGAAGGGCGTCGACCTGTGGTTCGGGGTCGTGCCGTCGACCGACACGAAGGGCGTCACCGACAAGGAGCTCGCCGCACGCATCGAGACGTTCTTCGGCCACTTCGGCTTCGACGCCGAGACGTACGGGCCCCGCCTCGTGGTCACACCCACGTGCGGGCTCGCCGGGGCGTCGCCGCTGTGGGCGCCCGCGGCCCTGGCGGCATCCGCTGCGACAGCGGCACGGTTCGAGGGGTAGCGCCGCTGGGCGCGCACTGTCGCCGCCCGACGATAAAGTCGGGGCATGGCGACAGACGACGACCTGAGGCAGCGGCACAAGGAGCTGTCCGAGACGCTCAGCGAGCACCGTGAGCGCTACTACGTCGACGACTCGCCGACCGTCTCCGACGCCGAGTACGACCAGCTCATGCGCGACCTCGAGGCGCTCGAGGACCAGCTCCCCGAGCTGCGGACGCCCGACTCGCCGACCCAGACCGTCGGCGGCCACGCGTCGTCGTCGTTCGAGGCGTACGAGCACCGTGAGCGGCTCTACAGCCTCGACAACGCCTTCTCCACCGAGGAGCTCGAGGCCTGGCACGGACGGCTCGTGCGTGAGGGTGTCGACGACGCCGAGTTCCTGTGCGAGCTCAAGGTCGACGGTCTCGCGATCTCGCTGACCTACGAGGACGGCCGGCTGACCCGCGGCGTCACCCGCGGCGACGGACGGGTGGGGGAGGACGTCACCAACAACGTCCGCACGATCACGGTCATCCCGCACCAGCTCAAGGCGTCCAGGAAGTACCCCGTGCCGGCCTACGTCGAGGTCCGCGGCGAGGTCTTCTTCCCGACCAAGGAATTCGAGGAGTTCAACGCGGCGTGGGCCGAGTCGGGCAAGACACCGTTCGCCAACCCGCGCAATGCCGCGGCCGGCACGCTGCGCATGAAGGACGTGTCCGTCACGGCCGCCCGCCCGCTGTCGATGGTCTGCCACGGTCTGGGCTACCGCGAGGGGTTCACGCCCCAGCGGCAGAGCGAGGCGTACGACGCCCTCAAGGCCTGGGGCCTGCCGACGAGCGACCGGGCCGAGGTCGTCAAGGACCTGAAGGCCGTCGAGAAGTTCATCGCCTACTACGGCGAGCACCGCCACGAGGTGTCCCACGACATCGACGGCGTCGTGGTCAAGGTCGACCAGGTCGACCGGCAACGCCGTCTCGGCTCGACGTCGCGCGCCCCGCGGTGGGCGATCGCGTGGAAGTACCCGCCGGAGGAGGTCATCACCCGGCTGCTCGACATCCGGGTCAACGTCGGCCGCACCGGCCGGGTCACGCCCTACGGCGTCATGGAGCCCATCAAGGTCGCCGGCTCCACGGTCGAGATGGCCACGCTGCACAACCAGCACGAGGTCAAGCGCAAGGGCGTCAAGATCGGCGACTGGGTCGTCCTGCGCAAGGCCGGCGACGTCATCCCCGAGATCGTCGCCCCGGTCGAGGCCCGACGCGACGGCACCGAGAAGGACTTCGTCATGCCGACGGACTGTCCGTCGTGCGGCACGCCGCTGGCGCCGTCGCGCGAGGGCGACAAGGACATCCGGTGCCCCAACACGCGGTCGTGCCCGTCGCAGCTGCGCGAGCGGCTCACGCACGTCGGCGGGCGCGGGGCCTTCGACATCGAGGTCTTCGGCTGGGAGGGCGCCACGGCGCTGCTCGACGCCGGGGTGCTCGTCGACGAGGGCGGGCTGTTCGCCCTGACGCGCGAGCAGCTCATGACGGTGCCGCTCTACACGCGTGCCGCCAAGAAGACCGAGACCGACCACGCCGTCGACGGGCGCGTGCTCAGCGCCAACGGCCTGGCCCTGCTCGACAACCTCGAGCTGGCCAGGACGCAGCCGCTGTGGCGGGTGCTCGTCGCCCTGTCGATCCGGCACGTCGGCCCCACGGCCGCCCGCGCCCTGGCCACGCACTTCGGCACGATGCAGGCGATCGAGGACGTCCTCGACGTCGACGATCCCGTGCAGACGCTCTCCGCCGTCGACGGCGTCGGCCCGACGATCGCCGAGGCGGTCGTCGAGTGGTTCGGCGTCGACTGGCACGCCGACATCGTCAAGCAGTGGCGCGACGCGGGGGTCGTCATGGCCGACGAGCGGGACGAGTCGATCGTCCGCACCCTCGAGGGGCTCACGATCGTCGTCACGGGATCGCTCGAGCGGTTCACCCGCGACTCGGTCAAGGAGGCGATCATCGCGCACGGCGGCAAGGCGTCCGGGTCGGTCTCGAAGAAGACCGACTTCGTCGTGGTGGGCGAGAACGCCGGCACGAAGGCCGAGAAGGCCGAGCAGCTCGGCCGGCCGATCCTCGACGAGGAGGGCTTCGAGAAGCTGCTGGCCGAGGGGCCGCCGCCGGCCGACGACGCCACCGACACCGACGACTGATGGCCACGCTCGCCGACCAGCTGCTCGACGCGCAGGTCGCGTTCCACCTCGCCCGGCTGACGGGAGACGAGCTGCCCGCGACCGTGACCCGGGTGGCGGAGCATCTCCTCGACGCCGCGAGCCAGCACCAGCTCTCCGACCTCGTCGACCCGTCCGCGGTCAAGGCCGTCGTCGACCGGGCACTGACCGACGTGCCCGGCAGTCCCGCCGTGGCCGCGTTCATCGAGCTGGCCCGTGAGCTCGTGCAGGCCGGTCCCGCCGAACCGTTCCCGCTGTCCGACGTCGTCGACCGCGACCGGGTGGAGCGGCTCCTCGACGAGGTGCTCGGGCTGACACCGGCGCTCGAGCGAGCCCTCGAGCGACTGACCGCCAGCCCGCTCGTCGGTGCGACGGCCACCCGCTTCATGGGACGCATCGTCGGCGAGGCGCTCGCCGCCAACCAGGCCGTCGCCGACAGGGTGCCCGGGCTCGGCTCGCTCCTGTCGCTCGGCACCCGGGCCGCCGCCGGTGTCGTCGGCGCGGCCGACAAGCAGCTCGACGGGTTGCTCGCCGACACCGCGGGCAAGGGCGGCACCCTCGCCGTCCGTCGGCTCAACCGGATCATCGTCGACACCCTGCGCGATCCGACGACCCGTGAGGCGATCCTGCAGGTGTGGGACCTGCTCGCGGCGGAGCCCCTGCGCGGCCCGGGCGAGCACGCGAGCAGCGAGCGGGTGTCCGGGACGATCGACGCCACGCACGACCTGGTCGTCTCGGTCCTGGCCCACCCGCGCGTCGTCGCGCTCGGACACGCCGTCGTCGACGGCTTCTTCGAGGCGTTCGGCGGCTACACACCCGTCGAGCTGCTGGACCAGCTCGAGCTCGAGCGGTCCGACCTGGTGGCCGACCTGGTGCGACTCGCCCCAGCCGTCGTGGGGACGCTCGTCGAGTCCGGCGAGCTCGAACAGCTGCTGCGGGCCGAGCTCGCACCGTTCTTCGCCTCTGACGCCGTCGCCCGGCTGCTCACCGGGCACGGGTGACCGTGGCGGCGTCGTCACGACCGCGCGACCGCCATACTTGACCCATGCTGGAGATCCGCCCGAGCTGCGAGTGCTGCGACCGCGACCTCGCGCCCACGTCCGTCGACGTGCTGATCTGCACGTACGAGTGCACGTGGTGCCGTGACTGCGCCGAGACGGTGCTGCGCGGGGTGTGCCCGAACTGCGGCGGTGAGCTCGTGCGCCGCCCGGTCCCGTCCGCCTCCCGGCTCGACAACGACCCGCCGTCCACGACACGTGTGTTCAACCCCGACTGCCTGGCCGCTCCAGCATGAACGACGACGACTTCGTCGCGGCGCTGCGGGCGTTCTTCGACGCCGACGACCCGTACGACGGCATCGATCGCAGCGACGGCTACAACGACGACTACCGCTTCGGGCCGATCGCGGTCGTCCGCGGCGACGACGGCTTCGACGACCTGCAGGTGCTGGTCGAGGACGACGGCACGATCCGGGTGGCACGGCTCCTGTTCGACCGCGCCTGGCGCGAGACGAGCGGTCTCGACGAGGTCGGTGCCTATGCCGCGTACGTCGTGGCGAGGTGGCGTTCGTCGGTGCTCGACGACCGGGTCGGCGCCGGTCCGGGCAGCCCGGGCAGCCGCAGCGGCGGCGTCGGTGGGCTCGAGGCCCGGCTGCTCGACACCTACGGCAACGTGAACGAGATCGCGTCCGGGGTCGTCGAGGTCATCGACGAGAGCGGCGACCTGTTCTTCGTCCACGTGACCGAGCAGCAGTGGCGCGGCCTCGACCACGCTGCGGGCTCCACGGCCTTCGACGACCTGGAGCAGCTGATCGACTCGCGCTGGGACGACGAGGACCACATCGTGTTCTTCAGGGGCAGCTTCCACCGCTCCGTCCGCGCGGAGCTGCCACCCGTGCGCAGCAGGCTCCTCTTCTAGCCCGTGCCTCCTCGTTCACCGCTGCCGCCCCGTCACGGCCTCGGCGCGGCGTGGCTGCGGACGCCCGACCGTGGCCTGCCGCGTCCCGATCCGTGGCCGACGATGGGCGCGTGGCTCCGTCACCGACTGCCGGAGCGTGTGGACGTGGCCCAGCTGCTCGCCGAGCGACGTTTCGTCCACGACGACGGCACCGCCGTGGCCGACGACGAGCCCTACACACCGCACACCTTCGTCTGGTTCCACCGCGACCTGCCGCACGAGGTGGACGTGCCCGGGGAGATCGTCGTCGTCCACCGCGACGAGCGCCTCGTGGTGATCGACAAGCCGGCGTTCCTGTCGTCCATCCCGCGGGGGCAGCACGTCAGGCAGAGCGTGGTCGTCCGTCTGCGGGACGAGCTGGGGCTGCCCGAGCTGTCGCCGCTGCACCGGCTCGACCGCATCACGTCGGGGTTGTTGCTGCTTGCGACGGAACGCCGCTGGCGGGGGCCGTACCAGACGCTGTTCCAGGACAGTGCGGTCCGCAAGACCTACCGGGCGCTGGCCCCCGTGCGTCCGGACCTCGACCTGCCGGTCACGGTCAGCAACCACATCGTCAAGCGGCGGGGCAGCTGGCAGGCCGAGGTCGTCCCGGGGGCGCCGGTCAACGCCGAGACGCTGGTCGAGCTCGCGGGGCGGGTCGGCGATGCGGGCGTCTACCGCCTCACGCCCCGTACCGGCCGCACCCACCAGCTGCGTGTGCACCTGCACGGACTCGGCATCCCCATCGTCGGTGACCCGCTCTACCCGACGGTGCAGGACGTCGCGGTCGACGACTTCAGCACGCCGCTGCAGCTGCTGGCCGCCGAGCTGTCGTTCACCGACCCGTTCGACGGCCGTCTGCGGGAGTTCCGCAGTGCCCGCGAGCTGCCGCTCGGCAGCTAGGCGTCCTCCGCCGCCTGCACCACGAACACCGCGATCGAGATCACGGCGAACAGCAGGCCCTGCCACCACAGGCCACCGGCCGCGGCGTAGAGCGCGACGGTCAGGAACAGCATGACCTGGACGACCAGGCGCGTCGGCTGGTCGAGCCGCCGTGCCGAGAGGGGGGCCATCCACTGCGCCCAGATGCCGACGGCGACGAACGCCAGGAACACGCCGATCGCCCATCCGCGCCAGTCGTCGGCGAAGCCGTGGCCGGCGAGGACGAGGACCACGACCATGGCGATCTCGCACAGGAACGCGACGGCATCGAGCGGTCCGAGGTTCTCGGGCTTCTGCGGAGGCATGCGGACAGCCTAGGCAGTGCTATTTTCACGCCATGACCGAGTCGCCGCGACACAAGCCCGTCATCCTGCTCGTGGCGACCGAGGAGACGCGTGATCTCCTCGACGAGGAGTTCCGCAGCCGGTACGGCCGTGACTACGACGTGCGGGCGATCCTCGGCCCCCAAGGGGTGACCGCGACGGCCCAGGCGCTGGTCGACGAGGGCCGCCCCATCGCGTGGGCGGGTGTCGACTGGGGTCTCGAGGGTGGCGCGATGCCGCTCGTCGACGAGATCCGGGCGGTGTCGCCCACGAGCCGACGGGTCGTGCTCGTGCTGACCCGCATGTTCTTCGAGGCCCTCGACGGGCTGCGACTCGAGCTCGCCGCCGGCCGGCTCGACACGTTCCTGCCGATCCCGCAGGGACCCCGCGACGAGGAGTTCCACACGGCGGTCTCGGAATACCTCTCGGACTGGGCGGCGTCGTCCGCGGCGCCGGAGATCGAGGGCGTCCGCATCGTCGAGGACGGCCAGCGCGCGGTCGCCGGCATCCGGGACTTCATGGATCGGATGGGGCTGCCCTACACGCGGTACCGACCGGACAGCGAGGTCGGACGCCAGGTGCTGCGGGAGGTGGGGGAGGAGGTCCGTCTGCCGGTCCTCTCGACGCTCGGCCGGCAGATCATCAACGGCGCGACGGAGCAGTCGGTGGCCGCCTGGTTCTACGGATCGCCCAGCGACCTCGGGGAGGGCTACGTGGCGGACCTGCTGGTCATCGGCGGCGGTCCCGCCGGGCTGGCGGCCGCCGTGTACGGGGCGTCGGAGGGCCTGCGGACGGTCGTGCTCGAGGCGGAGGCGGTCGGCGGGCAGGCCGGCACGAGCTCCATGATCCGCAACTACCTCGGCTTCCCGCGCGGCGTGTCGGGGATGCGGCTGGCGTCGCGGGCCCGTACGCAGGCGACCCGTTTCGGCGCCCGCCTGTTCACTGGCCGCAAGGTCAAGGGTCTCGAGCTGGGCGACCACCACACCATCACGTTCGACGGCGGCACGCTCCGGGCCCGCTCGGTCCTCATCGCGTGCGGGGTGCGGTACCGACGGCTCGGGGTCGAGTCCCTCGAGGAGCTCGTCGGCCTCGGCGTGCACTACGGTGCCGCGTCCAGCGTGGCCCGTGAGATGGAGGGCCGCGACGTGTTCATCGTCGGCGGTGGCAACTCCGCTGGTCAGGCCGCGATCCACCTGGCGCGCTTCGCCCGCAGCGTCACGATCGTGGTGCGTCGATCAGGCCTGGCCGAGACCATGTCGGCCTACCTGGTCCACGAGATCTCGACGCACGGGCGCATCTCGCTGCGCACCGGCTCACGCGTCGTCGACGGTGGCGGCGACGGCCGCCTGGAGTGGATCGACCTCGACCACGAGGGCACCGTCGAGCGGCTGCACGCCGACGGGCTGTTCCTGCTGCTGGGTGCCAACCCGGGCTGCGACTGGCTGCCCGACGGCGTGTCCCGCAACGAGCAGGGCTTCGTGCTGACGGGCCGGGACATCCCGAAGGACCGTTGGCGCGACGGTCGTCCGCCCGCTCCGCTCGAGACGGCGGTCCCGGGCATCTTCGCGGCGGGTGACATCCGTGCCGGGTCGATGAAGCGAGTGGCGTCCGCCAGCGGTGAGGGTGCGTCGGCCGTCAGCCAGGTGCATGCGCACCTGACCCCGGCTCCGAGCTCGCTCTAGACCGACCGCACACGCCTGACGATGCTCGCGGCGAGCTCGGCCGGACGCTCGTCCGGCAGCCAGTGCGAGGCACCCTCGTACACCTCGAGCTCGTACGGGCCGGTGACGAACTGCGGCGTCAGCTCTGCTCCGCGTCGCGCCAGGGCGGCGTCGCCGTCGCTCCAGACGTAGGTCGTCGGCACCGAGACCTTGCGGCCGAGCTCACCGGGGGCCAGGACCATCGACCGGTAGTAGCCGAGACCGC
>Ga0247730_1000265_pt1 | contig 46539 bp, 48 predicted proteins | sample UWRJL073202C2_FD_180959 | JGI IMG/M metagenome (GOLD analysis project Ga0247730, IMG submission 180959) | Plant litter microbial communities from Arlington Agricultural Research Station in Wisconsin, United States - UWRJ-L073-202C-2 | ecosystem: Environmental > Terrestrial > Plant litter >... | reverse complement strand
GTCCCGACCACGGACCGGAGGCCTTGTTCTCGGCGGTGCGCGTGATGATGCCGAACGTCGCGAGCTTGCTGCGGATGACCGACGCGACGTTGTGCGCCACGGACGCCTCGGTGACGAGCCCCTGCTGACGGCGGTCCTCGGGGACGAAGCCCATGCCGGCCTGGATCGCGGCGCGGGGGCTGTGCGCGGGGACCTTCTTGCCGTTCAGCGTCACGGTGCCGGAGTCGTACTTGTCGACACCGAAGACCGCGCGGGCGATCTCGCTGCGCCCGGCGCCGACCAGGCCAGCGAGGGCGACGATCTCGCCGGAGCGGACCTCGAAGCTGACGTCGTGGAACACGCCGCCGCGCTCGAGGTGCTCGACCCGCAGGACGGGCTCGCCGATCGTGGCCGGCGTCTTCGGGAAGAGCTCGCTGACCTCGCGGCCGACCATCTTGGCGACGATCTGCGCGCTCGTGGTCGACGCGATGGCGTCGGTCGAGATGTACTCGCCGTCACGCATGACCGTGACGGTGTCGCACAGGTCGAAGACCTCGTCGAAGCGGTGCGAGATGAAGACCAGCGCACGTCCCTCGTCGCGCAGGCTGCGGGCGACGGCGAACAGCCGGTCGACCTCGACGCCGCTGAGGGCCGCGGTGGGCTCGTCCATGATCAGGACGCTGGCGTCGAGCGAGATGGCCTTGGCGATCTCGATGATCTGCTGGTCGGCGATCGACAGGCCCTCGGCCAGGCGGCGCGGGTCGAGGTTGACGCCGAGGCGCTTGAACAGCGCCAGGGCCTCCTCGTGCATCGCCTTGCGGTCGATGCGGCGACCGGCGCCGACGGGCTGGCGTCCCATGAAGATGTTCTCGGTGACCGAGAGGTCCGGGAACAGGGTCGGCTCCTGGTAGATCACGGCGATGCCGGCGGCCTTCGATGCGGCGGTGCTCGAGAAGTCGACGCTCTTGCCGTGCAGCAGCAGGTCGCCGCCGTCACGCTGGTAGAGACCGGCGACGATCTTGACGAGGGTCGACTTGCCGGCACCGTTCTCGCCCACCAGGGCGTGGATCGAGCCCGAGGCGACCTTCAGACTTCCTGACCGAAGGGCGACGACGGGGCCGAACGACTTGCGCACCTGGACGAGCTCCAGGGCGACGGAACCGCTCGCGTTCATGTGTTCTCCGTGACGTGGTGTCGTTTTGAATCGTTTTAATACAACCACGGCACTGTATGACGCCGATCACAAATTCGTCAACCCGTTTCGTTGAATCGTGTTAACCTCCCTGACATGCCAGTGGCTCAGGTGCGTGACGTCGCCGCCCTCGCCGGGGTCTCCCCCGCCACCGTTTCCAACGCCCTGAACCATCCCGCGAAGGTGTCGCCGACGACGCTCGCCCGCATCCAGTCGGCCATCGACGAGCTCGGCTACATCCGCAACGACGCAGCCCGCCAGCTGCGCGCCGGCACCAACCGGGCGGTCGGCATGATCGTGCTCGACATCGCCAACCCGTTCTTCACCGACGTGGCGCGCGGGGTCGAGGACGTCCTCCTCGACGACCAGCGGCCACTGATCCTGGGCAACAGCTCGCAGGAGCCGCACCGCGAGACCAACTACCTCGATCTGTTCGAGCAGCAACGCATGGACGGCGTGCTCATCACGCCGGTCGCGAACGTCCTCGACCGGCTCCGTCGCCTGCGTGACCGCGGCACCAGCGTCGTCCTGGTCGACCGGATGACGCGCGCCAAGGAGTTCTCGTCGGTGTCGATCGACGACAAGATGGGCGGCCGCATCGCCACCGAGCACCTGCTCGAGATCGGGCGGCGCCGCATCGCCTTTATCGGCGGTCCGGCCAACCTGACCCAGGTCGGCAACCGCCTCTCCGCGGCCCGGGCGGCCGTCGACGCGTTCGGCAGCGGCGAGATCACCTTCGTCGAGACCGAGTCGATGAACGCCGACGCCGGACGCATCGGCGTCGAGCAGCTGCTCTCCCTGCCGGAGCAGCAGCGCCCCGACGCGGTGTTCGCCGCCAACGACCTCGTCGCCCTCGGTGTCCTGCAGGCCCTGACGCTGCGGGGCGTCCGCGTGCCCGACGACATCGCGATCGTCGGCTACGACGACATCGAGTTCGCGTCGTCGGCGGCGATCCCGCTGTCGTCGGTGCGACAGCCCGCCCACACGATGGGATCCACCGCCGCGCAGCTGCTGCTCGACGTCATCGCCGATCCTGCCGCGTCCAAGGTCCGCCACATCACGCTCAAGCCCGAGCTCGTCGTCCGCCGCTCCAGCCAGCCCTGACCCCTGCCGCCCCGTCCTGACCAGGCGGAGGTGGATCCGCAACCTCATCCGCGCAGACACGGTGGAGAAATCACCTCCCGGCACATGAATCTGGTCCTGCCAGAGACGTTCCTGGCAGGACCAGATTCTCGCGTCGAGCCGAGGGCTACCGGACGCGGATCTTCCGGGTGGGGCTCGTGTCCTTCGCGACGGTCGACGATCCGGTGTAGGTGACCTTGACCGACCGCAGCCCCTTCGTGCCGAGCCTCAGCGAGTAGCTGACCTTGCCGGACGAGCCCAGCTTCAGGCTCTTGACCCGCTTGCCGTTCTCGTAGACCCGCACCGTGCCGCGTGGGGTCGTGGTCGGCGAGGCCACGGCGATCGAGAGCCTGACCTTCCGGCCCTTCCTGACCGACGACTTCGAGACCTTCAGGGACGCCGTGGACGTGGCCTTGGCGACCTTGTTGGTCTCGCCGGACGTGGCGGCGACCGACTCCTTGCTGGCCTTGCTCGCCGTGACCCGCACCGAGAGGCGGTGACCGAGATCGGCCGCCGCGACCTTGTACGTGCCGGCGGTCGCACCGCCGATGGCCCTGCCGTCGCGCAGCCACTGCACCGCGAGGCCGAGGCCCTTGGTGTTCCACGATCCGGGCGTCGCCGTCAGGGTCGACCCGAACACCGGCGAGCCCGACACCTGCGGCGCGACGATCGCGGCGATCGTGTCGACGTCCGCCAGGTCGACGACCGCGGAGCGCAGGGGCTCCGGGTTGCCGGCCAGGTCGGTCGTGAAGAACTCCACGGTGTGCGAGCCGTAGCCCTCGACCGCGGGCGCCTCCCGGCCGACGACCTTCCAGTCGCCGCCGTCGATCCGGTAGGTCGTCGTCGCGACGCCGCTCAGGCCGTCCTGCGCCGTGAGGCTCAGCGTGGCCGTGTCGGAGCCGTCGACGCCCGTGCCGGGCGTCACCGCGAGCTGCGTCGTGGGCGCCGTGCCGTCGATCCACACCGGCACCGTCCGCTCGCCCGTCGAGTTGCCCGCGACGTCCTCGGCCCGGTACGACACCTCGTGCTTGCCGTCACCCGTGACCGTGACCGGACCGGTGTACGACTCCCAGCCGGCGGACTGGCCCGTCTCGATCGACACTGCGCCTTCACGGTTGTCGACGGCCTGCACGGTGACGGACGCGTCCCCGCGGTACCAGCCGTTGTCGCCGGGGGCAGCGGCGCTGGTGACGGACGACGACGCCAGCGGGGCCAACGTGTCGGCCGGGACCGGCAGCACCCAGCTGTCGGCGATCGACGGGTCGAATGCTCCACCGGGCTCGGGCAGGAACTCGTACCGGATCGTGACCTTCCCGTCGTTGTCCAGGACGGCCGGGTCGGAGATGACGGTCTGGTAGACCTTCGTGCCCTGACCGCCCTCGGTCCGCTTGAGCTCGTAGGGGGCCTTCACCTTGGTGCCGTCGACGTAGATGTTGTACTTCTTCGTCTTGGCCCCGTCGAAGGTCTCCAGGTTGCGGAGGGCGAACGGCTGACCGGCCGGGACCGTGTAGTCGGCCTCGAACCAGGCACCCGGGTTGCTGGCATTCGCGTAACGCCTCGTCACCCCGGCCTCGTCCGGGGTGATGCCGCTGCTGGGAGATCCCTTGACGGCGTGCGCCGCTTCGGACGCGACATTGCCGAAGTCGACGTGGTCGAGCTGACCCTCGACGGTGCCGGCCGCAGGAGCCGCGAGCTTCACGGTCACGGTGGCGTTCTTGGTCGCGAGCGCCACTCCCTGGTCGACGAACGACACGGGCACCGGCAGGTCTCCGCCGACCGTCTCCAGTCCCACGAACAGCGGCAGGGTGACCTCCTTGCTCTCACCCGGTGCGATCGTCACGCGTCCCGATGCCGGTGCGGCCGTGAGGCCCGTCGGGAGCTCGGCGGCCAGGCCACCCGACACCGCGGCGTCCCCGTTGTTCCTGACCGTCGCCACGAGGTTCGCGCGCTCCTCCGAGCCGTCCACCGGCGTCTGCGAGGTCACGGCGGTGATCTCGACGCCGGAGTCGACCGAGACCCAGGGGGTCGCGTCCGTCACCGTGAACGATCCGTAGCTGCTGTCGAACGTGAGCGACACGGAGGCGTCGTACGTCCCGGGATCCTGGTGCTTCGGGACCGTGACCGTGAACGGCAGCTGCGTGGTCTCCCCCGCAGCCAGCGAAGCTCGCTGGATGCTGGCCGGATCGACCTTCCAGCCGTCCACCGTGACGGTGGCCGCCAGGTCCGTGAGGTCGACGCCGCCGGAGCTGGCGACCTCGATCGTGCCGGCGACCGTCGCGCCCGGCAGCGTCGGCGCGGCCACCGGCGGGATGACCACCGAGACACCGAGACTCGATGCCACGCCCTGGCCGAACAGCGCCTCGAGCTTCTCGAGGCGGGTCGTGAGATCACCCTTGACGGGTCCGTCGACCGTCGACGTGGCCAGCCACGCCTTGAGTCCGCGCACCGTCGCGAGCGCCTCGCTCAGGGCCTTGGCGACACTTGCGTCCTTGCCGGCCAGGTCGGCCGCAAGGGCATCCTCGACGTCGTCGGCGGCGGCGCCGAGCGCCGTGCCGATCTGCGTGCGCGCCTCGGCCGCGAGGTCGCCGGCCGCGGCCAGTGCCGCCGCGTGGTCGTCCGTGGCGGTGATCTCGGCCAGGATCGTGCCGAGCTGCGCCCGCTGCGCGTCGGCGCGGAACGAGTACGAGCCGGAGCCGACCGTGAACGTCGCGACACCGTCGGCGAAGGTGACGTCACTGACGCCGTCGGCGTCCGCCAGCGCGGCGCTGCCCTCGGTGACCGCCAGCAGGTTGGCGGCTGGGATGCTGACCCGCGAGGTCGTGTTGACCGGCACCTCGACATCGAGCGTGAGGTCGTCGCCGGCCTTCTTCCAGTCCGATGAGATCGTGCCGTAGACCGAGTCGTACGTGCCGTGTCCGCTGGTCAGCCCGCCACCGATCGTGGGGGCGATCCTCGACGACTTGTAGCCCGCGCCGACCGCCGAGATGCCGCCGATGTTCTGGTACATCCAGTCACCGACCGCGCCGTAGGCGTAGTGGTTGAACGAGTTCATGCCCTCGTCGCCGAAGCTGCCGTCGGGGCCGATCGAGTTCCACCGCTCCCACATCGTGGTCGCACCGTTCTCGATCTCGTAGCCCCACGACGGGTAGTCCCTCTTGAGGATCATCGTGTACGCCAGGTCGCTCCGGTCGATGCTGGTCAGTGCCGGGAGCAGCCACGGCGTGCCGAGGAAGCCCGTCGTGAGGTGGAAGTCGCTCGTCCGGAGCTTGGCGACGAACTTCTCGCCGACCTTGACCCGCAGGGCCGGATCGGTCACCAGGTTCATGCCGAGCGCCATGGCGTAGGCCGTCTGGCTGCCACCCTGGACGGTGCCGTCGGCGGCGATCAGCTTCGCCGTGAAGGCCTCGCGGACGTCCTGCGACAGGGCCGCGTACTCGGCGGCGTCCGCGTCCTTGCCGATCGCTGCCGCCATCTCCGACAGCATCCGGGCGTCCTCCGCGTAGTACGCCGTGCCCAGCACGTCGACGCCCGTGTTGTCGTCGAGGTTAAGCCAGTCGTTCCAGTTGCCGCGCGCGGAGTCGATCAGGTCCTCGCCGGCACCGTTCTTCACGAACGTGAAGAACTTCTGCATCGCGGCGTAGTTCTGGCGGACGATCGCGGTGTCGCCCTGCGCATGGAAGGACGCGTACGGGACCGTGATGCCGGAGTCGGACCAGCCGAGGCCCGCGCCGAGGTCGATCGTCGGCACGGACGGCGCGATGCCCGGCAGGTTGCCGTTGCTGTACGCGGAGTCGCGCAGGTCCTGCGTCCACTTGCCGAGGAAGGCACGGGTGTCGCGCAGATAGCTCGCGGTCGGCGCGAACACGTTGATGTCACCGGTCCAGCCGAGTCGCTCGTCGCGCGCCGGGGTGTCGGTCGGGATCGACAGGAAGTTGCCGCGCTGGCCCCACGAGATGTTGCTGACCAGCTGGTTCAGCATCGTGTCGGACGTCTTCAGGTCGCCCGTGGCCGCGAGGTCGGATCCCCACACGACTCCGGTGACGTCATCGAGGTCGGGGGCGACGGACGCCCCGGAGATCTCGATGTAGCGGAAGCCGTGCTGGGTGAACTTCGGCGTGTAGACGACCGTGCCGGTGGTCTTGAACGTGTAGTAGTCGGTGACCTTCGCTGCGCGCAGGTTGCCGACGTAGAAGCGTCCGTCGTCGTAGAGCTCCTCGGCGTACCGGAACTTCACGGTCTGGCCCGCGACGCCCTGGATGCGCATCGTGGCGACGCCCACCATGTTCTGGCCCAGGTCGTAGATGTAGCCATTGGTCACGCCCGGTGAGTCGGTGCGCTTCAGGGCGGGACGCTCACCGGTCACACGGACCGGCTCGTCGGGCTGTGCGACGAGCTTGGTGGTGTCGGAGGCGCCGAGCGTGACGGGGCTCCAGTCGGTGTCGGCGTAGCCCGGGCTGTCCCAGCCCGGCTGCTCGGCGTTCGCATCGTAGGTCTCACCGTCGATGTTGTCGGCCGCGACGTACGGGCCGGAGTGGCTCTTCCAGGTGTTGTCGGTCTTGACGACCTGGTGGCTGCCGTCGGTGTAGTCGATGCGCAGCTGGGCGATCAGGCCCAGGTCGTGGCTGTACATGCCCGGTCCCCACATGCCGACCTTGCCGGCCCACCAGCCGTCGCCGACCTCGGCGCCGAAGGCGTTCGCACCCGCCCTGACCTGGTCGGTCACGTCGTACGTCTGGAACTGGATGCGCTTGGTGTAGTCGGTCCACCCGGGAGCGAGGTGCTGGTCGCCGACGGTCTCCCCGTTGAGCTGCAGCTCGTACACGCCGTGTGCCGACGCGTAGGCGCGCGCCGACTTGACCGTCTTGCCGCTGGTGGTCGTGAACTCCGTGCGGAACAGCGGCTTGTTGGCGTCGCTGGTCTGCAGCAGGACGTCCTTGCGTCCGTCGACGCGCAGGCCCGCGTCCGTCACCTTGCCGCCGTTGAACGGGTTGCCGTCGGTGAAGTCGGTGTCCAGGAGGACGTCGCCGCCCTTGCTGGTGACCTTGACCTTCTTGACGTCGGCGGTCTCGTCGATGTTGTTGGCGAAGTCCTGACGGAAGCCCACGAAGCCCTTCGTGAAGGTCGCCTCGGTGCGCCGGTCGATCCGGTTGCCGTCGAGCAGCGTCGTGATGGTGGGGCCGTCGACCGTCACGGAGAGCCGGTGCGTGCCGTCGAGCAGCTGCGCCGACGTGATGCCGGCGATCGGCACGTCCGGCCCGAGGACCGAGTAGGTGTTGCCGACGCGCCGGTGCGGGCGCAGCTTCGGCACTCCCGTGCCGTCGGCGGTCGTGATCTGCCACATGAGGGCGTTGCTGGTGTCCTTCGCGCGGACGAACACACCGATGGCCAGGCTGTCGATGTCGAAGTCGACATCGGTCGTGTAGTCGGTCCACCGGTCGATCTCGCCGCCGGCGGACTTGGCGATCCAGTCGCCCTTCCACTCGTCGGCGGACAGGATGCCGGTCTCGAACCAGCTGGCGTCGCTCCAGTCGCTCGCGACGTCCTCCCCGTCCCAGATCCTGACCTGCCAGTAGTAGCGGGTCTGCGAGGCGAGCTGGTCGCCCCCGTACGTCACGTCGACCTGCTGGTCGGAGTCGACCTTGCCCGACGCCCAGGCGTCGTCCGCGCCCTCGCTCGTGCCGACGCGCACCTCGTAGGCGCTCTGCGTCACGCCGCGTGCCGACGAGGTGGACTTCCAGCTCAGGGTCGGTGCCTCGCCGCCGATGCCGAGCGGCTTCGTGCGCGCATTGGTCTGCAGCCCGCCCACCTCCAGACCGGGTGCCGCGGCGGACGCCGGAGCGGCTCCGCCGACCAGGGTCGAGACGACGAGACCCATCGAGACGATGGCTCCGACGAGGCCGGCTCGACGCAACGGACGGGGCGCCCATGAGGAGGTCTGAGACATGTGAATGGTTCCCATCAGATTAAAACGATTCAACAAACGTGACGGGCATCACGCTATCCACGGCCTTCTGCGGGTGACAAGACCTCCACCGCGCCGGCACGGGTCCCGACGCGGGAGCCACCGCCCGAAACCACCGGCATTTCAGCAGTTGCCAGGCCGCGAACGTGACCGGACCCGGCCAACGGTTGAAGTCATTGAAACGTTTCAGTAACGTGCCGCTCATCACATGCCATCCGAACGGGTGGTGCGGCATGGTCACGACGAGGGGGCTCGATGGCGCGCGCGGCCGACGTCTCCGAGGACGACATCGCCCTGCTCCGGCTGCTGAGCCAGGGCCTCACGACCGACTCGATCGCGCGCGAGCTGAGCATGTCCGAGCGCACCCTGCGTCGCCGCAGCCGGGTCGTCTGCGACCGACTACACGTCAAGACGCCGATCGAGGCCGTCGTGTGGGCCGTCCGTCACGAGCTCATCTGAGCGCCGCGCGAAAGGGTCAGCGGCCGCCGTAGACGTTGCACTTGAACTCGTGCATCGCCTCGTCCGGAGGGGCGGTGAGCGGGAGCGGCGCGAGATCGGGATGCGCGCGCAGCCCGTCGAGGAACAGGGCGAGATAGCGCCGCCACAGATCGGGCTGCGCCGTCGTCGTCATCGAGCTGATGAGCATCAGCTGCATGCCCAGATCGGTCGAGGCGATGTCGGGCCGGATCGACCCTTCGGCCTGGGCCCGCTCGAGCAGCACGTCGATGACCGGGCCGATGCGTTCACGGCCGATCGTGCCGTGGTCGTCGGCGGAGATGGTCTGCGCCATGACCTCCTTGAGCCCCCGGTCGGCGACCTGGTGCTCGAGCGCCCGCTCGAGGAACCACGCCAGCCCCTCGAAGGCGTCGGTGGTGCGGGCGGCCTCCTCGGCGAGGTCGACGATCTCCTGGATGCGCGACTCGAACAGCGCCTGCACGAGCTCGGCACGCTGGGGGAAGCGTCGGTAGACCGTGCCGACGCCGATGCCGGCACGACGCGCGATCTCGTCGTAGCCGGCGTCGAGACCCAGCTCGGCGAACACCTCGGCGGCCGTCTCGAGGATCAGCTCACGGTTGCGAGCGGCGTCGGCGCGCAGCGGCCGTTCCGTCTCGGTCTCGCTGATCTCGGTGGTCATGGGGCCCATGGTACCGGACCGGAGACAGATTTCCGGTTAGTGCGAAGCATCACACGACATGTGGAGGCGGTCCTCCGGTTAAGGGTCTACAGTGAAACGGAACTGACTTTCCGCTTCCTTCCTGACCTGGAGATCCCATGGCTGAGACACTGACCGAAGACCGGTCTCCCGACAAGGCGACACCCGCCGCGTCGCAGAACCCGCACCACGCGCACCGCTGGTGGATCCTGGGCATCATCGCCCTCTCCCAGCTGATCGTCGTGCTTGACGCCACGATCGTGAACATCGCACTGCCCACCGCCCAGCAGTCGCTCGGCTTCTCGAACGACAACCGCCAGTGGATCGTGACGGGCTACGCGCTCGCGTTCGGCTCGCTGCTGCTGCTCGGCGGACGCCTGAGCGACCTCGTGGGTCGCCGGCCGATGTTCATCACCGGCCTGGTCGGCTTCGCCGCAGCGTCGGCGGTCGGCGGTGCCGCCCAGAACTTCGAGGTGCTGGTCAGCGCCCGCGCCGCGCAGGGCGTCTTCGGCGCGCTGCTGGCCCCCGCGGCCCTCTCGCTGCTGACGGTGACCTTCACCGATGCGTCCGAGCGCGCCAAGGCGTTCGCGATCTTCGGCGCGATCGCCGGCGGCGGTGGCGCGATCGGACTGATCCTCGGCGGCGTGCTCACCGAGTACCTGTCGTGGCGCTGGTGCCTGTACGTCAACGTCCCACTGGCCGCGATCGCGATCGTCGGAGGCCTCATCCTGCTCAAGAAGCAGCCCAAGGTCGAGGACGCCGCGGGCATCGACCTGCCCGGCACCGTCGTGGTCGTCGCCGGCCTCGTCTCGTTCGTCTACGGCCTCGCGAGCGCCGAGTCCGAGGGCTGGGGCAGCCCCACCACGCTGATCTGCATCATCGCGGGCCTGGCCCTCATCGGCCTGTTCGCGGTGATCGAGAGCCGCGTCTCCGATCCGCTGCTGCCGCTGCACATCGTCTGGGACCGCACCCGTGGCGGCGCGTTCCTGACGGTCGCCGTCGTCGGCATCGGCCTGTTCGCGGTCTTCCTGTTCCTGACCTACTACGTGTCGCTGACGCTGGGCTACAGCCCGGTCAAGACCGGTTTCGCGTTCGTGCCGATGATCCTCGCGCTCATCGCCTCGGCCTCGGGCTTCACCGGGGTCGTGGCCCGCAGCGGCCCGCGCATCCCGGTGTTCGCCGGTCTGCTGCTGGCCGCGGTCGGCCTCGCGCTGTTCGCCCAGCTCGACCTGGACAGCACCTATGCCGCGAACATCCTGCCGGGCCTCATCGTGACGGGACTCGGGGTGGGGCTGGCCGTGGCACCCGCCTTCAACGCGTCCACCTCGGGAGTCGATCCCGAGCACGCAGGCGTCGCGTCCGCGTCGGTCAACACGTTCCAGCAGATCGGCGGCTCGATCGGCACCGCGGTGCTGAGCGCGTTCGCAGCCTCCGCGTCGTCGAGCTACCTCGACGGCAAGACCCCGTCGGCGGCGAACCAGGCCCTCGCGGCGATGCACAGCTACACCACCGTGTTCTGGTGGGGCTCTGCCATCTTCGTGGTCGGCGCGGTCGTCTGCGGCGGACTGCTGCGCAGCGGACCGGTGACGATCGACCCCGACGTCCCCGTCATGGCTCACTGAGCCGCAGGTTGCACTCGTGTCCACCTTCGCCGGCCACCGGCACGGCACGACCCGCGCGACGACTCCCTCGTCGCGCGGGTCGGGGCACACCCTCCCCGGACGCCTGGCCGCTGCAGCCGCGCGGCGGCTGCGGGGCGCACACGGCATCCAGGAGGTCGCCCTGCTGGCGAGCCTCTGGATCGTCTACACGTTCAGCCGGCTCGTCGCCGACGACAGCCTCGCCTCCGCGCGGACCCGCGCCACCGAGGTCCTGCACCTCGAGCACCTCATGCACCTCGACATCGAGGCGTGGCTCAACCACGCGCTGACACCGATCTCCGAGATCGCCGTCCCCATGTCGTTCTGGTACGCCACCCTTCACTACGTCGTGACCCCCGCCGTGCTCGCCTTCCTGTACTTCCGGCACCGCGCGAACTACCCGCGGGCCCGCAACGCGATCGTCATCGGCTCCGCCATCGGTCTGCTCTGCTACATGCTGCTGCCGACGGCCCCGCCCCGCCTGATGCCGGGCTCCGGCTACCTCGACGCCCTCGCCCGCACGGCCGACGTCGGGTGGTGGGGCGGTGACGCGTCCGCGCCGGCCGGCCTGGGGCACATCACCAACGAGCTCGCCGCGATGCCCTCGCTGCACGTCGGCTGGACGGTCTGGGTCGCCTGGGCGATCTGGCGCCACACCAACGTCGTCGGACGCGCGCTCGCCCTGGCCTACGTGGCGGGCACCACGCTCGTCGTCGTCGCCACCGGGAATCACTGGGTCCTGGACGCTGTTGCAGGAGGCGTGGTCGTAGCCGTGGGGATCCTCGTGTCGGGACGCATCGACCGCGCGCGCGGCCGGTCCGCACGGACCGCATCATGATGCGCGTCCTGCTCGGGTTCGTCTTCGCGCTCGCCGAGTCAGGCCTCGGCCTGGGCGCGATCGTGCCGGGCGAGGTCGCCATCTCGAGCCTCTCGGCCAGCACCCACGGGCCGGTCGCCATCCTCGCCCTCGGGCTCGCCGTCGCGCTCGGCGCCGTCGCGGGCGACCACATCGGGTACCTCGTCGGTCACTTCGGTGGCACCCGCCTGCGGGAGTCGAAGCTCGTCCGCCGGCTCGGCGTCGACCGCTGGGACAAGGCCGCCGACCTCATGAAGCGGCACGGCTTCTGGGCCGTCCTCGGCAGCCGGGTGCTGCCCGTCGTCCGCACGGTCATGCCGGTCGTCGCCGGCGCGGCCAAGCTCCGCTACCGCAACTTCCTGGCCGCCTCGATCATCGGCGGCATCGGCTGGTCGGCCGTGTGGGTGGGCGCCGGAGCGGGCATCGGTGCGTCCGGCATCCTCGACCACCCGTGGCTCGTCGCCACGGTCGTGGCGGTGGCGCTGCTGGTCGTCGGCATCCGGGCGCTGCTCAAGCGACGTGGCCGGTCCACGGCCCCGAAGCCTCCCGTCCAGGTCACCAACGGGACCGACGGCGCCGACGAGCTGGTGTCCCAGACCTCCTGACCGGCGCATTTCTCCTTGCCGGGACGGACGAGATAGTATGACGTCCTAAGATTTTGTTTGGACGTCCTAGTATCTGGGAGCTTGCACATGGGCAGCATTGAGAAGGTCGGCGTCATCGGCGGAGGGCTGATGGGATCCGGCATCACCGAGGTCGCCGCCCGTGCCGGGCTCGACGTCGTGGTCATCGAGATCAGCGACGACGCCGCCAAGGCCGCCGCCGAACGCGTCGAGGGCTCGCTGCGCAAGGCCGAGTCGCGCGGCAAGATCGAGTCGGCCGAGGTCACCGCGATCCTCGAGCGCATCTCGTTCGAGACCGACCTGGAGACGCTCGCCGACCGCGACCTCGTCGTCGAGGCCGCCAGCGAGGACGAGCAGACCAAGCTCGAGCTGTTCCGCAGGCTCGGTCGCACCCTGACCAAGGACGACGCGATCCTGGCGTCCAACACGTCCTCGATCCCGATCGTCAAGCTCGGCGCCGTCTCCGGACGCGCCCACCACGTCATGGGCGTCCACTTCTTCAACCCCGCCCCCGTCATGCAGCTCGTCGAGCTCATCCCGTCGCTGACGACGTCGCCCGAGACGCTCGACCGCATGCGTGGCTGGGTCACCGACGACCTCGGCAAGAAGCCCATTGACGCCACCGACCGCGCCGGCTTCGTCGTCAACAGCCTGCTCGTGCCGTACCTGCTCTCGGCGATCCGCATGTACGAGGCCGGCTACGCCTCCGCCGCCGACATCGACCGCGGCATGGTGCTGGGCTGCGGCCACCCCATGGGACCCCTCGCCCTGTCCGACCTCATCGGCCTCGACACCATCAAGGCGATCGGCAAGTCGATGTACGACGAGTTCAAGGAACCGCTGTACTCCCCACCCCCGCTGCTCGACCGCATGGTCGACGCCGGCCTGCTCGGCAAGAAGTCCGGCCAGGGCTTCTACGGATACGAAGGCAAGTAGATGACTGACGAGATGTTCACCCTGTCCGAGGAGCACCAGGCCATCCGCGAGGCCGTCCGCGCCGTCGCCGAGGACAAGATCGCTCCCTACGCCGCCGAGGTCGACGCGCAGGCGCGCTTCCCGCAGGAGGCCGCCGACGCGCTCCTCGCGGCGGACTTCCATGCCCCGCACGTCCCCGAGCAGTACGGCGGAGCCGGCGCCGACGCCCTCGCGACCGTCCTGGTCATCGAGGAGGTCGCCCGCGTGTGCGTCTCGTCGTCGCTGATCCCGGCCGTCAACAAGCTCGGCTCGTTGCCCGTGCAGATCGGTGGCGGCGAGGAGATCAAGGCCAAGTACCTCAGCAAGCTCGCCGCCGGCGAGGGTGGCTTCTCGTACTGCCTGTCCGAGCCCGATGCGGGCTCCGACGCCGCCAACCAGAAGACCCGCGCCGTCCGCGACGGTGACGACTGGGTCCTCAACGGCGTCAAGCGCTGGATCACCAACGCCGGCGTCTCGGAGTACTACACCGTCCTCGCACAGACCGATCCCGAGAAGCGCTCGAAGGGCATCACGGCGTTCGTCGTCGAGAAGTCCGACGAGGGCGTCTCGTTCGGCGCACCGGAGAAGAAGCTCGGCATCAAGGGGTCGCCGACGCGCGAGGTCTACCTCGACAACGTCCGCATCCCCGGTGACCGCATCATCGGTGAGGTCGGCGAGGGCTTCTCGATCGCGATGAAGACCCTCGACCACACGCGCGTCACGATCGCAGCCCAGGCCGTCGGCGTCGCGCAGGGCGCGCTCGACTACGCGCTGGGCTACATCCAGGAGCGCAAGCAGTTCGGCCACGCGATCAGCGACTTCCAGGGACTCCAGTTCATGGTCGCCGACATGGGCATGAAGATCGAGGCCGCCCGCCAGCTCACGTACGCGGCGGCCGGCCGCTCCGAGCGGGGCGACAAGGACCTGACGTTCTTCGGTGCCGCCGCCAAGGCGTTCGCCTCCGACACCGCGATGCAGGTCACGACCGACGCCGTCCAGCTGCTCGGCGGCTACGGCTTCACGAGCGACTACCCGCTCGAGCGGATGATGCGCGACGCCAAGATCACCCAGATCTACGAGGGCACCAACCAGGTGCAGCGGGTCGTCATGGCTCGCCAGCTGCTCGCCGGGGTCCAGTCGAAGCTGTGAGCTGCCACTGCAGCGCTTCTGAGGGCCCTCGTGCCTCCGGGCGGGAAGTTTCTTTCCCGCTTGGCCGGAGGGTCGTCGGCACCGCGAGGCACCCAGAAGCACGCTGCGGCACGCCCGGTATGACAGCGCTGTGACACCCGCCTGCTGAGGGACGGCAGCATGCACTCGTGCGTCGCGTGTGTTCGCCCACCTCGAAAAACACCTCGTCAGCACACGTGCCCTGCACCGATGACCGCCGCATCTCGGACGACATGAGCCGCAGGTTCCCCAGGGGCGGTTAGTCTTCAGGGCATGTCTGAGCCGCCGGCCTTCAGTCCGACGATCACCCTGCTGACCGTGGCGCGAGCGTGGGACGCTGCGCTGGCCGGTGAGCTGAAGGGCCTGGGGTTGACCACTCGCCAGTACGGCCTGCTCGGGCACATCAGAGCGACGCCCGGCATCTCGTTCAGCGAGCTCGCCCGCCGCTCGCGCATCACGGTGCAGAGCGCCCACACCGCTGTCGCGACGTTCATGCAGAAGGGGCTCGTCGACGATGACACCGCCCACGCGGGGTCCGCGTCCGCCCTGCGGGTCACCGACGCCGGCGAGGCGCTGCTGGCTGGGGCGGCGGAGGTGGTGGGGGTCCTGGACGAGCGGTTCGGCATCGAACATCCAGAGCTGGCCGAAGCGCTTCACGCCCACCTGATGACGGTGTTCTCCGGCGGCCGATGACCTTCAGTTAGACTGAAGGTATGGAATCGTTCTTGCTGTCGGTGCACGTGCTCGCCGGCATCGTGCTCGTCGGTCCGGTGACCGTCGCGACCAGCCTCTTTACTCGATACGCGCCGACGGCCGACCACCCCGCCGCGGACACGTCGGTCAGGAACGTCGACACGGCGCGCCTGCTGCATCGCATCACCCGCGGCTATGGTGCGATGGCCCTCGTCGTTCCGGTCGTCGGGCTCGTCCTCGCCATGGTGCAGGGACGGACCACCGAGATCTGGGTCGTCGTCGCGATGGTCCTGACCGCAGTCGCCGGAGCGTTGCTGGCACTGCGGATCGCACCGGCACAGTCCGAGGCCCTCAGCGTTCCGGACGACGGCTCGCAGCTCAAGCGCCTCTCCATGCTGGCGGGCATCTTCAACCTGCTGTGGGCGGTCGTCGTCGTCCTCATGATCGTCCGGCCGGGATCGGACTACTCATGACTCCACAGCTGAAGGTGCTCGGCGCCTTGTCACTGCTCGAGCTCGTCAGTGTGGTCCTCCTGCTCGGCAACCTCCTGACCGTCCACGACCAGACGGTCGCCACCGCGCTAGGCCCGGCTCACGGTGCGATGTACCTGGCCGTGGCCGTCACGGCACTGCTCGGCCGCGGCCTGCACACCACGACACGGGTCTTCGCCCTCATCCCTGTCCTGAGCGGCCCGCTGACCATGCGGCAGGTGCGGCGGGAGGCACGACGCAGATGAGCATCCGACACTTCCTGCACCGACCGCCCACCGTGACGGCAGCCGAGGCCATACGCCTCGCCGCGGACGGTGCTGTCATCGTCGACGTCCGCCGAGACTTCGAGTGGCGACGCCACCACATCCCGGGCGCGATCCACATCCCGCTCGACGAGCTTCCCGACCGCTGCGTCGAGCTTCCCGAGGATCGACTCCTCATCACGTTCTGCACGGGCGGACTGCGGTCAGCAGGCGCCGCGAACCTGCTCGCCGAGAACGGTTTCGACGCCACCAACATGGCCCGCGGCCTGATCGACTGGCGAGCAGCCGGCGGGCCATTGGTGTGAACCGAGCCTCGACCACGACGGTCATCGGCAAGCAGAAGGTGCACGTTTGAGCGCTCAGTCCGCCGCGGCGACCTGCCCGTCCGCTCCGCTCATGTGATCGAACGCCGCGATGGCCCTGCGCAGGAACGACTCGATCGCTGCGCGATCTTCCACGGAGAGGTCTTGGTCCAGGACGGCGAGCGCATCGACCAGCGGCTGGATCTGCTCATCCAGCTCGCGGAGTCCGCTCGACGTCAGGTGCACCTCGGTGCGCCGTCGGTCGGTGGCATGAGCCTTGCGCTCGACGTGCCCTCGGTGCTCGAGTCGATCGATGATGCCCGTCGACGCAGCCGTGGTTACGTCAAACGCCTTGGCGACCTGGCTCGGCGACGGGCACGACGTCTCCTTCGTGCACGTCATGTGGCTCGTCGTCAGCCGGAGAACCGCAGGGTCGCCACTCCGCGGGTGCCGGTGCGAGCGATGAACACGGCGCCCGCGCCGGGCTCCTGGGTCGGTGCGAGGCCGAGCTGGGACGTCGTGATGAACAGGTGCTCGAGGTCGGGCCCACCGAAGCACACGGCGGACGGCTGGCTGACTCCGACCTCCAGGGCGTCGCCGAGCGAGCCGTCGGAGAAGATGCGCTGCACGGTTCCGCCGCCCCACATGGCGACCCACAACCCGCCGTCGGCGTCCAGGGCGAGACCGTCGGGTTGACCGGGCACGGCGGCGAGGTCGGCGAAGGGTCGGCGATCAATCAGCACGCCGGGCTCGGCGAACGTCAGGACGTCGACCCTCCGGGTGGGCGAGTCGATGAAGTAGGCGTGCCGCCCGTCGACGGTGAACGCCATGCCGTTGCTGATCGTCAAGTCGTCGAGGACTGTGCCGGTCGATCCGTCGGGCGCCAGCCGCCACAGGCTCCCGCGACCCGGCGCGGCGTCGACGTCCATCGAGCCGCAGTAGAACGAGCCGTCGGGCGCGCACGTGCCCTCGTTCATCCGGATTCCCCTGTCGGACCACAGTGGCCCAATGATCTCGCGATGCCCCGCTCCGTCGATCAGGACGAAGCCGCGTTCGACCGCCACGACGTGACCGCCGCCGGCGCGGGGACGCCACACCGCCGCCACCTCGCCGACGTGCTCACGCTCGACGAGCCTGCCGTCGCGCACCGTCAGCAGGTCCCCCGCGAGCATGTCGACGCAGCGCAGCGCGTCGAGGTCGGCGTCCCAGACGGGCCCCTCCCCGTGGTGGGTGAGGGGCTCGGTCCACTGCTCCGCCCGCATCGTCACCACTCGGCGAAGGTACCGTCCGGCAGTCGCCACTGCGGCGACCGCCAGGCATGTCCCACCTTGTCGGCCCGCCGCACGGCCTGCTCGTCGATCTCGATACCGAGGCCCGGTCCGGTGGGCCGGAGCAGGTGCCCGTCGACGAAGTCGAAGACCGAGCGGTCGACGACATAGTCGAGCAGGTCGTTGCCGACGTTGTAATGGATGCCGAGGCTCTGCTCCTGGATGAGGAAGTTGGGCGTCGCGAAGTCGACCTGCAGGCTGGCCGCGAGAGCGATCGGCCCGAGCGGCGAGTGCGGCGCGAGCAGAGCGCCGAACGTCTCGGCGAGAGAGGCGATGCGCCGCAGCTCCGAGATGCCACCGGCGTGGCTGGTGTCGGGCTGCAGCACCGCCACCCCGGCATCGAGCATCGGCAGGAACTCCGCGCGGGAGTACAGCCGCTCGCCGAGCGCGAGCGGGATCGTGGTGCGCGCGGCGAGCTGTCTGATCATCGCGCCGTGCTCGGGCAGCAGCGGTTCCTCGACGAACATCGGCGCGAACGGCTCGAGCGCCGCCAGCAGGCGAGGGGCGCTCGCGGGAGACACCCGCCCGTGGAAGTCGATGGCGAGGTCGTTGGCCGGCCCGAGCACGTCGCGCACGGCGTCGGCCCTGGCGACGACCTCGGCGACGTCCTGTGCCGATGCGATCGGGGGAAGGCGCCCGCTCCCGTTCATCTTGATCGCCGTGAACCCACGCTCCACCTGCTGGCGGGCGGCGTCACTGACCTCGGACGGCTCGTCGCCGCCGATCCACGAGTACACACGAACCCGGTCACGCACCGGACCACCCAGAAGCTCGTGCACGGGGGCGTCCCGGACCTTGCCCGCGATGTCCCACAGGGCCTGGTCGAGCCCGGCGACGGCGCTCGCGAACACCGCACCGCCCCGGTAGAACGTGCCGCGGGTCATGGTCTGCCAGTGGTCCTCGATGCGCAGGGGGTCCTGGCCCATGAGCACCTCGGCCAGCTGCTCGACCGCAGCCCGCACGACCCCGGCGCTGCCCTCGACGACGGGTTCACCCCAGCCGATGACTCCCTCGTCGGTCTGGATGCGGCAGAAGAGCCAGCGAGGCGGGACGAGGAACGTCTCGATGCGATCGATCTTCATGCGTGCTCGCCTTCGTGGTGTGGACGGAGTCCCCATTGGTTCGTGATCATGCGAATCTCGCCCCGAAGCCACCGTCGACGGCCCAGTCGGCACCGGTCACGTAGGACGCGGCGGGCGACGCGAGGAACAGGACGACCTCCGCGATCTCACGCGGGTCTGCCATGCGTCCGAGCGGTTGGACGGCCAGCGTCGCCTGCTCGTCCGCTGGCGGAAGGGCGTCGAAGTGTCGTCGGACGATGTCTGTGCGGACGTAGCCGGGGCTGACGGCGTTGACCCGGACCCCCGACCCCGCGACCTCGAGAGCCATCGACCGCGTCAGCCCGATCAGGCCGGACTTGGCGGCCGCGTACGGGAACATGCCCTTCTGGGTCAGGCGGGCATGCAGCGACGCGATGTTGACGATGCTGCCTCGACCCGTCTCCAGCATGTGCGGGAGGACAGCGCGCGAGCACAACCACGCCGCCTTCAGGTCGACCCCGAAGAAGTCGTCCCACTCCTGCTCGCTCAGGTCGACCGGATCGCCGTAGACGTTGCGACCCGCGTTGTTGACCAGGATCGTCGCGGGCCCGAGATGCTCGGTCAGCGTCACGACCGCCGCGGCGACCTGCGCGCCGTCGGAGACGTCGGCGACCACGGCGTCGTCACCTGGCACCTCCTCAAGGTCGATGATGCCGACCCGTGCGCCCTGCTCCCTGGCCAGGTTCGCGACCGCCTCACCGATGCCGCGCGCAGCACCTGTGACGAGGACGACCTCGCCGGCGAGCGGTCCTTCCGCCGCCGTCACGTGGGCATCCCGATGCGGCGCTCACCGTTGCGCAGCTGCTGGATCACGACCGCGATGACCAAGAGGCTGCCGCGCGCGACGTTCTGCCAGAACGGGTTGACCCCGAACAGCGTGATGCCGTTGTCGAGGACGCCCAGCAGGATCACTGCGAGAACCGTGCCGGCGATCGCGCCGCGGCCACCCTGCAGGGCGCACCCGCCGAGGGCGGCCGCCGTCACGGCCTGCAGCTCGAGGCCCTCGCTGCCGGACACAGGTTGGCCGGAACCGGTGCGCGCCGTGATCATGATGCCCGCCAGGGCCGCGACCAGGCCGGTGACTGCGTACACGCCGACGATGTAACGGTTGATGTTGATGCCGGCCAGTCGTGCAGCGACGTCGTTTCCGCCGATCGCGTAGATGTTGCGACCGATGTCGGTGTAACGCAGGACGACGTGGGCAGCCGCGGCGACGAGCGCGAAGATCCAGATCAGGGTGGGCACGCCGATGATCGAGCCGCGCGCGATGAAGACGAACAGGTCGTTGCTGCCGGTGTAGCCCTGCGCGCGTCCGTCGGACAGCAGCTGGGCGACGCCTTTGTACGCCGCCAACGTGGCCAAGGTCGCCACCACCGGGTTGACCCGCCCGTAGACGATGATGCAGCCGTTGATCAAACCGAGGACGACACCGACGGCGAGTGCCGTCAAGATGCCGAGACCGGCGTTCGAACCCGTGCTGGTGAACACCATCGCCGAGATGACGGACCCGACACCGGCGGCCGAGCCGACCGAGATGTCCAGGCCGCTGAGGATGATGACCATGGTCTGCATGACGGCGAGCACGCCGATGACGGAGACTGCCTTGCCGATGACCTGGTAGTTGGCGACCGAGAAGAACGACGGGTAGTTGACGCCGATGACGGCGACCAGGATCGCGAGGGCGAACAGCAGGCTCAGGTTCTGGACGCCGACGGCGTCGATGATCCTGCGGGAGATCGAAGGTCCGCTCTCCCGCGGCTCGTCAGGACCGGTGGCTCCGGTGCGCGGGGTGGTGGTGTCGGTGCTCATGCGTGTGCCTCCAGGGATACGGGGTCATTCAGTTCGGTGAGGGGTACGTGCGACATGGCGAGCTCGAGGATCTTCTCCTCGGACGCTCCGGCGGGCAGCTCGCCGGAGATGCGGCCAGATCGCATCACGAGGATGCGGTCGGCCAGTCCGATGACCTCTGGGAGCTCGGACGAGACGATGAGGATCGCTGTCCCCTCGGCCGCGAGGGTCTGGATGAGGGCGTAGATCTCGGCCTTGGCGCCGACATCGACGCCACGCGTCGGCTCGTCGAGGATCAGCAGCTCCGGCTTTCGGGCCAGCCACCGCGCCAGGACGACCTTCTGCTGATTGCCGCCGGAGAGCTTGCGGACCTGCTGCTCGATGCCAGGCGTCTTGATCCGCAGCGACTCGACGAAGCCGCGGGCCAGCTCGTTCTCGCGTCGGCGTTGCACGAAGTGCCATTTCGTCAGCCGGTCGAGCCCGGCCAGGGAGATGTTGTCGCGCACGCTGCGGCCCATGATGAGCGCTTCCTGCTTGCGCTCCTCCGGAGCGAAGCCGATGCCGGCACGGATACCGTCCTGCGGCGAACGGAGCCTGAGCACCTTGCCGTGCATCAGCACACGGCCGGAGCCGATGCGGGTCTCGCCGACAACCGCCTTCACGAGCTCGCTGCGACCGGCACCGACCAGTCCCGCGATCGCGACGATCTCACCGGCGCGGACCTCGAGGCTGATGTCCGTCACGTCCTCGGTCGACACCTGGTCGACGGTCAGGACGACCTCGCCACGGGCACGATCGTCGTCCCTGAACAGTGCGTCGAGATCGCGACCGACCATCATGCGCACGAGCTCCTGCTCATCGGTCTCGTTCGCGGGGCGGCTCCCGACGAGGTTGCCGTCGCGCAGCACCGCGATGCGGTCGGCGATGCGGAAGATCTCGCTCATGCGGTGCGAGACGTAGATGATCGCGACGCCGTCCGCACGCAACCGGTCAATCAGCTCGAACAGCACGTCGACCTCAGGGTCGGACAGTGAGGACGTGGGCTCGTCGAACGCGATCAGACGCGGGTTGCCGAGCACACCGCGCATGATCTCGACCAGCTGACGCTGGGCAGGTGACAGCTTGCGGCCCATGCGACCGGGGTCGACGAGGCCGGTGAAGCCGAGTCGATCGAGATCCGCGGCTGCCTGAGCCCGCGCCTTGCGGCGTGAGAAGCCGTGCCTGCGGTGCGGCAGCGCACCGGTGTACACGTTCTCAGCGACGTCGACGTGCGGAATGATCTCGGGCTCCTGGGCGACGACGCGGATGCCTGCTGCGTGCGCGGCGGCGGGCGAGGTGTGGTGGAGCGGCTCGCCGTCCAGCCGCATCTCTCCGGTGTCGGGCAGGTGGTCGCCGTTGATGATGCGAAGGAGGGTCGACTTGCCGGCGCCGTTCTCGCCCATCAGGGCCAGCACCTCTCCCGCCTGGACGTCTAGGTCGATCCCCTTGAGCGCTTGAACGCCGGAGAATCCCTTGCTCACCCCGCGGAGGGAGAACACCGGATCGGGCTCGGTCATGTCATTCCTGTTCTGGTGTGCTGGTGGTGGTTCGAGGGTGGCGGCCCGTGCCGCCGGATCGGGTCCGCGGGAGGTGTGAAGCCCTCCCGCAGACCCGTCAGCCGATCAGGTGCACTTCAGGCCGGAGGCCTCCCACGTCGTCGCGTCGACGATCTCGGTGTCCGCGATGGTGTTGGCCGGCAGCTCGGTGCCGTTGCGGATGTTGTCGACCAGGACGTCGATCGCAGCGCCGCCGACGGCGGGACCGCCGATGTAGAGCGCGGCCTTGTTGCCGGTGTTCTCACCGGCCTTCCAGTCCTTGCAGGTCAGGTACGCACCGAGGCCGACACCGATGACGTTGTCGGCGGCGACGCCACCGTTCTGGAGCGCCGTGACGACGCCCGTCTCGTTCTCGTCATTGCAGCCCCACACGACCCAGTTCTTGACGTCCTGGTTGTCGGTGAGGACCGCGCCGGCCTTGTCCAGGGCCTCGGTCGCCGAGTTGTCGGTGCCGATCTCGATGACCTCGGGCACCTCACCGCCGGCGCCGGCCGTGAAGGCCGAGAGCGCACCCTCGACACGGTCGTTGCAGGTCTGGAGGTCCTGCTGCCAGGAGGCGATGATGCGGGTGTCGGCGGCGGACCAGCCGGCCGTCTTGTAGAGCTCGGCCGCCTTGCCGCCGACCGACTCGCCCATGCTCTTGCCGTCGAACCCGACGAACGGGGCCGGGGTTCCGTCGCCGCTCTCGATGGCGTCGTCCGCCGCGACGAGCGGGATGTTCGCGGCCTTGGCAGCATCGATGACCTGAGGGCCGACCTTGGCGTCCGGCACGACGATGACGATGCCGTCGACACCCTGGGCGATGACGTTGTCGACCTCGCTGATGGCCTTGTTGGCGTCGGTGCCGAGGTCGATCACCTTGATCTCGACGTCACCGGCCTTCTTCGCGGCGTCCTTGGCACCTTGTGCCTCGTCGACGAAGTACTGCTGGTCACCCTGCTTCTGCAGGACGGCGATCGTGATCTTGCCGTCCTTCTTTCCGCCATCCCCCGACGGCGCGGAATCACTGCTCTGACCGCTCGAACATGCCGCGGAGCCGAGCGCGACGCACGCCATGGCTGCGGCGGCGAAGGTCTTCCGGCGTCCTGTGGGGTTCATGGATCCTCCTATTAGTATTACTATATGGTTGTTGCTATGATGTGACCGTCGTCACCCATTGTCAAGGGGTAGAGAAATGTTGGTTTCACCCGAGGTCATCACGTTCGGAGAGGTGCTCGCCGTGTTTCTGTCGGCCGACGACGCACCCCTCGGCCGCTCGTCGGCCTTCGATCTCGTCACGGCAGGTGCCGAGGCGAATGTCGCGATCGGCCTGTCCCGGCTGGGTCACTCCACGAGGTTCACGGGCCGTGTCGGCGACGACGCACTGGGCCGCAGGATCGAGCGCGAGCTCCGCGGCGAGGGGCTCGCCACCCGACTGACGATCGACCCTGAACGTCCCACGGGGGTCATCGTGCGCGACGCGCCGGCCGTCGGTGCGACCCAGGTCGTCTACCACCGATCGGGCAGCGCCGGATCCGCCCTGACCGTCGACGACCTCGACCTGTCGGCGATCGGGAGCGCCCGGCTCCTGCACGCCACGGGCATCACGGCGGCCCTGTCGGCGACGGCGTTCGAGGCCACCAAGGCGGCCATGAGAGCGGCTCGCGAGGCGGGCGTCACGGTCACGTTCGATCCCAACATCCGCCGCCGGCTGGGCACCCCCGAGCACTGGCTGCGCATCGTCACGACCCTGGCACCGCTGGCCGACGTCGTGCTCGTCGGCGCCGACGACGCGTCGTTCGTGCTGCCCTCCGCCGGACTCGAGAGCACAGTCGCCTGGTTCCGCGACCGCGGCGTCGACACCGTCGTCTGGAAGGACGGCGCGGAGGGCGCCACCGAGCTGAATCCGCGGGACGGCACGGTCCGCCAGGCCGCCCTCCCCGTCCATGCTCGGGACGCAGTCGGTGCCGGCGACGCCTTCGCCGCCGGGTGGATCAGCGGCTGGCTGGACGGCGAGGAGGCACCGGGACGGTTGCGACGCGCCGTCACGGTGGCCGCCAGCGTCGTGGCCCACCGGGGAGACCTGCCCGGGCTGCCCGACCGCGACGCCCTGCGGACCCTGCTGTCCTCGAGCACGGAGATGAACCGATGAACCTGACCCACCACAGCGAGCCGCATCATGCACGAGCTCTCGAGGCGCTGCGGCGCCAAGGGGTCGTCGCGATCGTGCGCACCAAGGACCCCGACAGTGCCCTCGCCAACGCGCGTGTCCTGCTCGCCTCGGGCCTGACGGTGCTCGAGGTCGCCCTGACGACACCGGGAGCGCTTGGCGTCATCACGCAGCTGCGGGCCGAGGCCACCGATGCACTCATCGGTGCCGGCACCGTGACCGATGTCGCGGCAGCCGCCGCCGCGATCGACGCCGGCGCCCAGTTCCTGGTATCGCCCAACATGCGCATCGACGTCATCGCGTTGGCCAACGAGCATGAGGTGGCGAGCGTGCCCGGATGCCTGACGCCCTCAGAGATGGTCGACGCGATCGACGCCGGTGCAACGGCCGTCAAGATCTTTCCCGCACATCTCTGGACGCCCTCCGCACTGGCCGGCATGCTCGAGGCGCTCTCCGAGCTGCCGTGCGTGCCCACCGGCGGTGTCAGCCCGCAGACCGCGCCCGACTGGATCGCGGCCGGCGCCCTGGCCGTCGGCATGGGTGCTTCCCTGACGAAGGCTGCCGACCCCGCGCTCCAGGCGCGTACGCTGCAGCAAGCGATCGCCGACGTGAGGACATCATGATCGAACCGGACGTGGTCCATCACCGCAACCTCCACCGGATGGTCGTGCACGAGCTGGGTTCGATGATCGTCACCGGCGAGCTCGCCGAGGGCGCGCGGATCAATCCCGACGAGGTCGGCCGTTCGATGGACGCCTCCCGCACCGCCGTCCGCGAGGCCTTGCGCGTGCTGGAGGCCAAGGGCATGGTGCGGCCACGCCCGAAGACCGGCACCCGGGTCCTGGGCGTCGAGCAGTGGGACCTGCTCGACGAAGACGTCATCTCGTGGCGTGTCCGTGGCCCCGACCGCGTCGCGCAGCTGACCGACCTGATGGACCTGCGCGTCGCCGTCGAGACCGCCGCAGTGCGCTCGTGCTGCGCGTCCGCGACCGCCGATGAGGTCGATCAGCTGCTCAATGCCTGCGAGCTGATGCGCGAGGCCGGTGAGAGCGGCGACCTCGCGAAGTTCACCGAGGCCGACATCGAGTTCCACGCCCGCCTGCTCAGCGCATCGGGCAACCTCGTCTTCGGCCAGTTCGTCGGGCCCTTCAGGGCCGTTCTCCACGCGCGCGAGGACCTGGCGACGCTGCCCCAGCACATCAGCCCCGAGACCATCGCCCTGCACATCCGGGTGGCAGAACTCATCGCGGCGCGTGACACGGACGCGGCTGAGGCTGCGGCGAAGGCCCTGATCCAGACCTCTCGTGACGAGCTCTTCCGGCGTCTCGCCGACGACCAGGCCTGACGACGTCTCAGTCCGGCTTCCCGACCGCGACCCCCCATTGAAGGACGTGCGTCGAGCCCGGATGACCTGCCGGCGCAAGCACGACCAGGTCGCGCCCTGAGTTGAACGCGTCGGCCGGAGCGCTCAGGGGTTCCACCGCGATCGAGCGTCGCGGTGCGACCGGGTCGAAGTCGGCGGTGTAGAGCTGCATCCAACGACAGCCTTCGCCACCCCACAGAGCAATGCGACCGTTGTCAGCGGAGACCGTCACGACCGCCCGCCCGACCGGGTCGCGTCCCAGAGCGGTGAAGGCGTGGTTGAGTCGAGCCGACCCCACGCGTCTCGGCGCCCGGAAGTCCAGACCCGCGGGGCCGACGTCGACGACATCGGTCGGCAGCATCCTGTCGTCATCGACCAACATGACCCGGTCGGCACCGAGCTCGACGGTCCAGTCGTCGACCATCCCGCTGCCGGCCAGGAGGTACGGATGCGCTCCGACGGCGTACGGCGCCTCGGTCCCACTGTGGTTGTCGGCGGTGTGCGTGACGGTGAGCCCGTCCGGCGTCAGCGCGTACGTCACTGCCAGAGCCAGGGTCCAGGGATATCCCGCGGACGCGTCGAGCCGGTGCTGGAGCGTGACCGCGTCGTCGTCGCGACTCGCGACCTGCCAAATGGTCTCCCCGACCAGGCCGTGCAGCGCCGTCTCAGTGCTTGGGTCGGTGATCGCGAGCTCGAGCACTGATCCAGCGAACGAGTAACGACCGTCCCGCAACCGGTTCGTCCACGGCGCGAGCACCTGACCACGTGCAGCGGTCGGTGCTTGACCAGGAGCGAAGCCGTCGAGCAGATCTCTGCCTTGGTGGCAGACCTGCCCGAGGCTCGCCCCCCACGTCGAGACATCTGCCGTCCAGCCGTGACCGGTGATGCGAACACTTTCGGTGCGGGACGATGCTGCCACTCGCACACTCTGGCACGCCGACGGCCCGGGCGCCGGACCGGATCTCCGGTCTCGACCGGCGCCCTAGAGGCGGTTGAGGACGGCGACCATGTCGTCCTCGGTGTCGCTGCCGATCTTCTCGAAGACCAGCTTGACCACCGGGGTCGCGAGCTTCGCCGCTCCCTTGAGCTCGATGTCGGCGTCGTACGTGATCTCGCTGCCGCTGCCCCAGGGCACGACGGTGATGGTGTCGGTGCTCGTCGCGGTGTCGTTGGTGCCGACGAAGACGATCTTGGAGTCGGTCAGCTCCTTCAGCTCGTACTCGAGCTCGGTCGAGACTCCGGCGATCTTCGACGTGTTGTGCCAGCGACTCCCGACGGTGACGGGTCCCTGGTCGAGGCGGTCGCACTTCTCGGTGCCCGGGTCCCACTCTTCCGCGTTCGAGAAGTCCTTGAGGTAGTCGAGCACCACGGACGGTGCGGGGTCGACGGTGAACGTCCTGCTGATCTCGGTCATGGTGACGACGTACCCGCGACGCGTCCGGCCAACCGGTCCCACAGGTCCTCTGGCGGAAGTGTCCGAGCGGGCTTAACCTCTCTCTACCCGTCATCGGGCCCGAGGAGGGTCATGAGTGCAGCAGCCGAGTGGGCGCAGCGCCGGGAGCCCGTGCGCGCCGATCCCCTGTTCGGGACGCGCCGGGAGTGGGTCGGCTACTCCTGCGAGACGACGGGGTACGGATCGGTCGAGCTGTGCGGGCCGTCGGCGCACCGCGTGACGATCGTGCACCCGGCCGACGACGACGTGCTGCGTCTGCACCACCGTCTGGTGCGCAACGGCCGTCTGAGGCCCGCCTGGTACGCCCGACGTCCGGACGCGTCCCGCCTCCACGTCGTCGACCGCGACGAGCTCGTGCGGACCCGCGCCGACCTGCGCGGCTCGTGGCTGTCCGCGGCGCACGCGATCGCGCGGTCGTGCGGCGAGGACGACGAGGTGGCGCGCATGGCGGGCCCGGCACTGCGGCAGCTGCTGTGGTCCGGACGTGCACAGCTCGACTCGCCCCAGGTGACGGTCGCGTTCACCGAGCTGAGGCGGGCCACCGACGCCCTCGTCGCGGAGCGGAGGCGCTACCGCGCGGCGGTCGACCGCTGGGTCGGCGCCGACATCGCGCAGCAGGACGTCGAGTCCATCCGGCTCGAGGCCAGGGTCCTGGCCGAGGTCCGGCGGGAGTGGGACGGGGCCACGGTTCAGCGGACCCCGTGAGCCGCGTACGGGAACAGGCCGTTCGGATCGTGCTCGTCGCGGATCTCGGCGAGCCGCGTCCGGACGTCGTCCGGCCACGCCGACTCGATCAGCGCAGGATCGTTGGCATTGCCGAAGAAGTTGATCTGCACGCCTCCGGTGGCCCAGGGATCCATCGCCGTGAAGACCCCGTCGATCGCGGCGGGGACGACAGCGTCCAGCAGCTCGGGCACCGGAGCGCCGACCACGTGCAGCGAGTAGGCGGCGTCGCGCCCGCCGACGGCGTTGGGCACCTCCGGCTCGCGGGACAGGGCTCCCCCGAGCAGGCGCACCTCCACGGCGGCCAGCGGCACCTCGGCCGTCGGCCCGGCCACCGCGAGCAGCGTGTCGGCGGCCTCGCGGTCGAAGGCACGCAGCAGCTTGCCGCCCTCCACGGCCGGCATCGGCTCGACCGGCTCGGAGTGCACCATGCCGATCGCGCTGTAGGGGATCGTCCCGAACACGTCCATCAGCGGTGTCGCCGCACCACGCAGGGGGGCGACGAGCTCCGCGGCGGCCTCGGCCTCCCCCACGACGGCCACCCGGACGTGGACGACGAACCGGCCCCGGATGGGCTCCGGCAGGTCCGGCAACGGCGGCAGGTCGAGGAGTGCGAAGGACGTCGAGACGCTCTCGGGCAGCGCCTGCGACCACTCGGCGAAGGCGTGGACGACAGTCGCCGCGTCGGCACCGTCGAAGAAGAAGCCACCCGCCTGGACGAACGGCAGCGGGAACAGGTCGATCGTCACCTCCGTGACGATGCCCAGACCGCCCTTGCCTCCACGGAGCGCCCAGAACAGGTCGGCGTTCTCGTCGGGCGTCGCCACGACGAGCTCGCCGCCTCCGGTCACGACCTGGATCGAGCGGACGTGGTCGGCGGCGTAGCCGAAGGTCCGGCCGACGGGGCTGATCCCGCCGCCGAGCAGGTATCCGACGACACCGACGTGCGGTGCCGATCCGCACAACGGCGCCAGGCCGGACGGCGCCGCGGCCTCGATGACCTCGGTCCATCGCGTCCCGGCACCGACGCGCGCGGTCCTGTCGTCGACGTCCACGTCGACCGCCGCGAGCGACCGGGTCGAGATCGCGATGCCGCCGGCCATGCCGAGCGGGAAGCCGTGACCGTGACCGAGGGCCGTCACCGGCAGGTCGAGCTCGGCCGCCACCTTCACGGCCACGGCGACGTCCTCGGGCGATGACGCCACGACGACAGCCTCCGGTGTGTGACGGATGAAGAGGTTGAAGCCGGTGACCTGCACCGCGAAGTCCGCGTCGTCCGGTCCGAGGACCGTGGGAGCTCCCGCAGCGAGAAGTCGGTCGGCGACCGAGGTGGTGTCGTGGCTGATGGACATGGGCCGCTCCTGGGCACTCGTGATGTCTGCGTGGCCGGACGGCCACACCCCCGTCGTCCCCCACCCCACTTGTATCGCACTGGAGCGGCCCCGGGGTCCGCTCTCGCCAGACATGCGGAAACCCGAAACGTCCTACGATCGGTCCATGGCGACCACGTGGCCCCTGACGACCTCACGCCTCCAGCTGCGACCGTTCGAGCAGGACGACCTCGACGCGATCTGGGCGTACCGGCGGCTCCCGGAGGTGAACGTGTGGCTCGGCGGCTCGAACGACGAGCACGCGTTCCGCGAGCGGTTCCTCGAGCCCTCGGAGTCGCTCAACCAGCTGGTCGTGCTGCACGAGGGACGGCTGGTCGGTGACCTGATGCTGGTCGTGAAGGACGCCTGGTCGCAGCGCGAGGTGGCCGACCGGGCACGTGCGACCGTGGGCGTGCTGGGCTGGGTCATCCACCCCGACGAGGGTGGCAGGGGACTCGCGACGGAGGCCGTGAACGAGCTGGTCCGCCATGCGTTCGAGGACGTCGGGCTGCGTCGCGTCATCGCCGAGTGCTTCGCCGACAACGTGCCGTCCTGGCGCCTGATGGAGCGCCTGGGCATGCGACGCGAGGCGCACCACGTGCTCGACTCGCTGCACCGCGACCGCGGCTGGCAGGACGAGTACGTCTACGCCCTGCTCGCCGACGAGTGGGGAGCTACTTCGTCGTGATGACCTGCACGTGGCACGTGCCGCCCTCGACCGCCGGGATCTGATCGATCTGGAACTCGACCGATCCGCCCCCGGCCACCTTCGGGACCTGCTTGGTCTTCGCGACCTGCTTGCCCTTCACGGGCTGCCCGACATAAACCGTGACCTGGAACGTCACCGCCGACTTCGTCCTGTTCGAGAGGATGCCGGCTGCCGTGTAGGTGCCCGCGCCGTCCGGATCGCACCGGAACCGGGAGAGCGCCGCGGGCACGGGCTTGCCGGTCGGTGCCGGCGTCGTCGGGTCGACGGCCGGGGTCGTGGTCGAGGGGGACGGCTCGGGGTCCCCGGAACCGGAGCCGCAGGCGCCCAGGACCAGGAGGAGTGCCAGGGCCGTCAGTCGCATGGGGTCATCCCATCACGGACGACGAGTGACACGGCGGAGGCGCGCACCCGCCTGTAGCGTTCGGGCCATGAAGTCCAACGCGAAGGTCCGCCGTGTCGCGATCGAGGTCGTCGGCTGGACGCTGCTGTTCGCCGGCGGTTTTGCCCTGATCCTTCCGGGCCCGGGGCTCCTGGGAGTGTTCGCCGGGCTCGCGATCCTGTCGCAGCAGTACGAATGGGCGGAGCGCCGGGTGCGTCCGGTCGAGGTCATGGCGCTCAAGTCGGCCGCGCAGAGCGTCCAGACGTGGCCCCGCATCATCGCCAGCTGCGCCGGAGCGCTCGCGCTCGCCGCCGTCGGCGTCTTCTGGGGCATCGGCACCGACGCGCCCGGCTGGTGGCCGGTCGCCGACAAGTGGTGGCTGGTCGGCGGCTGGGGAACCGGCGGGACCCTCATCGCGTCGTCGCTGATCGCGCTGGCGACGATCGTCTACAGCTTCCGCCGCTTCCGCGGTGTCGAGGACCCGGAGGCCGAGGCCGTCCGCGTCTCGACCCCCGAAGACGACTAGAACCGCGAGTGGCGCGTCCCGGACGTTCTGGGACGGTGTGTCTGTCCGGGGCGCACCGCTCGAGGACAGGTTTGCACCGCTCGACTCAGATCGAGTCGTCGATCTCGATCGGCGTCCAGCCGTTCACCGCCAGTCGCTCGATGCGCCGCAGCGCCAACGCGCAGACGGCTAGGTACCCCGGCGCCCACCACGGGACGACGAACCTCACGACGCAGCCGTGCGGCGTCGACTGCACGTGGTGCTCGGTGGCCGCCACTCCGGCGACCGACCACGCCCACACGCTGCCCTGCTCGAACCGGGTGATCTCGAACGGCAGCGAGACCCCGACCGCGGTACGCACCGTGCCGCGGGCGCCGTGCCCGACGACCCCGCCGGGCACCGTCCCGCCCGACACCGTCGGGCCCCACTCCGGCCAGGCCGCCACGTGCGTCAGCAGGTCCCACGCCGTCGAGGCTGGAGCGGCGATCTCACGTGACACCGAAGGACCCATTCCGTGAGCGTAGGCACCGGTGGGAGGGACGGCGAGCCGAGCAGCGCCGTCCGGGGTGCAACCCTGATGTAACGGGGGGCAGGATAGAAACAAGTGACCCACGCCATATCCGGAGGCTGCTGTGTTCTACCCCCTCACCGTCATGGACTTCCTCGACCGAGCCGTCACGGTCTACCCCGACCGCATCGCGGTCATCGACGAGCCGGACCAGCCCGCTGAGTCGTGGGGCGAGATCACGTACGCCGAGCTCGGCCGTCGCGCGCGGGCCCAGGCGGCGGCGCTGGACGAGATGGGCGTGCCGGTCGGCGGACGCGTCGCGGTCGTGTCGCAGAACTCGGCCCGCCTGCTGACGTCCTTCTACGGCGTGTCCGGGTGGGGACGCGTGCTGGTGCCGGTCAACTTCCGGCTCGCGGTCGCCGAGATCCGCTACATCATCGAGCACTCCGGCGCCGAGGTCATGCTGGTCGACCCCGAGCTGCGTCACCTGGTCGACCAGGTCGACTGCAAGCGCTCGTTCGTCCTGGGCGAGGACGACGACAAGATCTGGGGATCGACCGCGGCGCCGCAGCCGTGGGACGCCGACCCGGTCGAGAAGGAGAACGCGACCGCGACGATCAACTACACGTCCGGCACGACCGCGCGACCCAAGGGCGTCCAGCTCACGCAGCGCAACCTGTGGCTCAACGCGACGGTCTTCGGCTGGCAGACCTCCGTCTCCGACCGCGACGTCTACCTGCACACGCTGCCGATGTTCCACGCCAACGGCTGGGGTCATCCGTTCACGGCGACCGGCATGGGCGCGACGCACGTCGTGATCCGCCAGATCGACGGCGCCGAGATCCTGCGTCGCATCGAGAAGCACGGCGTGACGTACATGTGCGCCGCGCCGGCCGTCGTCGCCGCCGCGCTCGACGCCGCCAAGACGTGGGACGGCGAGGTCCCCGGACGCGACACCGTCCGCATCATCGTGGCCGGAGCCCCGCCGCCGACGCGCACGATCGAGCGCGTCCGTGAGGAGCTCGGGTGGGAGTTCATCCAGATCTACGGCCTCACCGAGACGTCGCCGCTGCTGACCATGAGCCGGATGCGGGCGGAGTGGGACGACCTCGACCCGCACCAGCAGGCCCTCAACCTCGGCCGTGCGGGGGCACCCTCCATCGGCGTCCGCATGATGGTCGACGACCAGGGCGAGGTGCTGGCCCAGTCCAACCACAACCTGGCCTCGTACTGGGACAACCCGGAGGCCACGGCCGATGCCCAGGCCGGCAACTGGTTCCACACCGGTGACGGTGGCACGTTCGAGGACGGCTACATCACGATCGCCGACCGCAAGAAGGACGTCATCATCACCGGCGGCGAGAACGTCTCCTCGATCGAGGTCGAGGACGCCCTGATGTCGCACCCGTCGGTCAAGGAGGTCGCCGTCATCGGCATCCCCGACGAGAAGTGGGGCGAGCTCATCACGGCCCTCGTGGTGCTCGACCCCGACGCGGATCCTGTCGACGACGCCGGCCTCATCGCGCACTGCCGCGAGCACCTCGCGGGCTACAAGTGCCCCAAGCGCATCGAGTTCCGCGACGAGCTGGCCCGCACCGCCACCGGCAAGCTGCAGAAGTTCAAGCTGCGCGAGGAGTTCTGGAAGGGTCAGGACCGCCAGATCAACTGATCCCCGGTCGCCGACCCGTCTCCGTTGCAGCTCGGCCAGAACGGCTAGGTCGACGCCTGCCCGACGGGTATCACGCCGAAGGCCTTCAGGACGATCGTGACGGCGTGGTCGATCACGACGTCCGACGGCACCGTGCCGTACATCAGCGCGGGGCACACCACGACCCCGGACAGCATCGCGACCGCGGCCTCGAGCTCGTCGCCCGACGCGAAGTCGGCGAGGATCGCCCTGGCAACCCCCTCACCGTCCTCGACGATGCTGTCGCGGATCGCGGCGACCTCGTCGATCGTCGCCCACTGCGCGAGGGCCATCAGGATCTGGTCGAGCCTGGCGTCGACGATCGCGCGACGGAAGGATCGCAGCTCGGCGACCAGGTCGGCCCTCGCGTCCCCCGTCCGCCGGCCGTGCGGCATCCGACCGACGGACTCCAGCGCCAGCGTGACGAGGTCGACCCGGGCGGGCCAGTGCTTGTAGAGCGTCGTCCTGGAGTATCCGGCCTCGGAGGCGACGCGGGCGTGCGTGAGGGGATCGCCTCCCTCCTCGGTGAGCACCTTCAGCGCGGCGAGGCCGACGTCGCGGCGGGTGCGCGCGATGCGGACGTCGTCGTCAGCCGTTCGGTCCGGCCCCTGCGACATGTTGTGACCCATCTCCCGGACGCTTCGTCCGAGTGAAGTTACTAGAAAATGCCTCCATCTCCTATTGGACATATCGTTCATTAGCGAACGAAACGTTCACTCACGTATGTCCGTCACCTCGAAAGGCACTCATGTCCGCCATCTTGTTCGGATCGATCAGCACCCTCGCCGACACGTCAGAGCTGCAGCGCCGCTCGTTCAACGAGGCCTTCGGCGCCCACGACCTCGACTGGACCTGGGATCGCGACGACTACGTCACGATGCTCTCGTCCAACGGCGGCTCGGACCGCATCGCGGAGTACGCGCAGTCGCGAGGTGTCGAGGTCGACGCTGACGCGGTCCACGCGACCAAGTCGGAGATCTTCCAGCGCCTGCTCGGCGAGTCCGGTGTCGAGGCGCGTCCCGGCGTTGCCGACACCATCACGGCCGCCAAGGCTGACGGCGTCAAGATCGGGTTCGTCACGACCACGTCGCGCGAGAACATCGACGCGCTGCTCACGGCACTCGCACCGGCAGTGACCGCGGACTCGTTCGACGTCATCGTCGACGCCTCGACCGTCGCGGCCGGCAAGCCGGACCCCGCCTCGTACGTGCACGCGCTGGAGACCCTCGGCGAGAGCGCCGACGACTGCGTCGCGATCGAGGACAACGTGGGCGGTGCCCGCGCGGCGGCAGCTGCCGACGTGACGTGCGTGGCGTTCCCGAACGAGAACACGGTCGACGCGGACTTCGGGCCGGTGGCCGAGACGACGTCCGCGCTCGACCCCGCCCGTCTCCGCGCTCTCCTCGCCGCCTGACCTCCCCAGGAAGGAATCACCATGAGCAACCTGCAGGCCCACGTGACCGCGGACGAGCGGTCGTTCAGCGTCGAAGGATACGAGCGCATCCAGTACGACCTCGTCTACGTCGACGGCGTCTTCGACGTTGCCAACACCCAGCTGGCCGACGCCTACCGTCCCTACGGCCGCACCCTGATGGTCGTCGACGAGACGGTGCTGAGCCTGTACCGCGAGTCGATCGACGCGTACTTCTCCCACCACGAGATCGACCTCACCCTCGTGCCCGTGCAGATCCGCGAGACCGCGAAGTCACTCGAGACGTTCGAGCACATCGTCGAGGCCTTCGACCGGTTCGGCCTCGTGCGCACCGAACCGGTGCTGGTCGTCGGCGGCGGCCTCACCACGGACGTCGCCGGGTACGCGTGCGCGAGCTACCGACGCAACACGCCGTACATCCGCATCCCCACCACCCTGATCGGCCTGATCGACGCCAGCGTGTCGATCAAGGTCGCGGTCAACTACGGCAAGAACAAGAACCGTCTGGGTGCCTATCACGCGTCCTCGTCCGTGCTGCTGGACTTCTCGTTCCTGGCCACCCTGCCCGAGGACCAGGTCCGCAACGGCATGGCCGAGCTCATCAAGATCGCGGTCGTCGGCAACCGCGAGATCTTCGAGCTCCTCGAGCAGCACGGTCCTGAGCTGCTGCGCACCCGGTTCGGTCACCTCGACGGCGGCGACACGCTGAGGGACGTCTCGCACCGGCTGACCTACTCGGCGATCGCCACGATGCTGGAGCTGGAGTCCCCGAACCTGCACGAGATCGACCTCGACAGGGTCATCGCCTTCGGCCACACGTGGAGCCCCACGCTCGAGCTGTCCCCGCCGGAGCCGTTCTTCCACGGCCACGCGATCAACATCGACATGGCGCTGTCGACCACCGTCGCCGAGCAGCGCGGCCTGCTGTCGGCTGCCGACCGCGACCGGGTGCTCAACGTGATGAGCAACCTCGGGCTCGCGCTCGACAGTCCGTACCTCACGGCCGCACTGATCGAGGAGGCCACGGCCTCGATCATCAAGACCCGTGACGGGCTGCTGCGCGCGGCCGTGCCGGACCCGATCGGCCGGTGCCGCTTCCTCAACGACCTCGATGTCGCCGAGCTGGAGGACGCGCTGACGCTGCACAAGAAGGTCTGCCACGACTTCCCGCGCGAGGGTGCGGGCCTCGACATGTTCACGGCCGTCTCGTGACGGACGCCGTCGTGTCGGCACCTCGTCCCGTCACTCCGACCACGATGCTCGCGCGAGAGCTGGCCGAGGTCACCGAGCTCGTTCGGCCGTCCCTGACGCCAGAGCTCGCCGAGCGTCTGCAGCGGGCCAGCGACCTCGCCGCGGGCATCGACCCGTACGTCGCGCGGTCCACGTCGCCCGAGTCACCGGCGCTCGCCGACCTGTCGCGACGCACGCACGAGACGCCGTGGGCCTCGCGCGAGGTCGTGTCCGGGTCCGGACCGCTGGAGCAGGAGATGCTCTCCGGCCACGTCGAGGGACGATTCCTGGCCTTCCTCGTGCGGATGCTGCGAGCACGGCGCGTGCTCGAGATCGGCATGTTCACCGGGTACTCGGCCCTGGCGATGGCCGAGGCGCTGCCGCGCGGCGGCGAGGTCGTCGCGTGCGAGGTCGACCCCTACGTCGCCGGGCTCGCCTTCGACTGGCTGGCCCGATCGCCTGCCGGCGCGTCCGTCATGATCGAGGTGGGCCCGGCACTGGAGACGCTGGCACGGCTGCAGGGACCGTTCGACCTGGTCTTCATCGACGCCGACAAGACCGGTTACCTCGACTACTACCGGTACATCATCGACTCCGACCTGCTGGCCGACGGCGGCGTCATCGCCGTCGACAACACCCTGCTGCAGGGCCAGCCCTGGGCCACGAACCCCACGGTGAACGGCGCGGCCGTCGCGGAGTTCAACCAGACCGTCGCCGACGACCCCCGCGTGGAGCAGGTGCTCGTCCCGCTGCGCGACGGCGTGACCCTCATCCGCCGGACGTGACGGCCTCCGGCACCCTGCGCACCGTTGCCGCCCTCACCGGCCTGGCAGCGACGGTGCCGCTCGACCTGGCGGCGGTCGCCGTGGTGGCGCTGCGAAGCGGCCGGCCAGCGACCGAGCCGTCGCCGCGTCCCCGCACCGTGCTGCTCACCGGCGGGAAGATGACCAAGTCCCTCCAGCTCGCCCGTTCGTTCCACCTGGCAGGCCACCGCGTCGTGCTCGCCGAGTCGGTGCGCTACCGCTGGAGCGGGCACCGGTTCTCCCGGGCGGTCGACCGGTTCCACATCGTCCCCGAGCCCGGTGCCCCCGGTTACGCCCAGGCCCTGCTCGACATCGTGCTGCGCGAACGGGTCGACGTCTTCGTGCCGGTCGCGAGCCCGGCGGCCAGCGTCCACGATGCCGACGCGCGCAGCCTCCTCGACAAGCACTGCGAGGTGCTGCACGGCGACGGCGACACGGTCAGGCTGCTCGACGACAAGTCACGCTTCTCGGAGTACGCGGCGTCCCTCGGCCTGCGTGTCCCGGACTGGCGCCGCATCACCGATCCGAGTCAGGTCGAGGAGTTCGAGTTCCCTCCCGGCCGCGAGTACATCCTCAAGCGGATCGCCTACGACCCGGTCGGGCGGATGGACCTGACACGCCTGAGTGCCGACACGCCGGAGCGCAACAGCGCGACGGCGCGCAGCCGCGGGATCAGCGAGGACGACCCGTTCATCCTCCAGGAGTTCATCACCGGCCGCGAGTACTGCACGCACGGCACCGTCCGCGACGGACACCTGCAGGTCTACGGCTGCTGCCGGTCGTCGGCGTTCCAGGTCAACTACGAGATGGTCGACCACCCGGCCGTGCGCGAGTGGGTCACGACCTTCGTGAGCGCGCTCGGCGCCAGCGGACAGCTGTCGTTCGACTTCATCGAGTCGGCCCGAGACGGCGAGGTCTATGCGATCGAGTGCAACCCGCGGACGCACTCGGCCATCACGATGTTCCACGACCATCCCGATGTCGCGGCGGCGTACCTCGACGACGGCCATCCCGTCATCGAGCCCCTCGCCGGGTCTCGTCCGACCTACTGGACGTACCACGAGGCGTGGCGGCTGCTCACCGCTTCCGGCCGCGCCGACCGGCTCCGCAGCATCCTGGCCGGCAAGGACGCGATCCTGACCGGCTGGGACCCGCTGCCGTACCTCCTGGTCCATCACCTGCAGATCCCCTCGCTGCTCATCGACAACCTGGTCCGCCGGGGTTCGTGGTCGCGTATCGACTTCAACATCGGCAAGCTCGTCGAGAACGGAGGCGACTGATGTCCCTGTCCGTCCTCGTGCTGGCCGGATCGCCTGTCGACGTCTTCCACGGCGACCTGTCTCGCGTCTACGCGTCGGGTTTCCTCACCGCGATGGCTGCGGACAGCCGTGTCACCCATCGCTTCCAGGTCGCGTGGGTCGACCCGGGCGGCCGGTGGCGCTTCCCGGACGGGCTCGAGCCGGCCGACATCGCCGCGGCGCCCGCCCTGTCGCTCGCGGACGCGGTCGGAGTGCTGACACGCGGCGGGTTCGACGTCATGGTGCCGCAGATGTTCTGCCTGCCGGGCATGACGACCTACCGCGGCCTGTTCGACCTGATCGGCATCCCGTACGTCGGCAACGGCCCCGATCTCATGTCGCTGACCGCTGACAAGAGTCGTGCCCGCGCGGTCGTCGCGGCGGCGGAGGTCGCCGTGCCGGACGGCGTCGTCGTGCGTCCCGGCGACCCGGTGGAGCCGGGGATGCTCCCGGCCGTCGTCAAGCCGGTGGACGCCGACAACTCGGTCGGCGTGACGCTCGTGCGTGAGGCGGCCGACCTCGATCGCGCAGTCGCAGAGGCGCTGGAGCACTCGAACGCTGCGCTGGTCGAGTCGTACATCCCCCTCGGACGCGAGGTGCGCTGCGGCATCCTCGTGCGCGACGGCGAGCTGGTGTGCCTGCCGCTCGAGGAGTACGCGGTCGACGACATCCGCACCCCCGCCGACAAGCTCGACCGCACCGACGACGGTGACCTGTACCTGGTGGCCAAGGAGCAGACACGCGCCTGGATCGTGCCGCTCGACGATCCCCTGACGGAGCGGGTGTGGGCTGCAGCCCGCCGGTGCCACGAGGCGCTCGGCTGTCGCCACTACAGCCTCTTCGACTTCCGGATCGATCCCGACGGCGTGCCGTGGTTCCTCGAGGCGAGCCTCTACTGCTCGTACTCGCCGTCGAGCGTCGTGGCCGTCATGGCCGCTGCCGCCGGGATCGACGTGGTGGACCTGTTCGACATCGCACTGAAGGAGCTCTCGTGAACGTCCGACCCCTCTCGCCCCTCGGCGCGCGCGTCACCGACTTCGACATCGCGTGGTCGGACGCGTCCGTCCTGCCCGCGGTCCTCGCCGAGCACGGTGTCGTCGTGCTGCCCGACCAGGAGCTCGACGACACCACGTTCGTGAGCTTCCTCGCCTCGTTCGGTCAGCTGACCTTCACCGAGGGCGAGACACCGGTCGCAGGATCTCCTGACCTCAACGTCATCAGCAACGTCGGACGGACGACGCCGCCGCGCTCGACGTTCCACGTCGACACCACCTACGTGCCGTCGCCGCCGGCGTACACCGCTCTGCTCGCGGTCACCGTCCCCGAGGCCGGCGGGCAGACGGTGTTCTCCAACCAGTACGCGGCCTACGAGACGCTGCCCACCGACGTCAGGGACGACCTCGTCGGTCGGACCATGACCCATCGTGTGACCGGCGTCGAGTCCGACCAGGACTCGTCGGCCGAGCACCCGTTGCTCGCAGTCCACCCCGTCTCGGGTCGCACCGCGCTGTTCGTGACGGCACCGGCGCGGTGCGCCGGCATCAGCGGGATGTCCGAGACCGACGCCGCAGAGATGATCCAGTACCTGGTCGACCACTCGACGGTCGAGAGCAACCTGCTGCGTCACGTGTGGAGCCCGGGGGACGTCGTGATGTGGGACAACCGCTGCGTCATGCACCGGGCCGACCACGATGGCGTCGTCGGAGACCGTGTCATGCACCGCGGGATGGTCGTGGAGCGCACCCCGCTCAGGTAGCCTCCCTCGCATGACACGTCAGCCAGGCGGCGAGGACTTCTCCGCCGGCTGGCTCGGATCGTGGAAGCTGCACGCGGTCGTGCTGGTGTTCTTCACGGTGAGCCTCGTCCAGCCGCTGCGATCTTCTGCGCCGTTGATCGCCATCTACTTCCCGGGCGCGTTCATCGCCATGGCAGCCTGGTCGATCATCCGTCACTTCACGATGTGGAGCCCGATCGCTCAGCCCCTCCGCACCAACGTGCCGGTCGCGCTCTACCTGGTGGCCGCCACCACGACGCTCTTCGCTGCGCATGCCGGCACCGATCGCGCCGTCTACCGCACCGCCGCCTTGGCATCGCTGTGGTTGACCATCCCAGTGGCCGCGATGACAGCGTTCATCGTCGTGATCCAAGGGCGGATTCGCGCAGCCCGCTGAGCCCACTCAGGATCGCTGAGGTAATCGTCGTCGGTCAGGCTGCCGGTGTCTCCGGCTCGAGCCCGCACGGACACGCATTCGGCCGTCGCGACGAGCAGCCCTCAGGACTGTGGTTTCGGCTCCTTCTGCCAGGGCCACCGCCCGGTGATTTCCAGCTCGAGCGAGAACGACAGGAACGTCCGAATGAGGACGATCACCCCGAGCACGCTGACGCTCTCCAGGGTCGGCGTGACCGCGACCGTCCTGATGATGTCGGCGGCGACCAGGAGCTCCAGCCCGAGGAGGATCGAACGTCCGAAGAATCTGCGGAAGTCTCCGTACACCGTCGGCCGTCGTTGCCGGGCGCCGCGAACGGCCAGGATCGCGGCGGTGAGACCACCGACGAGGATGACGATCGTGCCGACAGCGTCGACTACTCTTCCGGCCGCCTCTGCCGTGTCGTGGAAGTTCATGCGCTGAACCTACGCGCACCTCGCGCCTGCCGGATCCGCCCCGGCGGGCGTCGGTCGCGAGGGATGACGCGACCCGGAAGAGTGCCGTTCCCATCCCGCAGACGGGTGCTCTTTCGAGATTGCGCTGACATCATGGGAGACGCACCGAAAGGAGCGACATGCCGCGACTGATCATCACCACTCCGGATGCGCCCAGCTCGCCCCTCTTCAGCCAGGGAGTGAAGGCCGGACCGCACGTGCTCGTCTCAGGGACGACCGGCATCGACGCGCGAACGGGCGAGATGGCGGGCGACGACATCCAGGCCCAGACCCGCCAGGCACTCGCCAACTGCGAGGCCGTCCTGCTCGCAGGCGGCGCACGTCTCGACGACGTCGTCGAGGTGGGCGTCCTGCTGTCCGATCCGCGTGACTTCGCCGGCATGAACGAGGAGTACGCGCGGTGGTTCCCGACCGACCCACCGACCCGTTACGCGGCGAAGCTGGGGGCGGAAATACCCGGGCTGCTCGTCTCGATCCGCATGACGGCCTTCATCTCCTGATCCGCCTCGATCGTCCGGGCCGCCGGTCCTCGCGACTGCTCGCACAAGGCCTCGCGGCTCAGCGGCAGAGCCGCTCGATCAGGGTCTGCCAGCTGTCCTCGAGCGAGCCGACCCGACGCGCGGTGGGAGCCGGCGGGTTGTAGAGAGCGAGCAGGAGCGGGCCGTCGAGGGCGACGCTCAGCTGCACCGAGAGGTTGTCGACGTCCTCGATGCCCAGGTCTGCCAGCACCAGGAGCATCCGGACGTGGGTGTGCGTGAACTCCACGCCCGACGCCGGCACGGCGCCACCGGGCTCGAGGGTGGCGCGAAGCACGTCGAGGTGGTCCATGAGGAACGTGCTGCGAGCGCGACCGTACGCGATCAGCCGCTGGACGGGGTCCGCTCCCGGACCGAGCGGTGGCTCGCCGCTCATCACCTCGCTCTGGAAGGCGATCTCGTCGGCGCCCAGCAACGCGCGGAAGATGCCGGCCTTCGTGCCGAAGGCCCGAAAGACCGTCCCCTTGCCGAGCCCGGCGCGTTCGGCCAGACCGTCCATCGTGATGCCGGACGTCCCGTGCTCGGCCAGCACGTCGCGCGCGACCGCGAGCAGGTGTTCCCGGTTGCGTACGGCATCTGCCCGCATGGGGCGCGGATCACCGAACGGCACGACCGGCAACGTCATGAGTCAACCGTAGTGGGAATAATAAACGGGGTGTACCCCGTTTAGTTGGGTGAACACGTTCAACCGACCCACCAGGAGACACCATGACGACCATCAGCATCATCGGCGCGGGAAACATGGCAGCCGCGATCGGCGGACGCGCAGCGCAGGCCGGACACACCATCGAGGTGATCAGCCGCGACCCCGCACAGGCGGAGGCACTCGCGGCGCAGATCGGCCACGACGCGACGGCGGGCACCTTCGGCGATCGGCCGATGGGCGACGTCGTCGTGGTGGCGGTGCTGGCCGGAGGCGCCGTCGACGCCGTCACCCGGCTCGGCGACGCACTCAGCGGCAAGACCATCATCGACATCACCAACCCGTTCAACGCCGATGGCAGCGGTCTCATCACCGGGCCCGGCGACTCGATCGCTGATCGCATCGCCGCCGCCGCGCCCCACGACGCCCACGTCGTCAAGGCGTTCAACACGATCTACGGCGGCGCCATCGTCGGCGATCAACCGGTCACCGCGTTCTTCGCCGGCAACGACGCCGGTGCCAAGGCTCTGGTCGCTGACTTCCTCACGAGCCTGGACCTCCGGCCGCTCGACGCCGGGGGCCTGGACATGGCGCACGCCCTCGAGTGGGCAGGCCTGCTGCTGGTGGGTGTCTCCCGCAGCGGAGCTGGCTTCGACATCGCCCTGTCCACCCAGGCCCTCTGACTCACCCGATCCTCGAAAGGAAGCAGGAGCATGAGAAAGCTCGAAGGCAAGACCGCAGTGATCACCGGCGCGACCAGCGGCATGGCCTTGGCCGGCGCGAGGCTGTTCGTCGAGGAAGGCGCCCACGTCTTCATCACCGGCCGGCACCAGGACGCCCTGGACGAGGCCGCGACGCAGATCGGCCGCCACGTCACCGCCGTGCGCGCCGACTCCGCCGACCTCGACGACCTCGATCGCGTGTTCGAGACCGTCCGGCAGGAGAAGGGCTCGATCGACGTCCTGTGGGCCAGCGCAGGAGGGGGCGTGCCGGCACCCGTCGGCGACGTCACCGAGCAGCAGTTCGACGCCGCATTCGCAGTCAACGCGCGCGGGACGTTCTTCACGGTGCAGAAGGCGCTCCCGTTGATGAACGACGGCGGGTCGATCATCCTGACCGGCTCGAACGCATCGGTGCGGGGATACCCGGGCTGGAGCGTGTACGCCGGGAGCAAGGCCACTCTCTCGGCGTATGCGCGCGTCTGGGTCGCCGAGCTCAGGGACCGCAGGATCCGCACCAACGTCATCATCCCGGGATCGGTCGTGTCCCCGATGATGGAGGCGTCGCTCGATGCCAAGAGCAGGACCATGTTCGAGTCCGTCATACCGCGTGGCGAGATGGGGCGGCCCGAGGAGATCGCGTCGGTCGCGCTCTTCCTCGCCTCGGACGACTCGTCCTACGTCAACGGCCTGGAGCTCGTCGCCGATGGTGGCAGCACGGTCATCTGAACGGTCGGTGGCGCCCCGCCTCGTGCTGTGGCGCCACCCGGGGCGATCTGCCAGGGGGACGGACCGGAGGAACGCCCCGCCCGTCGGCGGGCTCACACCAGCGTGGACGTCACACCACCCAGCACGACCTCGCGAACATCCGGCGCCCGACCGGCGAGAAGGTCGCACTGCACGCGTGCGTCGTCATCACGGTGAACGACGAGGGCCGCATCACGCGCCTCGACGAGTACTTCGACTCCGCCGAGGCCGCCCGCTTCGCCCCCTGACGCGAGCGCTCAGTAGCCGCCGTCGTGGAGGCCGGCGTCCTTCTCGCTCTCCTGGCTCTGGGTCGCCAGCTCGATCGCGTAGGTGGCGACGAACTGGGCATACCCCTCCCTGGCCCACTGCTGGGAGTGCCGCTCCTCGTGGTGCAGCACCTGGTCGAGGTCGAGCGGGTCGGCGCCGACGTAGATGTCGCCGTCGCCGTCCTGGTACTGGGCGTTGCCGCCCTCGACCATGTCGCTCAGGACGGCGGCCGGGTCGTCGGCGTCGTCGATGTTCACCATGAAGATCTCACCCCAGGTGGTCCCGCCCTGCAGGCTGAACTGGTCCTGGACGGGGTTGCCGCCCAGCCCCATGAGCATGCCGTTGGGTGTGGTCACCAGGCGGCCGCCGTTGCCGTTGACGAAGCCGACGTCCATGTCGTAGCTCCAGCCGTTGGCGGCCTGGCGGTCGACGATCCGCTGGACCTCCTCGGCCGAGTAAGGCGTCTCGGTGAAGTCGGGGTTGTCGCTGTCCGCCTCGTAGTCGGTGCCGGCGTTGTAGATGTACGTCATGAGCACCGCGCGCCGCGCGTCCTCGGCACTGACGTCGGCAGGCAGCGCGAAGTACGACTTGCCGTTGGGGTCGGTGATCTCGTCCAGCCCGTCGAGCAGGGCGAAGTCGTCCTGCCCGAGGCCCTGCTGACGTGCGATGTCGACGATCGTGTCGGGCGAGACGCCACGACGGGCCGCGTTGAGCAACCACTGGTGGTACGCCTCGGACGTGACCTCGCCGTCGAGCAGGCCCTCGGCGCGCAGCTGCAGCTCCATGACCAGAGCGGCCGCCTCCGGGTGCGCCGCGAGGTAGGCCGAGCGGGCCTTCTCGTCCATGGGACCGACCACGATCTCGGCCATCTGACCAAAGACGTCGAGGCGCTCGAGATCGGACGGCACCGTGTCGCCGGCGTCCGCGAGCAGACGCGCGACCACCTCGCCCTCGGCGGTGTACTCCCGCTGCAGGGCCCGGGCGTCGACGAGGCACTGCCCGAGCTCGTCGTCGGCCCGCATGATCGTGCGCCTCAGGTCGTCCTCGCCGCCGGGATCGACCGTCTCGACCTTCGCCTCACCGAGTCGTTGCTTCGCGGCGGCCGCCTCGAGCTCGATGTCGCGCGCGCGGCGCTGGAAGCCCTCGAGCTTCACCGCCCAGTCGTCGAGGTACCGGCCGGAGTCGTCGAGGCCCACGCCGGCCCGCTCGATCGTGGGCCTGACCTCGAGGTCGAGCAGCTCCTCGAAGGCCGTGGCGAGGGCTCCGCGCCAGTCGCCCACCTGCATCTCCCTGAGTGCCTCGACGACGTCGTCGAGCTTTCGCTGCGCGAACCTGATGTCGGCCACGGCGTCCTTGACCGCCGCCACGTCACCCGGCGTCGGGTCGAAGCCGAGCGCCGGGAAGTCGTCGACCGTCGTCACCGTCATGGCGACCCCGGGGTCCGTCCGGACAGGTCGTCGTCGACGTCGGCGAAGCCCTTCTCGGCGACCTCGAGGGACTGTGCGAGCGACTCGGCGAACGTCGCGAGTCCGTCCAGCGCGTCGGTCCAGTCCTCACCGAACGTGCCGACCTGCGTCACCAGCGCGGGCGGACCCAGGCCCGTGGCGGACAGCCCGGACACCCGGGTCGCGGAGCGGTCGAGCAACGACTCGACCGACACCAGCTTCGCGCGCACCTGGCTCAGCGAGGCGGCGTCGATCTGGAGGTCCCCCATCGCCCGAACGTAGCACCGTCACCCCCTCGCGGCGCCAGTCAGCGAGTCCGACGACACCGCTTCGGGACTTCGGTCGCCGACCACGCCGTTGATCGCTACACTCCCCGCAGGGCAAGCACGAGACCGGGGGGCCTCCATGAGCAGTGACCTTTACATCGACGGCGCGATGCTGGAACGCGTCAAGAGCAACTTCAAGAACATCGAGGACCTGCTGCGTGGACCCAGCCGCGCGATGAAGGAGCTCGACCCGAACGAGGTCGGCCCGTCCAAGCTCGAGGAGCGGATGGACGACTTCAGCGACGAGTGGGACTACGGCATCGGCCAGCTCGGCGAGTTCGCGGACTCCGTCGTGGAGGCGCTCCAGTCGATCGCCGACGCGTTCGACGACGCCGACGCGAATCTCGCGGCGGCTCTCAACGACGCGAAGGGCTGACATGGCCCCCACGTCGAAGAGCACCTATCCCACGCTCGGCTTCGATCCCGCCCCCGGCGACGTCGACGCCGTCAGCAGCATCTCGGGGACCCTGCGCAACGTCTACGACGCGATGAACGAGATCTCCAACGTCCTGCACGGCGCCGACGACGGTGAGTGGCGCGGCGACGCGTCGCGCGCGTTCCGCGACCTGCTCGACGACGACGTCCGTCCGAAGGTCGACAAGGCCGTCGGGGCGTTCGACCTGGCGTACCACGCCCTCAGCACCTGGTCGACGAGTCTCGACGGCTACCAGACCCGCGCCGCCAACTACGAGAAGTGGGCCAAGGAGGCCCAGGACGAGGCCGACGCGGCCCAGGCCGCCCTGGGCGACCTCCCGCCCAAGCCCGCGCCGGGCGCGCCCGCGCCGACCGACAAGGCCGACCGCGACAAGCAGGAGGACGACGAGGCGAGCCGGACGTCCCACAGCAAGGCACTGAGCGCGGCCAACGAGGCCGTCGAGAAGTACCGCGGCTACGCCCGCACCATGCTGCACGACGAGTACGAGCCCGAGGGCAAGGTGCACGCCGACAAGCTGAAGGACGCGATCGACATCGCGCCCGAGGAGCCGGGTTGGTTCTCGAAGGCGATCGACTCGATCGGCGACTTCGTCGACTTCCTCGGCGATGCACTGGCCGATCTCGGCGACCTCATCATCGAGGGCCTGCAGTACCTCGCCCCCCTGCTGCAGGCCATCGGCGACATCGCCGGCCTGTTGTCGGGCATCCTCGGCCTGCTGTCGCTGATCCCGTTCCTGGCGCCGTTCTGCGGGCCCGCCGCGCTCGCCCTCGCCGGCGTGGCCCTCGCGACGCACTTCCTCGCCCGGGTCGGCGAGACCGGGAGCTTCCTGAAGCCGTTCACGGAGGTGCAGTTCTACCTCGACGCGGCGTCGGTCGTCCTCGGCGTCGGCGGACTCGCGATCGGCGCGAAGATGTCGAAGCTGGCCATCGCCGCTCGTGGCA